>Ga0209697_10001318_pt1 | contig 38583 bp, 39 predicted proteins | sample AliMusrvi5mmetaG_FD_184115 | JGI IMG/M metagenome (GOLD analysis project Ga0209697, IMG submission 184115) | Freshwater lake bacterial and archeal communities from Alinen Mustajarvi, Finland, to study Microbial Dark Matter (Phase II) - Alinen... | ecosystem: Environmental > Aquatic > Freshwater... | reverse complement strand
GACTTCTCACTGCTTCATCGCCCTCCAGAACATGGCTCTCTCCCTCTCCTCATCCTCCATTTCCCAACTTCCAGACCTGTCCAGCTTTGATCGCGCACTTTTGTCCAGGTTTGTTTGCAGCGCCACACATTCAGATTTTGTGCTTGACTGCAACAACAAAATAGCGTATATTGGCAAGTATCACGAGCGAATTATAGAAGGACCGGCTACCTGAAACAGCCATGCGGGGGAGCGTTTGACACACAACGCGATTCAAGAACCAAAAAGGCGTTCCCCAAGCAACCGCGTCGCGAGCCAATTTACGGAGACGATAAAAATACCGAGGGCACCAACACAGAACCCCGCTTGTGGCCATGTGTCGTGTCCAACATCTCCGAAAATCAAACTCCTTACATTCTGAATCTGAACCCGCTCACCGGGTATGCCACGGTGCTGCCCCCGTTCCCCACACGGAAACAGATCACCCCGTTCTTTTTCCCTCCCAAGACGACGCAACGGCTCATTGCGTCCGGGTGGCTTGAAAAAGTCCCCATGGGTTCGCGGGAAACCCGTTTTTCTCTGACGTCCGTGCTGGCCTCCGTCGCGCGGATTTCTGCGGGGGAGGAACCTCCTCGCCTCCCCAGCGAGCCTGTGCCGACCGGCAAGCGGCACGTCCCTGGGCATTCCTCGCCTGCTCTCTACGCACTGGCCGCGTAGCCGCCCCCGGCATTCAGATGTCTGGGGCGCGGTGCGTCCGCGCCTCAGCTTCGCTCGGGGAGTGAAGCATTGATGTCGTCCTCGCCCATCTGGCAAATCGTTTCCTGAAAGAGAATGCCGCTGCCCGGCGCCCCCCTCGGTATCAGCGACGGCAAGGGCTTTCAATGCGGTCGGCCTAAATGACGGGCTTTCTTTCAGGGATCGGTAGAGCTTCGCCAATCCTCCGTTCTGCAGCGACACACGATATTTGCCACGGCGAGCGGTGACGGGCATTTCGTGCTTTGGGTTAAGTCCATGCTGGCGATATTCTGCCCGGTCGTGGCGATTTTTGAAAGGTCGGCTCTGCGGAAAATTTCTCGCGGAAAATCTTTTTTGACCTCGATTTCTCTGCGCCATCGCGCAAACATCATTTTCCCAAATGCCGATAGCCTTTCATTTCGGGGTATTCGCATAGATTTCGCATATACTTTTGAAGTCATCTAGCACCGTGCAATGCCGTGCAGCACCGCACCGGCAAAATCGGGAGAGCAAGGAAATACGGGCATTCGCGAGGGGCATCCGCCCGCAAACCCTGATAAATACAGGGGTCGGCGTGAAAACCGGAAAACAAAAGAGCCCGTAAAGGCTTCAGTGAGGCGTCCTTACGGGCTCTTAAATTGGTTGCGGGGGTAGGATTTGAACCTACGACCTTCAGGTTATGAGGTTGACTGAATACGATAGAAGGCTTGACACGCTGTAAGTTCGCTGTCATATTGCGGGTGTTCTAAAACCGCTATATGAAAAAAACCGTCAGGCAGAGAGCCTTAATGGCAGATTTACCCAAGGGCATTTCCATCTACCGGGACAAGTCTGGACCGGATAGCCGAGGCAACAGAGTAGCCGGTTATTTTGTCCGTGTCGGTAAAAAATTCAGCGGGCAGAAACCCACCAGAAAATTTGTCCACGACTTGAAAGAGGCCGGAAATTTCATTGCGGGGTTGAAACCTCATGCGGACGTGATGAAAACGAGTCAACTCACCCCCCAGCAGTTGGCTGAAACCATCCTGTGCATTCGCACCTTGGAGGAGAAAAAAACCAGCCTTTCGCTGCTTGATGCGGTGGAACTGGCGTTGAGATACCACGATCCAGAAGGAGGGAGGAGGACAATCAGCCAGGTTGCCCAGGAGATGGTCAAACGCGCCACAGCACGGGGAACCAAGACCAATTCCGTTGCACAGCTCAAATCGCTTCTCAAAAACATCGAATCGGAATTTGGGGAAAGGTTGCTCGCTTCAATCACCACCACCGAAATTGAGGACTGGCTTGATGAATCCGAGTGGGCACCCCGCACGCGGAACAACTATTTGAAGCAGGCTTCTCAGCTCTACGGGTTCGCCATCAAGCGCCGGTATGCCAATGCGAATCCTTGCGATTCCATCGATTCCGCCATTGAGGATGACACTACCCCTGGAATTCTCACGCCAGACGAGTTGCGGAAATTGCTGGATGCGGCCAAGGAGGGGGCACCCGAGTTGATGAAATTCATCGCTCTGGGAGCTTTCGGATGGACGCGCAGAAGCGAGATTTGCGCATTGGAAAACTCAGATTTTCGGGATGATGGAACGATCCACATCCGCGCAGCTATTGCGAAAACCCGCCAGAACAGGTTTATCCCTCAGAACGACACGCTTTCCGCTTGGCTGGCAATCGCTCCAGAATCAAACAGGCCGACGAGGAGCAAGAACCCTGATGTCATGGGGGAGCGCCTGTCCGCTTTGGCTGCAAAGGCCAAAATCGTCATTCCCCATAATGCGCTACGCCATTCCGCGATCTCCTATGCGCTGGCTTGTGCGCCGGTGCGGACTGTGAACGGCGAGACCAAGCCGGTGAATAATTCCACAGGGGAAATCGCAAAATACGCCGGAAATTCTGAGAACGTGATTGTTCGGAATTACCGCGCGCTTGTGACGGAAGCACAGGGGAAAGCCTACTGGCAGGTTCTGCCCTGATCACTCAATTTCCGGCTCCCCCGATTTCAATGGCGGTTCGGAGGGCAGACGGGGCGGCCGCTCTCCCTTCAACAGTCGATCAAATGCGCGGTATGCCTCATCACGGGCGAAATAGCTTTCTTTTGTCCCGAGATCGGGGAGGGGATTCAGCCAGCCCGCATGTTGCATCCGCTGAACCAATTTGGGGGAGCGGAGGACGTGTTTGATGATCTCCTCGCGGGTAATCAAGGGCGGCAGCCCCATCGGGTCAGCCACCATCATCTGAGTTACCGGCCCTTCAAACAGGTCGGACGTCTCAAAGTAATCGTAGTTCCCCGTCCAAGTCCGGTTGTCCCGCGACCACTGGATGATTCGCCGCGCCCTCTCCTCTCTGGATGAATCCTGCATTGCCGAGACCATGCCGGAATCATACGCTCCGCTCAAGATGAATGCAGACGACATCATTTCCGAGATCCAGAAGCTCCACGCAGAGCAGGAGGGCAGGGAATGGGCGCTGGAGTTGGGAACATCCGAGGGGAAACATGTCCGATATTCGGAGACGGTTTTCCCCATTTGGGGAATTCTGGAAAATATCACGGCACTACACCAGTGCGGGGAAATGCCGTTCAAATACGCTGGGATCCTCCGCCTGCCGACCGGTTCCAGCTATTCGCGAACTTTCGACGGACAGCAGCTTTTGCCCTTTGGGGATCTTGCTCGGATCAAGGAGGCACTGGAGGCCGAAAGGCAGATTCAGCAGTCCATCGGCGGACTCGGCGGGCAGCCGGAACCGGCAAAAGTCAAAATTTTCTGAGATATTCACAACCGCCCTCCGACGAGCTGGCGTGCTGCCCATTCTCGGGCGGTTGTTGGCCTCCTACGGGCTCCAGCCAATCCAAGGATGAATATCTTTCCCCCCCCTGTCGGCGGATATTCCCAGCTTCTCATGCTTCCGAGGCGTGGAAAATCCCTGCCGACTCCCATTGAACCGGCCAGCAATCAGACTCCCTCATTCCGCTCCTTCGTCGCCTCCAATCACGATTCCGCCCGCTCGCCGGAAAACGATAATCCTGCGGATTGCACCAGATAGACCTGGCCTGTCGGCCAGAGATCCAGCCCTGCCGTTCAGATCATCACAGCTTCTCATTCTTCCGAGGCGTTGATCATCTTCACCGGTTCCCGTTTCTACCGGCCAGCAGAATCAAACTCATTCTGATTCGCTCAACCCAAACCCGTTGAGCCAGAATCGTCAATCGTTCTCCCTTGCTCGCCTCTTTTTGTCGCTCCGCTGATACAGGGAACAGGGATTTGCGGAGGTCCGCCACCCCATCCGTTGATTGAGGGGGAATGGACTCGCAGGGGAGTTCAGATTGTCCCCAATCATTGTCCTGTCAGATTTTGCGGAGTTCCTGCACGATCTCCACATGCAATTTGACGACCCAACACAAACCCGATACGAAAGGAGCGGCGGAACAGAATGAAAATCAGCAGCCTGGATTTTGAGACGGCGAACCACTCAGACGCGAGCATTTGCGCGGCTGGGGTTGCGGTGTTTTTGGACGGGGAGCTGATCGAAACCCGCCACTGGCTGGTTCGCCCGCCAAGGGGACATGGCTGGTTTCTTGAGGATTTCATCGAGATCCACGGCATCACGCATGAGGACGTTCAGAACTCGCCAGAATTCCCAGCGGTTGCACAGGAATTGCTCCCATTTCTGACCGCTGCCGATTTCGTCATTGCCCACAACGCGCAATTCGACATCCGAAAACTCAACGGCACCCTCAGCCATTTCGGAATTCCCTGCCCGAGTTTTTCCACCCTCTGCACCTGCCAGACCGCCAGACGAGCATGGCCTGAATTGCCCAACCACAAACTCAGCACAGTGGCAGGTCACATCGGCCACACTTTCCGCCATCACAACGCGCTGGATGATGCCGAGGCTGCCGGACGTGTGCTTGCGGCAATCATCAAGGAACGCGGAGAGGCATGGGTTTTTGAGCCCACGCGCAGCCCTTAAAATCCAGACGACATTACACGCAACATTACAATGCACGCAGAAAAAACCATTCGACACCTGTTCTGGGACAAAACCCGAAACTATGAGATCCCCTCGTATCAGCGGGCTTATTCTTGGGAAAAGCCGCAGCTTGAGCAATTCATCCAAGATCTCCAGGAAACAGAATCCCAATACTACCTCGGCCACTTCATCTTTGAAAACCCAGGAGCCGCTGACATTTCAACTCTGCATGTGGTGGATGGCCAGCAACGGTTGACAACGCTGGTCATCTTTTGGATTGCGCTGAGAAGGGTGCTCAAGGACCGATGCGGTAATTCCTCGGCCATAGATTTGGACGAACTTGAGGACTTTTGCATCAAAGACATAAAAAAAGACAGACTGCGCCTGCAAACTGTTGAGGAGGATTGTTCTTTTTTTCGAGATCATGTCATTTCAAACATTCCTGAAAAACCCGAGCGCAAGTCGCAGCAGCGAATGGCCTACGCTCTCGATTTTTTCATAAAACAGCTTTCAAAAACGGAAAGCGATGAGATTGCGCGATGGCATGAGCTTATCCTCAATGCCGAAATTACCGAGAATGTCGTCACAGAAAAGGTCAAGGCAACCCGCATCTTTGCGTTTCAGAATGACCGAGGAAAAGAGCTGACGAAACTGGAAATAGTCAAAGCCTATTTCATGCTTCGAATCCAGATTTCTGGATTGGATGAGGCGGCAAAAGACGAAGCAATTAGCTATATCGAAAACCACATCGCTCGAATTTACTCAAAGGCGATGGCCGTTCACCTATCGGAAGACGACGTGCTGAGCTACTTTTGGCGGTCCTATTCGGACAAAGGCTTTGATGCTGATGAACCAGTCGCGGGGGTAAAAGGAAAAGTCTCCGAACTTGGAAAAGATTCTATTGAGTGGGCGAAGGGATTTATGAGGGATCTAGCGAAGGCATTTACTTTCGTTGCGGAGACAGAAACCAGTGACGACCCATACGTTCAAGATTTGCTCTTTCTGAATAGCATGGCATTGTCTTACCCGTTCCTGATGAAGGCAAGTAGGCTTGGAGCCGATGGTGCAACGATGAAATGTCTTTTCCGCTTATTGGAAAATCTTACCTTCCGCAGCATGTTGCGCGGTGGCCGAGCGGGTATCGCACGACGATTGAACTCCCACCTCAGGGATCTGCATGAGACATCGGACGTCATTCCAATGATCGGACGTATCGTGGCAAATATTAAACAGGATGGGGATTGGTGGTATTGGAGCGACGATTCCGTGAAGTCTGTATTGAACGGCTGGTTTTACGGAAATCCCGTAGATAACTACCTTCTTTGGAAATACGAACTTCAGATCTCCAATCCGAACCACCCAAGACCGCACAATGTTAGCCTTTCCGACCTGATTTGGAACGAAAGCATCGAACATATCGCGCCAAAGACGGAAAACGATGACCATGTCGCGGGCGGATATGGGATTTACGAAGATAAAGAAAATCCCACGAACGGGATTGTTTCCGGCGAGTGGATGAACCGACTCGGCAACCTCATGCTTATTTCCCAAAGCCATAACAGCTCGATTGGAAACAAGCCGTTTTCAGAAAAACTTCAATCCTACGGCCGCGACAACCTGCTGAATCAGCAAAAAGAAATCACTCGCTTCGCTTCAGATATCGGCGGCAACCCTCTCTGGGATGTTAGCGCCATCCACCGGAGGCACGAGGAAATTGTCAACACCGCGCTTTCTATCTGGTCGTTGGACAAGCTGGTTTCCTGAAGAATCTTAGAAATCAACCACCAACACACAGCAACAACACACACAAAAATCAAAATGACAATATCAGACGTAAGTGAGAAATCAGGATGGATCGTCGTCTTCGACGACCGTGGCAAGGAAATCAAGCGCATGGGAGCCTCAAACAAAGAAATCGTTGGTGTCGCCAGTGATTTCTTCGTCGTGCTCGAACATGGTTGGATTGTGACCTACGACGAAAATTGCAAAGAGATTAAGCGGATGGGCGATTCAAACAAGACTGTGCGATCAGCATCCGGTCAAACTTTCACGGTCCTTGAAAGTGGTTGGATCGTTACGTATGACCGCAATTGTAAGGAACAAGCACGGCGAGGTAAGTAAAGCATTGAAGCCAAATCTATTTGCGCTAGCCACCAAGCCATCTTGAATAACAAAAGGTTCAATGCGGCTGCAAGTTCTGCGGGACGAAATTAAGTTCCATTTCCAGCCTCACGAGGGCGTCGTGCTTTCGTCATCCCGAAGGCTTGGGCAAAGGCAAGCTACTCGTCAGCGCGCTGACTTTCACGCTCTGTGGGACAAACGCTGTCTGGTCAAGTGGCCGAGAAGAGGCCACATTTTCCAGCCCTGAGAATATGCCGCTATGAGATATTTCCTTGCCGTGTCTCTACTGGCTCTCGCGAGTGCCAGTGCGCAGGAATCCGGTGCCAGATCCACGACGGCGGCAAACACAGAGCCTGAGGTCCGTAGGGCAACGGCCGCCAATCCTCCTGGCCCCGGTGAACCGGAGGTCCGGCGGGCAGTGCCTGTAGATGCGACGGGAACTGCCGGAATCCAGGTCCGGCGGGCGGTCGCCGTTTCACCCATAGCCACCCCAGCGGTGGTGAACAGCACCGAGCCCACTCCACAAGCGACTCCGCGAACCACACAGCGGGTACCGACAGAGAGTCCCGGCTCGGTTTACTCGAATGCCTCTCCGGCAACATCCCCCAACACTATTCTGGGCCGGTCAGCGGAAGGGGGGGCTGAAACATCAGGGCAAGCTCCCCAGCATAAACCAACCGATACAGTGGTGGCGGTGGCATGGGGCGTGGTGTTTGTTATCGCGCTGTTCACCACCATAATGTTGGCGATTTGCCTTAAAAAGGGAATATTCATATTTCTCAACAAATGGGATATTGCTTTGTCCCTGATGATGCCAGTCATATTGATACTCGCATTAGTCGCGACCACAAAACGCGATCAATTTTGGGTTTTACTCTTTTGGGCAATCTTCGCAGCGGCCATTATCGGCAGTCTATTTACCGGATGGAAAAGCACGGGAAGCGTCTTCCTTGCGCTGCTGCTATTCATTCCAAAAATAATTGTCATCTACGCTGGCATTATTTTTGCAGCCCTATCAGCGCTTTTTGCCGTGTCCGCAGCTCAGTTTTTGAGTATGAAAGAGAAAGAGGGGAGGAAGTATGCGGTGCTGGCTGCTGGATTGTCTGCTGGGTCAGGCATGGGGAGCTATAAGATAAAGAACCTCATCGATAGACTTACGCGGTATTAAGTGTGTTTTTCATTGCGAGAGTGAGCGGACAATCTTTGGGGACATTCATTGCCTTTGATCAATGGCGGTGAAATCCGCAAGGTTTGAAGGAAATGAAAGCCGCCCATACACCCGCATTTCCTCGCAATGAAAGCCTCATTTCAGTAGGACTGGAAATTGGCACGACGAAAATCTGTGCGGCGGTTGGCGAAGTCATCCCGGATGGCACATTGAGCATCAGAGGGATTGCCTCGGCTCCCTCGCTGGGTGTGAGAAGGGGGGAGATTGTCGATTTTGAAACGGTGCAGAAGTGCGTGCGCAAGGTGATAGCCGATGCCGAGAAAATATGCGACGTGCGGATCAAAAGCGTAAATCTGGCGATCACTGGCTCTCACATACAAAGTTTCAACACCCGTGGAACAGTGAACATCTCTGGGCATCCGCGCCAAATCGAGAAGTCCGACTACGCAGGGGTTCAAGCGAAAGCCAATTTGGTGAGAATCCCCGCGCATGACGTTATCATCCACGCGATTCCTCAGCATTATTACCTCGATGGCCGAGAAAGTATTTCAAACCCAGTTGGGCTTGTAGGGAAACGGGTCGAAGTTGATTTTCACATTATTCATGGGAACAGGGATAAAACTCAAGTCTTCATCAGATGCGTGAATGAGCTCGACATCAAGGTTGAGAACGCAGTGTTCAACCCATATGCAGATGCACAGGCGGTGCTGAATCAACGTCAGAAAGATCTCGGAGCGCTGGTGATCGATATGGGTGGCGGAACCACCGATTACATCGCGTATGGGAACGGCGTCGTAAAGCAAAGCGGCGTGATCGCCGTCGGGGGCAATCACATTCACAACGACCTTTGCATCGGATTCAGAGTTCCATTCAAACTTGCCGAGAAACTCAAGATTGAGGAGGGAACCGTGCTTCTTGGGAAAACTACGACTGACAAAATGATCATCTTGCAAAAAGAACCAGGGTTTCCCGGCAGGGAAATCAAGCGCGAAACATTGATCGTTGTCATTCGCGAGCGGGTCAAAGGAATTCTGACTGAGCTAAAAAGCAGGATCGTCGCAGAACAGAATCTCGATTTGCTCAAAGCGGGAATCATCCTCACCGGAGGCACAAGCATGCTCAATGGCATCAGTCAGCTTGTCGAAGAGATTTTTAAGATTCCCGTTCAACTCACGGACAACCCTCAGAATTCTACGGCAATCGGTCTATTGCATTTCGGGCAAATGTGACTCTAATCCATGGAATCCGTGGCGCGGAGTGTGAGATTTCCGCCCTCAGCGGTCAAGGCGGTGCACAGATACCGTTTTGCCAAGAGTGATCATGCCGGAATGGTCAATGCGTCCATAAGCACTCCCAGCCGTATGGCAGGCGATGTTCCCCTTTTTCCAAATGCCGTCGCTGTGGGTGTGCCCGCATAGGACAATAAATCGCGTCTGGGGCATCCGTTCAGCAGCCTGTGAAATGACCTTCCCGCCCGCCAGCCAGCAGAAACGAGGCAGAGCCATCGCATCGGAATTCCGGCCCTCATGCCATGACGCTTCCGGCCAGGGTGGAACGTGCGTCAGTACGATTACGCAGGAAGCATCTTCCGCCACAGCGGAGAGTTGATTTTGAAGATGCTTGGCACTTTCCATCCCAAGCTTTCTCAGCATGGGCGTCAGATTGGCCGTTTTGAGTTCAGCGATCAGATTCTCGTCATTGAGCGCCATGCCAGCAGCATCAGCATACCCAGCAGTAGCATCCCCCCAGCCTCCACTTCCACATAGATACACACCCTTTGCAACGGCAACCGGCTCAGATTGGCAGGCAGGTTCAAAAACGATCATCCCTGCCCTCTGGAATCCTGACAGTTTGGCTCGAAATTCCCCAATGCTCGTGTGGTAATAATCGTGATTGCCGGCCACAAGTGCAATCTTCCCCGAGAAAACCTCTGCAATCCGTCCCAGCATACGGGAAAAAATGCGGGCATTGGCCGTGTCTCCACCCAGCAAAAGCATCTCCGCTTTACTTTTCTCCAACTTGTCGAACCATGCATCTTCCAGTGTGTCGGAAAGATGGTCCAGATGGGCGTCGGTGATCCAGAGGAGGCCTTTCATATTTGCCGACATTCATCCAACTTGTGATGAGGGTAGTTTCCTAGGTCGAACTTTTTGCGCCAGACCCGGTGGGCCAAACACTTCCCCGTGTCTTTTCAATACCTCGGTAGCCGCAGGAGATAACAAAACAGAACTGTTAAGATACATTTCACCTTTCAGCAAAGAAAGCGCACCCGCAGCCTCGTCGGATAAAGAGCGCACGCCGTAGAGATGAAGATGCCCATGATGCTTTGAAAGTATTTTTGCATTAACGTCCGAGAGCGCTGTCAAACCACTGAGGTTGAGCACTCCTTGATGGTTGGAAAACGCGTCTGCAGCCGTCTCCGACAGCCCGTTTAGTCCGCTTAGGCCAAGATAGCCTTTGTGTTTAGAAAGCGATTTCGCGGCGGCATCAGACAAAGTTGGTAACCCGTCGAGGTGAAGAGTGTCCCTATGCCTTGAAAGCATCTTCGCGGTGCGATCTGAAATTGTTGTCAACCCGCTGAGCGAAAGATACCCCCGGTGTTTTGACAGGCTCCGTGCAGCCCTATCCGATAGTGAATTGAGCCCCTCCAGAAACAAGGGACTGAACACCGGATGACTTTTTCCGTCCGAAATCATCTCGGATTTAAAGTATTGCGGAAGCGCATCTGCGGCGTCGTCCTCGATTGATGTGAATGTACTTAATCGTAGATCATGAATGTGGTCTTGAAATTCCTTGATCACTTCCAAAGTGAGCAACTTGTCTGCCTTTATCATCTTGTGATTCTAAATCACCGCCCATGATTTAATAAGGACAACATTTGGGGACAATCGCCGGCCGAGGGCCTCATTGAACAACGAAAACGAACGGCTGGCTTCATTGGCCTGCCAACGGGTTGAATGGAGCGCGGAAAACCGCACATCGACGTTGCGCACCGAAAGCCCCGTGCATGCGGGGGATTCACGAATCAGGAGGGCTTTCCAAACTCTTCCCTCAAGCGAGCAAACCGCTTCGGGTCGGTGGCCTCGACAAAACCGAGACCCTTGCAGAGGAACGCATGGGCGGCATCGCCTTTGAGTTTCAGGCGTTTTGCCTCGGCGTCAAGCTTCCGTAATTTCGCTGCATTCGCCCGTCGCTCTTCGAGTCCCTCCGTCAAAGCCTCTCCCTGCTTTTTCAAAGCTCTTGCGCCGTGGAGTTTTTTCACAGCAGCCCATCGCACGTCGCGCTTTGCGTCGAATGACCAGTAGGCCGGAATGAAGATCATCGTTCCGTGCGGGGTGAGATTGACCGACAGCTTCATCGTGAGCGGCTTGTCGCCCTGCATGCCATAGAGGTCCCAACGAGCGCAGAAGGCGTCAAATGCCGCCTGAAACCGATGCCACGGTTCTTTCCAATCCACCGAAAATGCCTGCCGAAAATTGCGCTCAGTGGTAAGTGACCGGCGTATGACACCCTTTCGGTCTGCGAACTTGGTGACATCCCACCGCTTTTTGATCGCTTTCCATGCGCGGACCAATTCCGGATCGCGCACCGCGTCTCTCTCGATAGAATCGAATTTGTTTTGTGTGTTGATGAGCGATTCATAGCTGCCTTTTTGGACGAGATGTTCGTGTTCTGCCACGATCCGGCAAACTTTCTCCGATGGCGGTTCGGGAAGGATTTGCAGGAGGAAGAGCATGTCGGAATCAAGGGGCTTCCTCGCCTCGACTGTGTCTAGGCACGAAGAAAAAATATCATGGATGTTCAGCGGCCAGAGGGTGAGCGGGACAAGCATCCAGCGGTGGAGAATGGCGAGTTCGGCCGGAACCTCGCCCCCTTTCTTGCGCCCGAGGGCATGGTAACGCCGCAGGTCGGCCTGCGAGTATTCCCGGCGGTGGTAGGCGAGGGCATCGAGTTTTTCGAGATCCTGTTTGAGGGTGTGCCGCATGGAGGAGACATTACCTCAACCAAAGATTGGGGACAATCGAATCCGTGGAATCTTGGTGACGCTTCGAGGATGATCACCGGCATGTCACCCGAGATTCTCAACCACATCCTTCCAACCACTGACCAGAACCCAGAATCAGGCGTTCCGTTGGAGAACCACCCGACACCGCCGAGCTTTGTCTGTGACCTCGCGAAAGGAAATGCATTCTATCCAGGATTAAACGAACCGCCCGTTCCGGTTCTTGCGGCTTTCGGTGCGAATTGTCTTCACCAGTGCAAATTGGAGGGATCATGGGATTTTGAGCAGGCTGCGGCCGATAATCCTGGTTCCGTGATCCGTTCATACCGGCTTCTGAAACGCAATAGAAAGGGGGTTCGCTGGGAAGATGTAATTTTTCAATTCGGGCAACGCGCGTTTCTGTGCGGCGATCAAAGGAGGATTGTCGGGTATGCCAGCAGCCACGGAGAAGCCGAGAAAATCGTCAGGGATTTCACCTCGTCATACGGCGAAGATTTCTGCAATTCGGGCGGGAGCTTCCAGCTCATCAGGAAGAATCGGTATGGGATCGAGTGCGAAAATGTTTTTCTTGAAGCTGACACGGTGTTGGCAGCGAAGAGTTTTTCTCTTCATTATCCCGAGGGAACCGACGTTTGGCACAAGGGGTTTGTTGACAAATTGGTTGGTCAAAAGCATGGCCTCTCGATCCTTGAAGGGCAGCCAGGCACCGGCAAAACCTCGTATCTGAGGCATCTCATGGGTTCGCTGAATGAGACGCATCGCTTCTACTTCATCGCCCCCTCCAACATGGGCATTCTATCGGAGCCGGATTTCATCGGGTTTTGGGCAAAAGAACGGCAGATCCATTCCGACCACAAGCTGGCTGTAATCCTTGAGGATGCGGATGCCGCCCTGATGACCCGTGCAACTGATAATCGCGCACAAGTGAGCGCGATCCTGAATCTCTCTGATGGGATGCTTGCCGATTTCCTTCGTCTCCAGATTATCTGCACCATCAATTGCTCGACATCGGAAATCGATCAGGCGCTGATTCGCCCAGGACGGTTACTCAGCCACCGAGTATTCGAGCGACTTGATCCTTCTCAGGCTGCCCGACTCGCTGCATCAATGGGAAAAATCCTGCCACATGCACGCGATTATTCACTCGCGGAAGTGTTCGCGGGGCATGGCGCAGAAATCATGGCACGGCCACACATCGGATTTGGAGAAACAAAATAATGAAAACCAAAATGACAAACGCATTCACTTGTGCATGGTGCGTGGCGGTGGCAATGGCCTTGTGCTCTTGCTCGTATGCACCGCTGCCAGGAGGCAACTCAAACGTCACAAGTCCCCGTGACAGCCATGATGTAACCACCGTCACGATGGCCCCAGGGGCCACATACGCGCCGACCCTGATCAAAAACTCCGCGAACGACGATGGATACAACGGGAACAACGGATACCGCTATGATCCCGGAGCAACAAGATTTGCACCTGCATATGGCGTGGTCCGCGTGGCTCCGAACTGCAATCCATATTTCACAGGCTTCTGAAATTCAGGATCTACGGGATTTGTCGGGAATCAGCCCTTCTCTTTTTAGCTGCCCGCCGCTCCTCATCAAATCGGTGCAGGCGGGATGCCAGGGTTTCCCCAGGTCCGAGGGGGCCGTCAAACCCGCCGTCAATCCGTCCTTGGAAATAATCCAGCATGCCGGCCTGCCGCTCTAATTCTCTCTCTGTCGCCCTTTTCTGGGCTTCCGCATCAGCGAACCTTGAAAAATCCACCCGCATAAAATCGCGCATGTCTTTCCAATCCTCGTCGGTAAAATCCTCACCGGCAGCCAGGCAATTTCTCTCTACAGATTCGATATACCGAGTTTGAGCATGGTAGCGTTCCCTGCCGGTCCGCTTCCTCTCTTTCTTGGCCTGCTTGATCTCCGCTTCCAGATCATCAATGATTTCCTTCAACCAGTCCCGCTCCCATTGTTCGGGGCAGTTTCCAGGGGCGTCGCAGCAGATTTCAACCGCCTGTTTCCAGCGGGCTTTGAGTTTTTTCAGGGGCATGAGCCGGAAAATCGCCTTAATTTCGTTCTGTCTTTTCCAAAGTTGCCGGTCTTGGTACACCTCGCGGGGTGGAAAACTCGGATTTTCGGGGTCCGCAACCCATCCTGTAGCCGGTGGAGGGGTGGGGGCAGGTAAAACGACCTTGGGAGCGTCGGATATCAACGCTACCGTATGATTCCCCCTACCTATCTCCTCCCTCTTCTCTATCCTCTCCACGACGCGATAAACCCTGCCCTTGTTCTTCCCAGATGGCACGACCTTCCCAGACTTGCACAGCTCCCCCAAGGCGGCCCGTGTTTGGGTCGGGGACAGGCTCAACCCTTTTCGCAGATCCCCAAGCCCAAACTTTCCAAGGGCATCGGCTTTCCGGCCAACCAGTGCCACCGTTCTTGGGGAAACTTTGGGCAAGTTGGCAAATGGCTTATCCGCGTAGCCCGCAGCATTGAACCTCTCCCAACATCTCCGCAAATCCTCGATGACCGCATCCATGCCGATGGCGTCAATTGAGAGTTGCCGGATTTTCTCACACTCGTGCCACGCCATGAAGGCGGCAATCGCCTCATCACAGGTCAGGCCGTAGTAAAATAAAGATTCAAAACTCCATGCCCTTGTCGCCCTGATGGTTCTTGTTTGCTGGTAGTATGCCCTCTTGTTCGAGCACGGCCCGAGCCTGAAAGTCAGCTCCTTCAAATCCGCAGCTACTTTTTTCCATTCCTCATCCGACAACCATTTTCCATCGCCATTTCCCTTTGGCCGGACCGTGGGCAGGGTCTTTTTCAGATGGGCGCGGGAATGATGCTCCCACCGCATCGCCGAAATCTGGGCTTCCGCTTCTGGTCGGGGAACGCCCTGTTTCAAGAGATCCCCGAGGAGCTGCCGGATTTTGTCAAACTCCTCATAATTAGCCTCGAAAGATCCTCCCCGAGTTCCCCCTGTTCCCACAGATCCCCGAGGCTCTCTTGCGGGGATTGTGGAGTTTTCCTCATCAACTGGAATCGGGTCAGCCGGTGGAGGCTCTACAAGCCCCGCATTCTCGTTTTTCTCAGGTAGGGATAGCCCAAGCGCATCGAAGACTTCTCGAACCGAGGAGAGCCTGTCAGAGATCGGCAGCCAGCACCGGACGGCCCCAGCATCACACGAGCCCCAAGGCGACCGGAACGCATGGTTCCGATGATTTCCGACCGTGCCATCAAGCTTGAGGTGGCAGGTTGCATCGTAGAAAAGTGGATCAACCATCTTTGCCAGATACCTCCCAATCACGGGCAACATAGGGGCTTCATTCTCCCAGCTCTCCGATGAGCGGAGAAAGATTTGTACCCCATTGGATTTGAGAAATGCGGCGTCAACAAGCACGCTTGCCAGCAATTCGACATGCCGAGTTGTCGCGCAGGGTGAACCCTTCGGACGATCCAGATCAATGACACGCACGGGGTCAAAGGTGATGTCCTCATGGTCCATGCCCTCGCCATCGCGGAAAACGGCTGGGGTAAAATACAACTTGTGCGCGGCATTTGTAATACCGTGTCTTGGGATTTTAGAAAAAGGAATCCGCCACGGGGCTTTGCCTTTCCCGTTGATCCGGCTTTCGTAGCTAACATACGGCGAGTTGAGGATGTCCGCAAAGACGGCATGGAACCAATCGCCCGCCGTGACCTCAGAATGGCTCTCAAAGCCGTGAGGAGAGGCAAGAGGAGTCTCTGGTGGGATCATTGGCAAGCTTTGAAAACCTGCGAAACTGGAGGACGCACGGACCATACTAAACTTAGTTTAGCTGATTATGAAAAGAATTGCAAGATTATATTTGCTTTTCCTAATGTTTTCTGTTAGTATTGCTTTGTAAGGGTCTGGAGGGGCCTTTACAACATAACCATACTAAGAAAGCCTCAGGCCTAAAAATCTGGGGCTTTTCTTTTCCTATCCCAAGAGAATGCTTTTCCTTTCATATGGCAACAAAGGGGGCTGTTCTTTGCCCAGACGGTTCCATAAGTTTTGAACATCCTCACCTTTGAAGATGGAGGTTCTACCACGATCCCCTTGGATATGGGGTTTGATCCAGCCTGCCGTCAGGGATCGCAGAAACAGGCGGCGCGAGCGAATAGTGCTTATGACTTCTTTGGTGGTTAAAGCAAGGGGTAATGGGCAATGTGATTTCATAATCTAATTATAGCAGATGCTAAGTGTATTTCTAAGTTCCTAAATGACGCTAAACAAAAAATATATGCCTAATAATGCCTATTAGTGTTTTTTTACTTGACAAAGGCTAATATTATGATTAATATGTATTATGAATTACCCAGCCTCCCCCAAACCCCGCGAAGTGGTCAAAACGGCATTTGGTTGCATCACCATAGCGTCTCTTGACGAAGTCCTTGAATTCCTGAGTAACTTTGATTTCCGCGTGTTAAAAGGCGGGAAGTTCATGGTTTGGAAAAAGGGCAGCGACGAACAGGATGCCGATGACGGACAGCTTTTGGGGCAATTCTGTTCTTGTGCGGACGATTTATTCAACGAGGAACCCTGCCAGCATGTTCGGGCACTTAATTGCCTTCTTGTTGAAGGATTGCTGGACTTTGAAAGCCCGGAGAGCCCGCAGACCATCTAAATCCCCCTCCACCGCCCGACAGGGGCCAGTCTGGGTGCAACTCCCATTCGGTGGACCATGAAAGAAAAACCGAAATACCCAGCCCCGCGAATCGTCAAGACCAGCGTCAGAATAATCCACATCGCCAGCATTGAAGAGGTGATTGACTTTTTGAAAAAATACAAAGTCGAAGGTACCAACCCGTTTTTGGTAACAGGCGGTCAGAAGCCTTACGATGTCGATTTACTCCGCCAAACCTGCACCTGTCATGATGCTATTTACAGGCGGAGACCTTGCAAGCACCTCCGATCCTCGAATTTCCTCCTTGTCCACGACATGCTGTAATAGCAGGACTAGATAAGAGTATGCACAGTGCAACTCTTCATCTATCGGAGTTAATCGGAATCCTTTAGTATGCTAATATGAGAATTACGAAACAAACAAAGTATGGGATGCCTGTATATGTTGCAGAGGCGACCATTGACGAAAGAAACTTGGCCAAGGGAGCAGGGTTTGAATGGGATGGCATGGCTGGCCACTGGTGGACCAGAAACAGGGTGAATGCGGCCACGCTTCGCGATTATGCGGATGAGAGCTGCAAAGCCGAGTTAGCAGATATACCCGTCCGAGCTCAGAAATGGTTTACGAAGGCAGTAGCACAGATCGAAGCCACAAAACAACGGCGAGAATATCGCCTTCTCAGACTTCCCAGCGGATCAGTCATCGCAATCGGGATTGATGCCATGATAGCCGAGGATGGAATCGAAATCCCACCCGTTAATGTTGCCGGTCTCTACAAGCTGTCAGTCGGAATTCCGATGGATGCGGATCTTCAATCCTTCCTCAAAACACAGGGAACCCTTGTCGCCCAATGTCCCGCCAATGACTGGCCGACCGCAGTCATGGCATTGACCGCCGAGGACAACACACCGGACGCCATATGAATGCCACACAGGAAAAACTGGATGCGTATGGAGTTTTGACCGCCAAGATTTTGGATGCCCTGAAAGATGGAACCGTTCCGTGGGCCAAGCCGTGGCTGTCCGGCCCGCCCCGCTCCCTATCAACCGGCAAGACCTATCGGGGTTTCAACCAGCTCCTCTTGGGATTTTTGGGAAGAGAGCACGACACGCCATTCTGGGGGACCTATAACCAACTTGGGGAACTGGGGGGCGCGATCAAAAAGGGCGAGAGATCGACGCCGGTTTCATTCTGGAAACAGCTGGAATTCCCAGATGAGAAATCCGAGGACGGCACGAAGAAAATCATGATGTGCCGGTATTACAGGGCCTTCAACTGCGATCAGGCGGAATGGCAGAACGGGGAGCCTCGAATGGTGAAGGAATGGAGGGAGAAACATGCCGAGGTCGGACAGGGGAACCCGCATGGGCGAGCAGATCAGATGATTGCCAGTTTCCCAGGGCGACCGGCATTTGAACAACGGGGAATGGTGGCGTTCTACTCACCAGGCGACGACAAGGTTGTTGTGCCAAAACCCGAATTGTTCGAGAGCCAGACTGCCTTTTACCAGACCACATTCCATGAATTTGTGCATTCCACCGGCCACCCGAAACGGCTGAACAGGTTCGATGTTCAGTCCCGACCGAGCAACGAAGAGTATTCCAAGGAAGAACTGGTTGCCGAGTTGGGGTCGGCCTTCCTGTGCAACGAAGCAGGGATTGAACCGAGGGTTGATCAATCGGCGGCATACTGCAAAAGCTGGCTGGCCAAGCTCACGGCAGATCCAAAAATACTTGTCGCAGCCGCCAGCCTCGCCGCAAAAGCCGCAGACCATTTTCTTGGTCGGGACCGCCAGCAGGAGCAGCAGAATGATGCCGTTCCGGTAATCGCTCAGGTTGTCCCACAGATCAGCACACCGAGGCCCGCCATATCCAGAGGGGAGGAGGCAGAGGCGGAAATGTGAACGCCGTAGAACTTAACATTATTTCCCACAGGCGAGCTAAGAGATATTAACCCGTATGGCATGTTGCCGATCAATCGCCACTCAAAATTGCATTCACCTTATCTGAGTAACTCTCCTCCTCAACCTTAAACCCACCGTAAATACCGCGTAGAAAATATTCAGATATATCGTGCTTAAACTGAGATAGGGACCCAACACTGCTCTCTGTAAATCCAGCAACCTTTCCAAGATACATTTGGATGATATCAGGAATCAGCCTCCCTATAATAAAAATAGAAAACTCAACCGATAGAAGAGGGTTTTTTGCAAATTCTGGTGGATGGCCTGAATGCACAAATTTATTTCGGACTGCATTGATAAACTTGATCCGATTCAAAATCTCCTCTCCAGAGTCTTTAGGAATGATGCTTTCTGAAACTAACATTGCATAAATCAGGTTTACGGGGCCTAACAGACCTCCCTCTATTTTAGATCTGAGTAAGGCTTTGAGAGATTCTCTTTTATTTTTCTCAATATCACAAAAAGAATCAACGAGTTTACTGACAGCTATTTTGGTCTGGTCTTTTTCTTCCTTTGTCAAATCTTCGAGGTTTGAAAAATGTGACTTTGAGATTTCATCGCCAGCATTTTTGCCGCGCTTGGTAGTCCTCAGCCAATCATCATACACCCCATTAAACGCAGGGTTAATAATACCGGCCTGCAAATTAATATCCTTGCAAGAAAATGCTTGGTTATAGAGCAGCAATGAATATACTAACTTACGATCAATAAAGCTCTGCCTGGATGCCCACATCACTGCAGCGGCTCTGAGAATCTCCATGTCGATACAGGCGCGACTACCGAACGTATCTGGAGTCTTTCTAACGTCAGAGGAAACGCTTGAAACATTTCGACCATTAAGAAAAGTCAGAATCTGGCATAAATCCCAGACGCCATTGTCATTAATAGGGTGTAAAGCTAATATGCTTGGTTCGGCATCACAGCCTACACAACAATCAGCTGTAGCAATCCAATTGCCTTTTTTACCAGGAGAAGCTTTCCATTCCCCATCGAATGGGATAGTAATAATGTCTGGCATGGGAAGATGGTCAACCAGAGAACTGTATTCCGCTTTCACATTGATTTGAAAAGGGCCAACTTTAACCGAATTGAACCCATTTCGTGGAAACTCTTTTCCAAAATACAAATTGAATAACTCCATAGCTTGTTTATACCAGACTCGACCCAGTTGTCGAGGATGAGTTTCGTTGTCACCTCGCCGATCATCTTCACCGTTGACTTTGATGTGATGACAAGACAAGCAGGAATCGATGAAATCGAAGATGTGTCCTGTTGCTTATATTTTGGTTTCCAGTTTGTTGTGCGTGTGCTTATATGCGGTGTTCGCCGCCCCAGGACTCGTGGTAGGACTCATCATTGTGTTAGGCACAGCTGGCAGATCTTATTGGGTTTATCGGACCAAAAAGCAGCTCTTAAATCTCCAAAGCATTCTCCAACTCCCGCATGTTCTGCCCGAGACGGCAGACACGCGAAATACCGCGAATCACAATATTGGCGAGGTTAGCTAAACCACGGACTGCAAACTTGCCGAAACGATTCCCGTAAAGTTCAACCTTATCACCTGTCTGCCCATCTTCACAGACAGGATGTTCCTTGCTCCCACGTTGCCCGAGGAGGTGTTTCAACTCGTCAGGCGATCCAATCTCCCTCTGAGGCTCGACAAGCCTTGGTGCGAGCGTCAAGTCACTGGCAAGATCCCTCTCCCCCAGAGATTCAATATGGTCCTGCAGCGATTCTCTGTCCGCCGTCAGGAGGGAGCAGGATTTGCGGCCCCGAGAAATTGAGACATAAAATTCTTTCTGGGAAGTCGCTGCCTTGCACTGGCTGTCCGAGATAATCACATGATCCACCGTTTTCCCTTGGCTGGCATAGCTGGAGACCGCATACCCGTAATTGAATTGCCTGAAATCTTCCGGCAGGGTGTGTTTCTGCCCGAAGGCATCCACCACCAGCAACCGGCCCTTGGAATCCTGCTTTTGGATGGTGAGGATTTGCCCGTTGGCCAGTTTTCTATCCCGACCGATTTTGCAATTGGCCTTGAGCTGGATTTTATCCCCGCCGAACAATTCCAGATTCCTTTCCTCGCAGACCGTCAGCCTGCCGAGGTCCTTTTGCGAAACATTCAACTGCCTGCCCCCGACCGACAGGACAACCCCACCGTTGCCGTTCTCTCTCAGAAATCGCGCCTGTGTGCCTGCCGGATGTTGGCCCACCTTGCGGTTGAGGAGGACAACGGCGGAATCTGGGTATGAACTGCACCGTTCCTTTTCAGCATTCGTCAGATCCACGGCCCGCAGGGTGTCCTTATCCAAATGGATAGCGGGATCAAGTTTTCCGGCTTTGGACAATTCCACCCTGATTGCCAGGTTGAGCTGGTCCACCTCAGCATTGGTTTGACTGAGCATCAGGACCGAGCCTGATTCCATTTTCTCCAGATAAAGTTTGGCAGCATCGGCAGTGCGGTTGGCAATCGTCGTATCACTGATTGAGCCCTGTTGGTCCAAGAGGCTCCATGCCTCTCCTGTGTCGCCGCGTTCAACCGCAGCCACAGCCTGCCGATATTCCTTCACTTGCTGGCGCTGGATTGCCCCCTCGCCCGATAATTCCGCAACATGGGGGCTTCCGTAGCGGAGGATGCAGCGGAGGGAATCAGAAAAGTTGATAGCCCCATGCTGCCGGACATCCCCCGAGAGGATCACCCTTGCCCCTGCCAATTTTGCCTTGGCAAGAAGGCTCGCCATCGTCTCACCGCCGAGCTGGCCCGCTTCATCCACAATCAGGACCGAATTTGGATCCAGTTCGCTTGGGGATGTCAGGAAACTGGAAACCGTCTGAGCGGCGAACCCATCGGTTTTGAGATCCTGAACCTGCTGGTTCTGGGGAGCCAAGACCACCACGGTCAGCCCGTTTTCTTCCAGAGCATCCGAGACATGGCGGAGGGTGAAACTCTTGCCTGTTCCGGCACCACCAGAAAAGACGCTGACCAGATCCCGACTGGAGATCAGCCTTTCGGCGGCCTGCCGTTGCAGGGGATTCAGGCTGACTGCCGTTGGCAGGAGGACGGGAGCCAAGGGCAAGAAGAGGTCTTTCCCATCATTCACCGACCGCAGGATGTATTTTTCCGTCTCAAGGGCGGTTTCGGTTGTCACCCTCCTTCCCCCGAGTTCACGGAGGATTGCGGGATTCTCCTCGAATTCTGCTTTCAGCGATTCCAGGGAGAAATTGCCACCACGAGCCGAGCGGAGGGCAGAGGACAAGAGATCCGTATCCTTGACCACCGCCGAGCGTTCAAAAAGGTGTTTGATGGACCAGTTCAGGGCATCATTTGGAGTCTCCCTTTTACCACTTTTATCAACGCTACTATATAGATTATCTGGGGTAAGTTCCCGCTCATCCATTTGGCTGATCCAAGATTCCCTTAATGCCTCTGCCGACATGTTGCCCTGTTTCCGAATACGAGCATCATGGGCAACATGATCCTTGATCGCTTCATGCCCTGATTTCACACCGGCCTTTTCCAGCTCTGCCGTTTTCGCCAGGATTGCCCCACGGCGTTTGGAAAACTTTTGGCAGGTAGCATCCGAGATATGGGCGAGTTCCCAGCCTGTTGGAGATTCCCGCAGGCTGTAGCCCATTCCCCGCAATTCCCTGCAAAGTTCATGGTCATAGACAGCCTCGATATATTTCTGGGCTTTGAGCATATCAAAAGACTGGAGAGCCTTCCATTGGTCCCCGTCCTTGGTGGCATTGAAAATGAGGACATGGGAATGCAAGAGAGGATCGGGGGTGGCCCCCTCTTCCACGGCACGGCTGGTTTCATGCGTGAAGCTGGCCATACACAGGTTCCCTGTTGTGCGATCCTTGCCATTCAACGGGTCATTCTTGGAACGCACACGCGCAGCTGCGAATTGTTCAAGTTCAGCCCCAGCCTTGGCAATTGCGCGGGCATGGGCCTGCTTGATCCGATCATCCCCGTGCACAAGGGCAGCGAGGGAAACTGACTTTGGAGGGCAGACGGTCCAATCAAAGAAGATCCGGCGATTGGCCGTATCCCCCTGCCGAACCGTGTTGGTTCTTTGGGTCAGCCTTGATCCATCGGGTTTCTCCCCACGGCACAGGGCGAGGAAATCCTTTTCTGATACTTGCCCCGATAGCCCAAGCATGGCAGCTCCCTCGCCCGACCAGACGCCAGGGGTTGCGCCTGTTGAGCTGTAGTAATCCCCACTGTTCAGGTGTTCACGGAAATATGACTTTGCGTGACCGAGATTGGTTTGCGTTTTGATGGAAATCATAGCGCATCCTCAGTTGATGTTTGGGAGAATAGGGCGAGGAAAAAATCGTCCTGCTGGCAAGTCAATATTTCAACGTTACTATACAGATTACTGATCTCTCTATACCGATGCCTCTTCATGGGATTCTGGGAGAGGGCTTCGTTATAGAACGGGAATACATTGTAATGTGTTTTCATTCCGGCTTCAGCCAGTGCCTCTGCTTCCAGAAGCAGGGGCATTGCCTTTCGGCGGTATTTTTGGAAGACAGAGGAGATGTCAGCCGAGGCGGCCAGCATTTCCCCACCTTCAGGGTGTGTAATAAACCACCGCAGTTCAGCTAGCGGATTCCTGATATATCCGAAGTGCGATGATCTTGGATCTTTAGCAACAGGGTGCGATATGTGGAAACGCAGCTCTTCGATGGCATTGCCGAGCATTGCCATGACGATTTCTATGCAGGTTGATTCAGAGGCTTCTGGATGATTCGAGGGGATTAGTTTTGTTTTCATGTTCAATCTTATCAGATTGCCCTCGATGTCGTAAGATGGAATACGAACAAACTTAAAACTTTTAAAAAATGGACACCCTACCCCCTAGCGTAAGTAGGGTTTCAGCCATATTCCGAATTACTGCGAACCACATAAATGCTAATACTCACAAGTTCGCATTCCTTTTAATATGGCAGCGTAAATAATACTAAATTAATGTGAAATAGTGCTTAGATTGGAATAGCTAATCTGTTAGTATGGTAAATGAGGCCATTTCACAGTAAACTAAACCCGCATTACGAGTTTATCCGATCTCTCCGTAAACGCCGTAAGACATGGCGGGAGATAGTTGAAGATCTGGCCGGTCTTGGCATGAAGACGTGCCCAAGTGCGGTTTATGAGTATTACAAGCGGCATAGTCGCCGCCCTTACCCATTTGGATGGGAAGATGAGCCCACGCCTACAGCCAAGCCGCGCAGGACTGCCCATGCCGCCATTGCGACTATCCATTTGGATAAGGAACCGCCAAAGCGGTTCTCCTACGACCCGCAGGCCGATCAAGATTTGGTCCATTAACCGAAAACAAACCTATGAAAAACAAACTCTATATCACCCTTGGAGGAAAAGGAGGCGTCGGCAAAACGGTAATTGCCGTTCTGCTTGCCGATTTCTTCAACAAGCACGAAATCCCATTCCTTGCCTATGATTGCGACACGGAGAATGCAGGCAAAGCCGCCGCATTTTCCACCGCCTACCCGCAGGCTGAACGGGTGAACATCAGATCCATTGCAGATTGTGACCGGCTCATTACCGAGGCAGCAAAGCATGAGATCACCATTGCCGACCTTCCGGCCAACGCATCGGGGGACTTTCTGGAATGGTGGGAGGCCGTTTCCCAACCTGACACCCTTGAATCGCTGAATCTGGTGGTAGTGGGGATTGGCAGCATCACGCCCGAGCCAGGCACATTTGCCAGTGTCGCGCAGTGGGCCAGCAGGTTGCAGGATTCCATGCGCTATGTCGTCAGCCTGAACCACAGAACCCAACAGCGGGTTGCACTCCCCAGAGAAAAATCCTTTCACGAGTATTTCGACAGCGATACCGGCAGGAGGTTCCGCGAGGCATTCACCCCCTACGAAATCGAGGTGGCCGGTCTGTATGACGGGAGCATGAGCCGACTGGCCAAATCAGGAAAGTTGCCTTCCTTGGCCGCAGCAGACCCAGACATCCCGATTTTGGACCGCACACGGATCAAGACATGGGCGGGGCAGGTTCACAATCAACTCAGGGGGGCACTACTATGAACACGAACCCAGAATCCCCCCAGTCCCCCATGTTCCCCAAGTCCCCCGAGGAACTGCCAACAAAACCCGATGATTCGATGAATTCTGTCCTTGATGGACTTGCCCCAGAGGTGCGGGAAACGGTTATCCAGGTTGCCCGTCAGCATGGATTGGCCGATCACGACCCCATCTGGGCTGTCATCCTCGCCATCCGCGCGGGCGACACCCTCTACAGCCAATCGGTGCAGGAGATGAAAACCATCCTGTCGGAGTTCCAGCAGGCAGTCACCGACATATCCGCGCACCAGATGAGTGCAGTGCGGGACCTCCGCAAGATGCTGGACGAGACAGCCGAAGTCCTCCGAGAGGGGCAGGGAATTGCAACGGAAGCCAGCAGTAAGCTGATTTCCAGCGAGGAATACTGTGAGAAGACCAGCCGGTTTGCTCTTTGCATATCTGGAGGGGCAATCCTTCTGAGCCTGTGGGTTGCGGTCATGGTTGCGGTTGGCGTCAGCACCCTTGGGGCGATCCAGACCGAGAGACAGAACCTTGTCGCCGCAGTCCAGCAGGTTGTGAGCCTGCAAAATTTGGCAGGGATGCGCTTGCAACTTGTGAACGAGAAAGCGCGGGTTGAGGCCGATTGGAAGCAGCTTCAGAAAGCCGTCGCAGAGCAGGGAATGACTCCGCAACTGGAGGCCCGCAAAGCCGAGCTGGAGAGGATCAATGCGGACATCAAGCGCAGGCAACAGGAACAATCAACCAGAGAAGAAAAGGCATATGAAAACAAAGAATGAAAAAACACTGTGGGAATCGACCGACGAAATTTGCCGGTTCGATTCATTGAACGCAAAAATCAGGTTCACACTTGCCGAGGCGTGCGAGGGGGTGATTGCATTTGGTGCGACGGGATCAGGGAAAACCAGTGGCACCGGAACTCACCTTCCGCTGGGCATGCTCAGGGCTGGGTTTGGGGGACTGGTTTTGTGCGCAAAATCCGACGAGCCAGAGAGGTTCCGAGCTTTGGCAAAATCCTGCGGGCGTGAATCGGATATTGTCATGTTTGGTCCTGGCTTCACCGAGCGATACAATTTCCTCAATGCAGAGTTGTCCGGCATTGGCGGTGGAGTGGAATCGTTGATTGAGTGTTTCGAGCAGATTTCCCAAGCCATCGCTGGAGACGGCCAGCAGCAGGGGGATATTTGGGAACGGGCGGCCAGACAGCTTTTGCGGAACATCCTTGATCTTTTCCGCATCAGTGGCCGGCCAATTGAAATCCCCGACCTCTACAAGGCGGCAGTGGACCAAACTTTTCAGGATGATCTATTGCGATCCGCCAGCCCGACCGACCCGAGGGACACACGGGATCTTGCAACGATCAGGGCATATCTCCAGCAGGAATTCCGCAACATGGGGGATAAAACCAAGGCATCCGTGCTCATGCAGTTGACCTCTTGCCTCGATCCATTTTTGCGCGGTTCCATGCGGGAATTGTTCTGCACCACCACCACGATTTCCCCCCAGGACTGCCGAAAGGGAAAAATCATCGTCGTGAACCTGCCGTTGAAAACCTACAAAAAACTTGGGCAGGCGGCAGCAGTGGCATGGAAGTTCGCATTCCAGAGGACCATTGAAGGATTTTTCGGCAAGCAAGGGCAGACCGCCGCCGACCAGACAACGCGGCCGGTATTCCTGTTTGCCGACGAGTGCCAGTATTTTATGAGCAGCTACGATTCGACTTTCCAGACGACCGCCCGCAGCTCCAGAGCATGCACGGTTTACCTGACCCAGAACGTGCCCAACTTGTGGTTGGCAGGCGGCAGGAAAGCCAAGGACTCGACAGCTAGCCTGCTTGGAAACTTGCAAACCAAGATCCTTCACCAGAACAGTTGTCCCGAGACCTACAAATGGTTCACCGAAGTTTTGGGCAGGGAATTGCAGGATCGAGCGGGCAGGAGTGCCAGTTTTCACGGCGAGGGGGGAGGAGGCGCGAACACCAGCATTTCGCGGGATGTTCAGCTCGACGCCAGAGATTTTCAGGTCTTGGCCAAGGGCGGGAAACCATTCCGATTTTGCACGACTGCAATTTTACAGCAGGGAGGCAAAACCTACAGGGGCGGAAAACTATGGAGCCAGATCGCGTTCCAGCAACAGAGGGAGGGAGGACAATGAAATCCCACGCTTCCACATATGCGGGGGTTGCGGGGTTGCTCGCCGGACTGGCCTGCCTCTCATGGTTGATGAATCACCCAGAGAGCGAGGTTGCCCAATACCTGCTTCAATCTGGAGCATGGCTGATCGCCCAAGTTGCCCCTCAGATCCACTGGCGGATTGCCCCGATGTTGGCCGTTGGCCTGTGCGCAGGTGTTGCCGTGTTTGCGGTTGCCTTTTTCCTGTTCTGGCGCGGGGAAATCTGGGCGGCGGGACTGGCCAGCCGAGTATCCAGTCAGGCGTTGAACACACAAGGGGGAATGACGGTTGAACAGGAGATGCGGAAGCTGATTGGACGCTTTGGGCGGATGCGGTAAGGCAAGAAGGGATTCCGCTATCGGTCAGCTTTCACGACATCATATTCCCAATCCCAAAATGCAATGTCTTTGAGTTAGCTCATCGCAATTTCAGAAGTCTAGGACCTCCGGCTTTGGAGTTGGTCCTTTGCCTTATCCCACGCTTTTAGTTCTGCCCAGCAATCTCGTCCCTTCTGGGTTATTACATATTTGTCATCGGGCTCAGAATATTCCCACCACCCGCGTTGAGTAAACGCGGAAAGGCAGAGTTGCACATTTGCTGAAATGTCGAAAATTGGGGGATGGGGTTGGAAGGATGTTTGGATTTCTCTGCCGAGAAGGAGCAGGCGCAAGTCCTCGATGTCCACACCTTGTTTCCAAGGGCCAGAAAATTCTGGGGCAGTCCGATGGAAGAGGTTGTTTATTTGTTTTTCTGTTGTCCATTCAGATGACGGATCAATCAGAAAATTCACCAAGTCATTCCCCGATGATGTCAATGAATAGTGGGCGGAATCGGGGGTTTTTGCGATGAAGCCGCTTCTTTCCGTTGATGCGATTGCATCATCTCCGGCTTTTGCTGTCAGGGAACCGCAGGCGGCCGCGCATTTCGCTGCCGTTACAAACGAATCCGTGGCGGCGAGGGTGGCACATATTATTTGGGGATACTCGACAATGGGATTGCCGAATTCTTTTGAAATTCCAGAAAACGTCAAAAAATACTGGCCGAACAGAACTCCAACATACCCGTTCGGATCGGTTTGGAAGGAGTGATTTTCCAACCATGCAGAGACTCGGGAGGGGGCCACAGAAGGAAGGAGTGAAAGAAGTTCGGACAAGTCCGTTCCATCCCAGGGAGTCGTGCAATTGGCGAGATGACGAAGAACAATTACACCAATTGCTTTGTCTGTGAATGGGGTGGATGACGGCATGTGCAGACTGATTTTCTAAAATTCCAGTGCAGGGGAGTTGAATAGTCCAGATAAGCCGAAAATCCCCTTACGGAACCTACGCTTGTCGCGAAGATTTTCGATCACCGCCAAACGCACAATTCTGGAGATTTCGCCAACACAACAGAAAATGATATAAGTTACTTATATAAAGCCGCTTATGCATATTTTAATAAATATCTTTTAAGTTCAGCGTTTGGAGGCCGCAAGAATTTGCTCAACAAGCGTAGGTTCCGTAAGTTCCGCCTCAGGTGGGTCTTTTAACTTCACGCGAGCATACCCACGCTTGTTCCCTTCGCCGGATCTTCTGGGGTTTTTCCGTTTCCTCTTGATGTCAGGGCGAGGCTTGGATTGAAATAATTCTATCATCAAGCTGGGGAGCTTTCGGGTGAATTGCCCATTCACCAGAGGAATCCATTCCTTAAGATCACAGAAAGCATTATAGGCCTCGTATAATTCTTCCGTAGTCAGATCACCTTTGGGGTCGGCGATCACATCGGAATTCAAAAAGACGCGGACTGATTCCGCCTCATCAAGAATTGCCACAATTCGATCATTTTGCACGGTGGGTGATTCCCAATCCTTCTTGTTATTCATCAGCATTCGAAGATGCCTTGCCCCTCGAATCATCCAGCGCAAAATGCCAGGCCCTTCTTCCTTGAGGAGCGTTTCTGCAAACTGCCGGTCCATCTTTTTCCGGCTCTCCTCTTTCTTGAACACAACATGCAGCAACCGCCGAGACCAAGCTTCACGATCACTTTCCAAACGGAGTTTTGGGGTTACATTTCCAGTTATCAGAACATTGAAGAGTCCCTTGATGGTCGTCGTCCTTGTGGACCCCTTGACCTCGGGCGTAATGCTGTCGTTTCCGGTCAATTTCTTCAGATGCGCGGCACTTGGCGAAGAAAGAAAGTGCATGGGAACATCCAATCCCATGAGCAGGCTTTTTCCTAGAAACCGGCCCTGCTCGAACCGATCTCCGAGATTTCCAGTCCGCAACTCGATGCAATTGGACTGGCCGATGATGCCCTCAATGAGGAGGGCGAAAACGGATTTCCCAGAACCACCCTCGCCGGTGATGAGAAGTATCTTTTGAAAGTGGTTCGCTCCCATCGCCAACCCGCCCGACCAGTTTCGCAGGAGCAAAACATCCTCTTCACTTGTCGCCCGTGTCAAGAAATCGACAAATCGGGAGCATTCAGCGTTTTCGACATAAGGGATCGGAAGACGGTTGAGGCTGAAAAATGCTGGCGCAAAAGCTCGATTTTTTTCCTTGCTGCCGATTCCGACCATCTTGTTTGCCGCATGGAGGAAAAGGGGGGTGCCGTAGGAGGGATAAAAGTAGCTGTGCGTCGCGACCTGTTTGATGAACGAATCCAGAAAACTGGTATTTCGCCGAACCAAAATGCGAGTTCGCAATGTTGGATTTTCTGAATACGCATCTGCAAAATCTTTCCAGTAAGATGACGCTGCCTGCCGAAGAGACTCAGGTGATGCCTCTTCCCAGGTCCCGTTTTCGCGGTTGTATTGGTAGAACCGTCGCTTGACCTGATCGAATCCCACCTTCGCCTTCAACGCAAAAAGTTCGGCGTGGTAGGGCGGGTTGGGGACGACATCAATAACTTGGGGATTCTCCTCGTCGCGGTCGGTTTTTTCCAACCTGTCCTCACCATGTTTTCGTGTGAGCCATGTTGTGAGGCTTTCCCCGGAATCTCGGAGTTTTTTCGAATACTCTTGCAAGACCCGAATTGTCTCCGCTGCCGTCTCTTCCGGGTCATCTCCAGGATTCTTGGCGTCATTTTCCAAATGGGAGGCGAAATCTCCAATTTCATCTGGGAAACCGTAGAGACACGCAACGAGATACGGCAAAGCTGGACAGGAGAAAAATGTTTTGAAATCTTCGACTTCGGGTTGTGGATGAGTCTGAAACAAAGATTGCGCAGAGTCCGGCCATTTCTTCAAATTTGACATCCTGCTCCTGATACCAGCGTTGCGGGCTGATGACCAGCTTTCTGCCGCGCTTTACGGATTTTACTTTTGGAATTTACGGACGCAGCTCAGGCGGCAGAACGGGCATGCCCACAAACCGAAAGGCATCCTCCTCAAACTTCACGGGGAAAACAATCGTATCGCTTGCCCGCAAGGAAAAGCCGCCGCCGTTCGGACGCCACTTGTAACCCCGAGCCTTGGCCGCAATACACAAGGCCTCGTTTGAGGCTTTCCCTCCGGTTCGGGAAACCATGGTGGTGCACCAGGCTTCGGCGGTGGTGGCAAAAAAATCTACCGGGATGCCCGTGCGAACGTGCCTCAGCAACTTGACCCACGTGCCGCACATGAACGAGCCGTCCTCCTTCCGTCGTTTTTCCAAAACCCCTTTTTCAATCAACACGGCGAGGGCGTCATCCACATATGCGAACTTCTCCATCTCAGGCTCCTTGGGGGCAATGCCCAGGTCCATCTGGGCCAAGGGCTCCACTTTTTTCGGGCGCTCGTCGAAGATCGGGATATAGACAACCTCAACGTCCGACACAAACGCCTTTTTGCGACGGATGGAACCGGCAATTTCCCACTGTTCGCAGAAATCACCCAGCTTGTATCGAAGGGCCATGAGGTGATCGGCCAACTTCTGCGCATCAGCGCGGGGGAACTTTTCTTTTTCTTTTTCCATCCACCATTTTAGAGGATGATAAATTTCCCGTAAGATGAAAAATGCGGGGATGGCTGATCTCTGGGAAGGCCAAGCACCGTGAGGCATCCAAGCAGCAGAAAGGAGTATTGCTCTCGCTGTCATTTCGCTGTCAACTATGACCCGCTATATCCCCGTGCTACCTCGTGCCTGCCCGTGCAGTGAAAAATCGCCAAATGACCGCAGAAGCCCATTTTATCGGATCTGCGAGGGTAGAGAGGTTGAGATTCTCAAGAAAACCCTGTGTTTATCAGGGTTTGCGAGGCATCTGAAAAACAAGAAGCCCGCAGAGCTAGTGTTTATCAGCTTCTGCGGGCTTCAAATTGGTTGCGGGGGTAGGATTTGAACCTACGACCTTCAGGTTATGAGCCTGACGAGCTACCGGGCTGCTCCACCCCGCGATTAGGAATTCAAGCTAGCGGGATCTTTCCTTGTTGCAAGAGAAACTTCTGGGAAAAACTTTACGCGTGGGGAGAGAGGATTCGCGGGGAGCTTTGCTTTGAAGAGGTAATATTAATCTCCGAAAACGGGAACGAGTGCGCGCGATTGACATACCCTTTGGTCCCACGCATTTTTCGGGCGTGCATTCGTTTTTGTATATCAATGGGGTTCTTCATTGCGGAGAGGTGGATCTCGAGGAAGTTGCGGCGCGGTTTGGGACTCCTGCCTACGTTTACTCTGCGGCCACGATCCGGAACAACTTCCGGCGTCTCGATCTTGCCCTCAAACCGGTTGACCACCTGATCTGTTACGCGATGAAGGCGAATTCGAATCTGGCGATCCTGGACCTGCTGGCCAGGGAGGGAGCCGGTTTTGACATCGTTTCTGCAGGAGAACTTTTCCGCGTTTTGAAAGCCGGTGGACGGGCGGATCGATGCACTTTTGCCGGGGTGGGAAAGACGGTTGACGAGATTGCTTACGCCCTGAAAGAGGGCGTGTATTGCTTCAACGTCGAGAGCGAACCCGAACTCGTGCGGATCAATGACGTCGCGGGCTCGCTCGGTCTCGTCGCCCCGGTCGCCGTGCGCGTGAACCCGGATGTCGGTGCGCAGACCCACAAGTTCATCTCGACCGGAAAAAGCAAAAACAAGTTTGGGGTCGGGCTCGACCGGGCGGCCGAGGTTTATGCGAAAGCCGCGGAGCTGCCGCATTTGAAAATCCGGGGAATCCAGACCCACATCGGATCTCAGATTTTGGAGGCGGGGCCTTTTGCGGAGACCGCCCGGAAGCTGGCCGCGCTGGTCGCGGAAACCAAGGCCCGGTATGGCATCGAGTTTTTCAGCATCGGAGGCGGGATCGGGATCGTTTATGACGCGGCGCTGGCGAGCGGGGACCCGGAGTGGTGGAAATCCACCGATCATCCCCGCCGGATCACGCCGGAGGATTACGCGGCCGCGATCCTGCCGATCCTCGCTCCGCTTGGCCTGAGGATCCTGTTCGAGCCGGGGCGCTTCCTCGTCGGCAATGCGGGGGTTCTTCTCTCCACCGTGCAATACGTGAAGAAGACGCCGGGCAAGACATTCGCGATTGTGGACGCGGCGATGAACGACCTCATACGTCCCGCTCTCTACGAGGGCTGGCACGAAATCGTGCCGTTGAAAGCGTCTGCGGAGCCGCTCGAAGTGATGGATGTGGTCGGTCCTGTCTGCGAGAGCGGGGATTTTTTTGCGCAGGACCGCGAGCTTGCTCTGCTTGCGGCGGGCGACAGGATCGCACTCCTCAGCGCGGGGGCTTACGGGTTTGTCATGTCCTCGAATTACAATTCTCGCCCGCGGCTTCCGGAAGTGCTGGTCGATGGTTCAAACGTCCATCTCATCCGGAAAAGGGAGAGCCTTGAGGATTTGATCGCAGGGGAGGCGCTGCCGTCCGCGAAATGAACCAGCGGTTGCCAGGGAGTCTTTCCTGCGGTTTTTCCGAGATGTTGTTTACAATTGGCATCCAACTTGCTTGATTCACTGTGCCGGCTGGAAAATCAGAGTAAAAAACAACATCGGGCAGCTCATCCCGGCATGGGCTGTTCAAAACACTACACATTAAAATATGGAGAAATATAAACTAGAATATCTCTGGCTCGACGGCTATGAACCCGTCGCCAACATCCGCGGCAAAACCACCATCAAGGAATTCGCGAAGTTTCCAAAACTCGACGAGCTTCCCTGGTGGAACTTCGACGGCAGCTCGACGCGCCAGGCCGAAGGCAAGACTTCCGATTGCATGCTCAAACCCGTGGCCGTCTATCCCGACACCACCAAGCAGAACGGCGCGCTCGTCATGTGCGAAGTGTTCATGCCTGACAAGGTGACGCCGCATCCGAGCAACTCCCGCGCGACGATTCCCGATGATCCCGGTGCCTGGTTCGGTTTCGAGCAGGAATATTTCCTCTACCAGGACGGCGCGCCGCTCGGCTTCCCTCCCGGTGGCGGCTTTCCCCCGCCGCAGGGTGAATACTACACCGCCGTCGGCTACAAGAACGTCGGCGACATCGCGCGCGAAATTGTGGACACTCACCTCCAGCTCTGCCTCGACGCCGGCATCAACCACGAAGGCATCAATTCCGAAGTGGCCAAAGGCCAGTGGGAATTCCAGATCTTCGGCGAAGGCTCCCGCAACGCCGCCGACCAGATGTGGGTCGCGCGCTATCTGATGATGCGCCTCTGCGAAAAATACGGCGTGGACGTGAACTGGCATTGCAAGCCGCTCGGCAAGGACGTTGACTGGAACGGCTCCGGCATGCACACCAACTTCTCCACCGAACACATGCGCGAAGTCGGCGGCAAGGAATACTTCGAGGCGCTCATGGCCGCGTTCGACAAATACAAGAACGAGCACATCGCCGTCTATGGGCCGGACAACCACCTGCGCCTCACCGGCCTGCATGAAACCCAGTCCATTGACAAATTCAACTACGGCGTGGGCAATCGCGGCGCCTCCGTCCGCCTGCCGCAAAGCTTCATTCCCAATGGCTACCGCGGCTATTTGGAAGACCGCCGTCCGAATTCCCAGGGCGACCCTTACCAGATCGCGGGCCGCATCCTTCAGACGATTGCGACGGTGCCGAAAAAGTAACAGCCAACAAACGCGGTTATTGCAAACGCCGTCCGGCTCGCGCCGGACGGCGTTTTTGCTGAAGACGTGAGACCGATTTTGGAAACCACTAACAGCCACTAAAAACCACTGAAAAAAGCTGTGAGCCCGGGCTTGAGCATCCCCACATTCACCTTGTTGGTAAACGATCAATGGGTATGAAAAATTCTGATATTCAGTGTCTTTTAGTGGAGTTTAGTGGTTCAATCTCGGAAATCAGGTTCATGGGGCGAAGAAGGCGGGGAGGAGATAAACTCTGCCCGGCTCGAGGAGCGTGGCCTTCGGGAGCAGGTTCAGCTCGATTTTTGTCGAAGCGCGCGACTCGCCGAACATCCGGAAAAATTTGTCGAAGCTGTAGGCGCGTTCGTATTTGACGACCTGGGCGTTCGGGGCGCCGCCGAGCTCCGCGGCTTTGTCGTAGGCATCCTCGATGTAGCCAAGGCCGTCCACCAACCGGGAGCCGTAGGCGTCGGTCCCGCTCAGCACGCGTCCGTCGGCCACTCCCTCGCGCAGTTCCTTCTCGTCGAGTTTGCGCGAACGGGCGACGATACCGACAAACCGGTCGTAGCTCTGCATGACCAAGCCCTGGACATAGGTTTTTTCCTCCTCGGTCATCTCGCGGGCACCGTTGAGCATGTCTTTGAATTTACCGCTTTTGAAGATCACCGACTGGAGGCCGACTTTCCCGAAGAGCTCCCGGTAGTTCGTCGTGGAAATGATCACCCCGATGCTTCCGGTGAAAGTCGTGTTGTTGCACATGATCCAGTTCGCGCCACAGGCCGCGTAGTAGGCGCCCGAGGCCCCGATGGAGTTGAAATAGACGACGACCGGCTTGTGGCGCGCGAGGCGGCAGATCGCATCGTAAAGCACATCGGACGCCGTGATCTCCCCGCCGGGCGAATCCACCTGCAGGACGACGGCTTTGATCTGCTTGTCGTTTTCCGCCTGCTCCAGGGCGGCTTTGAAGTCATCCACCATCGAGTTGCCGAGGCTCCCGGTCGCCCCGAATGCGATCACGCCATCCAGGGGAATCACGGCGACTTTGGACGAGGATCCGGAGCCATCGACAAGAACCCTTTCCTCGAACGCTTTCGGTTTCAGAAGCTTCACGCCGGCCAGCCGAGAGGTGCCTTTGGCTCCCAGTGCGGCCAAGAGGATCAAATTCACAAACATGCTCGCGCACACCGCGACGAACAGGAAAACCATGAGGCAACCGGACTTTTTCATGAGACGGACCAGAAAGTGGCGCAAATCCCACCTCCCCACAAGCAGGGAAATTCGACAGCAGGGGGAACCGGCTCCCACAAAATCCGCCCTGATTCGCGCGTATGGGAAGGGAAAGGAGTGGACAACGGCTTCCCATGAGGCTGCGAGCGCGGGGACATCCTCGAGAGAATATCGAGAACGAAATTCTTTCAGAATGGAAAGCCCGGCCTCGGTCGCTTCGCTCCCTGCGTTGCAACCGCTACATGCCCGTCGGAGCCAGGCGCAATGTAGAGGAACACGGAACGTGTTTCTCCAGGCTCGATCTTACGCGCGGATTTGGGATCCTGCTCCCAGTTTGACAATCTTTGGCAATCCTTGCATGGTCAGGTCATGAATATCTCGTTGACTCCCGAATTGGAAGGCGCCGTCAAGGCGAAGGTCAGCGAACTCTGGGATCCGGTTCCAAAAACCGGGGATCGAACGTGAATGCCCGGGCATCGCCGATCTCCATGTCTTCCGCGCGGGGATGATCGGGGTTGATGAGGTAGTTCGATTCCTCGGGAATCAGGATGCTGGGGACCCGCAGGACAGGCGAAGAGCGGGCTTTGAGCCAGTTGCCGCCGAGCGCGACGGTCGAGTTTCGCGGGGGGTAATTTCTCCAATCCGGTTCCAGCTCGTCCGGGGTAATCGCAGTCACGAATTGCTCAGGGAAGCGGACTTCAAAAAACAGAAACCGGGCAGCCGGCACGGGTTCGGCCTGATGCACGAGCACCTCCAAGGCTGCGAGGGAACGAGTCGCGCTGAGGTAGGTTGCCCGCTGGCCCGGAGGGTTCCACCGGCCGCCATACAACCGCGCCCCCTCGCCGGAGAATGCGTCATCCGCCCGCGCTTCGCGCACGAGCCGCCATGCGTGGATGATCACGCGTAAACCCCGTAGTCGATCCGCCCGAGCAGGTTTTCCACCTCGCGGATGCCTGCTCCCGTGTCTGCTAGCTCCAAAGGAACGAACCCCGCGAGCCCAATCTGCGGGCGTGTCAGCCACGCGCGGGCGGCGGTTTCCGAATCGAAAACCCCGGTGGCCTGGCCCATCAATTTCCGCACGCGGTCGAGCCGGTCGGACTCGTCTTTGGTGAGCCGGCCCTCGTCCTTCCGGCGCTGGAGCGTGCGGACCGGGATGCCGACGACCTCCGCAAGCTGGGGCGTCCCGACGCCAAGTTTTTCCTGCAATTGAAAAAATGCCTCGACGGGAAGGCCCTTGCGGATCTCCTGGATCTCGTCAAAGCTTTCGTCCTCTTTCCAATCGACGCTTGGGGCGAGCGCCGTCTCTTGAACGCGGGTGATTGGCGGAACTCGGTGGGCATGCTTTCTTTTCATGGGGACACGATATAGCCATGTGGCATATCTGTCAATGCCAAAATGTCAATTCAGGCATCCTGATGTCATCCGGAGAAAATGGTGGAGCGAGGAAAACGGATGACTCTACCCCGCGATGGTAGGGATGCCTCGCCGAGGCGTCCGTCGAGATAAAGTCGGCGGGCTCGGCGATCCCGCCCTACCCAGGAAAATCCGTATTGGGGATGGAATCAATGAACTCGACCGGACATTTCGGCATCGCGCAGGAAGGATTTTCCATTCGGCTTGCTGACGATCCGGCTGTCGAGGATGACGATGGTTCCCGTGTCGGTTTTGCTGCGGATCAGGCGTCCGACCCCTTCGCTGTGGACGGCGCGGCGGCGGATTTTGCATCTGCGGAATTCGGCATCGGGGATGCGGAAATATTTTGGCCTTTCGGCGGGAATTTGGTTTGCTTTATGAATCCATGGAACCAAATGACCCGCTTTACCCGGATGTTCTCCGCATTCGTTTTGTCGATGGGAACATGATTTGGGATTTTGAGGACGGGCGTTCATGTGCGGTGCCCTTGGCATGGTATCCCACCCTCATGCTTGCAGCTCCTGAAGAAAGGGCGGACTACCACATCACCCACTATGCGGCTCACTGGCCGCAACTGGACTGCGATTTGGGAGCGAATGCGATCATCCTCGGCCACAGGGAAGCGGCTTTTTTTTCCAGGAAGGCTTGGGAAAAACATGCTGCGAAGCACTCTCCTGCAGAGCCGCTGGCCGCCTGAGACGGAAAACAAATCGCGAGCGTCCGTCAGCGGGGCGACGTCCGTTCGATCCGCGCCCCACACCGGAGCGGTCGGGGAAACTGGGTCAGGGTTCATATTCTTGCATTTTCGATGGCACGTTCAGACCGCATATGAATGGTGGGATCTGAACGTCACGGTTCTGGCACCGCATTGAGCTGGGGAAGCGGACGCTGACGGACTTTGAGATCCAGAAGATCTTGGATATTCTTGGCCGGAAGTGGGGCGATGTGGACGAGTAGGTACCCTTGCTTGACAAATCAGATGGCATCTGATTTCTTTGGATCAGGATGAAAACGATGACGGTGACGGAGGTTTCGAGAAATTTCCGCGAGGTGATGGACGGGGTGGAAGAGGGCGGCGAGGAAGTTGTGCTCATGCGCAACCGGAGAGCGATCGCCCGGCTCGTTCCCGAGCCGGCCGAGCAGACGGCCTTGCAGGTTCTTGGCGACATTTACCGCACGTTGGATGAGGCCACCGGAAACGCGTTGGCCAAGGCTGTGGCCCGCGGAAAACTGGCAGGCAATGTCGGAGATCTCCGAAATCCATGGGCTTCCTGATCGACACTTCCATCTGGATTGCTATCGAGCGAGGACAGATCGGTGCCGCCGATATCCATGCGGTCACCCGCCAAGCCCCCGTCTATGTTTCGCCGGTAAACATTGCCGAGTTGAGGTTTGGAATCGGGTTGATGCGCGATCCCGCACAAAAATTGAAAGCAGGGGCCATGCTTCGCCGGATGATGAGGAAGCCGCTGCTGCGGATTACGGGAGAAACCGCAGAGGTGTTCGGCCGCCTGGCGGCGGACCTCACTCTTGCGGGACGGGGAGTGGAGTTTCGAGTTCAAGATCTTTGGCTGGCCGCACAGGCTGTCCAGCGCGGGTTTGGGATTCTCACGTTCAACGCGAAGGATTTTCAGGATGTTCCCGGATTGAAACTCATCGTGCTCCCCTCGGCTTGAGTATCTGAAGTTCCCCCGGTATCCCACCCTCATGCTTGCAGCTCCTGAAGAAAGGGCGAACTACCACATCACCCACTATGCGGCTCACTGGCCGCAACTGGACTGCGATTTGGGAGCGAATGCGATCATCCTCGGCCACAGGAAGGCGGCCTTTTTTTCCCGGAAGGCTTGGGAAAAACATGCTGCGAAGCACTCCCCCGCAGAGCCGCTGGCCGCCTGAGACGGAAAACAAATCGCGAGCGTCCGTCAGCGGGGCGGCAGCGGCCATTTTGCGGGCGCCGATCTGAAAGTCCCGTGATCTGGCCGGTTTGAAAACCGGATACTTCCCGGCAGGCGTCTTCTTCAAAAGCTTCCCACAAGACTCTTCTTCCTTGGTCTTGTTCTTCGTGTTCTTCGGGGGTGGCGGGGGCGTGGATTTTCT
>Ga0209697_10001317_pt1 | contig 38590 bp, 45 predicted proteins | sample AliMusrvi5mmetaG_FD_184115 | JGI IMG/M metagenome (GOLD analysis project Ga0209697, IMG submission 184115) | Freshwater lake bacterial and archeal communities from Alinen Mustajarvi, Finland, to study Microbial Dark Matter (Phase II) - Alinen... | ecosystem: Environmental > Aquatic > Freshwater... | reverse complement strand
AGGGAGAACCGGTACGGATAATCCAAAGGACTGCTTCAAGAAAGAGGCGGTTGTCTTTGGCTGTTACGCCGCAATCAGCTGCTTTGCCAGGCAATAAAGGGGTTATTCTCTCCCACTGGTCGTCGCGTAATACTCTTCTGTCCATCGTAACCTCCGATAAAGGGTTGATGCCTCTTTATCGGAAAGTTGAAATAAAATCTTGATTGAGAACGGCCCCTAGTAATAAGACATTTATTGTAAGGAGCTTTCAAAATTCTATTCATGAAACGGGCAAATGGAATACAAAGACAAAGCTTCTCCGAAACTGTCCTTACCTGTTCTTTCAGGAGCATATTTCTTAAGAGCTGAAGCGGTATGCCCCGTTCTCTCTTCGTAAGGTTGAGCCGAGGCAAGCGCCAGTCTCCCATGGAGACTACCGGTTCACGAATCAAGGCATATCCCCCCGGTTTCAGGACCCTGCAAAGCTCGGAAACTACAAACGAAACATTCGGTATGTGATGCAATACTCCCAGACAGGCAATAAGATCAAATTCGGCGTCAGGAAAAGGTAGTACCCCGGAATATGCCGGCTTGACATACGTAGCAGGAATGCCATGAACCGCATTACTCGCGAAAAACCCTGAGGGGTCAACAATTGTCACCTTGGCTATCCGATCAGCCAGCGGGGCGAATTCATCACCGGAAGCGCTTCCAAACCCCAAGGCATGGCTAAATCCCTCTTTGGGCAGGTAGCGAAATCCGTGAATCTCGTTCAAGGCATGATAGACGTAGTGATACTCCACGCTATAACCAGCAACAAGGTCGGCGTATGCCTCCGCTTCATCCTCATGCCAGCTGACAATTTGAGACAGATCAAAATCATCGCCGTAAAGCGTTTCACCAGAAAAATAATCTGCAAAATCTTCGTGCTGGGGCATTCTATTCAATCCTTTATATTTACCGGGACAACTTTTAAGCCATCTTCATTTTCTTCAAAGTTTCATTTCATGGTGTCATACTCGATAAGGATTTTTTGACAGCCGTTTTACCTTGAATCCCTCTGCAGCAAGCTTGGGATAGACATCTGGCAATTCTGATTTAAAAATCACGCTGCACAACATGTTATGAGTTAACAATCCAGTATTGGCAAAAATTCTTCTTACCGCATGCCCCAAGTGGAACCTTGCTCTTTTATAGACATTCGGGAAACTTCCCCCGTTTTTGGGTACGAACTCAATCCCCTTGAAATAGTAGGCACTAAACCTCTTGAACGCACAGGTCGTGAGCCCGATACCCATACAGATTTTAGTGAGTTCCCTTTCGTTGAATCCATAAACGTAATTGCCGACTTCTTCGAACTCGTCAATATACCGGCCGTATTCTCTCCGTAACAAAAGCCGTATGATCTGTTGCACGGCTTTGAGTTGCGCATCGAGCGGTTCCAGAAAGACTACAGCCTTTCTGGTCACTCGCAGCATTTCATAAATTGCGATAACGGGGCGTGGACAGTGATGCAGGGCGTCCTTGCAAAACACATAGTCGAATGAGTTTGCCTCGAATGACAAGGATTCGGCATTTTGGGCAGAATATTGATTTATGAATCCAAACTCGGAGCCTTTTCCCAAAAGCACCGGATACATATCAGACGCATGTACATCAAGTCCGTTCCTGATCAGATAATTTGCATCTGAACCATAACTGCCGTCACCGACAGTCAGCCAGGAAGAACCCTGCACTGACCTGATCAACGGCCCCGCCACGTCCCTTATCAAGTCATTGTAAAGAAATCCGAGGTTGTCATCTTTTAGCCAGGATTGAGCAACCTTTATCCTCTCAGGATCGGAAAACGATTTTCCCCACTGGCTATCATGACGGTCATAAACAATTTTCATCGGACAAACTCCAAAATGATGCACAACTACAGGGTAATTACGAGATGGCCTATTTTACCGCCTCAAGAAAGAACATCTGGTCAGGCCGGTTATCTATCAGCTCGATACGTTCGAGCCTGCTTTTCTGATACTCCTTTCGCTCAACCAGACGGAAGTCGGCCTGCCTGAAAAGATACGCCAATGAATCATAGTCGTAAAAATATCTGCACGCCCCGCCTGCGGTCATATACCCATAAAACCAGGCTGCAAATTTATCCCCCATTGTCGGTCCTTCCAGGCGTTCCCTTCCATCGGATAATTTCTGAAAGAAGAAACTCTCATCCTTCTCGACATATTTTTTTGCAAGCGCTTCCATATCCTGAACGGAGAACCTTGCAACCCCCCCGACTTTCAGCACTCGATATGTTTCTTTCACCAGTTCTGCTGCCCGTTGACGGGTGAAATAATTGATGGCCGACACACAAATCACTGCATCCAGTGATTCCGGGACAAAGGGAAGCACACCATATGACAAGTCAAGAGTGAGTTCCGCAGAACCTCCTGCATCAATGCCAAGATATCCGGGGATCAACTGAGTACCACACCCCAGATTTATGCGGGTAATCCCTCTGGAGGCCAACTTCTTAGCCAGAAGAGCCATTCTGATCCTGCAACATGCGGAGATTATCGGCCTGAACACCTTACAAAAAACCATGGCAACACCTTCACAAGTCATACTGGACTCTCTCACAGGTATCGGATGTGTTCTCAGCCTCTCTCTCCCGTTGCCTTGTATACAACTCGCGATACGGAACACTCGTCTCCAGAAGCTGTTGATGACTACCGGATGCGACAAGACGCCCACTCTCCAGAAGAAATATGACGTCACAATCCTCGACCGTTGATAAACGGTGAGCTACGATTATCAGTGTCTTGCTGCGGGCAAGTCCTTGTATCTCCTGCATCAGCTCCAGTTCGGTCAGATTGTCCAGGGCGCTTGTAGCTTCATCAAACATGAGAATCTCCGGGTCACGATAGAGCGCCCTGGCAATGCCGATGCGCTGTCGCTGACCACCCGAGACGCGGACGCCGGATTCGCCCAGCAGTGTACTAGTGCCGTCTGACAACTCGGAAACAAATCCGTCCAACCTCGCCATACGAAGTACCAGAGCCATTTTTCCCTTATCATATTCATGCGTAAATGCAATATTGAAGGCCACTGACTCATCCGCCAGACTCACGCTTTGCGGGACATAACCTATCTTGCTTTTAAGTGCATCCGTAGTAAACGGGTTAAAGGAAACACCGTCAAAGGATACGAATCCCTTCTGGGGCTCACGCAATCCGGCAAGAACATCCAACAATGTACTTTTACCGGACCCCGATGAACCGACGATAGCGACAGACTGCCCTTTTTCAATCTTCAGAGATACACATTTCAGAACCGGCTTGTCGTTGTAGGAAAATGCCAGATCTCTTACGGACAACTCGCTTGAAAAAGGGATATCGACATGATTGATTTTCTGCGTCCGTTCACGCGCCTCTTTGAAAAGGTTTTCAACCATTTTCAGGCTGCTGCGGTAGTAATTGTATTCATTATAACTTCGAATGATATTATTAAAGGAAGGTAATGCCCTCATAATACTTACGACAAGAAATCCTATTACTGGAATTACCGCAGTTATTGAATCGCCATTCATTGCAATAATAAGACAAATAAGCACTAGGGACGACAATACCAGAGTTTCTGAAAACTCTTTGGGTATTGCTTTTAGCGTTGTGGATATCGCAATATTTTCGCAGTATTGACGGCACAACTCATTAAAACGCTGGCGATATTGTTTCTCCAGCCCCATGATCTTGATATCTTTAATACTGTTCGCCATAACAAAGCCGAAGCTATGCACCTGATTGCAATACCGGCTGTGCAACTCTCCTGTTTCGTTGATGCGACGTGCCAGAAAAACATAGATAACAACACTGATAAAAATAAAAACAGCAATAACAATGGCTGTTACAAAAGGATTCATGACGAAAAATATGATTATCAGTAATGCCATGAAGGATATCTCAGTCAAACCGACAACAAAGGATTCAAGACAGATGGTTGAGTGAATTGAATGCGTGTTGATTATCACAACCATCTCTGTGGTGCTCTGTTCCGTGAAAAGCGCATACTGGGCATCCATAAGATCGGAAAACAGCCCGGTGGCCAGACGGTGTACAATTGAGTTGGAACAACGGTATCTTGCTTTATTGACAAAAATCTTGGCAATGAATTTAACCAGAAACGCCGCTATTAGGAATATTCCGAATCCGATCAGAAACTGTTGCTCCCCTGAGAAGCCACCCCATGCATAGATTAATGATGCTGTCTTGTTGGTATGAGTGAGCCCAGGGTTCATAAAGAGCGAGAGAAAAGGAAACACAACTGCGATGCTAACTAGGTCCAGAACAAGCGTCAGAAGAGACGTGATAAAAAGTATCATTAATGTGCGAGCACCACAAAATTTAAGCAGAAACCTCACGAGTCCCTCCATATAAGGACAATTCATCAAGCAGCGTTTCTGCGGACAATGTGTCGGTAATTATCCGTTTCCGATTACCCAATGGACTTTTCTTCGCATCTCTGACAAACGCGAGTAGCTCATCTGCGTTCTTCGCATAACCGTAACTTCCCGACTCTATTTCCCTATGATACCAAGCCCTGCCAACCTCGCCAAGAATAAGATTCGGTAGACCGAATGCCTCTGCCTCCACAACAGTGGAACAGGTCTGGGAAATATGAACATCAATCAATGAAAACAGATGATAAAGCAGGTGTTCATCCGCATGATGGACAAACAGATTGAGGCCAAGCTGCCGAAAATGCTGTTCAACTTTTTGAAGTAACTCTTTATCGGATTTGTAATGCAAACGAACATGCCATTTCCAACTTCCGGGCGAATTACGGACCGCATCTGTAAATTCAGGCGGAAACCATTCAGATATCAGGTGTATGTCTCCATAAGGAACCGTGTAAAGAACGGTGCGACCGGTTGCGCGAAGGCGGGATGTTGACTCCGGAACATCCAAGTCTGCAGCCTGGCGCCATTTCCATATCCAGAGATTGCCGCCTACGCAGGGTTGCAAATTTGTGCCGGGATGTCTTTGCCAACATTCAAGCATTTCTGAATATATCTCCCCCCATGTCCAGAACATATCAGGCAACGTGGAATACCCCTTGGCGGGAATAGCTGTCCACTTACACCAGTTCCAGTCATCCTCACAGATTACAGAGTGCTGGATCTCCATCGCCCTGATCCCCCGGGAGTAACAGGCATGGGCCAATGCCATGGTCGCGTCCTGATAATAACACACATACATACAGACCTGCGGTTGCAGGGCAGACAGCACTTTTACAAACAACTTAGATAAGGAAGAAATCCGTGCGGCATGCAGCATGATATCAGGAGCATCAATTGACAGCCGATGATGTGCAGCGCAATGTTCTACAAAATTCGCCAGATTGTTTTTTTCGCTACATGAAAAATCCGGGGGGCCAAAACGGGCCATCTTTGAAAGAAGGCCGACCGGCTTTCGAAGGTCAATTGTCCGGAAATGCTTAGGAGAATACTCTTTCCCTGCAAAACCGAATTCAACATCCGAGTACGTCACTCCCCTCCTGTCAAGCAACTCCTTTACAGGATCCAGAAACTTGTTATAGTATGCGCCCTCAAAGGGAATATACTCGAATCCTGCCGTCAGAAACAGCACTTTACTCGTAGATTCAAATTTTCCGCGCAACATTGATGTAGCTGCATAATCTGTAACTGCGTGACAAACGCGTGCGGGGAAGGACGGAATTGACCTCAATATATCCATTCCGGATACCGGGGCAATACTGCTTTCCCAGAACAGTATGTGAGCCAGTTGCTGCCGGATAACAGGCCATAACGGAATATCCCGATACACCAGAGATTCAACCGGAAAGCTTTTTTCAATATCAAGGATGGTTGTATTTATCTGTTGATAGTCCCTCATAAGGCAACTATGGTATCCTCAAGCGCGGTAAGATCAGGCAGCACCTGACAATTCAGGCCTTCAAAGACGACATCCCCGCCTGAATCACGTCCGACAAACCACATGCCGTTCGCCATGGCAGCATCGTAATCACTGCGGGCATCCCCGACAAATAGCGCTTCACGACCCGTACAGGCACAGGATTCCAGACTTTGACGAGCCGCCTCACGCTTTGGCAGAGGAGCGCCGAATACCTTCGTAAAATAGCTCTCCATTCCTCTGCGGGCAACAATCTCCTGCAGCTCCTGTTCGGGTGTTGCAGATGCAACAAACAGGATATATTTCCCCCTGGTAGCTTCGAGAAACTCCATGGCGCCTGGAACCGCCGGGGCGGCTGCGACCTCTTCGGCTACCAGACGAGAGAATTCCCGGCAGAGACGCTGGAATTCCGCATCATACAGGGGACTCTGCAGAATTTCATCGTACACGTACTTGAACTTTTCAAAGCGTGATACACCGGTGTTGGCAAGATGATGGGCTACGACCCTGTCGGATATGTTCTTTCCATGGTGGGCAAACAGATGAGCAAACGCCTTGGTCTTTATATCGACAGACTCTACCAGGACACCGTCAAAATCAAATACTATCACCTTGATCATTCAAACCGTCCCATGACGGTGCAGGGGGCACCATCGGCATGCTCGATTCTGAGTGGCACAACAAACAGTTCCTGCAACCCTTCGAGGCCTCCGGAAAAATCCATATCCTCGATAATAAGCAGAGGTTCCCGATCACCCTGCGGGTCGAGCAGAATGCGATGGGCCTCACGACCAAGAACACGGTTGCAAATCGGAGAGACTGAAATCCAGTCAATACCGACAGCCCGAAGGTTCAGGAATTCGGATCGCAGATACGCGGCAAGTTCAGGCGCAATACCCGGGTTACTCTTGAAATAGCCATCCGCACCCCTCTTGTGGCACCATCCTGAATTAAGCAGCACAATATCACTCTCAGGATCAACCGCGGAAAAGAGGCCAATATCATCTAGGACCTGATGATCCTCAAGTGAAACGGAAACTGTTGCAGAACGGGAAAACACCAGTTCATCTGCGGAATAATCGCTGATGCTGCGACCGCCATCAAAAAAATGGCGGGGGGTGTCAACATGTGTTCCCCAGTGGGTTTCAAGGGTAATACGAGTGACATTTGCCGAATCGCCCTGTGACAGGGAGCGCACCGCGACGGATCCTGCCGATGCCATTTTGCCATACACTGGAAACTGTTCACCTATTACATGAGAAAGAAACCTAAACATTGTTTTCCGTGGTTATGATCAATCCGTCCGGGGAAGGAATTGGCGAGCGTTCACTATAAATCTGGTAAATCATGTCGAGTATCCCCTGCCCCAGGTCCACATAGCTCCTGCCGACAAGCCTCCGCCCAAGCCTGGGGGCAAACGAATAGGGGGTGATCTCGTAATGGAACGACTCGTTCGCAGGAAGATATTCGATTTTTATCTTATTGGCCATCATTTCGCGAATCATCAGAAGCACATCTTTAATTCGCATCTGCTGATAACCGGTGACGATCACATGCTGATTTTCGTACTCCGGGGCCAGTACATCGACACTCCCTTTGGCAGCATCCAGAACATGGACGTATTCGCGCAATTCATCGCCATCTCCGTAGCGACGGATGACACCTTCGCTGAGCGCCTGTTCGATAAATCCGTAGATGGCATTCTTTGAGTCGGCACGCGGACCATACAGCGAGCCGTAACGCAGGATTGTATACGGGAGGCCAAAGGTCTGCTGAAAATCCTCAATGATGAGTTCGCAGGACTGCTTCGTGCTCCGGTAGAATGAACCTTCTTTGCTGTACACATAGAGAGAACTGGCAAAGACAAACCTCTTTACCCCTATCTCGCGGGCAACGTCGAGAATAATGGTATTACCCAGGATGTTATACTTCACGCTCTCGACCGGTCGCTTGCTGGCCTCATCAATATCGGCAATCCCCGCAAAATTATAGACGATGTCGCACCCCTGCGTGGCATGGGAAACGGCATCCCGGTCAAGTACATCACCGATAATCATCCTCTGGCCTTCCCTCAGATAGCCGGACTGACAAATATCGAAAATGACCGTTTCATAACCGGCCTCGGTGAGGGCATCAGCCACATGGCTTCCTAGGAAACCAGCGCCTCCGAATACAATGACTTTCATAGCGGTTCAAGCCCTTTCATGAGATTTTCCGCCGCCTCACACTCCATCCGGACCCTGGATTCATGGGCATACGAGCCGATATGTGGAGTCAGGATGATCATATCCAGACCCTTGAGCGGGCCGTCGTACGGCTCCCGTGAGTATACATCCAGCGCTGCTCCGGCAATCCTTCCAGATTCAAGAGCCTGAAGGAGCGCCTCTTCATCAATCATGCCGCCGCGCCCGGCGTTCACTAGCCATGAACCCTGCTTCATAAGCTCAAGTTCCATCGGGCCTATGAGACATCCGCCCGACGAGGCATGGATACTGACGATATCAGACCACGCCAGAAGCTCTTCCTTTGGCATTGAGGCCACACCTTGACAATTTCCGGTATGAAACGTGTCGTGAAACGCGATGCAACATCCGAAAGAAGCAGCAAGTTCAGCCACCCGCTGCCCGATCCTGCCAAAACCAAGTATTCCGATCCGTTTACCTGAAAGCAGATTGCCCATCCTCTTCTTCCAGACTCCGCTCCGCTCATCACGGTCGGAACGCGGTATGTGCCGCAAGAGAGAGATTATCAGACCTATCGTAAGTTCCGCCACTGCATCCGTTGGGGCGTCCGGGGTGTTATAGACCACTATCCCCAGTCTTTTGGCAGCTTCCAGATCAATATTATCAACACCGGTCCCGCAACGGGATATGACCTTGAGACCGGGCAGGCGCTCCAGGGTTGCTGCATCAAGCTTCTCGGTCCCTGCCACGAAACCGGCGACACCACTGCAAAACTCTATGACCTCATCAGCCTGTAGCGTCCGTCCCGTAGTATTGAAAAGGACTTCGTACCCCTTTTCCCGGAGAATGGAAACCGGCTTATCATCCTGTGCCCCGAATGAGCCGGTAGTCACTGCAACTCGGCGCATCATGTCATCTCCTTGAGTTTTAGCGGCAACCGCCACTCCATCTCTGCGGGCTCTCCGACTTTATCCAAAAGGAAGGTGGCCATGCATACCTCTTTATACGGCGACATCGTCATTGACGATACAGGGTGAATATACCCGTAGTTCCTGATACGGTGAGGTTGCGGATCCATGCCCCGCAGCCCGCTGATAAAAGCATCAACATTCTGAATCAGGTACGGCACTGTTGAAACGCCATCCCAGACACCGCCGAATTCTATCTTCTGGTATGACAGGGCACCGTCGTTTATCCCCTCCCCTTCAACCAGCCTGACATCGAAGAGGAACGAGGAACGACACACCCGCCAGCATTCTTCAAGGAGCCCGGACCAATCCTCCGTCATGTGCAGAACGCCGAAACAGACCACGGCATCAAACTCACGATCCTCAAAGGGAAGAGTTGTTCCATCAACGAGATGAAACGGGTTCTTCGGAAAGCGATGACGGGCTTCAGCAATCATCGCTGGAGAGATGTCTGCGCCGGAATATAGTATCTGTGGCGCATATTCGCGAACAATACCGGCAAATCCACCCGCAGCGCAGCCAACATCAAGAATGGAAGCCGCACCATCAAGCAGTTCACCGAAAAATTCAGTCTCGGAGGCATACAACTCCGTACGTTTTCGCCGTTGGGAACGATAAAATTCGACCGCATTGCCGGTCGACCATGCCGAAGCATGCACTGATGAAGCTGATGATTCGATCATGTCCTGTTGAAATGCTCCTTGGTATATATTTCAGCCAGTTCCTTGAAAACGCGATTACCCTCATCATCAAGCCTTTCGGCTTGTGAAATAAGCGAAAACTTCTCCTCCGAAAAATGAACATAGAGCGGAAAGGTTCGTAGCAACCCCTTGATCTGTTCGGATGAGAGGGTATTATTGTGCAGCACGGTGCCGCGATTCAGATCACCCACCTTGTCGGACGGGTCAATGTAGCCGTGCAGAACACAGTAATCATAGAGTTCGGTTCCGCGAAACGGCGTAAATACAAACGTTCCGACCGAGCTCGGATGTATCTCCCTGTTGAGCATGATGGTTTCAAATATCTGCTCCCTGGTTTCACCAGGAAACCCTATAATGTTGTTGACGGAATACGGAACACCTTCTTCCTCCAGCAGTCTGCAGCCAGCCACTATCCGTTCATTGGAAACCTTACGTTTGAGCATGGACTCGCGGAATTCGGGACTGCCGTGTTCCAGTCCCACACCGATTCGGAAGCAGCCTATTTTTTTCAGATTTCTTACAATATCCCGTGTAAGTGTTTCCGGACGGGTATTGAACCAGAACGGTATGGAATAACTCTGGTAACGGTCACAGAACTCCTTGAAGAGCGGTTTTGACATGGACAGGAACGATTCCGAGATGAAATAGAAGAATTCGACCTGATAGGTGGAGACGTAATGCTCGATCTCTTCAAAAATCCTGTCCATCGTCTTCCAGCGAAACCATTTACCGATTGGCCTATGCAGTTTCTCCCAGGCATGATTGACGCAATAGGTACAGTGATATGGACACCCGCGGGAAAACTCGATCGGGGCCATCCTGAAAACCCGTCCCTGCATCGGCTTGAAAAAGCGTTCGCCGGGAAACAGGGAGAAATCAAGATGGGGGGTTGTATTCAGATCAACAAGTGACCCCAGATGGTTACGGATTACTTTACCTTCTTTCTTGAACCACATCCCCTTCGTGTCGGTAACATCGTCGCCTGCGGCAAATTTTATCAACAGTTCAACAACCGCGTATTCTCCCTCGCCGATACAGATAGCGTCAATCTGGTCATTGGTAATGACAACATCAGGCGCCATGACGGCAAACACACCCCCGACCACCACATAGGGTCGTATATCGCTAATCGCATTCAACAAGCCTACGCCTTGGTCCCATGTTGACTCGACAACAGAGAGCATGACCATGTCCGGCTTGAAATTCGTTACCTGCTTCCTGAAATCATCATGTACATCGTTACCGCTCAACCTGAAGGCAATTTCATCAAAGTTGAAGGAAGGCACCTGAAGATTCTCGATTCTGTCGATATCGGCGGGGCGTTCCTCGGTCCGGTAAAAGGTTGTATCAAACAGCTCAATCCGGGCACCGAGCGACCGCATGGAGGCTACAAGCGATGAGACCCCGACAGGAATGAGGTTGTCCAGCATGCAGTTTGCGTAGACAAGCAATATTTTCAAATCATGCAACGCCTTCACAGGTCACTTCGTGTAATAATTCCATCAAGTAGTTCGGCAAATTCCTGCATATATTTTCTCGGTCCCACAGTAAAGCGTGAATAGCGGGCCAGCGACGGATGAGAAAAATGATCCTTGAACAGCACCCCGGCCTCATGCAGTGCGGCTACGATATATTGCTTGCGGGCACCGAAATCAACGTTCAAAAAATTGGCATTCCCTTCAAACACATCAAACCCTGCCGCGCGCAAATGCCCTGCGAACCAGGTGCGGCCATCCCTGACTGAATCCGCGTATTCATCCACGCGACTGTAGTTATCAAGCACGTATTCAGCAGCCAGACATGTGAGTGTTGTGATTTCATACATCGGTTTTACCGCAAACAAAGCCTTGGCCAGATCCGTATTGGCCGCCAGGAAACCGGCCCGCAACCCAGCCATGCCGGCTGCCTTCGAAAAGGTGCGGGTCACGATGAGATTGTCCCTTCCGGGAACTTCGTGAATAAGGCTCTCCTTGTGAAATGGGAAATAAGCTTCGTCAACAAGGACCGCCGCACCGCACTGAGATGCATGGGAGACAAGATCTGCCAGCTCTTCCTGCTTGATCACCGTACCGGTCGGACTGTTGGGGTTTGCGATGCAGACCAGCTTTGTTCGACCGGTTATGGCCGACTTGATTTTATCGATTGAGAGGGCAAGTTCCGCATCGTAGTCAACCTCGATCAATCTTGCCAGATAGATGGAAGCGTAAATGGAATACATGGCAAACGTGGGGTTCAGTATGATCACCTCATCGTCCGGATCTACAAACACCTCGAAGGCAGAGCGAATGGCGGCATCGGATCCGGCGGTCACTACCAGGCACTCCTCCGGAATCCCGATCTGAGCCGCAATCTTTGCGTACAATGGCCCGGTCTCGGGATGAATGGAGATATGCATCGGGCGGATGGAAGCGATGAAATCGAGGAACCATGCTTCAGGCCAGCAGGGGAGAAATTCATTCTTGTCCATTCTGAAGTGACCGATGCGTGTATCATTCACACCAGAGGAACGGAACAGATTGACAAGGTGTTCCTTGGGACGAATCACACTTTGCCCCTCTCCTGCTTCAGGATTTCCGTCCCACGGTAGGAGCAGAATCGGCACGGTTCCAAATGGTGCGATGTCCCTGCCGTTTGGCTCGCGCGAATCCGTTCCATGTCCGGACTGTGCCATATCTCTTCAATGCTGGTCTCACGGATATTTCCAAATCCTTTCCAGGTATAGGCGCCCTCCCCCCGATTCATAAACGGACAGGTAAGGGCCGTTCCGTCCCAAGTTATGCAGAGACGCAGCCATGGATAGGGACACTGCCATCCGCCTGGCTCGAGACAGGAATAATCACCCTCTTCGTCTCGCAGATCAATACAGGTAATCTCGTCGGGATATTCTCCCCAGAATTCTCGATACCTGTTAAGGTAGCCGCTATCACCGGATATGTTCACGGTCTGGAGACGCAGGACAGGCCGGGAGGCCCCGAGAGTTTTTTTTTGTACGACGAATTTGCGAATATTGTCCACGACATCTTCAAAACATGCCCCTACCCGGTTACGTTCATAAACCACTTTTGAATATCCTTCAAAAGAAACGATAAGTCGGTCGAGGCTGGCTTCGATGAGCGCCTTACCACTTGCTTCATTGAGCAGGGTGGCATTGGTATTGAAAAACACGTCAACGATTCCCTTCTCCTTTGCGTAGGCGATCATCCCGGCAATTCCAGGGTGAATTAACGGCTCGCCACGGAAATTAAGCTTGATGGAATACAGCCCTTTTTCCGCCCCTTCATCCACAATCTTCCGGAACAGTTCAAAATTCATGATGCCATAAGAGTAAGTTTCATTCGTACCGGCACAAAAAGGGCATTTGAGGTTGCATATGCTGGTAGATTCGATATCGAGATGGATGGGAAAGCGCTCAACCGTTCGGGATGGTGGATTGTCGCGCCATTTGCGCCGGTACTCTCCAAGGCGCGCATCATGCTGCGCAGCGGCAAATGAATCACCTGCAATGATCCTCATGTTTGGATTTTCGTCGCAGGCATCCGTCACGTATCACTCCTCGAATAATATCGGTACATTTCCCGCAAACCATCATTCAGTTCTGTAACAGGCTGCCAGCCAAGATCGTTCGATGCCTTTGATATATCCGCATAGCACCCGAATATATCACCCGGGGTCCCTGGAGCGCCTTGAACCGTATAGTCGGCGGGTTCCCTGCCAGCAGCCAACAGAATGCTTCGTATAAGACTCCGGACCGTCGTCTTGCGTCCAGTTGCAATGTTGTACGTATTCCCGTATGCGGCTGGCTCGTCAACGCAGCACATGAAACCCTCCACCACATCCGAAATGTGCGTCTGATCACGGAAACGGTCAAGGTCACCCTTGACAACTATCGGCTCGTTTCTGAGCAAATAAGCCATATAGATACTCGCCATACCCTGTTTCATGTTCGAGAGGTTCTGACGTGAACCATACACATTAAATGGGCGGATGATTGTTGTCTCCAGACCCAGCGTATCATACAAGCGGCAATAACCTTCAGATGCCAGTTTAGCCGCACCATAGAAGGACAATGGCCGGCATGGGTCGTCCTCTCCGAGAGGTTCGCTGCTGTTGATTCCATAAACTGCCATGCTGCTCGTATATATAAATCGCTTTACGGCATGCTGACGGCACCATTCCAGCATCAGCAAGGTTCCTCCGGCATTTGTCCTGAAATCGACATAGGGATTATCAAATGATGCCTCACCGGATGACTGGGCTGCAAGATGAAATACGACATCCACCCCGTCTCCCGGTATTTTGGAGAAATCATCCGGATTCCCGACATCGACTTTGATAAAAGTTGCTGCCGGATTGATGTTTTCAATCTGTCCTGTATGCATGTTGTCCAGAACGATAACTTCCCACCCCTCAGTAACCAGCCTGTCCACAAGGTGCGAGCCTATAAAACCGGCGCCTCCTGTAACAATTGCTCTCCTCATGGCTTAACGGTCCCGTCACTGAAATGTTGCCGAATCCAGTATTCCGCCTGCGGCAACTGCCATTCATAATCAACATCCAGCCCCCCCCATTGCCTGAGCGGATAGATATTCCGCCCCATCCATTTCTGAGGAAGAAGCCCGTCATCAAGATTATTAAGACAGCGCGGCCTTACAACCGAAACTCCCATATCCGCAAACCAAACATCCCCCTGAGAGTCACGGTCACAGTTCAATGTTTTAGGATCTCCAAAAGTCTCAAATGGCACGAACGGATGTAACAGGCCATCCTCTCCCACTTTGCGGGCCCTGAGCGGGGACCACATATTGTATCGGGAAACAGATACTGCCGAATCCAGATCTTCGTCGGCTCGAAGCGCGGATATACCCTCTCCGATCAGCTCCCTGCTAATGGTCGGGGCGTTACAAAACAGCAGCACCAGTAACTCCGGGACTTCTCCACCATTACGAAGAATGATTTCCCGATAGCCGTGAACGTAGGCATGTTCGCCAAGTGCAGCATCAGAACAGAGTTCAGGTGGACGTACTATTACCTCGACGCCGGTTTCATTTGCAATTGCCATCAAAGCTTCGTCATCTGTCGAAAGATAGACTTTATCAATCTCCGGACAGTCAAGAGCGGCCCGCATGGGGTAGTAAGCCAACGGATGACCGCAGACCATGGTTGTGTTCTTTCCCGGGAAGCCTTTACTTCCTTTTCTCCCCAGAAGTAGAGCTGGAATCATATATGCCTCCGGTAGTATTTCTGATCGTAAACGGCCAGGTAGTTGTATTCAAACCATCCACCAGTTCATGCACAGAATTTGTTTTGGAACTATCTATAAGAAATGGGTAATTCGTTGTACTGCTGATATGCCTTTTTAAAGTTACAGGTTGTTATTGTAAAAATACTTTTTTATTTTGCCGACCAGCATACTATCCGGATGGCTGGGTTTTCCTGGTATTCGACAATAATCTTCACACCAGCTTAAAGGTAACTTGCTATTTGCTTCAGAAGCGGTTCGCGAAACAAATCCTGAGGGATCGTAAAGTACCTTCATAGACAGGTCTTCCACCCTGCTTGATCGCTGTTCAATACAGTATGCAGCATATCGAAAATACGAATCATTGAATTTAAAATCATAAGGCCATATGTCTTTACCTATTGCCCAATAAAACAACGGACTGTTGTAGAAATAACACCAAAGTTTAGAAGGATCAGGATCAGCCTGAACCGCTTTAAGGTCCTGCGGTGTCCGGAAGGTTACGTTTCTGCTTAATTCATGAAAAACCGCCCCTTGATCTGCAAGTATTTTTCCAAACCTTGCCTCCCAAACAAGAGCATCCGAATAATCGCCCAATCCGTACAGGTACATTTCTCTCCTGGACTTGTAATCACGAATCAGAAAATCAGGATTCAAACAAAAATTTGACCCGTCAATGGCAAAACAAATATCTTGGGAACCGTCCAGATGATACTGTCCATGATAATAGATATAATAATCATTACAGTACTTTCCGTTGATCATACTTCCGACAGCTTTTGATTTGTCTACAAGCAGCGATATCCGGTCATCTGAAGAATCATAATCTTTGCCGCAAAGGTTATCCGGTACCGTGGCACAGAGCCGATAGCCATATCGTGCTGCAAATACCACCTTGTCCGGATCGTTAAGCAGTACATTGGAAATGAGATCCAGATCAATCGTTATATTTTCAGGTATCGTATCTCCTTTGACATATTTCTTTTTATTCAGAAAGTGGTCCTGCAAAAAAAATGTATGAACGGGTTTCTTGATGGCTCCCTCGGCAACAAGCCTTGTGTAATCCATTATCCCGCCCTGATTCATGCACCAGTTTCTGCGTTTGATCATAATAAAGTTTTTGATTGTAAATTTAAGTCGATACATGTAATCGATACAGATTGAAAGTTCATTTGCCGGATCATCGCTACAATCAATAAAGATAATCCGATCAAGCAATGGATCGAAATTATTCAGATTACTGAAACCTTCCCAAAATACATTGGATTTGTTTCTATTGATTACAACAATGTCAAATCTGATCACTTGAATTCCTTTTTCAGGTATATTTTTTCGATCTCATTAACCTCAGATGGGCACATAGTGCAGTAAAACTCATCTTTCCGCCCAAGAAAAGCCCGCAATTCCTTATCAGATGCATCAAGACCGATTCCTTCGTAGGCAAGATAGGGAAGCCACTGCCTGTTCCTGTCCAGCTCAAGCTCCCTGGAAATTAAACCGATATAGGCAAGGCAAGGGCATTTCCAGAGCCGGTTTTCATGCAACTGCATGCAGTATTTGGATATACAGTACTTCCAGCTCTTGCGTTGTTTTCCATCCTGGAAGGGCAGCATCTCCTTTCCTGTTCCCAGGTAACATTTGTTCCAATGCGACCGGCCATCACCAACTTCGAATACAAAACCGAAATCTCTGCTCAATTTGCTCCACTTTCTCGCAATCGGCACAAAACGGCGGATATACTCAGGATCATCAAAATGCATGGTGAAATAAAGATTGGTTTGAGTCCTGTGCAGCACCTCCGGAAGAGTCGACTCATATCTATCAAGCAGTAGTCCGTTTGTTGTGAGAGTTCTGTAGGTATCCGGCCACAATTCCGCAGCATACTCAACATACTCAATAAGCTCCGGGTGAATCGCCGGCTCTCCTCCGAGAAGTTTGAACCGCTGGGGTCGCACACGCCTGCTCCATGCTGTCAGCCAATCTCTGCCAATTGAGAATGGAATACTTCCCTTGACAACATAATTCGAATAGTGAGTACAGCCATCGCAAGCAAGATTACAAACATGAGTAATATGAAATTCTATCTGCGGAATTGATAACATTAAAAACCAGTTCCTTTATCTGCAATAAACATTGCCATTACTCTCGGATAAAATTCATTATGTCCAGCAATCCCTGCACCATATGCTTAGAAAAAAACTGCAGGTATGCTGGAAGGATCGGATAACCATAAGCCTTGAGCGCCCTAAGATTTTCCCTAAATCCTTTATAAACATACCTGCCACTCGCGCCACCGGCCCGCATCCTGACCAAGGTTTCGGGCAGGTAGTGAATAACGATGCCTGACTTTATCCAACGCAGGAACAATTCGAAATCCATGGAATAGCTGTAGGATGTATCAAAAAGTCCGCACTTCTCGTAAACTTCTCTCCTGACGAATGCGGTCGGATGGTTGAAGAGAATCATTCGCCAGGGTATCCACCAAAAACGTGGCGGCTTCAGAATCTTGACGAACCTGTTTCCGTCATACAACTCAAGGTCGCCGTGCACTACCTGTACATCCGGATTGGCAGCGAAATAGTCTGTAACCTTTTTCAGGACTCCGGGCAGCAACGTATCATCTGAGTTAATTATGCCAATGGGCCCACCCGTAACCATGCCGATTCCTTTGTTGAAGGCATCCGAGATTCCGTCATCCGGCTCGCTCACGACACTGGCAATGTACTGCCGGTATTTTTCAATCACGTCAAGCGTTCCGTCGGTTGAACCGCCATCAACGATGATATATTCCAGTTTTCCTGAATAAGTCTGTTCAATGACACTTCGCAGCGTATCCTCGATGGTTGCAGCACTGTTCATGCAGATCGTTATGATCGTAATTCCGGAAATCATGGCAGCAGGAATTGAATTATCATTGATAGCTCTGCCCGGTTCTGTTTTTCAATCCGTCAAAAACACCCATTATAAATCCAATACCAAACCTGCCCATCTCCCTGAACCTCCTGAACAGAAGCAGATAAAGTGGCGCATGGCGGGCGCAATTCATAATAACCATCAGCCATAGCAATGCCGGATAGCGTATATTCAGCTTCGAAAATGAATACCAGACCGCTTGTGGTTTACTAACATTGGGGATCTGCAGCGGAGGATTGAAATAGCCCAACTGTGCAGTCGGAATATTCCGTTTCCCAGTCAACTCAGGATGAAACCCGGTTCCAACCTCAAGCAGACTGGCCACCCTCCCCTTTATCCTGACTGAACCGGTAGTCGGCTCGGTAATTCGGCTGAGAATTTTCAGTAGAGTAGATTTACCCGCCCCGTTGCGCCCAATAATACCGATGCGATCACCCTGTTTGACTTCAAATGAAACATCTTTCAAAGCCCAAAAATCCTCTGAAGAACTGATGAGGGATGAGGGATGAGGGATGAGGGTCCTGCAAAACGGAGAAATCAGCTTTTTACCTAGAGAAACGAAACCATTGGCAAGCACATCGCGCAAGGCGGTATACTGTTCACGCTGTTGATGATGCAGGGTGTATTTCTTGCCAAGGTTTTCGACGGTTATGACGGTAGACATTACGTAAGATTTATTTCTGGTTTGTTTTCAGGCATAACAATTTTATCGACCTGAACTTTCAGTTCCGGGAGCTTATGCTGAACAATATCCCAAACGATCTCAAAATTCACCCCAAAATAGTGATGACTAAGTACATTGCGAAAATCTTTCATCAAACGCCACGGTATCGCCGGATGCGATACCTTGAAATCATCTGGAAGCTGGGCACTTGCCTCGCCGATAATTTCCAACTCCCTGATTGTAGCCCCATAGGTCTTTCTGTCAGACACAAATTTTTCAAAATCAATCCCGGCAACATACTCCTCAGCTGCTTCAATTGCCTCTAAAATATCGGTTAAGTAAAGTTTAGTCTCTCGCTCAGACATACACGATATCCTTTATAACATAAGGAAGTATTTCTGGTCGAATAGACGAAATTATTCCCAAATCAATTTTCCCATGCAAATTATCTTCTAAATAATGAAGAACTCCAAAATACTTGTCAGATATTCCATCTCCCAATATTTCTATCGCAATATCAATATCTGAGTTATTTCGGGCCTCTCCTCGGGCATAGCTCCCGAAGAGGCCTACCTTTACGATTCCAAAGCGTTCCTGCATCTCCGTCTTGTTTGAAGTAAGAAACTTAATAATCTGTTCTTTATCTAAATGTCCCATAACTATCCTCCTGACTTCATCGACTACCAACTGAAGTAATTGCTCATATCATATCACATCCGCAAAACTGCGTTCCATATTTCTGAAATAGAGCAGGCCACCGATAAACATCAGCAAAGTAAAAGTAGCAGACAGAGCCAACCCCGGCCAGTAGACCGGAAAGGCATCCCCCAGAATTGCCCAGCGAAAACCATCAATCACACCAACCATCGGGTTCAGGAAATAAAACATACGCCACTTCTCAGGTACAATGGAACTGGAAAAACCGACCGGAGAGATATAAAGCCCGAACTGCACTAAAAATGGCACAACATAACGGAAATCACGATACTTGACGTTAAGTGCCGATAGCCACAGTCCCGCGCCAAATGAGGCCAGAAAAGCCAGTACAAGAAATAGAGGCAACAGGAGCATCTTGACATCCGGGACAAAACGATACCAGACCATTATACCAAACAGGATGACCAGTGAGATAAAAAAGTCAACAAGACTCACAATTACCGACCCTGCCGGTACGATCAAGCGAGGAAAATAGACTTTGGTAAGTAGATTGGCATTATCAATGAGAGAATTGCTGCTCTCGGTCAAAGAATTTGCAAAAAACTGCCATGGCAGCATGGCAGCATAGACCATAATCGGATATGGTACACCGTTGGAAGGGAGTTTGGCCAACGTGCCGAAAACAATTGTGAATACCAGCATAGTTGCCAATGGACGAATAACACTCCAGGCAATGCCTATGGCGGTTTGCTTATAGCGGACCAGAATATCGCGCCACGCCAGAAAGAAAAATAGCTCACGATAACGCCAGATATCCTTCCAATAATGGAGCGCCCCCATGCCGGGCTTTATGAGAAGATCCGGCTGATCTTGCATATCAGGAATACTTGAATCCTTCCTTTTTAAATAGAGCAGTTACTACCCCCGCCAAAAACCCGAGACCAAACCGCCCCATTTCTCTGAATCGCCGTACCGGCAGCATATAGAGAAGCGCATGGCGGGAACAGTTGAGAACCACCAGAAGCCACAACACCGCTGAATAGCGTGATTTCAGCAGTGAAAACGAAAATCCGACCGCCATCGGTTTACGAAAATTGGGCACCAGCAGCGGTGGATGAAAGTAGTTCAGTTCAGGAGTATTAAGGCTTTTCTTGCCTGCTATGGTAAACCTGATCACAAATTCAACATCTTCCTGCCCGATGAACTCACTGATAAATCCGCCAAGATCGCGCAGTACGGACCGGCGATAGGCGGTGCAACGGCTGGTCATGAAATATGGATCGTGATAATCATAGCGGTCATCGATCAGCGCATATGAGGCGCTTCCGTGCGGGACAATTGCATCCACCTCCGGATTCGACTCAAACCATGCAGCCAGTATGGACAAAAAAGTATCCTGTAACAGCACGGTATCATCATCCAGAAACAGTATGATCTCGCCGCGCGAATTTGCAAGGCCAAAGTTGCGTGAATATCCCATGCGACCATAGTTGCTATCAAGCGGCAGATAGCGGATCGGCAACACTTTGGAAAAATGTTCTGCTGCCAGGCGCCCTGCTTCAGTCCCGCCCTGGTCCTCAACAAGCACAATTTCGAACCTGTCACGAGGAAAGCACTGGCCTTGCAGGGAATACAGGATACCTTCCAGCAGATTGATACGACCGTAAAAATTGATCACACACGACAGAGTACAGCCTACCGTAGTGTCAGGAACAATGCAATCACCCGTCAGGTTGAACGGATACCTGTGGTAAAGTGTACGAAGGATTCGCTCACGCATTCAACAAAACCACCATGCTTAGGTAGGAGTTTTAAAAACATAGTCGTCAATAAAAATTTTAAGTTTTTCAAGAAGGGTTATAAATCGAGAAATATCAATAGTATCATCTGTGATAAAGTCATAACGTCCCTCAACGGCATATGGGGTCAATTCAATAAATGCTTCAGCATCCGGCGGAGTTTTTATTGAATTTTCAATGTATAAGTCCAGTATTTTTCTTACGTCATGTAGTTTACCAAAATGGATTTCTTTGAACGATAAGTATGATTTAAGGTATTTCTCTGCAGCCTGTTGAAGATGAAAAAGTATAATACATTTGTCAATCAGAGGACTTTGAAGCAAAAACACTTGCTGAACAAGTACAAGGTCAGCTGTTGCTTTTTTGTAATAGATTTCATATTGATGTAGAAATTTATTTGACATAAAGCAACGTGCCTCGCTCGCTTATTTCTCTGTATACAGACCCAGCTTCATGTCTATAAAATTCAAATTCTTCAGAAGTTGTTACCAGCACATCAAAAGCCATATTCAACTCACCCAATAATTTACGTGCTTCAACCATTTCTTTTGATCGAGATGAAATTGAATCTTTAAGCAACAATAAATCGATATCGCTATCTTCATTAGCTGTTCCAGTTGCATAACTGCCAAACAGATAAATTTTTTGGGGTTGTGCTTGTTGAAGCCTGGCAACTATTTCATTTTTGGTCTTAGCGTTAAGATGCATGGCCTGCTCCAATAGAACAAGAATTGTGTTATCTAAATTCCTGAAATGTTTTTATATCAGAGATGGCAAAAAAAATCATCCATCTTGGGCACGTCACCCATAAATCCCCCACCCCACCATGCTTACCCAGACAACTCCGACTATCAGGAGCGGGACATCCATGACCAGCGACTCCGTCGGATCGCCGCTCTTTCCGGAGCGGAGCCTGAAAATGTAGCGTATCAGTCCGAAACCACAGAGCGGCACGGAATAGAGCAGCAACACGGAATGACGCGTCAGGACGTACATGCAATATGTTACCAGTACAGAAATGCCGGACATATACAAAAGGCTCTCAAGCAGCCACGTGGGATATGCGACAAGGACCTTGCGATGGTCTACCGCCAGGAGCCCCAGACGTTGCTTTTCCGCCAATCTCTTACCGGTACAGAGGAAAAATGACAACAGGAAAACAGTCAAAAACAGCCATTCGGAAATAGCCACGTTGAATGCAGCGCCTCCTGCTTGCAAGCGGAGCAAAAAACCTGCGGTTATGCACAAAATATCTGCCAGCACCACATCTTTAAGCGTTGAGCTATAGGCTATCGATACGGCAAAATACGCAGCCACATAGAACAAAAATATGATTGAAATATACCCGGCCAGCAGCACGCTGCATATCAACAGTGAAACGGAATAAAACAGTGCTGAAGCAACCGGGATCCGACCGGATGCTATAGGCCGGGTACACTTATCAGGGTGATGCCGGTCATTTTCCCGGTCAAAAACGTCATTGAGGATGTACGAACTGCTTGAAACCAGACAGAAAGCGAAAAACGGGAGCAGCATCTGAAGAACATTCATATGCAGGAAAAGTGTGCCGCCCAGAAATGGCGGGAAAAACAGCATCAAATTTTTCAACCATTGCCGTACTCTGCAAAGATGCCATAGCGCCGGCAGCATCGATCAGGTTCCCTGATCATTCTTTACCAGCGCCAGAAAAAAGTCTTCCAGATCTCTCCGTTTTGTTTCCACAAGAATCACGTTGGTTCCGGTCCTGTTTACTTCACCCATAAAACCATTGAAAGCGCTACAGGGTACATAATATTCCGAAATTGAAGTATCCGTACAACGAAGCGCATCTATACCGGCAAAAGAACGCGATTTTTCTTCAGGCAACTGCAAATGGATAACATACCCTTCCACGCCGCTCCGCAGAATATTTTCAACCCGGTCAAGCGCCACCAGGCTCCCCTTGACAATTACCCCGACCCGATCACACACTTTCTCCACATCATCGGTAATATGAGTGCTGAAAAAGACACACTTACCGCGTTTCTTCAAGTCAAGAATGATATCCTTGACCAATGCCCTCCCGATCGGATCAAGGCCGCTCATAGGTTCGTCCAGGATATACACATCAGGATCGTGGACAAGCGCCTGCGCCAACCCGACCCGCTGCACCATCCCCTTGCTGTAGCCCCGCATCGGGCGTTTGCGAGCTTCCCACAGATCCAGCCGCTTCAAAACATCTTCTGAACGCTGCTCCAGTAATGCCGCCCCCATCTTGAATTGCGATCCGACAAACGCAATATACTCTTCAGCGCTCAAATAATCATAAAAGGCAGGATTTTCCGGCAAATATCCGACGTGACGACGCGATTCAGCCTGACCGGCATCCATACCCATAATGGTGGCCGTGCCTGAAGTCGGCCTGAGCAGCCCCATCACCAGCTTGATGGTGGTACTTTTACCGGCGCCATTCGGCCCCAGAAAGCCGAACACCTCACCCGCTGCTATCGTAAGATCAAGCCCATTCAAGGCATCGACCCTGGTCATGCGCTTTCCGGAAAACTGCTTGGACAGACCTGTTATCTCAATGGCGTTCATAATCCGACCACCTATAGGGACTCGGAACTTAGCAATATCAGTAAATTCCAAGTCCCATATTGAATTTACTTCCACATTTCATCATCAACAGCTTCAAGTGAACGTGTAGCATTCCGGAATGCCGATTCGTCTTCTACACTCCAGGTACCGGCAAGAGTGTCAAGATCATGATGCACCAAAGTTCTTTTCCGTTTATCAACACCGGTTGCTTCGCGAATCAGACGCAGAGCCAAGGTATTAAGACTGACTCCTTGGTTATGAGCTAACTCTTTTAGTGTTTGTGCAAGAGATTCATCAACACCACGTAATGTCATTGTTGACATGGCTGTATCCTTTCCAGGGCAGGATGAAGTGAAAGCCCGGCAATGTGTGAAAAATGACTGTCAAGAGTCGCCAAGGTAAGTCCATGTCGCATTGCGGAAGCTGCGATCCAGATGTCATTCGTTGGAACCGGTTTTCCAATCTGTTTAAGATTATTGAAAACCAGAGCAAAAAAATCAGCGCTGGACTCATCAAGTACAAATAACTCAACACGCGGCGAGTCCAGAAACAGGTCGAGTTCTTTACGATTTGCCGTTTCTCGGGCACCGCCCTTAAATCCGGCAAAGAGTTCACCAAGTACTACGGTATTAACCGCTATGGTGTCGGCTTGACGCAACAAATTAATAACATTGGGATCATTACGCTTAAACGCAACGTACACATTGGTGTCAATAAGCAGCTGCTTCATCAAAAGCTCCTGATGCAATAAATGGCATTATAGTGCAAGCATATATTGATGCAACTTGGAACGTCAATAGAAAATATCCGACCGTACTATCCATCACTCAATCGAGATAAATACTACCTTGCAAGACCGTTAGAAAAGGCATATCGCATATCGACATTTCAATTGTGTTCATCCGACTCTCCTGTATTTTTCAAGTTTTTTCTATTTACCCCGGCAATAGCATACTTGCTGGTGGTGGCCACTTTGCCATCCGCTTCCAGATAAAACTGTCCACCGTAGGGATCCCTTGGAGGAGGCGAGAGAAATCCTCCCGACACCAGCTGATCAACCGTAGTCGGCATAACACTTCGCTTTTCCCGATATCGATCACGGGCCACCTCAATACGCCGGGTCTCCCGGAACGCCGTCAACCGCAGTTGATAACTCTTTTTCAGCGCCGGATTATGCTCACCCTTCAGTAGAGTCGATAAATAACGTATGGCCAGCTCGGTCTGCCCCGATTCCTGCATATAGCGCCCGGCCAGTAATTTTGACAGATCTGAGCCGGAAAGTTCGCCGGCACGCTGATAATATCTGGCAGCCGCTGTATAATCCTTCAGGAAGAAGGCGCTGTTAAACCCGGCAAAAAATGGAAGTTGCCAATCCCAGCTGCGGTACTTCATGCCGTAGTCCAAAAGGTCATTGGCCAGTTTAAACTGTTTGACGTCCCATGATAAGAATCCCTGGGCGAAATAGTAGGCATCCATATTGTACGGATCAAGCTTGACGGCGCCATGCAGCAGGCGGGACATGGACATATAGTCAGGCGAAATTGCCACCTGGTTATCCGCCTTTTCAATAAGCCCGCCAAAGTACATCAAAACCTTCAATACCAGCGTTGCCGCAACCAGCTCTTTATGATCGGCAGCGATAGTTTTGAGCGCCGTCACCGAAGGGACGTACCCCAGCTTTTCCACGAACGGCTTGTTATGCAGATAGGTTGTAAACGGAATTATCAGGAGACCGTACAAAAGCAGGCAGACCAATGCAGTTGAAACTGTTTTGAGCATGAGCTACCTCATTTCACGCCGCATGAAAATGGCGGCAGAGAAAGACAGCAAAATCCCCACATAGATGACAAAATACGCAGCCGTCAGTAAAAGTCCTTCAAAAGAAACCGGAAGAGCGTAAATTGCATTGACCTTCAAATCAAAGGCACTGAAATTTGGCAGCAGGTAATATAACCCGGTGCCGGCCTGTTTGACCAGAGGTGAGAGGTTTATTGACGCGGGAGAATGGATATATTCATAGACCTGCTGCGTGACTCCGCCAGCCAAAAACGTGGCAATCGTGCCGAAAACCGGCAGAAAGAACGAGGTGCTGACCGTTGAAAAAAGGAAGGCCACTGCGATCAGCAGGATGTATTTCAGGGCGTCAAACAAAATACAAAGCGCCATCGTACCCCAGATGACCGGTCTGTCCGGCGGATAGGTGGCAGAAGTGACGCCAACTACCGCGCACGCGGCAATACCGAGCACAACCGACGACAACAGCACAAACAGCGCCGTACCGCCAAAGCGCCCCAGCAGATAGCTCTGTCTGGAAAGTGGCAACCCAAGTACGCTGAAGGTATAGCGTCGTTCAATATCCTTCCAGAGCGACGTACCACCCAGAAATACCGCCAGCAACAACAGAATAAATGAAATCAGAGAGAGGGACAGCGTCAGTGACAGTTCCGTTACCTGGCGCATGGAGAGAGAGGCAATTCCGGGGATCAGCAGGAATGCGCACGCAGTCACCATAATACCTTGAAATACGCGGTCACGGAAGATCCCTTTAAGAGTAATGCCAATTATTGTTACCATCGTTATAAAGACCTCTCTGTTGTTTCTACTGATATTTTTTCAACATTCTCATTTATCCACAATTTCAGTTACAATTTGAGGTAAAATTGCAAAGTGCTTATCAGAAGTAATTACTACCAAACCGTGCTGCATGGCACTTGCTGCAATCCATATATCGTTAGTTGGTATGGGAGTTCCGCTTTTTTTAAGATAATCAAAAATAATTGCATACCGTTCTGCGGTCTCGTCATCTATATACAGAATCCCCACATTGATTACAGATAAAAAATCTTTCAAAACCGATATATTTTGTTGCTCTTTGGTACCGTTTTTAAAACCGGCACGCAGTTCACCGACAACGATAGCAGATACTAGCACTTCATCAGCTTCATCAAGCAACGAGGCAATTTCCTTGTTTCCGCGTATCAAATGAGAATATGCTGAAGTATCAAGAAGTATTCGCTTCATTGCCACGCCTCGTTATCTATTTTGCGTTGTTCCAGGAGAGCAGTATCGAATTGAACAGCATCTTCATCAGTCCAGACACCGCAAAAACGCATGAATCGGCTCTCAGTACTCCTTTTAACAGCAGGCGATTGAGCTATTATTTGTTGTGTACCCTTACGAAGCAGTGTCAAAAACGCCTTATTAAGACTCACCCCTTGCTTGCTTGCTTCATTACGTGCAACTACCTCTATTTCATCAGGTATATCCCTTAAAGTCATTTGACGCATAAATATGTTTCCCCTTTGATTCGCTGAGAGTCATTATGACTCATATTGATTATGTTGACAATATACTTATGTCATATTACCCACATTACGGCACATTCCCTCGCCCCACAAAAGGGATTGCAAAGCGGGTCTGGCGCTAAACATTATATCACTTTGCAAGATTTTTCGCCAGTTTTTCAGCAGGCTTGCGGTAATAAGCGGTGGGAGAGGCGGTTCGAACAACGGTAGTAAATGCCGTACATGCGCTTTCTTTTTCGCCTGCCTGCATATGAACAATCCCCAGGCGATATGAATAAAAGGGGTCGCTGGTCAATTCAATGAGGCGGGTTAATGTCGCAGCCGACTCAGAATAGACATCCTTAATTGTCGCCTTATTCGCCGCTACCTGAACTTTATTAAGTTCCAATATCTGCAACAGGATGGAAACTTCATGTTTGCCGGGGTTAGCCTTTAATTGCCGTAAGATGGCGCGCGCTTCACTGAAATTACCTTCATTCATTAACGCAAACGCCTTGTTTTTTAACCCATACTGAGAGTTGACAAGGCCATCCGGTTCATTGAATGATTTGTAGATGACGGCGGCTTCTTTCGGCTTACCGCTATAAAACAGTGCATTGGCAATTTCATTCTGTGCGGGCATAAAATCAGGAGATTTCCGCAGGGTATCCTGAAACAGTGCCAGATTATCTTGCCAGAGAATATTACGGGTGGCGGTGCCGTAAAGTGCAACTACTAAAAGGCACGCTACGGTAATGGTTACATGCACGCGAAATTTTGCACACTGCTCCCAACGCTGTACCCCCAGTGTCATTCCAATAATAAAAAATGCCGAAGGAATATACATGTAGCGTTCTGCCAGCGGAGTCCAAGTCATACGTAACAGCGGGATCATTAGTGCAGACGTTCCGACGGCTCCCGCACAGATCACAAAAAAAGCCGGCAGCGTCCTCCGGGTTATGAGCCAAACGACGCCCGCCAGAACAAGCAGTCCAAGCAGAAGATAGACATCCGAAACATGGATGATACCAAAATTAAGAGGAAATGGCAGCAGTAGTTTTTTCGCATAAAAACCGGTAGCTTTCAAAACCAATCTCGTGTTAATCAGTATTCCGGAACTCTCAGATCCACCAACGTGCGTCATAACACGAGCGATTCCTTGATCTCCTTTGGAAAAAGCCAATCCGCGAAAAACAAAATAAGCAACTCCCGCTGAGCAGAAAATAATGAGGTGGAACCTATAGCCGCAGAATACGGAACGGAGCGAAGCCTCATCAGACTTGTTCACGGACATGAAAAATGGGAAGAGCAGTGCCGCGGGAAGAAAGAATATTGCCGTTTCCTTGGCAAGGCAAGCCAACAGCATACAGATTACCCCCATCAGCGACTGCAACCAGCTTAGGGGACGCTTCAACATCAGATACATTGTCAACAGCAGAAAAAAGCCGGCCAGCAGATCGGTCCTACCTGAAATCCAGTTAACAGCCTCTGTGTTGAGCGGATGGATCGCAAAAAAAAGCGCTGCAACAAATGGGGCTACTCGTGATGGCTTAGGAAGGTAATCAGCTGCACGGAGGGCAATTGCATAGACAAGCAAAGTATTTGCGAGATGAAATGTAATGTTTTCCAGGTGCATGAAGCTTTCTTCGAGCCCCCAAACAAATTTATCCACCATAAATGACAACAACAGGATGGGACGATAATAACTTCCGGAACCACCGGGTAAGAAGATACTGTGTAAATCAAATACATCTGTATTGAGAAGGGAGTGAAACATGACTGCGTCGTCAACGGAATTCAGTGGAGCAAACAGGGCTGGATAGTAAACCGCCAACACAACAATAATTAAAAACAGAGAGCTTTTACGTCTTGTAAATACACTATCCATTGGATGCTCACAAAAAAAGCGGGATGCCTAAACACCCCGCCTCACATCTAAAAAATAAAAACAATTACATCGTTGACCAGGTGAGTGTTGTCAAGAGAGCAGAAGTAGCTGCGGTAGGAGTTGTTGTAGCAGTACCTGCCGTTACGTTAATCTGATAAACAGCAGTGCTGTCCATGGAAGTGCCAAATGCCTTGGTTCCGGTTTTGTGCTGGGTAACCAGACAGTAACCCGTAGAGGCGGTCTTAACACCAACACCAACACCGGTAGAACTCTTACCAATGAGGGCAGTTGTTGCAGTTGCTGCAGTCTTATCTCCATAAAGGGAAAGACCATTAACTGTCATAGAAAGCGCTTGAATATCCGCAGCAGTGGCAAATGCTGAAGATGCTGCACATAGCGAAATCGCGATAAGCAAAAGAATTGTTTTCATGTATAATCTCCTTTCTTTAATTAGATATAATCTACACTGCCTGGGTACTGTTGCTGATCAGCCATAAAAGCTTCCATACCGGTCTTCATGTTTTTCAAATCGGCATTTGAGGCAGCATTATAAGCCTTTGCACGGTACGAAGAAAACTGCGGGATAGCCACGGCGGCCAGGATGCCAATAATCGCAACAACGATCAGCAGCTCGATCAGGGTGAAACCTTTTCTGTTTCTCATTTTCAGTAACATATGTTTCTCCTTTCTAGGTTTGTGCTCTGCTGGCAGAGCTCGGTTATGTAGGTTATTCCAACTAAAGCAATATCAGGGCCAAAAGCAACTAATGTTGCAATATATTGTAATTAAAGAAAAATAAACTTTTGTCCTGACAGATAGATAGGCTTACGACCCATTTTCGGCAATGCAATGGTGACAATTATTGTCATAATCGGATCTACATTCTTAAACGCAAAGAGGCCACGGTATAAAATCGCAATTAAAATATAACAGCTTATATGTGAATCTTTATCACTAATTATTCTTATTAAAGTTTTAAATATGATACTTTATACAAAAGTGATATACTGAGTCAATGAGAACGATCTCCCTCAAAAACACACCGCAAGAAGCCATGATTGCCTTAGCTAAATTTGTCAGGGATGTCAGACTCAATCAGGAAATGACACTTGAAGAGTTGGCTACGCGCGTAGGAGCAAGCCGCTCCACTCTTATCAGGTTTGAAAAACGTGGAGCAGGATCAATAGAAACCCAGGTTAAGATTTTTGCGGCACTTGGCGTACTGGATACGTTCGTGTCAGCTCTTGTACCAGCGGAAACGCAAATGACAATTGCCGAACTAAAAAAATTGAGTACGGGTCATCAACGCCAACGAGGAAGAAGGAAGCCCCGTGAGATATCGTGAAATAGCGGTTACCTATGATAATGGGCAGAGTATATCTCTTGTGGGACTGCTGGCCACATCCGGTTCCACGACGATTTTTGAGTATGATGATGCGTGGATCAAGCGCAATATTGAACTTTCTCCCTTCGAACTTCCGACCGGGAAACGCATACATCAACTTGATTTACACAGAATGGTGGCCTCGACGTTTGGGTTATTCGCCGATTCACTCCCGGACGGTTGGGGTACGTTGATCATGGATCGATGGTTTACAAAACACGGGATCAACAAAAAGGACATTACACCGATCGACAGACTGGCCTTTCTTGGCAGCCACGCAATGGGCGCCTTGTGTTACCATCCACCTCTTCGGGAGGAGAATAAAGTCGTCACTGAAGCCGTAAGTGTTGGTGAAATGGCAAGAGAGGCCTATCAACTTTTTCACGGGAGAATTGAAGATGCCGGACGGCTTCTGGCTCAAATTGGAGGTTCGCCAGGTGGCGCCAGGCCAAAAGCCTTGATCGGTATTTCAGTAGACGGCAGTACGTTTGTGTCAGGAACGGAACTCTTGCCGGAAGGCTTCAGGCACTGGCTTGTCAAGTTCTCCGGCGCCGGTAATCTCCATGACGGAGTCCTTGAATTTACTTACAATCAGATGGCGGAAAACGCCGGAATTTCCGTTCCGGATCGTATGCTGATTACCGACGACAATGGTGTTCAACACATCGCCACAAGACGTTTTGATCGACCGAACAACAGGCGCTGTCACATTGCAACCGCATGCGGGCTGCTGCACGCCGACCATATGGCGCCAACACTGGACTATGAAGAGCTCATGAAGGTTGCGTGGCGACTTACAAACAGCGCCGAACAGGCAGAAGAGCAATTCAGGAGGGCATCCTTTAATATGTTTGCCATAAATCGTGATGACCACTCTAAAAACCATGGATACATACTGTCAGAGGATGGAAGGTGGCAACTATCACCCGCTTATGACCTGACATTTTCAACCGGGCCGGGTGGAGAGCATTGGACCAGCTACAAAGGCGAAGGAAAAGAACCGCGCATTGCAAACCTGCTGGCCATAGCCCGAGTCGCATCAATACATGAGAAAACCGCCCTTGCGATAATTGATCAGGTAAAAACAGCCGTGGTATCATTCAAAAGAATGGCAAAGGAGAACGGAGTACCGGAAAAAATAAGCGCTCCCATTGCCAGACAACAGGAGGTCATGCTGCTTCTGCCCCCACCTTAGTCGTCAACGCTACTCCTCCCCGCTATCCAGCCCAAACTTGGCCAGTCGATACCGGAACGAGCGGAACGACATTCCCAGCAGCTCTCCCGCTTTCTTCTTGGCCCCGCCGGTTCTCTCCAGCGCCTTGAGCAGATACCGTTTCTCCAGTTCATCCAGCAACGGTTCCAGCTGCATGCCGCCTTCGGGTATGTCACAATCAGCCGTGAAGCAGGGGAGTTTTCCGACCAGCAGTTGTTTCGGCAGGCTCAGTTCTGAAATAACCGCCGGATCGATGATCAGGCTCCGTTCAATGCAGTTTTCCAGCTCGCGGATGTTGCCGGGGAAGGGATGATTCACCAGCATCTTGAGGGCACCGGGCGTAACGGTAGCCGGTTTTCCCTGTCCGTTTGCCTGCAGCTTGCGGCAAAAATATTCGATCAGGAGAGGTATATCCTCGACCCGCTCCCGGAGCGGCGGCAGAACAAGCTGGACAACGTTGAGACGGTAAAACAGGTCTTCGCGAAATGAGCTGTCCTTTACCTGGGCTTCAAGATCGCGATTCGAGGCGCTGATGATGCGTACGTCGGTTTTGCGGGTCTGGGCATCCCCTACCCGCTTGAATTCCCTCTCCTGAAGCACCCGCAGCAGCTTGGTCTGCATCAACAGTGGTAGTTCTCCGATCTCGTCCAGAAAAAGCGTCCCACCTTCGGCCTGCTCAAACAGTCCGGGGCGATCGCCGACAGCACCGGTAAAAGCCCCTTTCTTATGCCCGAACAGCTCGCTCTCAATCAGGTTTTCCGGAATTGCGCCACAATTGACCGCCACGAATGGCTTGGACTTGCGCGGACTGCAGGTGTGGATCGACCGGGCTGCCAGCTCTTTGCCGGTTCCGCTCTCTCCAAGAATCAGCACGCTGCTCTGGCTGGCGGCAACCTTCTGGATCATATCGAACAGTTCACGCATTTTACGACTTTTACCGATGATGCCGCAAAAACTGTCCCGCTCGCCGGCATCTTTTTTCAGCAGCCTGTTTTCTCGTTTAAGCCCCTGTTTTTCGAGCGCATTCTTGATCAGTTGCTTAAGTTCATCATTCTTGAACGGCTTGCAAAGGTAGTCGTAGGCTCCCAGCTTCATCGCTTCCACCGCCTGCTCGGCGGTTGAAAAGGCGGTAAGCATCAGTACGGCAGTCTCGGGAGACTTCTCCTTAATTCGGGCCAGCAGCTCAATTCCGGACAAGCCGGGCATATTGACATCCGACAGCACAAGGTCGAACAGCGCCGACTCCATCAAGCGGAGCGCATCAACGGCAGACCCGGCAACACTCACGTCGTATCCCTCCCGCTCCAGCAGGATCGAGAGAAATTCACGCATGCTCAGTTCATCATCGACAACAAGTATCCTTATGTTCATATCCGCAGCTCCTTCATCCACACCCTCGACCCCAGCGTAAAACGTGAGTGCCGTTTTTTGTCATACCACGTTTATGATCGATTGTGAACAAATGTTACGGCGCAGCACGTGAGCAACAGAGAGCTCTCTTTTCCATATCTACTTGTAGAAAATTTTCTTAGCGTATATACAGTCAATTACGAAAAGACAGAGCATATATTGAACGCAGAGAGCAGGTAAAATTAAATGCCGGAGCATATTTTGTCAGATTCGCCCTCCAGATCAATTTACCATTATGCAGTAATCCTGTTTTGCGCGATATTTTTTTCGAATGTGGTCACATTATCAGCGGCACTCTCCGCAGAAAAACCTGCCGAGCACCATCATCAGCATCCTGTCGCCGCTCCAGAACCGGCAACTGAGGAGGTCGGCCTCGACGAACACCTCGGATCACGGATACCGCTTGACGCTGTATTCTCTGATGAGCGGGGCAATAAAGTGCGACTGGGTGACCTGGTGACGGGTCCGGCCATACTGTTACCTGTTTATTACAGCTGTACCAATGTCTGCAACTACGCGCAGGGAGGGTTAGCCCGAATTCTGACATCATTGCGGGAGAAGCCGGGGAGCGCCTACCGGATCATCTCGATCAGCTTTAATCAGGAAGAGACCTTTAAGCAGGCAGAGCGAACCAGAAAAATGTACCTTGCGGCAATCGGCGCCCCTTTTCCGCCCGATGGGTGGCGTTTTCTCACCGGAGACAAGAAGAACATTCACCTTTTCACCGATGCCATAGGCTTTCGTTTCCAGCAGCGGGGTCACGAATTCGTTCATCCCGTGGCCAGCGTTGTGGTGACAGGTGACGGGAAAATTGTTCGCTACCTCTACGGCACCACTTTTCTGGCAAAGGACGTGAGTCTTGCTCTGCTGGAAGCCCGTGACGGCAGGATAGGTAAAACGATCCGCAAAGCGGTCGACTTCTGCTTTACTTTTGATCCTGCAGGAAAAACATACGTGTTTAACATTCTCAGGGTGAGTGCCACCGTTGTGATTATTACCGCCTGCTGCTTTCTCCTGTTTCTGCTGCTGGCAGGCAACAAGCGTAACAGAAAAAAATCGGAGGAAATATGAGTTCTACTGAGCATAAACAGCCGGTTTCGGAACGGGGCTTCTGGACCGACACCGGTAAGAGCGGCATCGGAGCCTGGATTTTCTCCACTGATCACAAGCGGATCGGGTTACTGTACTTCTATTCCGTTTTGTCTTTTTTTCTGGTCGGCGTGGTACTGGGGCTATTACTTCGGATTGAACTTATGGCTCCCGGCAGGACCATCATGGACGCGCAGACATACAACGCCGTTTTTACCGTTCATGGCGTGGTGATGATTTTCCTGTTCATCATTCCGGGCATACCGGGCGCATTCGGGAACATGGTAATGCCGATCCAGATCGGGGCACCCGACGTATCCTTTCCCCGGTTGAACCTCTTTTCATGGTGGCTTTACGCCATCGGCGCCCTGCTGGTGCTGACTTCACTTTTTACGGGTGGGGGAGCGCCTGATACCGGCTGGACGTTCTATGTGCCATTCAGTGCCAAGTCCACCACCAATGTCTCCCTTGCTCTGTTCGGAGTTTTTATCCTCGGATTTTCGTCGATACTGACCGGCCTCAACTTCGTTACCACAATCCATCGCATGAGGGCTACCGGAATGACGTGGGGCCGCATTCCGCTCTTCACCTGGTCGCTCTACGCCACCGCCTGGGTGCAGATTCTGGCGACACCGATCCTCGGGATCACACTGCTGCTGGTAATTGCCGAGAGGATGCTCGGCACCGGGCTGTTTGACGCTGCCAGAGGTGGAGACCCGATCATGTTCCAGCACCTCTTCTGGATATACTCACATCCTGCGGTCTATATTATGATTCTGCCGGCGATGGGGATAATCTCCGATATCATCCCGGTCTTCTCCCGGAAGCCGATTTTCGGCTATAAGATGATCGCCTTCTCCAGTCTGGCCATAGCCGCCGCCGGTTCGCTGGTCTGGGGGCACCATATGTTCACCAGCGGTATGAGCGATACCGCCGTGATGGTCTTCTCCTTTCTGACGTTCATCGTAGCGATACCCTCCGCCATCAAGGTGTTCAACTGGGTTTCAACCCTCTATCGCGGATCAATAACGCTCGATCCGCCGATGCTGTTTGCGCTCTCGTTCATATTGCTCTTCTCCATCGGCGGCCTGACCGGCCTGATACTGGGCGCAGCCGCTACCGATGTGCATGTCCATGACACCCATTTCGTGGTGGGGCATTTCCACTATGTCATGTTCGGAGGCACCGGTTTTGCCTTCTTCGCCGCCATGCACTACTGGCTCCCCAAGTTCTACGGTCGCATGTACCGGAAACGGCCGGCAGTCGTTGCCTGGGTTCTGATGTTCGTCGGGTTCAACGTACTCTATTTTTCCATGAAGGTGCTCGGAATGCGGGGAATGCCGCGGCGTTATTACGATTATCTGCCCGAGTTTGCGCAACTTAATCTGGTCGCAACCGTGGGGAGCTGGATACTTGCCGTTGGACTGGTGATCATGCTGATAAATTTATTCCGTGGACTGTTCTGGGGCGAGCCATTTACCGGCAACCCATGGGGGGGGGCAACCTTGGAATGGAGTACCCCTACTCCCCCGCCGACACTTAATTTCATCAGCGCTCCGGTGGTAACTCACGGACCATATGATTTCAATGCGGAGAGTGACACCTCATCATCTGAAAATCCCGCTGACAGGACACGACCATGACTCACGAACCTCACAAGGATTACGCCGGGGCCAAACTTGGCATGTGGCTGTTTCTGTTCACCGAAATTCTCCTTTTCGGCGGGCTGTTCATCCTCTACGCAGTTTATCTGGCCCGCTATCCGCAGGATTTTTCAAACGGGGGGCATCAACTGAATGTGGTGCTCGGTGGAACCAACACCTTTCTTCTGGTTACCAGCAGCCTGTTTGCAGCCATGGCGCTCACCGCAATACAACAGGATAAACCGCAGCTGACGTTGAAGCTTATCGGCGGTACCATCTTCTGCGCCGCCGGCTTTATGGTGATCAAGTTTATCGAGTGGTCGGCAAAGTTCCATCACGGCATTTTCCCCGGCTCAGAACATATTATCAAAGGTCCACCCGGTGAGTCGGTTTTTTTCAGCCTCTATTTTCTCAGTACCGGCATTCATGGCCTGCATGTGCTGATCGGTGCTACTCTGCTTGCGGTTGTGGCGTACCGCGTAAAGAAACGCACCATAACCGGAACCGATTTCGTCATGCTCGAGAACAGTGTACTTTACTGGCATCTAGTTGATCTGGTCTGGATATTCATATTCCCCCTCTATTATCTCATGCTGTAGGGAGCGTCCCATGACAACACACACGGATGAACATCACATCATAAGCTTTGGTAAATTAACTGCCGTCTGGGCTACACTCCTTTTTCTGACTGCGGTGACAATACTGGTTACCCGTTTTGATCTTGGAGGACTCAAGGTCATCTGCGCTCTTACCGTTGCCTGCACCAAAGCCGGCCTGGTGATCGCTTTTTTCATGCATATGAAATATGAGAACAGGCTTATGCAGCTGTTGCTGTTTGTCGCTCTGGTGACGCTGGCTATATTCATCGGGCTCACTTTTTTTGATGTGCTATACCGTTGATTGCAACGTGGTATGAGGAGTTACCGTGAAAACGACACTAATGACAACAAACGAAGCGATAGATCCGGTCTTCATCTTTATCTTCGGGGCAAGTCTGGTCCTGCTGCTCGGCATTACGGCGGTTATGATCTGGTTTGTCTATCGCTACCACAGATCCCGTTCGCCGAAGCCGACTTCCGCCGCAGAGGGTAATTTCTGGTTGGAAGCCGTCTGGATTGTACTCCCTACTGTGCTGGTTCTTGCCATGTTTTACTATGGCTGGGCCGGATTCATGTCGCTCAGGAACGTACCGGCAGGCGCCATGGCAGTGGATGCCACCGCCCGCAAATGGTCGTGGAATTTTTCCTATCCGGGGGGGCGCAACAGTCCAAAGCTGTATGTACCGGTCGGAAAGCCGGTTAAGGTAAACCTGACGTCTCTGGACGTCCTGCATGGTTTTTACATTCCTGCCTTCCGGGTCAAACGCGATGTCGTACCTGGAATGGCCAACCATGTCTGGTTTGTCGCCACCAAACCTGGCTCCTATGATATTTTCTGTTCATCCTACTGCGGAACCGGGCATTCACAGATGATCACAACTGTGGAGGCGCTGAGCGATGAAAAATTCAGCGCCTGGCTGAATGAACCGACTGCAGCAGCGCCCCCGCATCCCGGCCTTAAGCTGCTTGAACAGTACGGCTGTCTCGGATGCCACTCCACAGACGGCACCACCAAAGTAGGGCCGACTTTTAAAGGACTCTGGGGAAGAGTTTCCGTTGTATTGACCAGTGGGACTGAACACTCCGTTACCGTGGACGAAGCCTATCTGAAGAGGTCCCTTGCCGAACCAAATGCTGATATCGTAAAGGGCTTTGCCCCGGCCATGCCGCCATTTACGCTGAAAGATGCTGAAGTAACGACTCTGGTGGACTATTTCCGAAGCGGCGGCGCAGCAAAAGGAGCCGCAGCCGTTGACGGCAAAGAGGTGGCGCAGAAGAAAGGATGCCTTGGCTGCCATTCAATCGACGGAAGTAAAAGTATCGGGCCGACGTTCAAAGGGCTTTACGGATCACAAGTCAAGGTTAACAAAGGGGGGAAACCTCTTACGGTTAAGGTGGATATTCCGTTTCTGAAGGAATCGATCATTGAACCGACTGCAACGATAGTCGAGGGGTACCAACCCATTATGCCCCCCTTTACGGATCTATCCGCTGCTGAAATAGCGGCACTGCTGAAATGGCTGGAAGAACTGAAGTGAAGATACGTGATATTTCCAAGCTGCTTCGCTGGCGACTGGCGCTCCTTAACGGAGTGTCTGCAACAGGGGGATACCTGCTCTTCCCTGGCACCGCAGATGTCAGTCAATTATCGGCTGTATGCGGCGGGACAGCGTTATTGGCTGCTGCCGGGTCGGCGTTCAACCAGGTACTGGAGCGGGACGTCGATCTGTTAATGTCTCGCACCAAAGGGCGTCCGCTGCCGGCAGGAACAATGACCGTTATGACCGCAGTTGCCATTGGGGTTATCGCCCTTCTCTGCGGTCTGTTCTGGATCGTGCGTGCCGGAGGGGCCAATGCCGGGCTTTTAGGCGTATTCACTCTGGTTTGGTATCTTGTGGTCTACACCCCTCTCAAGCGCCGGACCAGTCTGTCGCTCCCCCTCGGCGCCTTCTGCGGAGCGATGGCGCCATTGATCGGATGGACTGTTGCGGGGGGGACGTACAACGATCATCACATCCAACTGGTTGCCGGAGTCATGTTCTTGTGGCAGATTCCCCACTTCTGGCTGCTACAGAACCGCTGCTGTGATGACTATCGTGCGGCCGGCTTCCCGATCTGCACTATTGCATCCGGAGACAACCGAACGCCAATGATGGCGCTCTGGATGGTCGCTTTAACGGCAGGGGGCATGCTGCTTCCGCTGTTCGGAGTTATTCAGCCGTTTCTCACCCCCTGGTACGCTCTGTTCATTATCCTGTTGTTCATGTCATTTCTTTTCCGCTCTGAAAAGGCACTGTTTGCCTGCCTCAATATGTTTCCGCTCCTGTTGACGCTGGCTCTTGCCTGTTGAAGCAGTTCCACTAGGGGCTGTTCTCAATCATGCCAACCATATGACAGTTGAAACCAGCGCCAGCATTGAGAAGTAGTTTCTTGCCAGACGTTCATATCGTGTGGCAATCCTTCGATAGTGTTTCAGTTTTTGAAATAA
>Ga0209697_10001313_pt1 | contig 38639 bp, 39 predicted proteins | sample AliMusrvi5mmetaG_FD_184115 | JGI IMG/M metagenome (GOLD analysis project Ga0209697, IMG submission 184115) | Freshwater lake bacterial and archeal communities from Alinen Mustajarvi, Finland, to study Microbial Dark Matter (Phase II) - Alinen... | ecosystem: Environmental > Aquatic > Freshwater... | reverse complement strand
GTTTCCAAAAGTCGTGATTGTGAGTTTTTTCTGTCGATGTCATCAGTAATCCCAAAAAAGTTATCCTCGGGATAGTCTGACATGACCGGCTGTGTGTTGTGAATTATGCCGAAAATTGAGCGCTTACGATTGTTATCGAGTTATTTATTGAGTACAAATTGCATGACCACCATTACTTTTGATACCCACGAATTAGTTAACGAACTTGAAACCAGTGGTTTTACTCGACAACAATCAGAAACAGTTATAGCTGTTCTAAAAAAATCACAAAGTGAATTAGCTACTAAGAACGACATTGCACCACTTGCCTCTAAAACTGACCTGCTCGAACTTAAAGTTGATATTGTTAAATGGGTAGGTGCTTTAATGATGGCACAGGTTGCGGTTATTGCGGCTTTGGTTAAACTACTCTGAAAAAAGCTCATTCATCACTTTATTTGTTAATAGCCGTTTGTATGGCGGTGTCTGATTGGTCGGCAAAGTCGGCTTCAGTATTGGATTGCGCGGGGTGTGCCATGCGTACAATTTGTTACTGAATCCAAACAATTTCAGCACTCACATGCTACAATGTAAAAAACATTTTTTACTTGTTGACATTAAAGAGCCATGACCCCGTTTAAAAAATCTACCCTGTTTTTATTGTTTGGCCTATTCGTTTTTTCTTTTCAGTCCTACGCAGAAAATACTGAAATATCAACGCCTCCTGCACCTACCATAGCGGCCTCTGCTTATATCTTACAGGATTTTCATACCGGTAAAGTGCTAGCGGAAAACAACGCTGATGTTAGACTTGCGCCCGCTAGTTTAACTAAGATCATGACCGTTTATGTAGTCTTTAATGAACTTAGTAGCGGTCATTTGCATTTGGATGATTTAGTGACGATTAGTGAAAAGGCCTGGAAGACTTCAGGCTCACGTATGTTCGTGGAGTTGGGTAACCAGGTTAAGATAGAAGATTTATTAAAAGGTGTGATTATTCAATCTGGAAATGATGCCAGTGTCGCCTTAGCCGAACATGTTGGGGGTAACGAAGATACCTTTGCCGATATGATGAATCAACATGCCAAGCGATTGGGTATGGTTAATAGTCATTTTAAAAACAGTGATGGCTTACCTATTCAGGATCACTACACGACAGCACGTGATCTAGCAATATTAACCACGGCTTTAATTAAAGAATATCCTGATTACTATCGTTGGTTTTCTCAGCAAGAATTTACTTTTAATAACATTACCCAGCAGAATCGTAATAAGTTACTGTCACGAGATGAGTCAGTCGATGGGGTTAAAACAGGTTTTACTGATGATGCGGGTTATTGTTTAGTTGCCTCTGCGTTAAGAGAGGAGATGCGTCTTATCTCTGTGGTCATGGGTACAAAAAGCGCCAATGCACGTGCTAACGAGAATCAGACATTGCTTAATTATGGCTTCAGGTTTTTTGAGTCACATCGCTTATATCAAGGTAAAACCAGCTTAAATGAAGCCAGAATTTGGAAAGGAGAAAGTAAAGTTATTCCTTTAGGATTAGCCGAAGACATTTATGTCACTATTCCTCGTCGTCAATATAAAGATCTTAAAGCGGTTGTTACAGTGGACAAGAAAATCACTGCTCCAGTGGAAGAAGGGGCTAAATTAGGTTCAGTTAAGGTGACTCTTAATGATGCCGTTGTTGCGGATAAAGATTTAGTCGCGTTAAAGTCCGTGGGAAAAGGCAATATTTTTAAAAGGCTTTCTGAAAGCGTTTTGATGATGCTGGAGAAGTCTGAAGATGGAAAATAACACGATCTTTTTTATTGGGTGATTATTATGACTGAAGAAACGCTCTTTGAGTTTCCTTGCCAATTTCCTATAAAAGCGATGGGGAAGGCTGATATTGAGCTGGACTTGTTAGTCGTAGAAATTGTGCGTCGACATGTTCCTGATATTAATGAGGGAGCAGTGACTGCAAGGCCAAGTAAAGATGGTAATTTTATGGCGATAACCGTTATCGTAGAAGCTTCCAGCAAGCGACAGTTGGACGCTATTTATCAGGATTTAACTGATCACCCCCATGTTTTAATGGCGCTGTAGACGGCTACGTTTTAGTTATTGATCGTATCCCATCCCATGATTGGCTAGTAGCTTTTAATGTTAACTATACGTCGCTTAGGCTTGCAAGATTATGAGGTTACCTGGCAGGCCATGCAGGCTTTTAATCAACAGCGTGAGGCGACAACGCCTGATGAGTTGTGGATAGTTGAACATTCTCCTGTTTATACACTTGGCTTAAACGGTAAACGGGAGCATTTACTTAATACAGGAAGTATTCCGATAATAAATTCTGATCGCGGGGGGCAAGTGACTTATCATGGCCCTGGGCAGTTAGTTGTTTATACCCTACTGGATATTAAGCGTTTAAATTTGAATGTTCGTCAACTGGTAACGGTGCTTGAACAAGCGGTTATTCGTACATTAGCTGAATACGGTATTATCGCTATTGCTCAAGCCGAGGCGCCTGGCGTTTATGTTAATAGCTCAAAAATTGCTTCTATTGGTTTAAGAATAAAAAGAAATTGTAGCTATCATGGACTTAGTTTAAATAATAATATGGATTTACGACCTTTTGATTATATTAACACCTGCGGTTATTCTGATCTCAAAGTCACCCAGTTGTCTGCTTTAGGTGTTGAGGTTAGTTCAGAGCAACTAGCTGATACAGTTATTAAGGCTCTTACTTCAACCTTATCATCATGACTCATCAAGCACCTTCAAGATCTACCCCTGAATCACATGAGCGTAGCGCTAAAAAACTGGCGCGAATTCCTATTAAGGTCGAACAGTCTGAAACAGTGCTGCGTAAGCCAGACTGGATACGAATAAAGCTTACCTCTAGTAATGAAGTTACCCAGATAAAAAACTTATTGCGTGAGCATAAATTGCATACGGTTTGTGAAGAAGCGGCTTGTCCAAATTTGTCTGAATGTTTTCAGCATGGCACCGCCACTTTTATGATCATGGGAGATTTGTGTACGCGTCGTTGTCCTTTTTGTGATGTGGCTCATGGCAAGCCTTTGCCTTTAGACAAAGATGAGCCGCAGAGTTTAGCTAATGCTATACAGGCGATGGCTTTGAAGTATGTGGTGATTACCTCGGTCGATCGCGACGATTTGAGAGACGGCGGTGCCGGGCATTTTGCAGCGTGTATTAATAAGATACGTCAGCAAACCCCAGCGACAAAGATTGAAATTTTAGTGCCCGACTTTCGTGGTCGCATGGATAAGGCGATAGCACTATTGGCGGAAGAACCCTGTGATGTGTTTAATCATAATTTAGAGACTGTGCCCAGGCTGTATAAACAAGTTCGTCCAGGTGCTGATTATCTGGGGTCGTTGGAGTTACTTGCCAAATATGCGAAAGCACAGCCACAAACCCCGACTAAGTCAGGACTTATGTTAGGGGTAGGCGAAGAGCAGGAAGAAGTACATCAGGTGATGAGAGATTTAATGGCTAGTGGCTGCTCAATGTTAACATTGGGTCAGTACCTCCAGCCAACTAAATCACATCTACCGGTTAAAAGTTATATTACTCCCGAACAGTTTGAGGACTATCGTGCATTTGCCTTGCAACTGGGTTTCAAACAAGTCGCTAGTGCGCCTATGGTTAGATCGTCTTATCACGCTGATTTACAGGCTAAAGCGATAATTTGATTCTTTCTCAAACTTTAAAATCACCACAACTAAACGATGAGCTTATGTGTAATAAATTAGTTTTACTCAGTACCCTTTTATTTTTCTCCAGCACCGTCCTGGCTGAACAATCCCTATTAGGACGCCTGTCTGAACAGGCAACTAAAGAATCTATTGCTGCTACAGTGCCAAATGCCTCAAAAAATGTAGAGTCTTTGAAGTCTTTAGTTAAGACTATTAAACGTAACCCTGAGACAGTAGTCGCTGGCAAAGAAGCACTTAATAATTTGAAGGATTCTATCGCGAACACACCCAGTGAAGTTAAGGATCAAGCGAAACAGAAAGCCACTCAGAAAGTATTAGGGCTGCTTAATAAGCAAGAATAACGCAGTTAGTCATTAAGTCATGAACGCTTTATATCCGGAAATATCCCCCTATAATCATTTCTATCTTGAAACTGGTTGTCAGCATTCTGTTTATGTTGAGCAAAGTGGAAATCCAAACGGAATTCCTGTTATCTTTCTGCATGGGGGGCCATGTTCAGGCACTAAGCCGGATCATCGACGATTTTTTAATCCAGCCTATTATCGTATTATTCTTTTTGATCAACGCGGCTGTGGGTTGTCCTTACCTTTTGGTCTGTTGGAAGATAACACAACCCAGGATTTGATTGATGATATGGAGCGTATTCGTCAATACCTAAAAATAGAACAATGGTTGTTATTCGGAGGATCCTGGGGGGGGGCATTGGCTTTATTATATGCTCAACAACATCCGCAACATGTTCTAGGGATGGTTGTGCGTGCAGTATTTTTAGTACGAAGACAAGATTTAGACTGGTTTTCAAAAGAGGGGGCTAATCGGATTTACCCTGAACAGTGGCAGCGCTTGATTGAGAGTATATCCGAGTGTGATCGAGACGATTTAGTGACTGGCTTATGCTCAATCCTATTGGGTGAGGATGAGGTAGCTAAGCGGCGGGTTGCTAGAGAATGGATGGCTTGGGGAGGACAAGTTGCTTTAGGTAATGACTATAAAGCGAGCGGCTCACATGACCATGTGACGGAGAAAATGGTAAAGCAGGTGCGTATGGAATTGCATTATGCTAAAAACAATTACTTTATTAAAGAAAATCAAGTGCTAGATGGTTGCGTGCAGTTATCTAGTATTTCAACGATTATTATTCATGGTCGTCAGGATTTAGTATGTCCTATAGAATCTGGCATGAAGTTACATCAGGCTATGCCTCATGCTGACTATATTGTATTACCTAATGCGGGGCATATTGCTCAAGGGTCAGAAATGATTGATGCTTTGGTTAAAGCGACGGATAAGTTTGTGGAAATTTTGTTTTAGAATGACTTTTATTTCTGAATATCTTCGATATATAAAAATAGCACCGTTAACAGCTATAAGCTTAAAAGGTATAAAATATTCAACACCAGCAAAATATTAACAATGAGCATAATAATATGATTATTAACGGTGTAAGCATCGACGCTACGTTTGCCGAAGCGTTTCCGATGAAAGCAACCAGAGCGATTATAACCGCTCAAAATGAAAAATGGGCGATGATCTCAGCGCAAGCGATGACCGGATTTGCGACATCGGTTATTGCCTGTGGGTGTGAAGGTGCTATTGAACGTGTATTAGATCCCTCTGAAACACCTGATGGTCGCCCTGGTGTTGCAATTATGATCTTTGCTATGGGTGGTAAAGGTTTGGCTAAGCAATTGGAAACTCGTGCAGGACAATGCGTATTAACGTCGCCAACCTCTGCGTTATTTTCTGGCATTGATGGCGGTATTAGAACTCCTCTTGGGAAGAACTTGCGCTACTTCGGTGATGGTTTTCAGATATCCAAACAAATCAGTGGCAAACGTTACTGGCGTATTCCAGTGATGGATGGTGAGTTTTTAACCGAAGCAACGACTGGTCAAGTCGATGCGATTGGTGGTGGTAATTTCTTGGTGTTAGCTGAATCGCAACCTCAAGCCTTGGCGGCTTGTGAAGCGGCTATTGATGAAATGCGTAAAATACCTAATGTGATTATGCCGTTTCCTGGTGGAGTGGTGCGTTCTGGTTCTAAGGTAGGATCAAAGTATAAAACCTTGGGTGCTTCGACTAATGATGCTTTCTGTCCTACCTTAAAAGGGATGACTAAAACCGATCTATCACCTGAGATTGAGTCGGTGATGGAAATAGTGATTGATGGGTTGACTAAAGAAGATATTGATAAAGCCATGAGAGTGGGTATTCAGGCTGTCTGTGATTTGGGTGCCAAGAACGGTATCAAGCGTATCAGTGCAGGTAATTACGGCGGTAAATTAGGTCCATTCCACTTTCACTTACAGGAGATTATGGCATGAGTGCTTTAACCTTTACCTTAAAATATAAACCAGCACAACGTGTCGATTTGTCACCGCTTGTATGCAATCAATTAGCTGGTTTATCGCTGGCTGATATCGGTGTGATACCCTTGCAAAGTGGCAAACTTAAACTACGGGTTGATGATTTATTTACTATTGAAGGTTCTGATACTCAAGACATCGTGATCAATAGCAGTACGGATAATCTTGACTTTATTGGTAAAGAACTAGACGGTGGTCGTATTTCCGTTAATGGGGATGCGGGGGCTTATTTAGCTTTTGGATTGAAAGCTGGAGAGATTAAGGTTTCTGGCAATGTCGGTCTTTATGCGGCCTGTGAAATGAAGAAGGGTTATTTAGAAGTCTCTGGTAATGCCGGTGATTTTTTAGGTGCTGCACTGCCCGGTAATAAGATGGGTATGAAAGGTGGTACTATCCTGATTAAAGGTAATGTCGGTGAGCGAGTCGGCGATCACATGCGTCGGGGTAATATCTTGATAGAAGGTAATGCCGGTGATTATTGCGGCTCTCGCATGACAGCGGGCACTATTGCTGTGATGGGACAAACTGGTCGTTATTTAGGTTATGCCATGCGTAGAGGCACCTTGTTGTTATGGAATCAACCAACATTATCAGCCAGCTTTAATGATTGTGGTGCGCATACCTTAGCCTTTTTACCTATTTTATTTGCATCCTTTAAATCGTTAAACTCTCGGTTTGCTGATGCATCAATTGCCTTTAATCGCGTTCAACGTTATGCAGGCGATATGTCCGAAATGGGACGTGGAGAGGTATTGGTTAAGCTGTAAAGAGTCTTTGATTAATTAAATTAAGCTTAGTGATACAAACAAAAAAGCCGATGCAAAACATCGGCTTTTTTGTTAATCAGAACGAGGTTGTCTTATAACGTGTCAACAGCGTTTAATTCTTTGAAAGCTTGTTCTAAACGAACAACCATACCTACTTCACCTGCACGTTGCCAAACACGTGGGTCATAGAATTTCTTGTTTGGCTTGTCGTCACCTTCTGGGTTACCGATTTGACCTTGCAAGTAGCCTTCGTTTTTCTTGTAATAGTTCATGATACCTTCCCAAGTTGCCCATTGGGTATCGGTATCAATGTTCATTTTAACAACACCGTAGCTAATTGATTCTTCAATTTCTGCCGCTGTTGAACCTGAACCACCATGGAATACGAAGTTTAAGGTATTCGCTGGAACTCCGTATTTCTCAGACACATATTTTTGTGAGTTGTCTAAAATGGTCGGTGTTAATTTAACGTTACCAGGTTTATAAACGCCGTGTACGTTACCGAAAGATGCTGCGATAGTAAAGTTAGGGCTGATTTTGCTTAATTCTTCATAAGCATAAGCTACATCTTCTGGTTGAGTGTAAAGCAAAGAGTGATCTAAACCGCTGTTATCAACACCGTCTTCTTCACCACCAGTTACGCCTAATTCAATTTCTAGTGTCATGCCCATTTTAGACATGCGTGTTAAATATTGGCCGCAAATTTCGATGTTTTCTTTTAGACTTTCTTCAGATAAGTCTAACATGTGAGAGCTGAACAATGGTTTGCCAGTTTCTGCAAAGTGTTTTTCACCTGCATCTAATAAACCGTCAATCCAAGGTAATAATTTTTTCGCAGCGTGGTCAGTATGTAAAATAACGGGTACGCCATAAGCTTCAGCCATTAAGTGTACGTGTTTAGCACCTGAAATAGCGCCTAAGATTGCAGCTTGTTGACCTTCAGCTTTTAGACCTTTACCTGCAACAAACGCTGCACCGCCGTTAGAGAATTGTACAAATACAGCTGATTTAACTTTAGCAGCTGCTTCTAATACTGCATTGATTGAATCAGTGTTAATTACGTTTACCGCAGGTAAAGCGAATTTATTGGCTTTGCAAATTGCAAATACTTTTTGAACATCTTCACCGGTTACAACACCGGGTTTAACTACATCTAAAATTTTTTGTGACATTGACGTGTCCTGTGTGAGTCTGTTTCTTAAAAGGTTAAATAGAAGCAATAAAAAAGGTGGTTATGAAACCATAACCACCAAAGTATTTAGCTTGGATTAACCTTCTAGGCTTGCTAAGCGTTCTGCCAGTAATTTTTCTAAAGCTTCTAAAGCAGTTGCAAAGCCGCTGATGCCTTCAGCCAATTTGTCAGTGGCCATGCGGTTTTCAGCATGCATGCTTTCAAATGTTGCTTTATCAATTGATAGTTTTTCAATTTCTAAAGTTGCTGCGTTAGCTGGATCAAGTTTACGCACTAATTCACCTTCAGTAGCTTGTAATTCAGCTAATAATGAAGGAGCAATCGTTAATAAATCACTACCTGCTAATTCAGTGATTTCACCTACGTTACGGAAGCTTGCACCCATAACTTCAGTTTTGTAACCGAATTTTTTATAGTAGTTGTAGATTTCTGTAACAGAAACAACACCTGGATCTTCAGCAGGCGCATAAGAATCTCTACCCGTGTCTTTTTTGTACCAGTCAAGAATACGACCAACGAATGGAGAGATCAGCGTGATGCCATTTTCAGCACAAGCAATCGCTTGGTGAAGACCAAACAATAAAGTCAGGTTAGTGTGGATGCCTTCTTTTTCAAGTACGGCAGCCGCTTGAATACCTTCCCAAGTTGCTGCAATTTTGATCAGGATACGATCACGTGATACGTTAGCTGCTTCGTATTGAGCAATTAATTCACGGCCTTTAGCAATCGTTGCATCGGTATCAAAAGATAGACGCGCGTCAACTTCAGTTGATACACGGCCAGGAATGATTTCAAGAATCTTTAAACCAAAAGATACCGCAAGACGATCAAAAGCCAAAGATACAACATCAGTAGCAGAAGCGTCAGCACCTAAGCTTTCACGAGCGCCTTTTAAAGTATCATCAACGATACCTTGATATTGTGGCATTTGTGCTGCTGCAGTAATTAATGAAGGGTTAGTAGTAGCGTCACGGGGAGTGAAAGTTTCAATTGCTTGAATGTCGCCAGTGTCTGCTACAACAACAGTAAATTCTTTTAATTGTTCTAATAAATTTTTTGCCATTAGAGTTGCCTTTTATGTTTTAAATTAAAAACGGTTAATCGCTATTGTCATTTATTGCGATTGTTTGAGTTTGAGCCTAAGAGTTAAGATACGCGCAGGGGAGTATTTCTTGTTTCAGACCTAATCAAATAGGAGAGAAACAAAACAAACCATCTTAAAGTTCATATAGACACTTAAGGCCTGAATTTGTTTCTCAGTGATTGGTTAAGCTTGGTGACTTAGATACTTCTCAACACCGGTTAGTTTCGGAGCTGGTTTCTGTTTTTCACTTAGAGCTTGTCTTGCCAAGTATTTTGTTACTTTACTGGTTTGTGGCTTACTAGCTTGATCGTCAAGGTACTTTGCAACACCTGTTAAAGTGATCGTCTTACTGACTTCTTTAGGTGTTAGTGCGTAGATAGCCGCTTGTTTCGCTAAGTACTTTGTAACTTTACTCGGTTGAGGAAGGCTGTCCAGACGTTGCAAATATTTAGCAACGCCAGACACTTCAACTTCTACCTGTTTTACATGTAACGAATTTATAGCTGCCTGCTTTGCAATGTATTTGGCCACATTACTGGGCTGAGGCAATCTAGCTTGTTGCTTCAGATATTTAGCCACACCTGTAAGGCCAGGAGTAGGTTTTACATTTTTTAGATATTTTTCAACACCTGTTACTACATTTTTACCTAGTGTTTGTTGTTTTTGTTTTTCTGCAATAGATTGTCTTAATAAGTATTTACTCACACCAGAGGATTGAACTTTATCAAGGCTATCTAAATACTTTGCAACGCCACTTAATGGTTGAGACAACGCATCATCTGCCTCGCTTGCAAGTACTAGAGCATTTTGTTTTTCTAAGTATTTTGAAACGCCTGTAGCCCCATTTGGATCCCTATTATAGACTGGATAACTAGGTTCAACCTGATAAATATCCTCTTGCTTAGGTCGTTTCAAGAAAAAGAACAAACCTGCTGCTGCAGGGAAAAAAAAACCATTCAAGTTTTTTTTGTTCATTGTTAGCCTCTATTACGGACATATTTATCAACGCCAGTTGCAGTTTTCACTGCAGTGGGTGTGACAGATTTTCTTGCCAGATATTTTGCAACGCCAGTTGACTTAGTTGCAGAAGTCGCTTCAATATATCTCGATACACCAGTACCTGAGATTCTGTTGATATATTTTGCAACACCGGTGTTAAGTGCATAGGATTTTTTGACTGTAGTCTCTGCTGTTGCTGGCTTTTGAACAGGTTTTTCACAAGGTTTTTTAAACAAATAAAAACCAGCCAAGCCTAGTGCAACCAAGCCCAATAAATAAACTAAGGTAGATGATGCTGTTTCAGCAGCAGAATCTGCTGAAACAGCGCTTCCACTAACAGCTTCTACAGAATTGCTTGACGTATTTTCTTTAAAGGCACTAGCTTTGGGAGAAATTTGAGAAGGTTTGTAGTTAGGGTCAACGTACAGCACTTCAGGTTTAAAGTTAGCCGCAGGATATTGAGCATCATGGGTGCTTCTTTCTTCATTAGTTGCTTTTACAGCATGTGCTGATTTTGCAGTTGTTGCTGAACCGCCTTTAGCAATTAGTTCGTTGCTTTGATAAATAACTTCTGGCTTAAAGTCAGCGGCAGGATATTGGGCATCATGTGCGGCATGATGAGCACTGGTATCACTAGCTTTTGCTGCGGGTGCTGATTTAGCAGTTGTAGCTGAACTGCCTTTAGCAATTAGATCGCTGTTTTGATAAATGACTTCTGGCTGGAAGTCTGCTGCTGGATATTGTTGATCTGCGCTTACAACGGTACTTGATAATAGTAATACCGCAAATGCACTTCTGGTCAAATTATTCTTTTTCACGTTGCTCACCTAAAAGTCGTAAGAAGTGGTTCAAGAGCCCCGCATCATAAAATATTAATGAAGGGGGACTCTCTCTCCAAATTTAATGTATATGAACTACTCTATATTTGGCTTTTTATTAAAGTACTGCTTCTACGTGCTTAACTACATTTTCAACGGTGAAGCCAAATTCTTTGAAAAGTAATCCAGCAGGTGCAGACTCACCAAAACGGTCAAGGCCTACAACTTTACCGTTGCTACCTACATATTTCCACCATAGATCAGTAACGCCCGCTTCAACTGCTACACGCTTAGTCACAGCAGATGGCAGTACAGACTCACGGTATTCTGCATCTTGAGCATCGAAAATGTTTGTAGATGGTATAGAAACAACACGAATATTTTTACCCGCTGCTCTTAATTCATCGGCTGCTTTTAATGCAAGTTCAACTTCAGAACCCGTTGCAATGATAATAGCATCCGGTTGGCCTTCGCTGTCACTTAATACATAGCCACCACGTGAAATATTGGCAATTTGTGCCTCAGTACGTGGAATATGTGGTAAGTTTTGACGAGAGAATACCAGGATAGAAGGTCCGTCTTGTCTTTCAAACGCTGCTTTCCAAGAAACAGTTGTTTCAACAGCATCACAGGGACGCCAAACTTGAATGCCAGGAATCAATCTTAAAGTAGCAGTTTGCTCAATAGGTTGATGAGTTGGACCATCTTCACCCAGACCGATAGAGTCATGAGTGTAAACGAAGATAGAACGAATCTTCATCAAAGAAGCCATACGTAGTGCGTTACGAGCATATTCTGAGAACATTAAGAATGTTGCGCCGAATGGAATTAATCCACCGTGTAAAGCAACACCATTCATGATGGCAGACATACCGAATTCACGGACACCGTAGTTGATGTAGTTAGCATCTGGCTTATCAGCACGCATAGGTCTGTAAGTTGACCATTCAGTCATGTTTGAACAGCCTAAATCAGCTGAACCACCAAAGATTTCAGGTAAAATCTTAGTAAAACCTTCAATAGCTGCTAATGAAGATAAACGAGTTGCAGTTGTTTTGCCTTCTGCTACAACAGCGCTTACAAAGGCATCAGCTTTTTCTTTCCAATCGCTAGGTAAGTCACCTGCAATACGACGTGTATATTCTGCCGCTAATTCAGGATAAGCCGCTTGATACGCTGCGAATTTTTCATTCCAAGCGCTTTCAGCAATAGCACCTTTTGCTTTTGCATCCCAGCCAGTATAAACATCAGCAGGAATAACGAAAGCTTCATGATCCCAACCTAAAGCTGCTTTAGTCAGATTAATTTCATCTTGACCTAAGGCAGCACCGTGACAGGCATGACTTCCGGCTTTATTAGGCGAACCAAAACCAATCGTTGTTTTGCAGGCAATTAAAGTCGGTTTGTTGGTTACTAATTTAGCTAATTCGATTGCTTTAGAGATGGCAACATGATCGTGTCCATCAACATCAGCAATAACATGCCAGCCATACGCTTCAAAACGTAAAGGTGTATTATCAGTAAACCAACCTTCAACGTGACCGTCAATAGAAATACCATTGTCGTCCCAGAAAGCGATTAATTTACCTAAACCCAAGGTTCCTGCTAAAGAGCAAGCTTCGTGAGAAATACCTTCCATCAAACAGCCATCGCCTAAAAAGGCGTAGGTGTTATGATCGACGATTTCGTGCCCGTCTCTGTTAAATTGACCAGCCAATGCTTTTTCTGCAATGGCCATACCTACAGCGTTAGTGATACCTTGACCTAAAGGTCCTGTGGTTGTTTCAACACCTTCTGTATAGCCATATTCTGGATGACCCGGGGTCTTTGAGTGTAGCTGTCTAAACTTTTGGAGTTCTTCAATAGGTAAGTCGTAACCTGCTAAGTGCAATAAAGAATAGATCAGCATTGAGCCATGACCATTCGACAGCACGAAACGGTCCCGATTCGACCATTTTGGATTAGTTGGATTGTGGCTTAAGAAATCGTTCCACAAAACTTCGGCTATATCAGCCATTCCCATTGGTGCACCTGGATGTCCAGAGTTCGCTTTTTGAACGGCATCCATGCTCAAAGCGCGTATGGCGTTCGCTAGTTCTCGGCGCGAAGTCATATTATTCTCCTTTATTATTTTTATAAATTACGTATAGTGACGGCTATCAGTATTGCGATCTTGTCACGAAAAATTCTTTAAATGCTATTTTGTCTAATACTATTAGAACGAGTGGTTAAAGAGCCACCCGTTCCATTTGATATTATTCTAAATTGGCGTGTCTTTCTCTCATTATTTCTTCAGGAATTCCTTTTTCATGAATGATATGAGAAATAGTAGCTTCCAAAAATAACAAGGTTGATAACTCAAACACGGTTCCCATTGGCATTCCCAATACTTTACCGTATTGTTCACTCTTGCCAATTTGAAATACGCTATCAGCTAAATCACCAATGGTTGATTCGCTTTTTGCAGAAATCAGCACTATTTTGGCGCCCACTTTTTTTGCGCTTTTGGTGAATGCTATTAATTGTTCTGTCTCTCCAGAGCCAGAAATAATGATTAGCAAGTCACCATTTTTAATGCTTGGTGTCACAATTTCGCCCACAACGCTGACGTCGTAGCCACCATGCACCAGCCTCATCGCAAAGAAATTACCGACTAATTTTGATCGACCTGCACCCGCAATAAAAATGCGTTTAGCACCGTCGAGTAATTCGGTCAGGCTTGCATCATACGTATCATCTGTAGCTTCAAGAATTCCTGAAATCTTTTCTATGATAAGTTGCTGATGCATAATTAAACCGCGTCAACTAAATCGCGAATTTCACGAGCTGCGTCAGCGGGAGAAGCTGCACCATAAATAGCTGCGCCAACAACGATAATGTTTGCGCCTGCTTTAACTACGTCTTGTACAGTTGATGCTTTGATACCGCCAGCAACAGAAATACGTACTGGTAAGCCTAATGCAGCAATTGCATTTAAGTCAGCAAATGGAGTGTGACCAGCTGCTTGAGCGTCAAGACCAGTGTGGATACCTAAGATTTGAGCGCCAGCTTCAGCAGTTGCTTTTGCACACGCTATTTTGTCATCAACATTGATCAAGTCGATTTGAGTTTCTGCGCCATGAGCGTTAGAAGCTTTGATAACGCCTTTGCAAGTTGCTAAGCCAGATACGCCAAGTACAGTGACGATATCAGCGCCTGCTGCATAGAAAGGAGTTGCTTCGTATTCGCCAGCATCCATAGTTTTTAAGTCAACTAAAAGCAATTTTTCTGGGAATCTTGCTCTTAATTCTTTAACTAAGTTGATACCGTTGTGTTTGATACATGGAGTTCCGATTTCAAAAATATCAACATAAGGCGCTACTGTAGTAGCCAAGCTTACTGTTGCGTCAAAATCTAATGAATCTAATGCCATTTGAATTAATGGTTTTGCCATGATATGTGCTCCGAAGGGTTATATTAATAGTTATAGTTGGTTACATACTTGTTTTGCGGACATAACTGTAAAGTAGAAAGGGGACGCGTGTCAATGGCAAATGATTAAAGAAGAATAATCTATAGTAGCTCATAGAATTGAGCTAGAGTGTATTCGACATAAAATCAATGTGTTATCTGTCGCCTTGTTCTTCTTTTAGTGTTTATGCAAGTGCTTGCAAGTTGTATGGTTTTAGGTAATTACTTGGATCATTACCTGCTTTTTCATTTTACACGGGTTCACTTCGCGATACATTATAACTGAAATAAATTATAAAAGTTATTTGTTGATAGCTCTGCTATTTCGGTTGTTGTAACGCCTCTTAAATCAGCTATTTGTTCTGCTACATAACGTACATAGGTTGGGTAGTTTGGACGACCCCGGAAGGGAGTGGGCGCTAAATACGGTGAGTCTGTTTCAATAAGGAAGCGGTTAGCCGGAACTTTCTTTGCGACTTCTTGTATGCTAACGGCATTTTTGAAAGTAATAATGCCTGAAAAGGAAATATGAAAGTTGATGTCTATGGCTTTCTTAGCAAATTCCCAGTCTTCTGTAAAGCAGTGAATGATACCGCCTACTTCGTCGGCACCCTCTTCCTTTAAAATGCGCAAGGTATCTTCTTGTGCTTCACGGGTATGAATTATTAAGGGCTTTTTTAATAATTTTGCAGCCTTGATATGGTTTCTAAAGCGTTGGTGCTGCCAGTCAAGATCACCTTCGCTACGAAAATAATCCAGACCGGTTTCACCGATACCAATGACTTTTTTTGCTTCACCTAATGTAACAAGGTCTTGGACGCTAGGTTCCATGGCGTCTTGTACGTTCGGATGTACACCGACAGTCACAGAAATGTTCTTAAAATCAGAAACTAATTCCAACATTGCTGGATAAGACGCCAGGTCTATAGCAATACACAGAAGATGTTCAATTTGATGGGCTTCTACCTCTTTCACAAAAAGAGAGAAATCATTTTGATACGGCTTTAGATCGATGCGATCAAGGTGACAGTGTGAATCAATTAACATGAATTATTGTGCTTACATAGTATAAGTTGGTTTATCAGATTTTAAGGTATCTGATAAATAGGATTCTATTTTGTTTTTCGCAATTAAACTTTCTGGATTAATAAACTGAATACCAATGCCATTAGGTTTATAGTTTCCTGAATGGGGTGGTGTTGTCCATATTATTTTTCCTGCAATAAGGTAGGAGACTTCATTCATTAAGCTCAAGGAAAGTGAAATTTCTTGTCCCATTTTATAGTCATAGCTAGTCGAGATGAATAAGCCACCATTGATGACAAATGTCATATAGGCTGAATATAAAGCCGCATTATCTTTAATCGAAACGGTTAGCGTGTCTAAATTCATTTCTGGAATTGTCATGAGGTTTTGCCTCTGTTAGCTTCAAACCAGTTTATTAAAATCTCCTCAAACAACGATTGTTTGTTGATCTGGGTATTATATCGCTGTTGACTGATAAGAATTAAGTCATAGAAACTATACAGTGTTTTTAATTCTAATTGCTGTGACAATAGGTCGAGTTGATCTCTTAAGTCGGGGTTATAGAGTCTGACCGGGTTTTGTTGGTAATAGCATTTCATCATATCTACCGTCCATGTTGCCATCCAGTGCAGTAAAGGTACGTCGGTCAGTTTGTGCCAGTTTTCTGCAATAACAACAGGGTGTTGCTGATGTTTTGCCAGGTCTAACCAGGCATTAAAACAATCATTCCGAAGTGTTAATATTTTGGTGTCACTATAAGCTAGTGCCTGTAATGGTGAACCTTGCGTTAAATTGAATAGCGTTTCCAAATGCGAGGCTAAAAGACTGGGATTTTTTTGTTTAAGCCATGTGATAACCGTTTCTTTATTAGGTATAGAAACATTTAGTTTTTGACATCGACTAATAATAGTGGCTGGTAGACGACTTATATTATCTGTGATTAAGACTAAAATAGTACGCTCTGTCGGTTCTTCAAGGCATTTTAAAAAAGCGTTTGAAGCGGCATTATTCATCAGGTCAGCCGGATTAATAGTAACGACCCTGTAGGTATCGAATTGAGGCTTTAGCGTTAAGCGCGTTATTAAACTTCGAATTTGTCCAATCGTGATACTCTTTCCGGGTTCTTCCGGTTTTATTTGAATAAAATCAGGATGCGTTTCAGCTTTTAGTAGCAGGCATCGATCACATTGATCACAGTTTAAACCATCACTGCCTGGTTTTTCACAAAGCAATGAAAATGCAAACTGTGAGGCTAACTGTAGCTTACCCAGGCCTTTATTGCCATGAATGAGTAATGCCTGCGGAACCCGATCTTGCCTACTATAAGCCACTAAGTGAGTCCAGTCCTTTTGTTGCCAGGGAAGTAAGTTCATCGTAAAAAGGTGCCGAGAGTATTAATGAGCGTTGTTTGTACCTCAAGCAGTGATTGGTTAGCCTTAATGACCTTAATACGTTCAGGATATAATTCTGCCTGTAATAAATAAGCTCGTCTCACCTGTTCAAAAAAACTGATCTTTTCTGATTCAAACCGATCAAAAGTGCTTCTGGTTCTGGCGCGTTCCATACCCAGTTCAACAGGCGCATCAAATAACAAGGTTAAATCAGGTTTGAGGTTGCCTTGCACCAGGTTTTCGAGCCAGGTTATGGTGCTAACACGCATATTTCTTCCGCCGCCCTGGTAAGCGTAAGTGGCATCAGTGAAGCGATCACACAGAACCCAGTCGCCTCTTGCTAAAGCCGGTTCAATAACATGTTTGATATGTTGAGCACGAGCCGCAAAAATCATTAGTAGTTCGGTTTTATCAGAAATAGCTTCGCTCTCTTTATCAAGTAGAAGTTGACGTAATTTTTCTGCCAAGGGTGTCCCACCGGGTTCACGTGTCACCACAACAGAAATTTTACGTTGTTCTAAATAATCCTTTATAAACGCTAAATTAGTGGTTTTTCCAACACCTTCACCACCTTCTAGTGTAATAAATTTACCTTTTGGCATTTTTCTTCCTCTGGAAATTATCGACGGACAGGTTATGATTTTTTAAAGTAGCCGAGAATTGATGAGTCCCATCTCCACGAGCAACAAAGTATAAGTTATTGCTATTGTCGGGGTGTAATGTAGCATAAATTGCATCACGCCCTGGCATTGCAATCGGAGTGGGAGGCAGCCCACTAAAAGCATAAGTATTGTAAGGTGTGTGCATTTTTAAATCTTCACTGCTAATATTGCCTTGATAACTCTCACCCATGCCATAAATGACGGTAGGATCTGTTTGAAGCATCATTCCTGACTGGAGTCTACGTATAAATACTCCAGCTATTAGAGACCTTTCAGTCACTTGGGCAGTCTCTTTTTCTACAATTGAAGCCAGGATTAATGCTTCATAAGCGTTTTTGAAAGGTAGATTTTCCGCTTTATGCCACCATTCTTCTGTCAACACAGATTGCATTTTATGGTATGCCCTTTTTAGAAGATCCGCGTCGGTGTTATGTTTCTCAAAATAATAAGTATCAGGAAAAAACATGCCCTCTAGTGTGGGCAGTGGCGACGGTATAAGCCCATTATCTGATGCCGGATGTTGTTGCGAGTTTTCAATCTGGAGACCTAAAAGATTAACATCAGATACTTGTAGAGTATGCTCCAGGTGCTCATTGCTATTAATTTCTTTGAGAATTTCTTTTAAGCTCCAACCTTCTGGAAATGTAATACTATATTTTTTAGTTTTTCCTTGTGCAAACAGGTTTAGAATTTCAGGTAGTGTTAATCCGGTAGATAATTCGTATTCACCTGTTTTTAGCTTATTAGCTATTTTCTTTTGAACGGCAAGCGCTTTAAACCAAAAGGGCTTGAAGCTTACATTTTGTTGTATCAGCTTATCTGTTATTTGGTTAAAGGAGTTGCCTTTGATAATCTCAAGGGTAACAGGATTGCCTGTTACCGCAGGCGTAATTAGCATTTCTTGATAATCGTGCCAAGCCCAGGCTGATAGGAGGGTTAAAACAAGCGTTAAGAACCCTATAATTCTAAAAATCATCCTTAATTGTCTCATTATAAAATTGAGTGAGCATCGCTTGTATTCGCTGTGTGATTAAGCCTTTATCAAAAAAGGTCTCCTCAAGCTGTCTGACAGGCCATATTCCTACGATTGAATTAGTTAGAAATAACTCATCAGCGGATAATAATTGTTCTTTGGTGAAATTATGCACTATAACGGGATATCCATAGCTGGATGATACTTGCATGATAATGCTGCGTATAATGCCAGCGATACCAGACTGGTCAATGGGCGAAGTATAAAGCCTATTATTTTTAACATAGAACAGGTTGGTCATGGTGCCTTCAATAACGTAACCGTTAATGTCAAGCATAATGCCTTCTTGAATTGATGGATCAGACCATTCCGCTCTAGCCATGACTTGTTCGAGTCGGTTCAGATGTTTAATACCTGCTAAGCTTGGGTTTGTGCCTAATCTTGTATTACAAAAGCGCGTGATTATCCCGGTTTCTTTATAACTGGAGGGATATTCAGGAAAAGGGTGTAAGCTCAATACTCGGGTTGTGTTGACGGTGTCGGGTTGGCGATAGCCACGCCCACCGGAACCACGAGTGAGGATTATCTTAAGAACGGAGTCCGTTGTCTGCTGAACAAGTTGCCGAGATTCAAGAGTCAGAAGCTCGGCGCCTGGAAAAGGAATATAGAGGCGCTCACAGCCGTCTTTTAATCTTGCCAAATGGCGATCAAAACAGACTGGTTTTCCATTTCTGACAGCAATAGTTTCAAATAAACCATCACCGTACTGAAAGCCTCTATCGGATAACTCAATATGATCATTATCGCTACCGTTAACCAAAATCATTAGTTGATAGAGCCACTAATGTTTTAATTTTAATCGTAACGCTTAAAAACTAACGTACCGTTAGTGCCGCCAAAACCAAAAGAATTGGAAATAGCTACATCAATCTTCATGTCTCTTGCTGTATTAGGTACAAAATCTAGGTCACATTCGGGATCCTGATTGTCAAGATTAATGGTAGGTGGTGCAATTTGATTTTTAATACTTAAGGCAGTGATAACCGCTTCAATACCACCCGCAGCCCCTAGCATGTGTCCAATCATTGATTTTGTAGAGCTGATGGCAACGTTATAGGCATGATCACCTAAGGCAGCTTTCATCGCTTTAGTTTCACCAAGGTCACCTGCAGGTGTAGATGTGCCATGAGCATTGATATAATCAACTGCGTCAGTGTTGATACCCGCATCACGTAAAGCGTTTCTCATGCAACGAGCAGCACCTTCACCGCCTTCAGAAGGTGTGGTGATGTGATAAGCGTCACCGCTCATGCCGTAGCCGATTAATTCGGCATAGATCTTTGCACCACGGGCTTTAGCGTGTTCGAGTTCTTCAAGAACAACAACACCGGCACCATCACTTAATACAAAGCCATCACGGTCTTTATCCCAAGGACGACTGGCTTTTTGCGGGTCATCATTGCGACGTGATAAAGCTTTAGCCGATGCAAAACCACCCATTGCAGTCGGCGAGGTTGTGCAACGTTCTGCACCGCCAGCAACCATCACATCGGCATCACCATAAGCGATTAATCGCGCGGCATCACCAATATTGTGAGTCCCTGTTGCACAGGCTGTGACAATTGCAAAATTAGGGCCTTTCAAACCGTATTTGATTGAAAGATTACCCGAAATCATATTGATAATGTTGCCAGGTACAAAGAAAGGCGAGATTCGACGTGGACCGCCTTTCTCGTAGGTGGCATAGCATTCTTCAATGCCTGTAATGCCGCCTATACCTGCTCCAATGGCGACGCCAATACGTTCTGCGTTGGCTTCTGTGACTTCAATTCCAGAGTCTTCGAAGGCTTGGCAACCTGCAGCAAGACCATAGTGTATAAAGCCATCCATGCGCTTGGCATCTTTTTCAGGAATGTATTGGGATATATCAAGATTTCTTATGACTCCGCCAAACGTGCTGGCAAAAGGAGAAATATCAAAAGAATCAATCGGACTTATGCCGCTTTTGGAATTAATAATGCCATTCCATGTGTCCGCGACGGTGTTGGCTAGACAGGTAACCGCACCCAATCCCGTTATTACAACTCGACGTTTACTCAATGTAATGTACCGTAAGAAAGGTGAAGAGAGGTTGTGGATGAGCGAAGAGCTCATCCACCTAAAGCAGTCTTACGCGTTTTTTTCGACGTAATTGATAGCTTGCTGAACAGTTGTAATTTTTTCAGCTTCATCATCAGGAATTTCACATTCAAATTCTTCTTCAAGAGCCATAACGAGTTCAACTGTATCCAGAGAATCTGCGCCAAGGTCGTCTACGAATGACGCGTCATTTGCGATTTCGTCTTTAACGCCTAATTGCTCTGCAACAATTTTCTTTACTCGTTCTTCAATGTTACTCATAGTTATTTTCCTCAGACAATCTAAATGGTTAGTATTTGAAACTTAGATTGGTATTGTTTTAGTTTTTATTGAAACCTCGTCTCTGGCAAAACCAGATGGCGAGGCAATTATACTTAATATTACAGCAATGTCACCTTATTAAGGCATAAACATCCCACCATTAACGTGAAGAGTTTCGCCTGTTATATAACCAGCCCCTTCTGAAGCAAGGAATGCAACAGCATGGGCAATTTCTTTCGCATCGCCTAAACGATTTAATGGAATCGAGCCAAGCAACGTATTTTTGATATCATCATTAAGTTCTTTGGTCATATCAGTGTCGATAAAGCCAGGCGCCACGGTATTAATAGTGATATTACGTGAGCCCACCTCTTTAGCCATGGATTTTGCAAAGCCAATCATACCTGCTTTAGCAGCTGCATAATTAGCTTGTCCAGCATTACCGGTTGATCCGACAACGGATGAGATATTAATAATACGTCCGGTTTTAGCTTTCATCATGCCGCGTAGCACGGTTTTGCTCATTCTAAACACAGACGTCAGATTAGTGTTGATAATATCATGCCATTCTTCGTCCTTCATACGCATTAATAAATTATCCCGAGTAATACCCGCGTTATTGACTAATACGTAGGGTGTGCCAAATTCATCGGTAATAACTTTAAGCACTTCAGCAATAGACTCAGCATTGGAGACGTCTAATTTAAAGCCTTTACCGTTTTCGCCCAGGTAAAGAGAAATGGCCTCGGCACCCGCATCAGAAGTTGCTGTACCGAGTACAAAAAAACCATCCTGCGCTAATTTTTCGGCAATTGCTTTACCAATGCCACGACTTGCGCCTGTTACTAAAGCTATTTGTTTAGTCATTGAGTTGCTCCAACAGCGTATTTATAGTTTCTGAATTATAGATAGAGAAATGCTCAGCTTCCTTAACGATACGTTTGTTAAGGCCAATCAGGACTTTACCAGGGCCGCATTCAACAAAGCGGGTAACACCTTGTTCGTGCAGGTAATGGACGCTCTCAACCCAACGTACCGGTTTATAGAGTTGTTCTTTTAAGATGTTTCTAATACCATCAGGGGTATCGTGCGATGCAACATCTACATTATGAACTACCTTAATGGTAGGCCTTACTATAGTGATGTCATTTAGATAGTCATCCAGTTTCTCGGCAGCGGATTGCATTAAGGCGCAATGCGAGGGCACACTGACGGGTAGCAATAGTGCGCGTTTTGCGCCGGCTTCTTTTGCCGCAGACATAGCTCTTTCAACCGCCGCTTTATTGCCTGCAATAACAACTTGACCGGGGGAATTAAAATTAACAGCGGAAACAATTTCATTTTCAGCCGCTTGCGCACAAAGAGCTACAATCTGTTGATCTTCAAGCCCTAAGATAGCGGCCATAGCACCCACACCGGCGGGAACGGCTTCTTGCATTAAGCGCCCCCGTGCTCCGACTAATCTAATGCCGTCTTCAAAAGATAGGGCACCCGAACAAACCAGTGCGGTATATTCACCTAAGCTGTGTCCAGCTACCCAGGCGGGCAAAATAGAGCTTTGTTTACACCAAACTTCCCAAACAGCATAGCCTGCGGCTAACATGGCAGGTTGCGTATTTTGAGTCTGGTTAAGTTCTGCATCGGAGCCTTGAGTTACTAAAGACCACAAGTCCAGACTTAAAGCATCAGAGGCTCTTTCAAACGTGTGTTTTACTTCGGGGTGAGTAGCAGCTAAATCTGCCAGCATACCGACCGATTGAGAGCCTTGTCCCGGAAAGACAAAGGCCAAATTATTGGGTTGTGTGCTCATGTTAATACAACTTTATTTTTATTTTAATATTTAATAAGAGCCGAACCCCAAGTAAAGCCCGCTCCAAAGGCCTCCAGGAGAACGACTTGTCCACGTTTAATTCGGCCATCACGCACGGCTTCATTAAAAGCTAATAGTACGGAGGCAGAGGACGTGTTACCTTGATTCTCAAGGGTAACTACCACTTGATCCATAGACATTTTTAATTTTTTGGCGGTTGCCATAATGATCCTAATGTTGGCTTGATGAGGAACCAGCCAATCAATTTCTTCCTGAGCCATGTTATTGGCTTCCAGAGTTTCATCAACAATACGACCTAGGGTATTAACCGCTACTTTAAAGACTTCATTGCCACGCATATTGATAAAGCCAGCTTCCTCTTGAGTCTTAAGAGTTGCTGTTTGAGGATTACGGCAATATAAAAGATCCTCAAATTCACCATCTGCATGAATATGGGTTGATAATACGCCCGCTTCATCAGAAGCACCTAATAATAAGGCGCCGGCACCATCACCAAATAAGATACAAGTACCTCGATCAGTCCAGTCCACAATACGCGAACAAATTTCAGTACCGACCACCAGCGCTTTCTTAGCTGCACCGGATTTAATAAATTGATCAACAATACTCAAGGCATAAATAGAGCCCGAGCAGGCAGCTTGAATATCAAAGGCAGCGGCATTTTTAATGCCTAAGCGATGTTGTAGCAGACACGCGGTACTCGGATAAACATATTCAGGAGTACCTGTTGCGACAATGATCAAATCAATGTTATTCGGATCACAATGGGCTGCTTCCAAAGCTTGTCTTGCTGCCGTTTCGGCCATGCTGGCAGCCGATTCATGAGGGGCAGCAATACGGCGACTTTTAATACCGGTACGCTCAAAAATCCAGCTATCTGACGTATCTACGGTTTCTGAAATGTGCTCGTTGGTTCTAACCTCGTCAGGTAAATAACCACCAGTACCCAGTATTTTTGAATAACGAATCATGTGATGTCTCTAAGAGCTAAGGTTTTTTCTACTTGCTCACTTATTTTTTTTATAACATCTTGTTTAGCTTCAACTTCGGCTAATTGGATTGCGGTTTTAAAGGCGAGTCTGTCGGCGCCACCGTGGCTTTTAATCACCAAACCTTTAAGACCCAGAAAGCTGGCGCCATTATATAAGCGTGGGTCAATACGTTGCTTAAAGGATTTAAGCACCGGATAAGCAATAATAGCGATTAACTGGGTGAAGATATTTTTGCTAAATGCTTCTTTCAGTGTGGTGCCGATCATTTTTGCAGCGCCTTCAATTGATTTAAGCGCAACATTGCCCACAAAGCCATCCGTGACAATTAAATCAACTTTAATAAAACCTGCATTTAAGGAGTTGCCTTCAACATAGCCGATATAATTTAAGGCAGAGGCTTCTAATAATTTAGCGGCGGCTTTAACTTGCTCGTTGCCCTTAGTGTCTTCTTCGCCAATATTTAAAAGCCCGACTTTGGGATTTTCGATGCCTTCGACCGCTTTAACTAATTCATTGCCCATGATGGCAAATTGAAAGAGATGCTCAGCCGTGCAATCAACATTCGCACCCAAATCAAGCACATGAGTATGACCGTGAATAGAAGGTAAAGTAGAAATAATGGCAGGGCGATCAATGCCGGGAATCATTTTTAATACAAAACGCGCTGTTGCCATTAAGGCGCCGGTATTACCCGCGCTGACACATGCATCTGCCTGACCTTCTTTAACCAGATTAATGGCCACGCGCATAGAAGAGTCTTTTTTATTTTTTAACGCTTTAGAAGGTGACTCGTCCATTTCAACGCGTTGCGAAGCATGGTGTATAGATAGTCTATCCTGATAGGGACTCAAGTCATTAGGCAAGTGAACTTTAATGACTAATTCATCGCCAACTAAGATTAATTTTAAGTTTGGATTGATTTTTAAGCAATCCAATGACGCTGGAATAGTGACTTCAGGGCCATGATCCCCGCCCATTGCATCAATAGAAATTGTTAAACTCACGTTGATGAACAACTCCGAAGTTATTGAGGAAAGCCGAACCAAGAACGATTCGGCATGGGGTCATTCCAGATCGAAAAGATGATTAATCTTCGTCTACTGCGCCGACAATTTTGCGACCTTTAAAAAAGCCACCGGGTGTTACGTGATGACGTAAATGCATTTCACCTGTGATTGGATCTTGTGATAATGCTTTAGCGGTTAAGGCATCATGTGAACGACGTTGACCGCGTCTTGAACGCGATACTTTACTCTTTTGTACTGCCATTATAGGTCTCCAGTGTTTTTAAGTTTGGCTAAAATAGAAAAAGGGTTCTCAGGGTTTGATGGTTCATCAAACACGACTGTTTTTTTAGTGTCATTATTTGTAATAGCAACAAGACATGGGTGTTGATGCTTTGGAAATGCCGGTAAATTAAGTAATATTTCGTCTTCAATAATATTTTTAAGAGGCATCTTTTCCTCTTCAACCAGTAATGGCTCATATTCTTCAGGCAATTTATTCGCTTGATCTATTGAGGTAACGATACCTAATTTGATTTCGCAATCAATCGGCCATTCTACGGCCTCAAGGCAATTTTGACATTGAAGTGCCAAAACGGTCTCAATATGCCCCTCTACCTTGGCGAAACGTCCTTCTCGACTAAAAAAAAGGTCGACACTAACTGTTCCGGAATCGTCGACTAGCATATTCGCTAAACGATCCAGACTGCTTAAGGGTAATTTGCCTTTTAATACACCACGCGTATCGGCAAGGTGTAAAGGGTCTATAATTTCGGGTAATCTATCTGACATAACTGACAAATAATATAGAGAAAAAATAAAGTCGTCAAACTCTAAATAGAATTATAGCAATTCAGAGTTGATATTCTGAGTCTGATTTAGGTGAAAATAATTTAAATCATGGGTATTTGAAATTGGAATGCTGTCCTCCTAGGCTTGTTCACAAGCAGTTTCGAGGCGTGTAAAATTTGTAATCTACACATGACCCAAGTATATTGCACTCGTCATTATCAACTCAGGAGTTAGCGTGGAATATATTACTCATTTTATAGATCTTTTTTTACATCTGGATAAATATCTCAGTGAGGTCATTCAAAGTTACGGTTATGTAACTTACTTAATATTATTTGTTATTATTTTTTGTGAAACAGGATTGGTTGTTTTGCCTTTTTTACCAGGGGATTCCTTGCTTTTTGCGGCGGGTGCGTTTGCGGCTAAGGGTGATTTTAATCTTGGCTTGTTGTTCTTGCTTTTAGCGATTGCGGCTGTATTAGGCGACACCGTTAATTATGAAATAGGACGCTTTTTTGGGCCTAAAATAGCCAAGCAAGAACATAATCGTTTTTTAAATAAAGAGCATGTTGAACGCACCCATGCGTTTTATGAAAAATACGGAGCAAAGACTATTATTATTGCCCGTTTTATTCCCATTATTCGCACATTTGCCCCCTTTGTTGCGGGTATCGGCGCGATGAGTTACAAAAAGTTTCTATCCTATAATGTCATTGGCGGATTAGGGTGGATTACTCTCTGTATGATGGGTGGATACTTTTTTGGTAATATAGAGATAGTAAAAAAGAATTTTACGCTGGTGATTTTAGGTATCATTTTTGTTTCAATCTTACCAGCAATAATAGAATTTTTGCGTTATAAACTGTCTTCAAAACCGATTAATTAATTCTTACCGACACCTTATAGTTCAATGCGAATACCCAATTCAACGACCCGATCTACAGGTATTTTAAAGAACTCAATTGCACTTGAAGAGTTATGAAATAGAAACTTGAATAAAGCTCTACGCCATTTTGGCATAGGGCTTTTATTTCTAAAGAAAACTTGTTCACTACCAATAAAAAATGAAGCGCTTTTAGGGTTGATGTCTAAGCCCTCTTGTACGCACAATTCTAATGCCCTACGTACATCCGCAGTTTGTTTAAACCCATAATACAGTTTGACCCGATAGAAACTGCGATGTTTCCCGAAACGTCTTATTTTTAGTAAATGAGCCTCATCGACGTAAGGTTCATTGGTAGTGACAATACTGAGTACTATAATTTGTTTATGTAATACGTGATTGTGCTCTAAATTATGTAGAAATACTTGAGGTAGGCCGTGTAGGGTCCGAGTTAAGTAAATTGCAGTCCCTGCTACAGTGGGAATGTCATCGATATTACGTTCTTCAAACTCTTCAATCATGGTACGTCGTTCATCCATATACTGAGACAGTAAAGCACGTCCTTTTATCCAGGTTGTGAGGGTAAGAAATAAAACAGTAGCAATAACCAGAGGGAGCCAGCCACCGGTCGGTATTTTTAAGCTGTTAGATAAGAGAAAAGTTAAATCTACTATTAGAAATGCAGATAAAAATGTCAACCTGCTGAGTTTAGACCAGTGCCAAAGTTCTTTAAAGATAATAAAAGCCAGTATTGTATCAACAATCATGGTGCCGGTTACTGCGATACCGTAAGCGGAGGCTAAGGCAGAAGAGGATTTAAAGCTGATGACAAGGATAAAAACCGAGATCATTAACATCCAGTTAATTGCGGGGACATACACTTGACCCATGGCTTCACCTGATGTATGCAGAATGTTCATTCTTGGGCAATAACCTAATTGTATGGCTTGCCGAGTGACTGAAAAGGCACCTGATATAACCGCTTGTGAGGCGATAACAGTGGACAGTGTTGAAAGAATCAACAAGGGATACAGAGCCCATGTGGGAGCAAGTAGATAAAAAGGGTTTTGTATGGCGTCAGGGTGATTAATGAGCAATGCTCCTTGTCCAAAATAATTAAGTAGCAAAGCCGGAAAAACAAAGCCAAACCAGGCATAGCGGATCGGTTTAAGCCCAAAATGACCCATATCGGCATAAAGTGCTTCGGCTCCCGTGATCGCCAGAACGACTGCACCCATAATTAAAAAGCCATGCCAGCCTAATTCAAACATCAGGTTCAATGCGTAATAGGGATTTATGGCCATCAGTACATTGGGTTGCTCAATGATGTTGAATACGCCCAGCAAACCGAGTAAGCCAAACCAGAATATCATTATGGGTGAAAATATTTTGCCTACTTTTCCCGTACCTTTGGCTTGAATAATAAATAAGCCACCCAGTACCGCAATGGTAATGGGAATAATATAGTGAGTGAGCGAGGGGGCAATAATTTGCAAGCCTTCAACCGCACTGAGTACTGATATGGCGGGGGTAATGATACTATCACCAAAAAACAATGAAGCACCGAGCAGGCCTAGTATGATGATAAAGGCGGATTTTTGTTTAAGCTCATTATCGTGATCAGACTCTATTTTTTTTATGCCTTGTAATGCGAGAGCCATCAAGGCCATGATGCCGCCTTCACCTTTATTATCGGCACGCATGATAAAAATAGCGTATTTTGTGGTTACTACGAGGGTTAAAGACCAAAAAATTAAAGATAATACGCCTAGAACATGAATGGTATCAATCGGTACACCGTCTTTAAAAACCTCTTTAAGGGCATAGAGTGGACTGGTTCCAATGTCACCAAATACTACGCCAATAGCACCTAATGCTAAACTCGTTACTTGTTGTTTTGATTGATTTTGTGAATGTGATGACATGATGGTTAATTTGTTAGGGAAGCTTAATGATGATATTAAATCTCGATAATTTATTCACAACTGCATCTCATCTTTTAACCGAATAGGCGCGAGAAAGAAACAAGGCGAAAGATTTAAAACAAGTCAAACAAATGTATTTATTGACTATCAACAGCCACTCAAGATCTGACTAAGATACATGCTATTTTAAGTGAACTTTAATCAATGGTATATAGAAAGTGTGCCGCATAGGATTTGTGGTTAATTGTGTAAAAGCTCACTGGAAGATGGTGGTAGGTCCACCGAAGTCCGCTGTCGGAAGTTGGCTTCAAACCACCTCAAGCTGCTTGTATCAAGAGTACAGGTAGTGAGCGTTGAGGAAAAGTTAAGTCATAATTAGCAGGTAGGGTATAGAGAGACGAGTTACAACGAACCTATGTTGACGCGTCGTTATCCACAGATGTGACATCAAAACCAGAGGCGTTTCTATCTTCTGGGATAAGCTTGCAGGTGAATTCCGAATGCTGTGCAAGCGGTGTCCGGCGTATAGTGGGCGTGACTCTATACTGGGCTTTCAGTGGGAACTGCGGGAACCAGTCATCATGATGCCAAGGGAGAAATATAAATAACTAAATTTATGAGTATGAGAGTACCAATGCATGATACTGGGGCGGAGTTGTTCGTAGTAGTGAGGAAGCGTTTGTAATGAACGTGGAGCGAAGGGACAACATCAAGCGGCTTTGGACGGTATCTCAACTGCGCAATTGCAGGAGGAAGATATGAGCCAAGCAAAACCTTATGTTATTTCAAAATGGCAAGTCTGGCGTGCGTTTGAATTGGTGAAAGCCAATGCGGGAGCCGCCGGAATTGATAAGCAAACAATTGCAGACTATGAGGAAAATCTGCAAGATAATCTTTACAAACTATGGAATCGGTTATCTTCTGGATGTTATTTTCCACCTGCGGTTAAGGCGGTAGCCATACCAAAGAAACCAGGTGGGGAACGTATCTTGGGGATACCTACTGTGAGTGATCGTATTGCTCAGATGGTCGTAAAACTTGAATTTGAACCTGAAGTAGAACCTCACTTCCTACCTGACTCTTATGGCTACAGGCCGTGTAAGTCAGCACTGGATGCAATTGGCGTCACGATTGGGTACTCGAATATTGTAAAGATGGCAGTCGTAAAGGACACTATGAAAATAGGGAGTTTGACTTTCTTGGCTATACATTTAGACGTCGGTTATGTAAGAATCGCAAACGAAATCGTTTGTTTATCAGTTTTACGCCGGCGGTGAGCAAAGTGGCAATGAAAGCCATGCGACTGAAGATTAGAAAAATGCGTGTGCGAATGCGTACAGAGATGAGTATTGAGCAGTTGGCCAAATGGCTAAATCCGATTATACAAGGTTGGATAGCCTATTATGGTCGTTATTATCGATCAGCACTCTATGGTATGTGTCGGCACGTAAATAAGGCGCTGGTAAGATGGGCGAGACGTAAGTTTAAAGCCCTACGTTGGCACAAAACCAAAGCAGCGCAACTAATTGAGAGAATTGCTAATCAATGCCCTGATCTATTCGCCCATTGGCGCAGTGGAATGACTGGAGCGTTTGCTTGATGGGAGCGGTATGAATTGAGAGGTTCACGTACCGTTCTGCGAGAGGCTGTAGGGGAAGTTCTTGCGGCCTACTCATCAAATTGCAAATTATGCCTGATTTCAATATGTTCGATGTTAGGGTTGTACAGGTAAGTCGCTTTAAATCCTGTTACCCCCTCTTTTAATTACTCATTCTTTACATAATCGCTTCAAATTTTTACGGTTTTTTTACACTATTCAAGAGTACACTGCACTCTGCTGTATTTAAATAAATTCTGTAATCAGCAATTGGTTTTGTCCTTTGTATGTGATGTGAGGTGGTTTTATGGATAGTATTTATCTTCTATTGATGCTGGGTTTTTTTGCCGCCAGTATCGCGCTGGTTTATGCCTGTGAAAACTTAAGGGGGCAACCATGAGCTGGGTTTATCTATTAAGTGGTGTGCTGGCGCTGGCTATCTTTATTTATCTGGTTGCCGCGCTGTTTTATCCGGAGAAATTTTAATGACTAGTAACAGTTATTTTCAAATTATAGTTTATATAGTGACTTTACTCGCGTTGGCTAAGCCGTTAGGATGGTATATGGCTAGAGTCTATGAGGGTGAGTCAGTCGGATTGAATCGATTATTGGCACCTATAGAGACACTGATCTATCGACTAAGTGGTGTGAATCCAAACGAAGAGATGCGCTGGACCGATTATGCCGTCAGCTTTCTCATCTTTAACTTACTGGGTGTATTGGCTGTTTTTGCCTTGCAACGCTTACAAGCCTATTTGCCTTTTAATCCACAGAGTTTACCGGGCGTTAGTTCAGATTCGGCCTTTAACACCGCTGTTAGTTTTGCCACCAATACCAATTGGCAAGGTTATAGTGGTGAAGTTACGATGAGTTATCTGACCCAGATGCTCGGCCTTACTGTACAGAACTTTGTTTCTGCAGCGGCAGGGATGGCAACACTGGTTGCCTTAATTCGAGGGTTTACTCGTCGAAATACCGATACTATTGGTAATTTCTGGGTAGACCTTACCCGAAGCACCCTGTATATCCTGATGCCGCTATCACTGATTCTTGCTTTGGTATTGGTCGGGCAGGGCGTCGTTCAAACTTTTAGTCCTTATCGCTCTGTCCCATTAATTGAAACAGTTAGTTATGAACAACCTAAATTAGGTGCAGATGGCGTAGCGTTACAAGACGCAGCCGGTAAGCCGATCATGGAATCGGTTGAGGCCAAAGAACAAGTTATAGCTGTAGGCCCTGCCGCCTCCCAGATTGCTATCAAACAGTTGGGTACTAACGGGGGCGGTTTTTTTAATGTCAACTCGGCACATCCGTTGGAAAATCCAACACCTTTGAGTAATTTTCTGGAAATGTTGTCCATTCTGCTTATTCCAGCCGCATTGTGTTATACCTTTGGCATGATGGTGGGGGATACCCGACAAGGCTGGGCGATTCTAGCGGCCATGACATTGATTTTAGTTGCGTTAATTTTTGTTGAAGTACCGTTAGAGCAGATCGGTAATCCAGCATTGGCTTCCTTAAGTGTTGATCAATCAGCAACCGTAAGTCAGTCGGGTGGCAATATGGAAGGAAAGGAAACCCGGTTCGGAATTACCAACTCTGCACTGTGGGCGATAGTCACTACGGCTGCTTCCAACGGATCAGTCAATGCAATGCATGATTCATTTACTCCTATTGGCGGCATGATACCCATGTGGTTGATGCAATTGGGTGAAGTGATCTTCGGCGGTGTTGGTTCTGGGCTGTATGGGATGATAATGTTTGCGATCGTTGCAGTATTTGTGTCTGGGCTTATGATTGGTCGAACGCCTGAATATCTGGGTAAAAAAATCGAAGCCTATGAGATGAAAATGGCTGCTATCACCATATTGATTCCACCACTGGTCGTATTAGGTGGTACTGCACTTGCAGTCATGATCGATGTTGGTAAGGCCTCTGTCTTCAACCCAGGGGCTCATGGTTTTAGTGAAGTCTTGTACGCTTTCTCATCCGCTGGTAATAACAATGGCAGCGCATTTGGTGGGCTTTCGGCTAATACCCCGTTTTATAACTCGCTATTAGGCGTGGCTATGCTGTTTTCACGTTACTGGCTTGCAATACCCGTACTTGCTATCGCCGGTTCACTGGCAGCAAAGAAGATTGTACCGGTTGGCCTAGGCACATTACCAACACATACCCCGTTGTTTGTTGCGTTACTGATTGGCACTGTACTTATGGTCGGTGCACTGACCTTTGTTCCGGCGTTGGCTCTCGGGCCGGTGGTTGAACATCTTCAGATGATCGGCGCTAAATAATCATAAATCAAGCTATTAAGAGTGGGCAGGTTTATCTGTCCATTGAATGTCAGTGAATTGGAGAACTTCATGAGTAAAGAACTTGTTTCGACGTCGTTGTTCGATCGGGAAATTCTTGGGGCAGCCATAGTGGATTCATTCCGAAAGCTTGCTCCGCAGCAGCAATGGAAAAATCCCGTTATGTTTGTTGTTTTTATAGGCAGTATCTTGACGACAATACTTTGGATACAGGCTGTTACAGGTAAAGGAGATGAACCCGCCGGATTTATTTTAACCGTGGCTCTATGGTTGTGGTTTACCGTTCTTTTCGCCAATTTTGCCGAGGCGATTGCAGAAGGCCGAAGCAAGGCGCAAGCGGCATTTCTGCGCAGTGCCAAACGTGATATTGCGGCAAAAAAACTGGATGAGCCGCGTTACGGCGTTAATTATTCCAAAGTATCAGGCTCCAGTTTACGTCGCGGCGATGTGGTTTTAATCGAAGCAGGAGATTTTGTACCGGGTGATGGTGAAGTCATTGAAGGGGTTGCATCAGTGGATGAAAGTGCGATCACCGGTGAAAGTGCCCCGGTGATTCGCGAGTCGGGTGGCGATTTTAGTTCGGTGACGGGTGGTACACGTGTGCTGTCGGACTGGTTGGTCGTGCGCATTACGGCTAATCCAGGCGAAGCTTTCCTGGATCGTATGATTTCTATGGTTGAAAGTGCCAAGCGTCAAAAAACACCCAATGAAATTGCTTTGACTATTCTACTTGTTGCGTTGACGTTGATCTTTTTGATGGTTACCGTTACGCTGCTACCGTATTCAATTTATAGTGTAGAAGTTGCTAAATCGGGTACACCTATTTCTATTACGGTATTGGTGGCGCTGCTGGTTTGTTTGATTCCAACGACTATTGGTGGTTTATTGTCTGCCATCGGTGTGGCCGGTATCGGACGGATGATGCAAAAAAATGTGATTGCCACTTCTGGACGAGCCGTAGAAGCGGCAGGCGATATTGACGTATTGTTATTGGACAAAACCGGCACAATTACCTTAGGTAATCGTCAGGCTTCCGCTTTTATTCCCGTTAAAGGTGTCTCAGAAAAAGAACTGGCTGATGCCGCGCAATTGGCTTCATTGGCTGACGAAACGCCAGAAGGTCGTAGTGTGGTGGTTTTGGCTAAGCAAAAATACGGGTTCAGAGAGCGAGATGTGCAGTCTCTGGGAGCTACGTTTGTCCACTTCACCGCTCAAACCCGGATGAGTGGCGTAAATATTGATGGGCGCCAAATTCGAAAGGGTGCCGCCGATGCAATTCGTATTCATGTTGAAAGACTGGGTGGGGTTGGCAGTAAATTTCCAGCCGAGTTTCAGAAACTGGTCGATGATGTAGCACGTCGAGGAAGTACTCCGCTGGTGGTTGCAGAAGGCGCACGCGTACTGGGTGTGATCGAGCTAAAAGATATAGTTAAAGGCGGTATCAAAGAACGTTTTGCCGAGTTGAGGCAGATGGGTATCAAGACTATTATGATTACGGGTGATAACCGTTTAACGGCTGCTGCTATTGCTGCTGAAGCTGGAGTCGATGACTTCCTTGCTGAAGCGACCCCAGAGGAGAAGTTAAAGTTAATCAGGCAATACCAAGCGGACGGGCGTTTAGTTGCGATGACAGGGGATGGGACAAACGACGCACCGGCATTGGCTCAAGCGGATGTTGCCGTAGCGATGAACAGTGGTACCCAGGCGGCTAAAGAAGCGGGTAATATGGTGGATCTTGATTCGAACCCGACCAAATTAATCGAGATTGTCGAGACCGGGAAACAGATGTTAATGACGCGCGGCGCGTTGACTACTTTTAGTATTGCCAACGACGTTGCTAAATATTTCGCGATTATTCCGGCAGCGTTCTCAATCACCTATCCAGCCTTGAATGTGTTAAACATTATGCAACTTGCCACACCGGCAAGTGCTATTCTCTCAGCAGTGATCTTCAATGCCTTGATAATTGTAGTATTGATTCCGTTGGCTTTAAAAGGTATCAAGTACAAGCCGGTCGGAGCGGCCAAATTGTTGCAAAATAATTTGCTTATTTACGGTGTAGGTGGGTTGATCGTTCCATTTATCGCCATAAAAGCGATTGATCTAATTTTGGTCACGCTGGGTTTAGTTTAAAGGAGTTGGTAATGATTAAAAGTTTAAAAGCAGCGATTGTTCTATTCATTCTATTAAGTGTGTTGACGGGTGTTATTTATCCGGCTGTAGTAACCGGTCTGGCTCAGCTTCTGTTTTCCCAGCAAGCTAATGGCAGTCTGATAAATGACAGTAGTGGAAAGGTGACTGGCTCCCGTTTAATAGGACAGTCTTTCAGCAGTCCTGGCCATTTTTGGGGACGACCTTCGGCGACAGGTCCTTTCCCATATAATGCTGGTGCTTCCAGTGGTTCAAACCTGGGGCCGACTAACCCTGCACTGATAGAGGCTGTAAAAACGCGTATACAGGCGCTAAAGGATGCAGACCCCGATAATCAAGCCCCAATACCAGTTGATCTGATTACTTCATCAGGTAGTGGTTTGGACCCGCATATTAGTCCAGCGGCTGCTGAATATCAAATCAGTCGAGTAGCTAAGGCTCATGACGTAAAACCAGAAATACTCCGTGCTCTGATCGATGCAAATACTGAAGATCGTCAATGGGGCTTTATAGGAGAGCCAAGGGTCAATGTGCTGACCTTAAATTTAGCTGTGGATGCTCTTCACTAGGCGAAAAATATGGACACCGAACGCCCAGATCCCGATCAATTACTGGCGCGTGTTGAGCGCGATATAGCCAAGGCTCAGAGAGGCCGTTTAAAAATATTTTTTGGCGCTGTTGCAGGGGTAGGTAAGACATATGCTATGTTACAGGCAGCCAAGGAAAGACGAGCTGAAAATATTGATATTATTGTTGGTCTCGTGGAAACGCATGGCCGCCAGGAAACCGCAGCGCTAATTGAGGGCTTGGAAGTGTTATCACCCAAACTGATTGAATATCGCGGAACGACTCTGCGAGAGTTCGATCTGGATGCAGCGCTTAAACGCAAACCCTCTATTATTCTGGTTGACGAGCTGGCGCATACAAATGCTCATGGGTGTAGGCATCCCAAGCGTTGGCAGGATATCGAAGAGCTATTAGATGCTGGTATTGATGTGTATACGGCACTTAATGTGCAGCATTTGGAAAGCCTTAATGACGATATCGGCCAGATTTCCGGGGTGCGGGTTTGGGAAACAGTGCCGGATACTGTGTTTGACCAGGCTAATGAAATAGAACTGGTTGATTTACCGCCCGACGAGCTTTTGAATAGGCTCAGGGATGGCAAAGTCTATTTACCCCAACAAGCTCAGGAAGCCATCAAAAATTTTTTCCGTAAAGGTAATCTCATTGCGTTACGGGAATTGGCATTGCGCCAAACTGCTAATCGGGTCGATGCCCAGATGCTGGATTATCGGGAAGTTAATGCGATTCGAGAAGTCTGGCAGGTTAATGAGCGCATTATGGTCTGTATTGGTCCTAATGCCTTGTCGGAACGATTAGTCAGAGCCGGCAAACGCTTTGCTAACAGTCTACGAGCCGAATGGCTCGTGGTTTATGTTGAGACACCGGAATTGCAACGCTTGTCTGCAGAAAAGCGTGATGGTGTACTCCGTATTTTAAGGCTTGCAGAGCAGTTAGGTGCTGAGACAGTAACCTTAAATGCGCCGGACATGAGCTCTGCCATCATTAAATTTTCCAATGAAAGAAATGTGACCAAGATCGTCATGGGAAAACCCACCCGTCGCGGCTGGAAGCGCTTGTTACTGGGGTCGGTGGTAGATGTGCTGATTAGCGATGCACACAATATTAACCTCTATCTGTTGGGTAGTCCCAGACATGAGAAAGGCGGCAACGTAGATAAGGTAGAGTCTTCCTTGTATCGGAGAAATCCATTGCCAGGGCTCAGTCGGAAACTAGCATTGCGAAAGAAAAATCGTTCAATAGGTTACGCATGGTCTTTGGCTGTGACAGTGGCTAGTACTGTGTTGGCCTATTTGATGTTTGGCCGGTTTGAGCTGGCCAATATGATTATGATTTTCTTGCTCGGTGTGGTATTCATTGCAACACGTTTTGGTCGTGGCCCTTCTATTTTTGCTTCTTTTTTAGGTGCTGCAATATTTGATTTCTTGTTTGTAAAACCTTATCTCAGTTTTACTGTCGCTGATAGTCAATACTTAGTGACGCTCTCGGCGATGTTGATTGTGGGGGTGTTAATTAGCAATTTGATGGCAAATGTGCGTTCCCAGGCTAAAGTGGCGGGGCACAGGGAACGGAGAGCAACGGTACTCTATGCGATGAGTAAAGATCTGACCGCCAGTCAGAGTGAGGATGAGATTGTACGCACGGCAGTGCGTCATTTAAATTCAGAGTTCGGTAGCCGTAATGTTATATTATTCCCTGATCCTGATGGTCGTATTGTTTACCCAAAAGCGCCAGGTTTAAGGGAATCGCTTCATGCTGCAGATTTAAGTGTTGCTCAGTGGGTATTTGATCATAACGAGATTGCGGGTCAGGGAACTAATACCTTACCGGGTGCTGAGTCTATTTATTTTCCACTGAGTAATAAGGAAACCGTGATGGGGGTTTTGGTATTATTGCCAGTCAACTTGCGTCGGATATTTTTACCAGAACAACAAAAGTTGTTGGAAACCTTTCTTGGGCAGATAGCTCAAGCGGTTATGAGAGTCCGGTTAGCTGAACAAGCCAGAACAACGCAAGTGAGTATGGAAGCAGAACGGTTACGTAATTCACTGCTCAGTTCCATTTCCCATGATTTGCGTACCCCTCTTGCGACTATTGTAGGATCAGCGAGTGCTTTGGTTGAAGATGTTAATACACTTCGGGTAGAAGACAAGCTTGAACTGAGCCGTGCTATTTATGATGAAGCCCAGCGTATGTCCAGTTTGGTCAATAATATTTTAGATATGGCTAGACTTGATGCGGGCACTATCGAGCTTAATAAGCAGTGGTATCCGCTTGAGGAAATTATTGGTTCCGTATTAACACGTTTGCAGAAACGTTTCCAAGGTCGTCGACTAACCGTTGACTTGCCGGAGGGGACACCGATGATTTATGTAGATACTGTTATGATTGAACAGGTTTTAATTAATCTGCTGGAAAATAGCCTGCGTTATACACCGGATAAAAGTCCTGTTGAAATCAGGGCGGAAGTTTCTGCATTTGCCGTAAAAATATCGGTAGCCGATCACGGACCCGGTATCCCCGAGGGGCTTGAAAACCAGTTGTTTGAAAAGTTTTATCGAGTTCGCCACGAAGCTGCGCAAAGCGGAGTTGGTTTGGGGCTTGCAATATGCCGCTCTATCATTGAAGCGCATGGAGGAAAGATTCAGGCGCAAAACCATCCAGAAGGTGGCGCAATATTTTCATTTGTAATTCCTCTTGATCAGGCGCAACCTGTGCTGGGACAGGAAGATTAACTACTAACGTTGACTAACCACCTATGACTCTTAGCAGTCCTGTTATTGTTGTTATAGAAGACGATCCTGCGATACGTCTTTTTTTGCGCACCAGTTTAGGTGCTCATGGTTTCAAGGTGTTTGAAGCGGATCGAGGCCAACAAGGTATTGTAGAAGCAGGGATACGTAAACCTGATCTTATCATTCTTGATCTGGGATTGCCTGATATGGAGGGGGTTGATGTTATTAAGGCTATACGTGAATGGTCTGTCGTACCTATTATAATTTTATCTGCACGCAGCACCGAGCAGCATAAAATCGAGGCATTGGATGCGGGTGCTGATGATTATCTGACCAAACCGTTTGGTCTAGGTGAGTTATTGGCCAGGATTCGAGTAGAACTGCGGCATTCGGTAAGCAGTCCATTACAGGATCAGAAAGGTATTTTTACCACAGGCATGTTGAAAGTTGATTTACTGAGCCGTAGGGTTTTTGTTGACGATAATGAGGTTCACTTAACGCCGATTCAATATCGACTGTTTTCTGTGCTGGTTAAAAATGCTGGCAAAGTGTTGACGCATCAATACCTGCTTAAGGAAGCATGGGGGCCATCCTATAAGGATAACTCGCATTATTTAAGGATATATATGAGTCAACTCAGGCACAAGTTGGAAGAAGATCCCACGCAACCCCGGTATTTATTGACAGAATCCGGTGTAGGCTACCGGCTTAAAGTTTAACAAATAGTGGTTTGAAGCCGTTCATGTTAAAGCCCCGCTCTAGTCACTGAAGTATCTTTGGAGTCGGAGTCAGGTTCCAGTCACATAATCATTGCTATTACTTCAAAATTGATTACTATAGCTGCTGTATAGTCAATAAAGCTTAGGAGCGTGCATTAAATAACTTAGGCAACTTCAGGAATTATCACTTCAGGAATGGCAGTGTAATTCCATTGCCCGAGATGCTTATCAAATACAATTCGCATTGATTCTTTAAACCCCTCCATAACTTTTCT
>Ga0209697_10001310_pt1 | contig 38747 bp, 47 predicted proteins | sample AliMusrvi5mmetaG_FD_184115 | JGI IMG/M metagenome (GOLD analysis project Ga0209697, IMG submission 184115) | Freshwater lake bacterial and archeal communities from Alinen Mustajarvi, Finland, to study Microbial Dark Matter (Phase II) - Alinen... | ecosystem: Environmental > Aquatic > Freshwater... | reverse complement strand
GTAGAGGCTCATGCCCACGCCTGCCATCACGAACGCGGGGACCAGCGAGAGGTAGGCGACGGTCGGGCTGGTGACGATCGCCATCCAGCCGAGGCCGGCCGCCATCAGCGCCATGCCGGCGACCAGGAGCGGGCGGGCGCCGATGCGGTCGCTGAGCATGCCGGCGATCGGTGCGACGATGATCGGCATGGCCGTCCAAGGCAGGGTGCGGATCCCGGCCTGGAGTGGCGTGTAGCCCTGCACGATCTGGAAGAACTGCGCCAGCAGGAAGATCGAGCCGAACATCCCGAAGCTCATGAGCAGCGAGGTGACGTTGGCCGCCGAGAAGGCGCGGTTGCGGAAGAACCGGAGCGGGACCATCGGCTCCGGAGTGCGCCGCTCCCAGAGGACGAACGCCCCCAGGAGGACGATGCCGGCGGCGATAGGGCCGGCCACGCCGAGGCTGGTCCAGCCGTGCGCGTTGCCACGGACCAGGCCCCAGACGATGCCGAACAGGCCGACGCTGGCGAGGCCGAGGCCGGGCAGGTCGAGCGAACGGTTCGCACCCTTGGACTCGCTCAGGCGGAACAGGGCGATCGGCAGGAGGGCGAGGCCGATGGGGACGTTGAGCCAGAAGATCCATTGCCAGGACAGACCGTCGACGATGGCGCCGCCCACGACCGGGCCGAGCGCGACGGCAAGGCCGCTCACGCCGCCCCAGATGCCGAGCGCCATGCCGCGGCGGGCGGGAGGCACGGCCGCGGAGAGGATGGTCAGGGTGAGCGGCGTGACGATCGCGCCGCCGACGCCCTGCATAGCCCGCGCGGCGATGAGCGCGCCGATGCTCGGCGCCAGCGCCGCGAAGGCGGAGCCGAGCGTGAAGATCGCAAGGCCTGTGAGGAACATCCGCTTGCGCCCGAACCGGTCGCCGAGTGCGGCGCCCGTCAAGAGCAGGACGGCGAACGTCAGGGTGTAGGCGTTCACCGTCCATTCGAGGCCCTGCAGCCCAGCGCCGAGGTCGTGCTTGATCACCGGCAGGGCGGTGGTCACCACGAGGTTGTCGAGCGAGACCATGAAGATCGCGACGCTCGTGACCACGAAGGTCCAGATGGTCGCCGTTCGTGCACTCATTCCTGTCATCTCCTTCTGTCGATCCCGGTGTGATTCCCGGGTTGGTGACTTAGTAATCACTTAGTTATCGAGGCCGGAGAATGGGCCGGGTCCGGCCTGGAGCCAGACGCCCGGCCCGCGTCGTCTACTTCGTCGGTGCCTCCTCGCCGGTGCGCTTCGCCTTGCCGACGGCGTCCGCCGCCATGGCGGCCAGCTTCGTCCCGGTCACGGGGCACATCATCCGCGCCCAGTCGGCGTCGACGCCGGTGAGATCCATCGCGGCCACCACGTTCATGAGCATGCCGTACGCGAGCCACTCGCGGATCGCCACTTCCGGCGCACCGGAGGCCGACTGCACGAAGCTCACCAGGCGCAGCATCTCGTCGCGCACGATGTCGCGGATCTCCTCGTCCTCGCATGCCACGTAGGCTTGCATCTGCATGAGCAGGAGGCTGCGGTCGTCCAGCAGGCGCTGGTATGCCGCGCCCATACTGATGAGGATGTCGGCGGGGCCGGCGTCTTCGCCCGCCTCCGCCGCTGCGGTCCGGAACGTCGCCACCGTGCGCTCGAACGCCCGCCGGACCGCGGCGATGAAGAGTTCCTTCTTGGTGCCGAACAGCTGGAAGAGGTACGGCTGTGACACGCCGACGCGCTTGGCGATCGCGTCCACCGGCGTGCCGTGCAGGCCGCTGACCGCGAACTCACGGGTGGCGGCCTCGACGATCTCGCGCCGCCGTTCGTCCTTGCTGATGCGTGTCGTTGCTTTCATGACGACCACCGTTCCCTTACTTAGTGGTCACTAAACAGCAGTCGGGCTGGCGTGTCAAGTGCCGGTATCACGCGGGTGCAACGTGTTCTGCCTGACGGGACTCCAGAATTCCGTGGCGCCTTGACTGCACGCACCCTAGCTGACCCACTGCCGTGACCGAAGTCCCCAAGAGGGAATCCGCGCAGGGTAGTCAGTCAGTACACCACCCGCACGCTCGCAAGTTGGGTCTGCGGATGCCCTCATCTGCAGCTCAAGTCGTCCTTGTTCGGCTGCGGAGAACTGGTCCCACCACGTCGGGCTCATATAGAGATTCTCGCAGTACTCGAACAACAGCGCCACCAATGCGGAGGCGATGTCTTCGTCGGCTCTGCTGTCCAGACTCTCAACAAGCCGTCGACAGGCACTATCGTCCTGTATCAACCAGGCCAGCACAATGTGACCCCACTGGCCCCCAAAGAAGGACGACACCGTCATGAGGTCCGCGACGCTGTTGAGGTCAGTCATGTCCTGAAGACTGCGCCCGTCAAAGTCCCGCTCTGGAGCGAATCCGCCACTAGCCATGACAGGAGGGGCGATGTCGAAAGTCAGCACGTACGCTCTCACTGACGTGTAGTCGGCCGACACCAGCGCACGCTCGAATTCAGGCTCCTTCAGCGTCGCATCCCGAAGGGCAGCCCTCGTGCCAGCCTCATACGAAGAGGCCACATCTTGCACGAACAGCTGATCCGCAAGTGGTCTACCTCGATCAGCGAGCCGCATGATCTCTGAGACTTCAAGCGCTGCCAGCTTCTTGTACACCTCGAGCGAGAACGCACGATACGCGAGAAGAAAGCACTGTTCCGGCGTCGCCAAGAAGATTGAGTCTTCCAGCGGAGCGAAGATCTCACTGTCGTGCCGCGAACAGAAGCCGTGGAAGGTCGACGCCTGACGGACCCCAACTAACTTCGGCAGGAGCCGTCCGCCAGTCCTCACTAGGTCGGATAGGTCACCTGAGAGCGCGAGAACGTGACCGTCCTCGGCAATTTGGTTCAGACTCCCACTCCGTGGAACGGTGTGAGCGCGGACAACGCCGCCACTACAGTCCTGAAGCCATGCCGACGGCGCCATACATGTCTTGCGGGAGAACGCCTGCCGCGATCGCTTCGCAGCCTCCCACCGATCGACCTTGGGCTGCTCATCTCGGTCGAGGTGGCAGCGCTTGTACTTGCGTCCTGAGCCACACCAGCAAGGATCGTTGCGACCTGGCGTCCTACTCACGATGCTGTCTCACGCGGCACGCCACTCAGATCTCTCAGGCCGCCGCCGGCTGGTAGAGGTACTTCTGGAACCCGGCGAAGAGCTTCGCGACCAGCTCCGGCTTGCCCAGATCGGCGATCGCGTCGTGGATCGAGTCGTGGTAGCGCAGCTTGAGCAGCGGCGCGAGCTTGTCCTGGTCGAGCTCCTGCACGCCTTCGCGCACGTAGTGCGCGAGCACGAAGTCGAGGAAGGCCTGCTGCCTGCTGTCGAACTCGGCGTGGATGGCCACATGGGCTCGGCTGGCGCGCTCTTCGCGTGTCTCTGGCGGTAGCGCGTAGGCGACGTGCGCGAGCACGTCGAAGAGGTCGCTCTTCTCGGCGTCGATGATCTTCTGCATCTCCGCGAGCTGGTCGCCGCCGAAGCCCTTCTCGGCGAGGCCCTGCAGTAGTTTCTTGCGCGTGTCGGGCGCACTCCAGAGGAGGCGCAGCTCGGCCTCGTCGGCGAAGAAGTCCGGCAGCTCGCCGAACAGCAGTTCCATGAACGCCTGGGCGCTCATCGGCGTGCCGTCCGGGTGCCAGAAGGTGGTGCACATCATGTGCTGGATGGTGCGCTCCTTGCCGTCAGCAAGCTTCACCTTGGCCCGGCCCTTGCGCTCGCAGACGCAGGGCCACTCCCCGCACTTGGGGCAGGGGCACTCGCAGGGGTACTGGCCGCACTTCTCGCACGGGCAGACGCAGGGGTGCTCGCCGCAGTCCGGGCAGGGGCAGACGCAGGGCCGCTGACCGCACTCCGGGCAGACCTCCTTGATGCATTCGCAGGGGTACTTGCCGCAGACCTCGCAGGCCTCCGGCTCGAGCGGCTCCCCGTCCCACTCCGGATCGTTGAAGTGGTGGTGCGCCTCCACGAAGTCGTAGATCGTGAAGTAGTCCTTGCCGTCGTAGAGGCGCGTGCCGCGCCCGATGATCTGCTTGAACTCGATCATCGAGTTGATGGGACGCATGAGCACGATGTTGCGGATGTTGCGGGCGTCGACGCCGGTCGAGAGTTTCTGCGAGGTCGTGAGGATGGTGGGGATCGTCTTCTCGTTGTCCTGGAAGGCGCGCAGCGCCTGGTCGCCGAGCTCGCCGTCGTTGGCGGTGACGCGCTGGCAGTAGTTGGGGTCCTTGCTCGACTTCATCTGGTTGATGAGGTCGCGCACCGCCAGAGCGTGGACCTGGGTCGCGCAGAAGACCAGCGTCTTCTCGCGCTGGTCCATCTGCTCCATGAAGAGCGCGACCCTGTACTTCTCGCGCTCGCGGATCTCGATGACCCGGTTGAAGTCCTCCTCCACGTAGATCTTGCCCTCCTCGACCTCGCCCTCGATCAGCTGGTCGTCGGGCGTGTAGACGTACTCGTCTAGCGTGGTCGAGATCTGCTTCACCTTGAAGGGCGTGAGGAAGCCGTCGTTGATGCCCTCTTTGAGCGAGTAGATGTAGACCGGCTCGCCGAAGTAGGCGTAGGTATCGGCGTTGTCCTTGCGCTTGGGAGTCGCCGTCATGCCGAGCTGCACCGCTGGCGCGAAGTAGTCGAGGATGCCGCGCCAGTTGCTCTCGTCATTGGCGCCGCCGCGGTGGCACTCGTCGACGACGATGAAGTCGAAGAAGTCGGGCGCGTACTCGCCGAAGTAGGGGGCCGGCTCGCCGTCTGCGCCAGTGCCGCTCACGAAGGTCTGGAAGATGGTGAAGAAGAGGCTGCCGTTCTTGGGCACCTTGCCCTTCTTCGCGATGTCGGCCGGGCTGATGCGCACCATCGCGTCCTCAGGGAAGGCGGAAAAGGCGTTGTAGGCCTGGTTGGCGAGGATGTTGCGGTCGGCGAGGAAGAGGATGCGCGGGCGGCGCATGGGCCCGCGGGTCAGGTTCCAGCGGCTCTGGAAGAGCTTCCAGGCGACCTGGAAGGCGATGAAGGTCTTGCCGGTGCCGGTGGCCAGCGTGAGCAGGATGCGCTGCTGCTCGGCGGCGATCGCCTCCATGACGCGCTCGACGGCGATGTCCTGGTAGTAGCGCGCCGGGTGCGAGCCGCCCTTGTCCTCGAAGGGCACGGCGGCGAAGCGGTCACGCCAGGCGTTGGCTTCGGCGAAGGTGAGCGCCCAGAGCTCGTCCGGCGAGGGGTACAGCGTCACCTCGCCCTCCCAGCCGGCCTTCTCCTCGCGGTCGACGGCGTAGATGCCCTGGCCGTTCGTGGCGTAGCAGAAGCGAACGGCTAGCTTCTCGGCGTAGTTCTTGGCCTGGCCGAGGCCCTCGGTCAGCGGCTTGTCCCAAGCCTTCGCCTCGATCACCGCGAGCCTGTGGTTGCGGTGGACGAGGACGTAGTCGGCCGTGAGCGGCTTGCCGCGGTGGCCGTGGCCCTCAATGCGCCCGGGCGAGATCGAGTACTCACGCAGCACGCGGCTGCCTTCGGCGACGCCCCAGCCGGCCGCCTTGAGGGCGGGGTCGATGTGCTCTGCTCTGGTTTCGGCCTCGTTCACCTCAGCCGCTCCCATGTCGCGTCCCGCCCGACATTGACGCAGCGGATCTCGCCCGCGTCGCGCAGCTCCCCGAGCGCACGTACGATGGTCGGGCGGCTGACGCCGGGGCACGCCCGCTCCACGTCCGCGTAGCGGAACGCGGAGGGGAGCCGGCGGACGCAGTCCACCACCATCTCGCGCTTGGCGCCCCGCATCTGGCTCATCTGCCCCACGCGCTGCTCGAACTCGAGGTAGGCGGCGATGAGCACGCCGTTGGAGTACTCGAGCCACGGCACGAGGTCGTGGCGTCCCTCATGCCAGCCGGCCGACGACGCCTCAAGCGACTCGTAGTAGGTCTCCTTGGAGTCCTCGATGATCTTCTCGAGGCTGATGTACCGTCCGACCTCGTACCCGGTCTGGTGAAGCAGCAGCAGGTCCAGGATGCGGGAGAGCCTCCCGTTGCCGTCAGAGAAGGGGTGGATGCAGAGGAAGTCCAGCACGAAGGCCGGGATGACGATGAGCGCATCGACCCGGCCCTCCGAGGTCACGCGGCGATAGCCGTCGACGAGGTCGCGAATGGCCGCGTCCACCAGATGGGGCGCCACCGGCGTGAACCTCAGGCGGTGCGAGCCGTCGGGGAGCACGTCCACGATGTCGTTGGGGCTGCTCTTCCAGGCCCCGCCAGGGACCGGAGCGAACTGGTACAGGTCGCGATGCAGCTGGAGGATCAGGCCGGGCGTCACGTCCATGTTGAGCGCGCCGACGTGGACGGTCGCGAGGACGTCGCGATAGCCGGCGATCTCCTGCTCGGAGCGGTCTCTGGGCTCGGTCCGGGCCGCGGCCAGCTCCGCCACGCGGCCCTCCGGCGCAGTCACACCCTCGATACGGTTGGACGACTCGATGCTCTGCACTCGGGCCATCTCGCGCAGCGCGTTCAGCACCTGCGGCGACTGGCGCTCGTGGAGCTGCTGCCTGCCCTTGTACTCGTTGAGCAGGCCGATTGAGCGCACGGTCGACATCGGCACGCTCATGTTCTCGAGCCGCCCCGGCGCGAATGACCCTCGCATCATCTCCCCCGAAGAATGAATCATCTGTACGCTAGATGATATCGTTATTGACTCATGATGTCATTGGTCGGCGGGCAAATCGCCCACGGCATGTAGCACATATCGCCCACTCGATGGGCGACTTGCACGGCGTCGAGGCTGGACAGCCTGGCAGTTCCCCGAAAGAATGAATCATCTTACAACGACATGATATCGTTAATGATTCTTGAGGTCATTGGCGGAATCAGTCAAGTGTGGGTCAAGCGATGAGTCAAGCGAGTCAGAGTCGGCCGCTGAAGGCTTGGTGAAGCAACGACTTCTTCAGTTCTCCGAGCGCGGCAAGCTTCCGCCGGTAGATCGCTTCGAGGAACTCGGTCTCGTAAGTGATGCTGGCGAGTAACTCGACGATGCGGCGCTGCTCAGCAATCGGCGGAAGGGGAATCGGGAACGTCTTGATGTCGCGGATGTTCAGGTGTGGAGCGGCGGCGCCGCCCGTAAGCCGCCGTACTTCCGACAGCATCAGCGCGGAATTCAACACTCCCACGAAGAACTCCGGTAGGACCACACTCGTGTCCAAGCGGAACTGCATCATCCTTTGCCCGAGACACGCCCGAAGCTGCGTTGGCATGATGCACGCGATGCCCAGGATGCCACCTTCCCGGCTGTAAAGCACGTCGCCTGGCTTGGGCTCCAGCCGGCTGATCCTGTCGTCGTAGGTCTCCTCAGACACGAACCGGAGCGACTCCAAATCGAGGGCTCCAGCCTTGAAGTTCGTGGTCCGCAGGCATGCGACACCGGATTCTGTCCACTTCGGCGTGCTGTGCGGACAGTCAACGATGTGTGTCGAGAGCTGCTCGGGTGACGCCAAGACCCAGCTCTCCGGGATCTGGATCGGCTTGTCCACAACGGGCGACCTGGCCTCCCGGCTTCCTGCTCGTCCACTCTGCCGGCTGAGTCTCTCTCTCAAGGCTTGACGCGTGCTTCCGGCCGATGGGTTCTCCCGCCGCCAGTCTCGCGTGAGGAAACCCGTCACCGCAGCATTCAGACCGCTTTCGTGGAGAACGCGGGCGTTCTGAAGGTTCGTCTGGGCGTTGGCCCTGTCCGTGGCGATGCATGCAAACGTCTCGTCGAGAACTTCTACGATTCGTCGCTGCTCCGAGAGTGGAGCAAGAGGGATCTTCATTTCAAGCACCGCGCTCATGCTTGCCCGCGGCATTCGAGTCCCCGTGCAGGTCGCGTCGATGGCGACCACGGTTCGGTCCATTAGAAGCCAGTACTGGAGGAACTCACGAGACAGTCCTGGGTGTGGCTTGAGCGGAACGATCTCGGTCGAGCAATGCCCCACGAACTCGGGCAACATCACCTTGTTCAAGTAGGGCCGAAGTCGTCCGTAGAGCAGGTGATCCGGTGTGAACTTGAACGTGGAACTCTTCACGGTGCGGGTCTGAGTAGAGCCGACGAACCGTCCGGTATTCGACTCGATGTCTTCCAAGCCGACAAACGGCAGGTTCTCGTGGACGCCTTGAGACTTGTCCACATCACAGACTTCACCGAGTGTCTTGATTTGCCACCCATCCCTCACAGCAGCGCCCTGATCCTCGCCAGCACCTCCGCGCTCTCCGCGTCCATCGCCGCGATCTCGTCCAGGATCTCCTGCGGGCTGCGATGAACGACAGCCTCGCCGCCGTCGGGGTTCCGCACGGTGAGGTCCCAGGTGGTCTGGTCGATGTCGGCGACGTCCACGCTCCAACTCTTGGGCGAGTCGGCCTTCGTCTTCGCCAGCTCGACGAACTCGGCAAGGTCATCGTCGTTCAGCGGATTCGTCTTGCCGAGATTGCGGCCCGGGTCGAGCTGGTAGTACCAGACCTTTCGCGTCGGCGCGCCCTTCTCGAAGAAGAGCACCACGGTCTTCACGCCGGCGCCCTGGAAGGTGCCGCTGGGGCAGTCGAGCACGGTGTGCAGGTCGCAGCTCCCGAGCAGCAGCTTGCGCAGGCTCACGGAGGCATTGTCGCCGTTGGAGAGGAAGGTGTTCTTGATCACTACGGCGCCGCGCCCGCCGGCCCCCAGCATCTTGATGAAGTGCTGGAGGAAGAGGAAGGCGGTCTCACCGGTGCGGATGGGGAAGTTCTGCTGGACCTCCTTGCGCTCCTTGCCGCCGAAGGGCGGGTTGGCGAGCACGACGTCGTAGCGGTCCTTCTCCTGCACGTCGGCGAGGTTCTCGGTGAGCGTGTTGGTGTGGAGGATGTTGGGCGCCTCGATGCCGTGCAGGATCATGTTCATGATCGCGATCACGTAGGCGAGCGACTTCTTCTCCTTGCCATAGAAGGTGCGCTCCTGCAGCGTGCGGTCCTGCGCGGTGGTGAGGTCGGGGTTGGTCGCCTTGAGGTAGTCGTAGGCCTCGCAGAGGAAGCCGGCTGAGCCGGCGGCGCCGTCGTAGATGGTCTCGCCGAGCTTGGGGTCCGTGACTCTGACCATGGCGCGGATGAGCGGGCGCGGCGTGTAGTACTCGCCGCCGTTGCGCCCGGCGTTGCCCATGTTGCGGATCTTGGCCTCGTAGAGGTGGCTGAGCTCGTGCTTCTCGACCTGCGAGCGGAAGCGCAGCTCATCGATGTGGTCGATGATCTCGCGCATGTTGTAGCCGCTCTGGATCTTGTTCTTGATCTCGCCGAAGATCTCGCCGATCTTGTACTCGATCGTGTTTGGCCCGGTCGCCCGCTCGCGGAAGCCGTGCAGGTACGGGAACAGCTTCCCGTTCACGAAGTCGCGCAGGTCGTCGCCGGTCATGGCGGCGTTGTAGTCGAGCTTGCCGGCGGCGTCCTTGGGCGAGGCCCACGCCTCCCAGCGGTAGGGCGCATCGAGGATGTAGGCGTAGGTGCGGCCCTCGAGCGCGGCCTGATCGGCGAGGTCGGCCTCGAGCCCGTCGAGGTACTTCAGGAACAGCAGCCACGACGTCTGCTCCGTGTAGTCGAGCTCAGTGGTGCAGCCCGCCTCTTTCCAGAGCACGTCGTCGATGTTCTTGAAGGCTTGCTCGAACACGGGCCCTCCCCCTATGGCGCCACGACCCTCACAGTCTATCGTCCACCATTGTGGGCAGGGCGGCCGGACAAGACCGTCTCAGCCTCAGGAACCGCCGCCGGCAAGCAGCTTCGCAACGTATTCCTCGATATCGGGCTTGACTGGGTCGTACTCCGCCCGGTGGATCCTCCGAGCTGTCACGTCGATCTTGACGCTCTGGAGGAACTTCTTGAAGTCGCTGTTCTGCTCGCAGAGCTTGTTGATCGTCTCCCAGTCGAGTTCCGTCCTGATGCGGGCGGGATAGACCACCCGCGACTCCCCCAGATCGGCCAGATTGAGGTGGATGATCCCGATGCCGAACGACGACGCCAGGCGGTCGAGCTCCGCGAGGAGGTCGTCGTCATCCGCGATCTCGGCCGCTACCAGGTATCCCTGATGAGCCCAAGACGAGTTGGAGACAGCCTGGAAGAACGACTCCCTGTAGGTGGACTTGGTGAGCGACCGCTTGAGCTCAAACGAGAACACGGTCAGCGCGTTCCTGTCCGAGAGCTCATTGAAGTCGATGACGTCCGTCGACCAGTCATCCAACGGGATCGAGAAGCCAACGATGTCTGGGTGCGTCCAGCTCTGGTAGCCGGAACCCTTGGACTTCTCGTGGAAGATGGTCTTCGTGATCACCGGCCTGCCGTGATTGAAAGCGGGATTCGCGTAGGTGAAGTACGCGACGACGGGGTGCAGGTCGCGCTCCTTGTACCCTCCGGCCTTCTTGGGTTCGGTCTCCACAGCCTTCTCGATCTTGGTAACAACGTCATCGGTGATCTCGTCGCTGCGTGCCTTGAGGAAGAAGCGCGCAGGGCGCTTTCCGACCTTGATGAACCGGGAGGCGTGGTTGTCTCGCACGTCGACATAGAGCTGCGCACCGAGAGTGGTCCATGGGGTCTTGCCCTTCGTGTGGACCTTGCTGGCAATCCCATCGTGCTCGCCGGTCTGCCAGATCTCCTGGTACGTCAGCGGCTTCTCTGCGCTCGCGAGCACATCAAATGCCAGATCCATGAACGAGTAGGCCACGACCTCCCCCTTCAGTGAGTCGTGCGGTTATGCCCGGAAGCCAGTCCGCAGCCCCAACGGGATGGCCCGAGGCTGCTCAGCCCCGACCCCATGCTGGTCCAGCCTATACCCGTGCGTGACCCTCAGGACTTCAGCAGGGCCGAGCCACCGCGATACGGGGTCGGCCGAGGGAGGCCTCGGCCTCCCGGCTACGTGAGCTCGATCGTGAGCTTCTTTCCGACCGCAGAGGCGGCGCGCTCGAGTGTCGAGAGAGTGACCGAGCGATTCTGGGGGTCGAGCAGGCGGTCCACGGCGGGTCGGCTGGTCTTCATGCGATGCGCCATCTCGGACTTGGTCAGCCGGGCACGCTTCATCTCCTGGGCGATCTGGAAGGCGATCACCCGCTTGGCGGCTGTCGCCTCCGCATCGTCAAGAACATGCTCGTCTCGCAGGAACTCGTCGAAGTCTCCGCCGAGGTGCTGCTTCTTCATCACGTCACTCCTCATCAAGCCTGGCCAAGCGCTGCCGAGCCGCCTTGAGGTCCGCTGCCGGTGTCTTCTGGGACTTCTTGACGAATCCGTGCAGCAGAACCATCACACCCCCGTCCACCGTGAACACCACCCGTGCTATGCCGCTGGTAGTGTGCGACCGGACCTCCCACAAGCGGGACTCCAGCTTGCGGATGAGCGGCATCCCGAGCGGCCACCCGTACTGCGCCGTTTTGACGTCTTGGCCGACCGCCCTGCGGTCCGCGCGATTCAGGCTCAACAACCACTGGCGGACCGGTTCGCTGCCGGCCTGAGTGCGGTAGAAGACGACCTCGAGGATCGGATCTCCGCCGCCGGGTCGAGCGGACTTCACGACGCGAGTGTACCACAAATGATGCGTTCCCAACCGCGACCGAGCCACGGTACCGTCGCCGTGAGGCAGCGACAGGAGCGACGCAGCGTCCCTGGACCCGTCATGCACATGTGGCCGGCTCCTCGCACTCCGACAGTTCACGCCTCGCCTATGTACGGGAGGGTAGCAGGAGCGTGTGACGAGGGACCCTTCCGAAAGCCCGGGACGGGATGACAAAGAGGAGCAGGGCCTACCCCGCCTCCAAGGACGGGATCGGTCCTGCGGCGTCAGGCTACGCCTAGTTCCTCAGGCGTCAAGGCAGTTGCGCGTAGTTGAGCGCCGAGTCCACCCGCCCAGGAACGGATCGCATCCCAGTCCCGCTCGTCGTGGCCGGCCTCGCCGTGCAGCGGCGAGGCCGGCAGCGCCGTGAGCATCTTGTCCCTGAAGCCGAGCCGAGCCGGGTCGTAGACGCCGACGAAGACGGCCGTGGAGGCCGGAGCCGGCACCGGCAGCTTTGCGAGCGCATTGATGAGCTGAGCGCGCGAGCCGTCGATGCCGTCGTCGGCCTTGATCGGGCCGAGCGCGAAGAGTGCGAACGGCGTGCACTCGAGCGCCACTTCGTTCTTCTCGAGAAGGGCGCGGACGTCTTTGTGCAGCGCGCCCAGGTAGAGCGGCGTGCCGAGCACGACGGCGTCGTAGCCGTCCAGCGAGCGCACCTCCCTCGCCTGCTTCACGTCCGTGTCGATGCCTTGCTCCCCGAGCGTCGCGGCCACCGTCTCGGCGACCTCGCGCGTGGAGCCGTACCGTGTGCCGTAGGCGACCAGTATCCGCGTCATCGTCCTCTCCTCACTTCTTCTTCGCCTTCTTCTTGCTCGACTTCGCGGGTGCGGCTGCGTCGTCGCCCGCGCTCTCCGGCACGCTCGCGATGCTCTCGCCGGTCATCAGTCTGCGTATCGCCTCGACGGTCGCTTCCTCAGGAAGGCTCTCCGGGTCGTCGTGGATCCGCCGCACCGCCTCCATGCCTATCGCCTGCACGAACCGGCTCGTGAGATCCACGTCGGCGATCTTGAACTCGCCCGTCGCGATGCCCTCCGCGAGCAGGTCGCGGATCATCGGGCCGTACACACGATCGTTGACCCGCGTCTGGATCTCCGGCGGCTCGACCAGATCCACGCCGGGGTTCTGAGCGAAGCCCGCGCGCGCGTCGGAGAGCGCGATCCGTGTGACCTCGAGAGAGCGGCCGAGCGCCGTGGTCTCCGTGAGCAGCGACTCCACCCGTCGGCGCTGCTCCAGGGCAGCCAGCTCCAGCGCGTACTCGAGCAGCGCGTCTTTGCTGGGGAAGTACTCGTAGATGGTCTTCTTGGAGATCTTCAGCTGGCGCGCGACGTCCTCGACGGCCGTGCGGCGGAAGCCGAAGTGGACCGCGAGGGCCATGAAGCTGAGCGCGATCTCGTCCTTGGTCGCCGGCATGCGGATGCTCTCCTTGGATACGTAGAAACGATTATGGTTTCTGCGTACATCATGGCACGTCGAACGGTTCCGGTCAAGAACCTATGGACAGTGCCACGCGCCACTGCCTAGGTTGTGCACGCAGGCAGGACCGCGATGGACCAGGGAGGGACGGCGATGACCGACAGCAAGGGTAACGCAGGAGCGGCCGGCGCCGGAGCCGTCTACGGGCTTGGCTTCATTGGCGCGCTCGTCTACTACATCGGGAGCGCGACGTCGTTCTGGGACGGGGCCTGGGGCGTCCTCCAGTCCCTGGTCTGGCCGGCGTTCCTCGTGCACGGGCTGTTGAGCTTCCTGAAGCTGTAGGGCCTCGTCAGGCGCCCGCTACCCTCCGGGGTGGACCGGCGGTGTCGCCGGGTGGATGCTCGTGCCATGAGCGAACGGCCAATCAGCCTCTCCGGCAGTCGGCCAGGCGGCCGTCCTCCGCCGCTGCGCTGGGAATCGTGGAACCCGGTCACCGGCTGCACCAAGGTCTCGGAGGGCTGCCGGCACTGCTACGCCGAGCGCTTCGCGGAGCGCTGGCGGGGCATCGCGGGGCACCACTACGAGCGCGGCTTCGACCTGCAGCTGCGGCCGGAGCGCCTGGAGCTGCCGCTGCGCTGGCGACAGCCGAGGCGCGTGTTCGTCGACTCGATGGGCGACCTCTTCCACGGGCGCATCCCCGACGAGTACGTGCGCGAGGTGTTCGCCGTGATGGAGCGCACGCCGCAGCACGTCTTCCACGTGCTCACCAAGCGGCCGGAGCGGCTGCTCGCACTGGCGCCCGCGCTGCCGTGGCCGTCCAACGTGTGGATGGGCGTCACCGTGGAGCGGATGGATTACGCGGCGCGGGCGGATGCGCTCCGCCGCGTCCCGGCCGCCGTGCGTCACATCTCGGCCGAGCCGCTGCTCGGCCCGCTCGACGCGCTCGATCTGGCAGACATCGACCTGGTGATCGCCGTCGGCGAGTCGGGTGCGGAGCGCCGGCCGCCGGACCCCGACTGGTTGCGCGGCCTGCGCGACCGCCGCGTCCCCGCCGCCGTCGCGTTCACGTTCAAGGGCTGGGGCGGCCGCGGCCAGCGCGACGGCGGCCACCTGCTCGACGGACGCGAGTGGCAGCAGTCGCCGCCGATGCTGGTCGCTGGCGGCGGCGAAGATGGGGCGCCGGCGCCGGGATCCCAAGGGGCGCTCTTCTAGGCGACCTCCGCCTCCACCTCCAGCCGCACCATGCGCACGTGGATCACGCCCTCAGCATCGGGTGGGCACGCGGCGAGATATGCGGAGGTGAGGTCGCCCAGGAAGTCGCCGCGGCGCTCCACCGGAAGGCGGTCCGTGTAGGGGAACCAGGTCGTGCGCAGCCAGCCGCGGAAGGCCTCGGCGTCAGCGTGCTGCATGTCCTTGTCGACGAGCTCGACGCGCGTCATGCGGAAGCCCGCAAGAGGCAGCCACGCCTCATACTCGTCCGGGCCGCAGAAATGGTACGGCGAGGAGTAACCGCGGAATGGGTCGCACCAGCGAGGGTGGGCGACGAGCGCGTCGACTACGGCGCGGACTTCGGCGGCGTTGCCGCGGCCGCCCATCTGAAAGAGCAGACGGCCGCCCGGCCGCAGGCAGGCGCGGACGCCACGCAGCATCGCCTCATGGTCATCCACCCAGTGCAGGGCGGCATTCGAGAAGGCCACGTCGAAGCCACGCGGCAGCTCGAGCCGAGCCGCGTCCATCCGCCGGAAGCACAGGTTGGAGTATGCCGACCGTGCAGTGGACGGCCCGTCCGGCGAAGCGGATGGCTGCTCCACCGAAGCGGATGGTGCCGGCATCGAGGCGGACAGTGCCGGCGGCGGGAACTGCTCCTCGGCGAGCGCAATCATGCTCGCGGAGTTGTCGATGCCGAGGACGCTCCCCTCGGGGAGCCGCTCGGCGATGAGCGCCGTCGCACGGCCGTCGCCGCAGCCGATGTCGAGCACGTCCTCGTCGCCGCGCAGGCACAGCTTGTCGATCAGCTCGCGCGCCCACTCCTGCTGCGCACTCGAGTGCGCGGCGTAGTCGCGCGCGTCCCAGTCGCGCGCTTCCGCGTGACGCGCCCCCACGTGCCGGCCTGCTTCCATCACGCCGCACCGGGCTGCGGGCCACGGGACGTGCCCTTCCTGGCGACACAGACCACGACGCCGGTATCGGCGGTCGCGGCTTCCTCGGTGTAGTCGCCCAGCACCTCGACCTCCTGGAAGCCGGCGCTCGCTAGCATCGCCACGAGCTCGTTCCTGAAGTAGAGCCGCTCGAGCAGCACGTGCTCCTCCTCCTCGACGATCCGTCCGTCCCGCCAGAGACGGGCGCGGATCTCGCGGGTGGCCACCTGCTCGATCGGGTCCAGCGCCGCCAGCCGGGTGAACAGCTCGATCTCCTCTCCGTTGGCGGCGCGCTTGCGCATGCCTTCCGCCGGCCACGGCTCCGGGAGCTCCTGCCGCTCCTCGCGGATCCAGTAACGCCACCGGTCGGTGTCTTCGTAGGGCAGGTAGTGATCGAGGACGAGCGCGCCGCCGGGAAGCAACTGCTGGTGGAAGCGACGCAACGCCTCCTCGTCATCGTGGCGGGAGCCGCCGAGCGCGAACCCGCCGCAGACGATGATGGTCCTGTAGCGGCGCGGCGGGTCCAGCTCGTGCATCGCCTGGACGAAGAGGCGCGGCTTGAGCCCTTCGCCCGCGGCCCTCTCGGCACAGAGGCGGATCATGTCGGCAGAGACGTCGCAGCCGTCCACGTCCATGCCCGCGCGCAGATAGGGGATGAGGAGACGGCCGGTGCCGCAAGCCACGTCGAGCGCCGGCTCCCCGAAGCGGTCGATCATGCCCCTGAAGTAGGCGATCTCAGGGCCGTCGGTGTTGAACTCCGCCCACCAGCGGGCCACGAGCCCGTAGTGCCAAGTCTGAGGTGAGCCGCTCATGTCGAAGTCAAGCTCCCTTCGTGCAGGTATCGCCCAGCACAGACTACCCCTCCGAAGAGCGCCGGCTACTTGGCGCTCATCTCCGCCAGCGCCAGCACCGTGCGCCAGTTCCGCGTGGTCGCTGCCGCACCCAGGCGGCGCTCGAAGTAGCCGTTGTGCAGCTTCGTGCGCCCGTAGCCGTGCGGCAGATGCAGGTAGATGACGCGGCCGCCCGCGGCGAGCTTGGCTCGTTCGCCGGGCTGGGCCGGTATGGCAAGGCCGGCGAAGTCGGCCTCGGACGCCGGCTCCTCCAGGAACGTCGCGTGCAGGGACTTCTCGTCGAAGCCGGAACCGGCGGCCCGAAGGAACGGGTTCGCGACGGCGACCCGGGCCAGCTCCGCCGCCGTGAGCACGAGCACCCTCACGTCGCAGCCGAACTTGCGCTCGATCAATCGGTGGACCGCCGTGGCAAGTTCCTGCGCCGCGGCCGCTTGCCGTCCGGCGCCCGCGTCAGCGTCCGGGTCGGCGGCGGCGTCGAACACGATGTTGCCGCTCTGCAGGTAGGTCCGCACGTCGCCGTAGCCTGCAGCCGCCATGCTCGCGCGCAACTCCGCCATCGGCACCCTGTTCTGCCCGGACACGTTGACCGCCCGCAGCAGCGCCACGAACGTCGTCATCGGCCGCAGCGTCGCGTCGCCGACGCTCTGCCGACCAGCGGACCGCCGGCCGGCGGTCCGCTGGGCGAGCGCGCTGCTAGAACGCGCCCCACTGCTGCTCGCCGGGGATGTAGTAGCTCGGGCAGATGTAGCGGAAGTGGTTGGCGAACTTGTGCGCCTTGGCGAGCTGCTCGTCGCTCTTGGCCTTCTCGGCCGCCAGCTGCCCGCCGAAGACCTCGTCGAAGTAGGCTTGGGCGGCCTGCGTGCGGGCCTCCTCGGTGGGGAACTCATCGCGGATGTTGCGCAGCTCCCCTGGATCCAGCCAGTCGCCGCCGCACTCGGGGCACACGTCCACCGTCACGCCGCGCTTGGCGCTCTCGAAGTGGCGCATCATCACGGGATGGTCGGCACACTCGGGGCACTTGTAGCGCTGCGTCTGGTCGAGGACGACGCCGGGTGCCGGCTTCATCTCGAGCAGCTCGTCGCCGGCGAACTCGTTGGGCTCGTCGAACTTCTTGAGCTCGAAGGCGTTGAACCAGATGCCTGCGCATCCGTCCTTGCACACGTCGAGCTTCACGCCCCCCACCGTCATGGTGGTGAGTTCGCGATGGCAAGCGGGACATTCCATGGGTGACCTCTTCTTCGTCGTCGTGACCGGCTCCGGAAGACTACATCGGCCGAAGGCGGGCGTCTCGTGAGCGCGCGAGTCGCGGGGAAGCCGGCGCGTCCCTCGGCGCGAGCGCCGGCTCGCCGCCCGGGGAAGGCGCCGGCCCGTTACTCTTCGGCGCCGACCGGCTCTTCAGCCGCGTCCGCGGGAGGCCTCGTGGGCGCACCCAGGGCCTCGCCGCGAGTCGGGTAGATCGCGAAGGCCCTGTGCAGTCCCGTGAGGTCGATGACGCGGGCCACGCTGCCCGGCGGGCAGACGATCATGAGCTCGGTGTGGTTGAGAGCCGACCGGCGGGCGCCGCCGATGAGGGCGCCGAGCGCGCTGGAGTCGATGAACGTGACTTCGGTGAGGTCGACGATCACCCGCGCGGCGCCTCCTTCGACGGCGCTCACGAGGTGCTCCTTGAACTCCGGGCTCGTGTGGATGTCGAGCTCGCCCGACACCGCAAGGACGGCCACGTCCTCGGACGGCCCGGGGAACTCCACGCAGAAGTCTGCCGGCTCGCTCATGCTCTCCCAGATTCCTTCTCGCTCGCGAGCGCAGGGTGATTCGCGAGCGCGACAGACCGCCTGGGGCGATCAAAGGGGTGACCGGAGGGTCCCTGCACCACGCGAGCTTCATACCCCGGGTGCGGGGAGGCCACACGATGGCCGGCCTGCGGCGGCCGAGCCGGGCCGGAGGCCTTTGCCGGTGCTCCGGACTTGACAAGACGCCGGCGGTCCCTATACTTCTATACTTCGATGACTATCGAAGCATTCGAAGGTCCGTCTGATGATGCGACCGGAGGGAGGCGAGACGCATGGCCGACATGGCGAAGGTCTTCAAGGCGCTGAGCGACCCCACGCGCCTCGCCATCTTCGAACTCGTGCGCAAGTGCGGCACCGAAGGCTGTACGGAAGACCAGGCGGCGGACAGCCTCTCCCAGATCGCCGAGCGCTTCGGCCTCTCGCTGTCCACGGTGTCCCATCACGTCAAGGAGCTGCGCGGGTCAGGGCTCATCACCTGCGAGAAGGACGGCCAAAGGCTTCACTGCTGGGTCGACCCCGACGTGCTCACGGAACTGGAGCAGTTCGCGGCGGGGGCGGCGACGTGATCGGAGCCTCCCTGGTATCCCCCCTTTTTTCGTCACGTGATTCGATACTCATCGAATCATCGAATCTCAGTCATCTAGGCAAGGAGGAAGAGAAGTGAAGCCGAGTTCTGTGTGGATCGGGATCGTGTTGCTGGGTGTGGGAGTGTGCGGCCTGCTTGACGCCGCCGGAGTCGTCGACTCGAGCCAGACCATCGGGCAGTGGTGGCCGCTCGCCATCATCGGCTGGCCGGTCATCGAGATGCTGGCCGCCCGGCGCCTCACGCTGGGCGGCGTGATCTTCACCGCCGTCGGCCTCACGCTGCTCGCGGATACGCAGCAGTGGGCCAGTGGCGCGCTTGTGTGGTCGGCTCTGGCGGTGTTCCTCGGTGCGGCCGTGCTGACCGCAACGATCGCCCGGCGGCGGGATGGAGACGGAGACGCGCGCGGGGCCGGCGCACCGCTGAACGGAGCGCCGTCATGACGGCGGCTGAAGCCGGATCTCCCGGGCCCGCGGCGCCCAGCGCTGGATCGCCCGAAGCCGCATCCACGGGAGCCGGGTTGCCGTCGCTGGGGAGCAGAGGCGAAGGCTGGGCCCTCGGCCAGCTGGTCCTCCTCGGGGGAGCCGCGGCGGCCGGCGTGTGTGGCGCAAGCTGGTCGCCGGCCGGCGGCCACGCGCGGGCGGCGGCCGCGAGCGTCATCGCCATCGCCGGCGCCGGACTGCTGCTCGGTGGGGGCGCCGGCCTCGGGCGGCAGCTCACGCCGTTCCCCAAGCCGGTCGCCGACGGGGAACTCAGGGACGATGGTGTCTACGGGCTCGTCCGCCACCCGATGTACGGCGGCGCTCTCCTGGGCCTGCTCGCGTGGGCGCTCGTCTCGTCACCGCTGGCACTCGCGCCCCTGGCAGCGGCCGGTGGATTCCTGGAAGCCAAGAGCCGGCGCGAAGAGGCGTGGCTCGTGGAACAGCACCCCGGCTACGCCGCCTACCGTCAGCGGGTGCGGCGGCGCTTCGTGCCCTACGTCTGGTGAGACGCGGCGGGCTGCCCCGCCAGCACCCGCGTCCACAGCCCGATCCCGACGCCGAACGCGATGTGACCGAGGAGCATCAGACGCAGCATATTGGCCCGCTCGGCTTGGCGTCGCCCGCAACAGCCGTACCCCATAGACGGGAACATCACCAGGAGCGGGAGCGCGGCGGTCGCGAGGCCATACACCGTCGCCTTGGCGAGGCCGGACTCTGTGCCGGATCGCCGGAGAAGCTCCGAGTAGCCGGCGGTGAGGGCGATCCCCGTGAGGTAATGCGTCGCAGCGCCGATCGCGAGCTCGCCGCGCACCTGAGCGTCCGATGTGATTTCGGACCGGCCGCGCCGCAGACACGCCAGGCCGGCCGCCCACCTGCCGATCATGTCGAGGCCGAGCTCGTCGGCTGAGACCGTTCCCGGCGCCACGAGGCTCGCCAGCACCATCGCAGCGTCCATGGTGGCCGTGGCGAGCACGCCGGCGGCGGCCTGAGTCAGGAGACTCGCGGGCCGGTCGCGACCGATGTTCATCGAAGCGCCCATCGCGCGGTCATTCTACGCGCCCGCTGCCGGGGTCGGGGCGGGCGCCGTTCGCTCCATGAACCAGCCGCGCGACTCGGGCTCGCGGCAGGGCCAGGCGGCGAGGGCCCTGGCAACGCCGCCCTGAGCGCCCGGGGGCACGGCGCGACTACACCCCGAAGCCGGCCCGGTAGCGCTCGCACAGATCGACGTAGATCTGCTTGAAGCCGCGCCAGGCCGCCTTGTAGTCGTCGTCGACGGCGCGGTCGAGAAGGCGCGCCGGCACGCCGGCGGCGATGCTTGCCGCCGGCACTACGGCGCGCTGGGGCACGACCGCGCCCTCCGCGATCACCCCCCATTCGCCCACGTCGGCCCAGTCACTCACCACGGCACCCATGCCGACCACGGCATAGTCGCCGAGCCGGGCCACGTTGTGCACCACGCAGCCGTGGCCCAGGGTCACCCAGGGGCCGATCCTGCAGGTCTCGCCGGGGCGTGCGTGCACGACGCAGTTGTCCTCCACGGCGCAGAAGTCGCCGAGGACGATGCTTCCGTAATCGCCGCGCAGACGGGCGCCCGGCCCGATCCAGCAGCGGGCGCCGAGCTGAACGTCGCCGATCACGTCAGCCGAGGGGTGCACCCAGCACCCGTCGCCGATCCGCGGTGATTTGCCCTCGAAGCTGTCGACGCTCACGTCAGGAGAGGCCCTCGGCCAGCTCGGCCTGCTGGGCGAGGCCGCCGATCAGCACGGCGCGCATGGTGTCGAGGGCGTCGATCACGCGCGCGTCGGCGAGCGAGTAGCGGATGCTCACGCCGTCGCGCTCACCGTAGACGAGGCGTTGCTCGCGCAGCATCTTCAGGTGCCGCGAGACCGTCGGCTGAGGCACCCTCAGCGCGTCGGTGAGTTCCGTGACCGTCTTTGGCCCCTCATGCAACTCGTACAGGATGAGGATGCGCTTGGGATCGGCCAGCGCCTGGCAGATGCTGGCGTGGAGCTGGTTCACTTCGCGCTCGAGGCGTTCTTCCATCGCGGCACTCCTCGCCGGGGCATCTCCTGGGCCTGCGTCCGACTTCACGGGCTGTCGTCCGACTCTATCGCGATTGTCGGGCGCGCGCGGGGGCGGCGTCAATTCGGGGCGTTTCTGCCTTGGTTGACTCGTCCATTCGGATAGGCGTATATAAGCAAGTATGCAAATTCACAAGCTCACAGAGGACGGCCCGACGCCGGATCTCCGTCCCCTCTACCGCATGCACGCCGAGCTCTGCAAGGCGCTCGCCAGCGAGCACCGTCAGGCGCTCCTGCACGCGATCGGGGACGGCGAGAAGTGCGTCGGCGATCTCGCCGCCGAGATCGGCATCTCCGTGCACAACGTCTCGCAGCACCTGCGCGTGCTCAAGGAGCGCAAGCTTGTCGCCTCCCGCAAGGAGGCGCAGACGGTCTACTACCACGTCACCAACATGAAGTTCATCGAGGCCTGCGCCCTGATCCGCCAGGCTCTGGTGGAGCAGCACATGGAGCAGGGTGAGTCACTGCACGCGGCCGAGTTCCTCGAGGCTCAGCCGCCTAGCGTCACGGCGTAGCCGACCGATCCACGAGAGCCAGGGGGAGCGCGACCACGAACGAAGGCATTTGGCGGAAACCTCCGTCGCCGCTTGAGAAAGAATGCACAATCACAAAGGAGACGACCATGTCAGAAGACCTCAGCACCATCAAGGCAGAGAAGATCGTCGACGCGCGCGGCACCAGCTGCCCCGGCCCCATCCTGGCCGCCAAGAAGGGCATCCCCAGCGTGTCCGTGGGCGGCATCATGGAGGTCCAGGCGACCGACAGCGGCACCACCAAGGATCTCCCGGCGTGGTCCAAGAAGATGGGTCACGAATACCTCGGCGTGGTCGAGGAGCCCGGCTACATGCGCCTCTTCGTCAAGAAGATGAAGTGACATGACCGAGGCCGCAGCACCTGAAAGCCAGGCCTACGACCCGCGGATCCTGGTCTTCAGCACCAACAACATCTCCGACCCGGGCATCGATCTTGCCGGCAGCTCGCACATGCACTACTCGCCGCATGTCATGGTGATCAACCTGCCTTGCACCAGCGCGGTCAAGCCCAGCTGGATCGTGTACGCGATGGAGCAGGGCTTCGACGGCGTCTTCATCGCCGCGGACGGTGAGGAGTGCGCCTATCTGCCGGACTGCGCGGAGCGCACCTCCGGCATCATGCAGACGGCGCAGGACATGCTGGTCGAGAAGGGCTACGAGCCGCAGCGCGTGCGCATGGCCGCGATCTGCTCCGTGTGCGCGGAGCCCTTCACCAACTACATGCACGAGTATGCCGCCGCGTTGTCGGGCCTCGGTCCCTCCCGAAAGGCGGCCTCATGAGCGCCTCCAAGAAGTACGACGCTCTCGTGGTCGGCAGCGGCATCGGCGGGATGGAGTCGGCCCTCAAGCTCGGCGACATGGGCTACAAGGTCCTGCTCGTCGAGAAGGAGCCGAGCGTCGGCGGCAAGATGATCCTGCTCAGCAAGGTCTTCCCGACGCTCGACTGCGCCAGCTGCATCTCGACGCCCAAGATGGGCGCCACCATCCACCACGCCAACATCGACGTCCTCACGTATGCAGAGGTCGAAGGCATCCGCGGCGACGGCAATGGCGGCGGCTACCACGCCAAGATCAAGCAGAAGGCCAAGTTCGTCGACGAGGCCGCCTGCACCGGCTGCCGCCAGTGCGAGATGGCGTGCAACGTCGCCGTCCCCGATGAGTACAACGCCGACATGGTCTCGCGGCGGGCGGCGTTCATCGCCTTCCCGCAGGCGGTGCCCAAGAAGGCGGTCATCAGCCGCGAAGGGGTCTCGCCCTGCACCTACGAGTGCCCAGCGGGCATCAAGGCGCACGGCTATGTGGCGCGCGTGCGCAGCGGAGAGTACGACCAGGCCTTCGATCTGGTGCTCGAGACGACGCCGCTCGTCGGCTCCCTCGGGCGCGCGTGCTACGCGCCCTGCGAGGGCGAGTGCACGCGCGGCGAGCTCGAAGGCCCGCTGCCGATCCGGCGCCTCAAGCGCTTCATCGCCGACCGGCGGTATGGCCAGGCGGAGCCCAAGGCCGTCGAGAAGCCCGAGCAGAACGGCAAGAAGGTCGCCGTCGTCGGCTCGGGCCCAGCCGGACTCACCGCCGCCTGGCAGCTCGCCCGCCAAGGCTACGGCGTCAGGATCTTCGAGGCCGCGCCGCAGGCGGGCGGGATGCTCCGTCTCGGCATCCCCGCCTACCGGCTCCCCAACGACGTGATCGACGACGACGTCGCCAACGTCACGGCGATCGGCGTCGAGATCCAGACTGACACGCGTGTGGATGATGTCGCGGCGCTCAAGGACGACGGCTTTGACGCCGTCCTTGTCGCGACCGGCACGCACAAGGCCGTCGGCCTGCGCGTCCCCGGCGAGGAACTGGACGGTGTCCAAAGCGCCCTCACCTTCCTCGCCGACGTCAAGCTCGGCAAGCCCGTCGACCTCACGGGCAGGAACGTCCTCGTGGTCGGCGGCGGCAACGTCGCCATCGACGCGGCGCGCACGGCGCGCCGCCTCGGCGCCGCAGCAGTCCACCAGGCCAGCCTCGAGTGCTGCGAGGACATGCCCGCACACGACTTCGAGGTCGAGGAGGCCAAGGCCGAGGGCATCACGTTGCATGACGGCTGGGGCGTCAACCACTTCACCGGCGACGGCCGCGTGCAGACGGCGGAGCTCAAGGTCTGCTCCTGCGTCTTCAACCCCGAGGGCAAGTTCGCCCCCGAGTACGACGAGAGCAAGAAGCAGACCGTGGTCTGTGACGTCGTTATCGTCGCCGCCGGAATGGGTGCCGACACCGACTCGTTCGGGCTCGAGACCAACGGCAACCGCACGCTCAAGGCCGATCCCGGGACGCTGCAGACCGGCGTGCCGTACGTCTTCGCCGCCGGCGACGTCGTCACCGGCCCCACGATGATCACCACCGCCGTCGGCCAGGGCCGCCGCGCCGCCTTCATGATCGACCGGTATCTCACGGGCGAGAGCCTCGATATCGGCGCCTTCGACGAGCATCTCCCGGTCGCCGACAAGAGCAACGTGCTCGCGCGCCAGGACGTCTACGACCGGCGCGAGCCGCTCGAGTCTCACGCGGCGATGAGCGCGTCGCCGGACGACTTCAACGAGACGGAGGCGACGCTGACCGAGGACGAAGCCGCCCTCGGCGCCACCCGCTGCCTCGACTGCGGCATCTGCTCCGAGTGCCACGCCTGCGTCGACGCGTGCCCGGCCGATTGCATCGACTTCGGCATGCGTGAGGAGGAGATCGAGGTGGATGTCGACGCCGTCGTACTGGCGACCGGCTTCCGGCTCTTCCCCGCCGACGCCAAGCCCGAGTACGGCTACGGCAAGTTCAAGAACGTCATCACCGGCATGCAGATGGACCGTCTGCTCGCCCCGACCCGGCCGTTCAACTCGGTCGTGCGTCCCGGCGACGGCAAGGTCCCCGACCGCATAGGCTTCATCATGTGCACCGGCTCCCGCGACGCGCAGGTGGGCAACCCCCTGTGTTCGCGTATCTGCTGCATGTACTCCGTCAAGCACAATCAGCTGATCATGGGCGCCCTGCCGCTCGCCGACGTGACCGTCCACTACATGGACGTGCGCGCCGTGGGCAAGGGCTACGACGAGTTCTACCAGCAGGCCAAGGACATGGGATCCATGTTCATCAAGGGCCGCGTCGCCAAGATCACCGAGAAGGACGACGGCGACCTCGTCGTCCGCTATGAGGACATCGAGGGCGACGGCGGCATCGTCGAGGCCGAGTACGACATGGTCGTGCTCGCCGTCGGCGTGCAGCCCAACACCGAGGCCGCCGGCCTCTTCGAGGACGGAGCGCTCGGCCTCGACGAGTACTTCTACGTCGGCGAGGCCGACGAGGACCTCGACCCCGGCCGCACCAACATGCCGGGCGTCTTCGTCGCCGGCTCGGCCTCGGGCGTCAAGGACATCCCCGACTCGATCCTTCACGCCGGCGCGGCCGTCGCTCAAGCCGCCGCGCACATCGAGAAGGCACGGGTCGCGAATGGGACCGAGATACCCGAAGCCGCGAAGGTAGAGGTGACGGCATGAGCGCCAAGAAGATCGGCGTCTACATCTGCCAGTGCGGCGGCAACATCGGCGACTACGTCGACGTGAACGAGGTCGTCGCCGCGGTGGAGAAGGAGCCGGGCGTCGGCGTCGCCAAGACGGCGATGTTCACCTGCTCGGACGCGACGCAGAGCGAGATCATCGCGGACGCTCAGGAGCAGGGCCTCGACGGGCTCGTCATCGCCTCCTGCTCGCCCAAACTGCACACGTTCACGTTCCGCGACGTGGCAAAGCGCGCGGGCATGAACCCGTTCCAGTACACACAGGTGAACGTCCGCGAGCAGTGCTCCTGGACGCACACCGACGATCACGAGGGCGCGACCGAGAAGGCGGTGCGCCTCGTACGCGCCGGCATCAACCGGACGCGCCTCACCGACCCGCTCGAGCCCATCGTCGTCGAGACGACGCCCAAGACTCTCGTGGTCGGCGGCGGCATCGCCGGCCTGCGCGCGGCGCTCGGCCTCGCCGAGATCGGGCTCGCCGTCTTCCTCGTGGAGAAGGAGCCCAAGCTCGGCGGCTGGGTGGCCGGGTTCGGCGACATGTACCCGCACGGCCGCAACGGTGCGGAGCTGATCGCCAAGCTCGAGGACAAGGTGCGCTCTCACCCTGGGATCACCGTGTTCACCAACGCCGAGCTCGTCGCCAAGGGTGGCAGCTTCGGTAACTACGAGGTCACGGTCGCCATCCACGGCGAGCAGCTCGAGACCATCAGCATGGTGGTCGGCTCTATCGTGATCGCCACCGGCTTCGACACCTACCAGCCGGCCGAAGGCGAACTCGGCTACGGCCTCGACGGCGTGCTCACCATCGCCGACTTCAAGAAGCTTCTCGACTCGACCGACGGGCCGCTCGAGTACCACGGCCGGCCGGTCAAGACCGTCGCCTACATCTACTGCGTGGGCAGCCGCCAGGGCGAGGATGTGGAAGGCGGCAACACCTACTGCTCGCGCTACTGCTGCACCGCCGCCGTGCACGCCGCGACCATGGTCGCGGACCTGCCGGCCCGGGTGCACCAGTACCACTTCTACCGCGACATGCGGACCTACGGGAAGTTCGAGCTCCTGTACGCCGAGGCGATGGAGAAGGGCTCGGCGTTCGTCAAGTTCCCCGACGACGAGCCGCCGGCGCTGGAGAAGGACGCGAAGACCGGTGGCATCACGCTGACGGCGCGCGACCTCCTGTCCGAAGGCGAGGAGGTCGCGCTCACCGCCGACCTGGTCGTCCTCGTCACCGGCATGGTGCCGCGGGAGAACGAGGGTCTGACCAAGACGCTCAAGCTGCCCGTGGGTCAGAGCGGGTTCTACAACGAGATCCACCCCAAGCTCCGTCCGGTCGAGACGGTCGTGGACGGCGCCTTCATCTGCGGCGCCTGCCAGGCGCCCAGGACCTCTTCGGAGTCGGTCGCGTCCGGGCTGGCGGCGGTCACGCAGAGCGCCGCCATCCTCAAGCGAGGCTTTGCCGAGCTCGACCCGCTGGTGGCGACGGTCGACGTCGACGCCTGCACGTGGTGCGGCGCCTGCGAGACCACGTGCCCCTACGACGCCATCGCGCGCGAGGCCCACGAGGGCAAAGAGATCGCCGTCATCTCGCGCACGTCCTGCAAGGGCTGCGGCGGCTGCGTCCCCGTATGCCCGTCCGACGCCATCGACCTGCAGGGCTATACCGACGCCCAGATCAAGTCCATGATCGACGGCATGCTGGAGGTGGTGTGCGTATGAGCACGATCGAGGCCAGCGAGCACGCGGCGCCCCTGCGCAGTACGCGCGAGATCATCCGCGACGAGCAGTTCATGAGAGGCCGGATCCTCAAAGTGCTGGAATCCGGCCCCCAGACCATCCCCCAGATCGCCAAGGCGGTCGGCAAGCCCAGCAACGAGGTCGTGTTCTGGGTCATGGGCCTGCGCAAGTACGGCTGGATCGCAGAGATCAAAGAGGTCGACGACGACGGCTACTTCACCTACCAGGCAATCCCGCGAGAGGAGTCCTGATGGACACCACCGGCAAGAAGACCATCATCCTGTTCAGCGGCGACTTCGATCGCGCGATGGCGGCGTTCATCATCGCCAACGGCGCCGCCGCGATGGGCGACGAAGTCGTCATGTTCTTCACGTTCTGGGGCCTCAACCTGCTGCGCAAGACCGAGAAGGTCGAGACCAAGGACAAGAAGAGCACCCTGCAGGCGATGTTCGGCAAGATGATGCCCAAGGGGACCGGGCATCTCGGCCTCTCCAAGATGAACTTCGCCGGCGCCGGCGCTCCGATGATGAAGAAGGTCATGAAGGACGCCGGCGCCATGTCCCTCGAGGATCTCGTCGAGTCGGCGCGCGAGCAGGGCGTCAAGTTCATCGCCTGCACGCTGTCCATGGACATCCTCGGCTTCAAGGAAGAGGAGCTCATCGACGGCCTCGAGTTCGCCGGCGTGGCCGCCTACCTGGGCGAAGCCGACGAAGCCAACGTCAATCTGTTCATCTAGGCGGAGGACGATGGCGACACAGATCAAACCGGGGCTCGCCGACGAGCTCCGCGCGTACGGCTCCGAGGACGTCGACAAGTGCTTCAACTGCGGCAACTGCTCCGCGGTGTGCGTGCACTCCGAAGCGCCGAACATCATCCCGCGCCGCTCGATGCACGCCCTGCAGCTGGGGCTCGAGGACAAGCTCAAAGGCAGCCTCGAGCCTTGGATGTGCTACTACTGCGGCGAGTGCTCGGAGCAGTGCCCCAAGGAGGCAGAGCCCGGCGAGACGATGATGAGCATGCGCCGCTGGCTGACGTCCAAGTACGACTTCAGCGGCCTCAGCGGCCTGTTCTATCGCTCACCCGCATGGGAAGTGATCGCCATCATCCTGGCGGCGCTCCTCACCGGCATCGGGTTCGTGCTCTTCGGCATCCTGCACGGCGGCAGCTTCAGCGCCTACGACGGCGAGAACGCCTTTCTCCCCGCCCACTACGTCCACCGCTTCGACTGGACGATGGCGATCGTGCTGGTCATCCTGCTCGGCATCAACGTGATCCGCATGTGGCGGAACGTGATGGGCGGATCTGGGGCCGGCATCGGCTCGTACCTTATGGCGCTCCCGCAGTTGCCGTACCAGTTCTTCACGCAGGCCAAGTACAAGCAATGCGAGCGCCAGCGCCCCTGGGCGATACACCTCGCACTGATGCTCAGCTACGTGACGATGCTTATCCTGATCATGTTCTTCCTGTACCGGATGCAGTCCGGTCCGGCCATCGACTGGCGAGTCCATGCCTTCGGGTACCTGGCGTCGATCGGGCTGATCGTGGCCGTGATCCTCAACATCCGCGGCCGCCTCAAGAAGGACTCGCCGCAGCACGCGCACTCCCACGAGAGCGACTGGATGTTCCTGTACCTGCTGCTCTACGTGGCCGTCACCGGCCTCCTGCAGAACTTCCTGCATCGCTCCGGCCTCGATGCAGCGGCGAACGCGATGTACGTGATACACCTCATGGGCGTCGTACCGATGCTCGTGCTCGAGGTGCCGTTCGGCAAGTGGGCGCACCTCGCCTATCGGCCGCTGGCGATCTACTATGCGCGCGTCCAGGCGCTCGCCGTCGAGACCGAGGCGTCGAGAGCAGAGAAGGCCGCTGCCCGGGCCGCGGCAGAGAGCACGGCCGCATGAGTATGTGAGCCATCGGGCCGGGCGGCGCTGAGCCTCGCGCTCGACGCCGCCCGGCACGAATCCCCACGCCGCGCATCCAAGCCACCTCGGGAGGCAGCCATGACGAGCCTCGTGCTCGACCCGATCGGCGTCATCCACAGCGAGCACACTGACCCGGGGCAGACTCCGATCCAGCCGTCGTTCGCCCAAGGCAGTCCCGGACGCGTCGAGGTGCTCCCTCGCTTCGAGGAGGCCCTAGACGACATCGACGGCTTCTCCCACCTCCACCTCATCTACTGGCTTCATCGCGCCGCCGAGGTCGCGGTGTCGATGGCCGGCCCGTCCCCGCTTAGGGTCGTGCCGTTCCTCGACGACGTGCCCCGCGGAGTCTTCGCCACGCGTGCGCCGATCCGCCCGAACCCGCTCGGCATGAGTGTCGTCCGCCTGGTCGAACGGCGCGGCAGCGACCTCCTCGTCGTGGACCTCGACGTCCTCGACGGCACGCCGCTGCTCGACATCAAGCCGTACGTCGCGCGCTTCGACATCCGGCTCGAGACGCGGAGTGGCTGGATGGATGACGTGAGTGACGAGACGGCGCGGCGGCGCGGCGAACGCCGGCCGGACGAAGGCTAGCCCCGACCGGACGCCCGCCGGCGGCGCATGGCGGCGCATGGCGACGCATGGCGGCCGGCGCTCGTCTCTGGGTTGCATGCGCCGGGCGTGCCTGTATTATGGGCATATGCTAGTAACTACCCGGAGAGACCGTGCCACGCCCGCCGATTGAAAGATCCGTCGCGGGCGTCCCTCGCATCACGCTGTTCAAGCCCGCCGGAGTACCGGCGCGGGAGCTCGACCGGCTGCGGCTGGCCGTGGACGAGCTCGAGGCGATCCGCCTCGTGGACCTCGAGGGCCTGAGTCACGAGCGAGCGGCCGAGGCCTTGGGCGTCTCCCGCCAGACCGTCGGCCGTGTGCTCGAACGGGGTCGCGCCAAGGTGGCCGACGCCCTCGTCGGCGGCAAGGCGATCGAGATCAGTGGCGGTCAGTACCGGGTGAAGCCCCAGCAGCTGCGCTGCTTCGCGTGTCAGGAACAGTGGGCGACACGGGACACGGTTCCTGACGCGGCGTCCTGCCCGCGGTGCGGCTCAGACGACGTCGCCGCATGCACCGGCCCACAAAGCAGCTGCGGCAGGCCGGGCGGCGCCCCGGGCCGCGGTAGAGACCACGGCAAGCACGGATCCGGGTGCGGCAGCGACGATGCCTGGTCCCAAGGAACGAAGAACCGATGAACCCGCAAGTGAGAGCGAGAATGTCATGACCGAAGAGACGACCACGATGCGCGTCGCAATCCCATCCGAGGCGCCCGGCGGCCTCGAGGCCCTTCGTTCAGGCCACTTCGGCCGCTGCCAGTGCTTCACCATGGTCGACATCGTCGATGGAGAGATCGGTGAGGTGCAGGTCCTCACCAATGCGCCCCACGTCGAGGGCGGCTGCATGGCCCCCGTGCTCGTGCTCGCGGAGCACAACGTGAACGCCATCGTCGTCGACGGCATCGGCGGCCGGCCGCTGATGGGCTTCAATCAGGTCGGCATCGCCGTACACGCCGGCGTCGGCGGCGACGTGCAGACGACCGTCCAGGCCTTCATCGCAGGCGGCCTCCCCGTGGTCGGGTTCGAGGGCGCCTGCCAGCACTAGGCGGGTACGGAGCCGATCGGCCGCGGTCGCCGGGCCGTCGAGGCCGCCGCTGCTGATCTCTAGCTCTTGGCGGCGACGATGACCAGATGGTTGGGCAGCAGCGTCCCGGGCTCATGTGACTCGACCTCTTCCAGGCCCATCGCCGCGATCACGTCAAGCGCGGCAGCGAGGCCGAGGACGTGGCCGACCGGCGGGCCGATGGGCCGCTCCTTGTCGCCCCAGTCCGCCACCACGAACAGCCCGCCGGGACGCAGAAGCCGAGTGACCTCGGCGAGAGCTTCCGGCTGGTCGTAAAGGTGATGCAGCACGTCGACCATGACGACGCGGTCCGCCACGCCGTCCGGCCCCGGCACGGTGTTGGCGTCGGTCTCCACGACCTCGAGTCGCTGCGCCAGCTCCGGCGTGAGCTTCGCGCGCAGCATCTCCGCAAGCCGCGGCAGCGCCTCGACGGCGATCACGCGGCCGTTTGGCACGGCCTCAGCGACGGCGACGGTGTACACGCCGGTCCCGGCGCCGTAGTCGACGACGGTCTCGTCGCCGTGCAGCCGCAGCAGGTCGACGATCGCGGCCTGGGGCAGCGCGGCCAGGCGTGACGGATCCTCAAGCCGCTCGGCGTGCTCTGGATGGAAGTCGTCGGCCATCAGCCGGCCACCGTGGTGATCTCGAACTCCGGCGGCTGATGCAGGTGCTTCTTGACGGTGCACAGGTTCATCGCGTTGATCACCGCGGTGCGGTACTTTTCCGGGAAGCCGGCCGGAAGATGCAGCTCGAGGTCGATCTTGGTGATCAGTCCGGCGGCCGGGTCGAACTGCGGCGTCATCGTCAGAGACGAGCCCTCGGGGTCGATGCCGCGCTGCTGCATGAAGCCGAGCGCGAAGATGCCGGCGCAGGTGCCGATCGAAGCGAGGAAGAGGTCGAAGGGGGCCGGCGCGGAGTCGTCTCCGCCGCCGCGCGCCGGCTGGTCGGTCTCGATCGTGAACCCGCCGTAGTCGGCGTACACGCGCTTGCCGCCCGGGAAGTAGACCTTCATGTCCATGCCTGGTTCCTTTCAGAAACGATTGAGTCGCTACCCAGAATGTTGCCAGGTTGCGAAATTGCGAAACTTGGCAATAATGGTGTCATGAACGATGACCGCCAGCGCTACGCCATTCACGCCGCCGTGTTCGCGGCGCTCGCCAATCCTACGCGCCACGAGCTCATGCACCTGCTGTGCGATGGTCCGCGGACGCCGAGCGAGCTCGCCGAAGCGCTGGACGTGAGCCGCCCCAACGTCTCGCAACACCTGGCCGTACTCCAGCGCGAAGGCCTGGTGAAGCGTTCACGGCAGGACGGCCGCGTGTTGTGGGAGGTCGTCGACCCGCGGCTCTCCGAGGCCTGCAAGCTCATCGACGAGATCATGGGTCGCGAGCTGGCCGACAGAGCCCACGCACTCGAGAACTAGGGAGTCATGATGTTCGAGAAGAATGAAAGCGCCGTCGATCGCATCGTCCGCACCGTCGCGGGCGGGGGCCTGCTCATCGCATCCTTCGCCAGCCTGGGCGTCACGTCCGCCAAGCCGCTCGGCATCGTAGCCGCCCTGGTCGGAGCCGTCCTGCTCTTCACTGCAGCAACCGGGTCGTGCCTCTTGTACAAGCTGGTCGGCGTCGACACGGCAAAGTCCAAGTAGCTAACCGGGAGAACGAATGATCGCCATCAACGAATACGCCTGTCCCCAGAACCACCCGTGCCCCGCAGTGCGCTCCTGCCCGGTCGGCGCCATCATCCAGGACGATATCTTCTCGGCACCGCGCATCGACCACGAGCTCTGCACCGAGTGCGGCGCCTGCCTCGAGGCCTGCCGCGTGTTCTCGCAGGTCCCGGAAGAAGTCGGGGTACGCTGATGGCGACCATCGACCTCGTCTGCAACGAGTGCAAGCACGCGTTCGCGGTGGTCACGCGCGTCGCCATCAAGCCGCGGCAGAAGCGGTGCCCCAAGTGCGAGTCGGAGAACGTCCGCCAGTCCTTCGCCAGCTGGCTGCGCAACGGCCCGCTCTCGAGCCCTGACTGCGGTGCGCCGAGTCGCACGACCTACGGCTGAGGCTGATGCCTCGCGGCGCGGTCGCGCCGTCCACACCACTCATCCATTCCTGCTCCGCTCACCCGCCTCGTGGCCGTTTCGCCTCCTGTGCCCTGGGGTAGTTGCGGCGCAGGAATGGAGGCCGCATGAACGGATCATCAGACCATCTCAGTCTCGAGGAGTTCATCTTCGAGATGGGTAGCCAGCCGGTCGAGCACCTCACGCACGACCGGCTCATGGATCTCACCGGCCGGCTCCAGCTGTCGGCCGACCTCATCGAGAGCCGCACCTGCTTCGGCCGCGACAAGTACGCCCGCAACCTGATCTGCCGCACGCCGGCGTTCGAGCTGCTCGTGCTCTGCTGGAAGCCCGGTCACGAATCGACGATCCACGACCACGTCGGGTCGCTCAACGCCATCAGCGTGCATCGAGGTGAACTGACCAGCCGGATCTTCGTGCCTGCGGAGGGCATCCCGGCCGGTTCCGGCCCGGTCGTTCACGACCACACAGACACGTTCCTCCCGGGTCAAGGCTGGACCGGAGTCGACCGCGACGGCATCCACCAGCTGGCCAACACAGGCGAGGAGGACCTGGTCACGGTCCACGTCTACGCGCCGGCGCTGATGACGCTCAACGTGTACTCGCCGGACTCCTCGAAGGTGGAGCTGCAGCCGCTGCGCTACACGCTCGCCGAGGACCTGGACTAGCCCGGTGAGCCTTCCACGCCGGCCGCTCGGCGGGAGCGGACTCGAGATCACGACCGTCGGCTTCGGCTCGTGGGCCGTCGGCGGCGGAGGCTGGGCGTTCGGCTGGGGTCCGCAGGACGACGACGCCTCACTGGACGCGATCCAGCACGCTGTCGACCTCGGCGTGAACTGGATCGACACCGCGGCGATCTACGGGCTCGGGCACGCGGAAGAAGTGGTCGGCCGGGCCGTGCGGGCGCTGCCCGCGGCAGACCGGCCCCTCGTGTTCACCAAGTGTGGGCTCGTCTGGGACGAGGCGGACCGTCTCAAAGCCGCCCGCCGGATCGTCACGGCGAAGAGCGTGCGCGACGGCATCGAGGCTTCGCTGCGCCGCCTGCGCATGGACTACGTGGACCTCTTCCAGATCCACTGGCCCGATGAGAAGGGCGACCCCGTCGAAGAGGCCTGGGCCGAGATGGTCAAGCTTCGCGACGAGGGCAAGGCGCTGGCCGTCGGCGTCTCCAATTTCGACCTGGACCTGCTCGAGCGCTGCGAGGCCATCGGCCACGTGGACTCTCTCCAGCCGCCGTTCTCTCTGATCAACCGACGGGCAGGTCGCGAGCTGATCCCTTGGGCGCATCAGCACGGCACGGGCGTCATCGTCTACAGCCCGATGGAGAGCGGCATCCTCACCGAGTCGTTCGGTCCGGAGCGCGTCGCGGCGATGGACGCCGGAGACTGGCGCCGCGCCGCGGGCGCGTTCAACGAGCCGGAGCTGGGCCGCAACCTGTCGCTGCGCGACGCCCTGCGGCCCATCGCCCGCCGCCACGACGCCAGCGTCTCCGCGATCGCGATCGCCTGGGCGCTGGCCTGGCACGGCGTGACCGCGGCCATCGTGGGCGCGCGCTCGCCAAAGCAGGTCGACGGCTGGATCGGCGCGCCCGACGTGTCGCTGACCGAGGCCGACTTGGCCGACATCGCCTCGGCGGTAGAGCAGACCGGCGCCGGCAAGGGCCCGGCGGTCCCGCGCCGCGCCTGACGCTCGCCGGCGGCTCACACTCTCGCGCGGTGGTTCGCGGCCCCGTCCGACGGGAATCCCGTACTCATGCAAGGCGACACCGACTTCCGCTTCTCCCCGCGCCCGAACCGCGCTGCGGAGATCGAGTGGCGCCCGTGGGGCGAGCCCGCCTTCGCGGAGGCTCGCCGGCTCGGGCGCCCGATCCTCCTCTCGCTCTCGGCCGTCTGGTGCCACTGGTGCCACGTGATGGACGAGACGAGCTACTCCGACGCGCGTGTCATCGCGCGGATCAACGAGGCGTTCGTCCCCATCCGCGCCGACAACGACCGCAACCCCGATGTGAACCGCCGCTACAACATGGGCGGCTGGCCGACCACGGCGTTCCTGGCGGCGAACGGCGACATCATCACCGGAGCCACCTACCTTCCGCCCGGGCAGCTGCTGCAGACGCTCGACCGCGTGTGCGAGTTCTTCGCCGCCAACCAGACCGCACTGCTCGCGCTTGACGCGTCGGAGCACGCGCATGCCGCCGACGCCGAGGCAGCCATGGCGCACCTCGGCGGGGCGCCCCACGCAGGGGCGGCGCCTGGGGACGACCGCGATGGGCCGAGCCTGCCGGGCGACATCCCGGCCGCGGTCGCGCTCGCGATCGTGCGTGCGTTCGACCCCCTGCACGGAGGGCTGGGCACCGACCAGAAGTTCCCGCAGGCCGACGCTTTCGCCGGCCTCCTTGCCTTCGGCGCGCTGCGCCCGGACGACGATGTGGTACCGGCGGCGCGCATCAGCCAGGTCGCCCGCACGACGCTGACCAACATGGCCGCCGGAGACCTGTACGACGACGTCGCCGGCGGCTTCTTCCGCTACTCAACGCAGAGGGACTGGTCGGAGCCGCACTACGAGAAGATGCTGGAGGACAACGCCCGTCTCGCGCTCCTTTACCTCGACGCCGCCGTGACGGCTGCGAGCGACGACGGCGCGCTCGGCAGCGCGAGCTTCTACCACGACATCGCCGAGGGCGTGATCGACTATCTGGTCGCGGCGTTGCTGCGCGACGATGCGCCGTGCTTCGGGGGCAGCCAGGACGCCGACGAGAGCTACTACAGCCTGGGCGCCGAAGAGCGCGCCCGACTGGCGCAGCCGTTCATCGACCCCACCGTGTACGTGGACTGGAACGCGCTGGCGGCCCGGGCGCTTCTCCGCGCGGCGCCGCTCCTGAGCCGCCCGGAGCTCAGCGCGCGAGCGCTCAAGCTGCTCGACTACCTTTGGGCGCACGCACGCCGTGATGGAGCCATGGCTCACTACCTCGTGGCGGCCGAAGATGGCATGAGCGCGGCGGCCGAAGGCGATTCGCGGCCACTGCTGATCCCGGGTCCCGGCGCGCCGCTCCTCGCCGACCAGGGTGCGATGAGCGGCGCGCTGCTCGACGCCTACGAGGTCACCGGCGAGCGTGTCTGGCTGGAGCGCGCGCTCGAGCTGGTGGGCTGGGCCGTGGAGCGGTTTCGCGCGCCCGACGGCAGGCTCCTTGATCGACTGGCGCTCCCAGGCCGAAGCGCCGGGCTGCTGTCACATCCGGTCCCGGCGCTGGAGGAGAACGCGGCGATGGCCGACGCGCTCCTGCGCCTTGCGGAGTACGCGGGCGAGGCGCCGCATCGCGCTCGCGCCCTCGACATCCTCGCGGCGTGGGGCGCGCAGTACTCCAGGTACGGCGTTGCCGCAGCATCGTATGGGTCGGCGCTCCTGCGCTACCTCGAGCGACCCGCCCACCTCATCGTGCTCGGCGGCCGTGCCGACCCGGCGACGCGGCGGCTGCACGCCGCCGCCCTCACGGCGCCGCAGCCGCTGCGCACCGTCCAGCTTCTCGATCCGGCGGACCCGGCCGACGCCGCGCGCATCGCGCGCGGCGGCCTCGGCGCCGCCGCCGCCCGGGCCGTCTACGTCTGCCGGGGCACCACCTGCCTCCCGCCCATCACCGACGCGCGCCTGCTCGACCACCGTCTCGACTTCGGCAAGGACTAGAGCTGGGCCGAGGCCCCGCCGCACACGTGCAAAGACGTTCGCCGCGGGCAATACTCCAGGCAAACGCGAACGGAGGTCCGATGCTCACGCTCTACCAGTCCGAGTGGTGCCCGTCCTGCCATCGAGTACGCCAGGCGCTCACCGAGCTCGGGCTCACCTTCATCGCTGTCAACGTCGCCGCCGACCGCAACGAGCGCGCCGACGTGATCGCCGTTTCCGGGCAGGACACGGTGCCCGTCCTCCAGGACGGCGACAAGGTCTTCACCGACTCCAGTGACATGATCGAGTACCTCCAGGCCACGTACCCAGTCCCCGAGGACGCCGAAGACCACGCGGCCATGGGTGCGTGGCGCGCGGCCGCCGCTCTCTCTCTCCCGCCCCGCGCCGCTCTCGCCCACTTGCGCGAGCTGCTCGAGGCAAAAGGGTTCACGATCGTCTCGCAGATCCGCGGCCCCAAGATCAGCGAGCGACTGCCGAAGGAGTACGTACTGCTCCACATGATGGTCCCCGTCGCGGCAGTGAAAGCCGTTGAGATCGACCCGCTCGCGCCCGGGGCGCTCCTCCTACCGATGGCCGTGATCCCCGCCGATGGTGGCGGGAGCGTCGTCGCGACCGCCGATCCGGTGGGGCAGGTGTGGCTGTACGGCGAGCCGGAGCTCACCAAGATCCAGTCCAAGGTCAAGGCGCGGCTCGCCGAGGTGTTCGAGGAGCTCTGAAGCCCGGCCCTCGCGGCCCAGCCGGGCTGGCTTCGCCCCCCGGCCTACTCCCAGCGGAACAGCCGCAGGCTGAGCAGCGTCGTCACGAGGCCGACGAGCGCGACGATGCCGAGCTGCATCCAGTTGACGCCGCGCCCGATCCAGGGGTCCACGAGCGCGATCACCAGGTGGTAGAGCGGTAGCGCCTTGCCGATGTCCACCATCCAGTTCGGCAGCAGGTCGAGCGGCGCCGACGTGCCCGAGACGAACAGCATGATGAACCAGAGCAGCAGGCCCACGGACTGCGCGGCGCGCGCAGTGGGAGCGAGCGAGGCGAGCAGCATGCCGATGCCGGCGAAGCAGAAGACGCCCACGACGTAGGCGAGGGCGACGCCGGCGGGCGCCGAGGCGGGGCTGGCGCCGTAGGCGACCATGCCGAGGACCACGATCGTGACCGCCCCGACGAGTGCGACTCCGAGGCTGACGAGGAGCTGTGAGCCGAGGAGCGCCGCTTCCGTGACGCCGCTGGCGCGGAAGCGGCGCAGCACGCCGCGCTCCCGGTAGGACGAGAGGTGCACCGGGAGGGAGATCGTGCCGATCGAGGCGATCACGAGACCCATGAAGGCCGGGACGTACCAGTCCATCATCTTCACGCCCTGATACGCGCCTTGCTTCATGTGGTCGGAACCGAAGATGCCGCCCAGCAGCACCAGGACGAGCACGGGGAAGGTGAACGAGAACAGCAGCGTCACCGGCTCGCGCACGAGCAGCTTGATCTCGATCCACGTGAGCTTGAGAAGGACCTTCACGCGCTCACTCCTCCATCGCGTGGCCGGTGAGCGCCAGGAAGACGTCCTCCAACGCGGGCAGCTCCACACGAAGGTCCGGCGGCGTGATGTCGTGTGCCACGAGCGAGCAGGCGACGTGGGCCAGCACGGCGCCGTCGCCGCGCACCTCGACGCGAGAGCCGTGCCGCATGACCTTGTCGACGTGTGGCACGCCTGCGAGGAATTCGACGTCCGGCGCGTCGGTGGAAAAGACGACCGTCAGGTACTTCGCGTAGTCGGTGACCAGCTTCTGCGGGGCGCCCTCGGCGACGATGCGCCCTGCGTCCATCACGGCGATGCGGTCGCAGAGCCGCTCGGCCTCCTCCATGAAGTGCGTGACCAGGACCACCGTCGTGCCCATGTCGCGCACGCGGCGCACCAGGTCCCAGGCCACGCGGCGCGCGGCGGGGTCGAGACCGGTGGTCATCTCATCGAGGAAGACGAGCTCGGGGCCGTTGACCAGCGCCAGGGCGATGAACAGGCGCTGGCGCTGACCTCCCGAAAGGGCGTGGTAGGAGGCCTTGCGCTTGTCGCCGAGGCCCCACTGCTCCATGACCTCGCGCCAATCGTGGCCCCCGGGCGTGATGGCCGAGAACAGGTCCAGGGCCTCCCACACGCGGATGTGGTCGGGGAGCCGCGACTCCTGGAGCTGCGAGCCGATGCGACGGCGCAGCTCCCGGGCCTGCGTGCGCGGGTCCATGCCGAGCACACTCAGCTCACCGCCGCTCGCCTTGCGCAGACCTTGCAGGCACTCCACCGAGGTCGTCTTGCCGGCGCCGTTGCTGCCGAGCAGGCCGAAGATCTCGCCCCGCGCGACCTCGAAGCTGGCGTCGGCGACCGCGACGAGATCCTTGTAGCGCTTCTGGAGGTGCTGGACGGAGATGACGGGAGGCATGGGGTTGGAAGACTACCCGCTTCGCTGAAGCCTATGACACCAGCGCCGTCGGGCGGACGCGGCACGCCGCGGACGCGCCGGCCGGCCGGCGCAAGGCCGCGGAGGCCGCCGGCGCCCAGCGCCGGACCCGCTAGCGCCCGGCAGCCCCGCCGCCGAAGAGCGACATCGTCCCCGGCGGCATGTCCGGGTCGGACCAGCGGCCGAGCTGGCGAAAACGCTCGCGGCGCAAGCGACGGCGCTCGCGTG
>Ga0209697_10001308_pt1 | contig 38757 bp, 32 predicted proteins | sample AliMusrvi5mmetaG_FD_184115 | JGI IMG/M metagenome (GOLD analysis project Ga0209697, IMG submission 184115) | Freshwater lake bacterial and archeal communities from Alinen Mustajarvi, Finland, to study Microbial Dark Matter (Phase II) - Alinen... | ecosystem: Environmental > Aquatic > Freshwater... | reverse complement strand
GATTAGTGATGTGTCGAAAGTCGAAAGTCGAAAGTCGAAAGTCGAAAGTCGAAAGTCGAAAGTCGAAAGTCGAAAAAAGACGATTCAAAGGTACGAATGAAATCTATGGTTCCTTTATTACTTTCTATCTTTGCATTCATTAAAGAAACCATCTATGATACTTGTTACAGGCGGAACCGGGTTGCTGGGGTCTCATCTTTTACTTGAACTGGCACAGTCGGGCAGGAAGGTCCGGGCACTGAAAAGAAAATCAGGTGATACCGGCATGGTCAAAAAGGTGTTCTCGTATTATGTTGAGGATGCTGATTTGCTATTGAAAAATATCGAATGGTTTGAAGGAGATCTTTTGGATTTTGGCTCAATGGGTGATGCGCTGGAAGGCATTGACGAGATATTTCATGCCGGTGCAGTGGTCTCATTTTATCCCAGTGATCATAAAGCCATGCTGAAGGTCAACATTGACGGCACGGCCAACCTTGTAAACCTGGCCCTGGAAAAGCAGATAAAGAAGTTCTGTTACGTGAGTTCGGTTGCAACGCTTGGCCGGGCCGATAACGATGGGCTCACAGATGAAGAGACGCACTGGCGTGTTTCCGGTAAGAACTCCTGTTATGCGATCAGCAAGTATGGCGCGGAGAGGGAAGTTTGGCGCGGGATTGAAGAAGGACTGAATGCAGTGATCGTAAATCCTTCGGTGATCCTTGGACCGGGTTTCTGGAACGACAATTCAGGAATGTTCCGGCTGGTGTGGGAAGGATTGAAATATTATACAACGGGTGTTAACGGGTATGTGGATGTGAGGGATGTTTCCAGTGCCATGATTCGTCTCATGGACAGCAATCTCTTCAGTCAGCGGTTCATTGTTTCTGCCGATAATGTCTCATACCAGCAGATCTTTTCGCTCATGGCAAAGTATCTTAATAAGCCCGCGCCTTCAATGAATGTTCAGCCGTTTCTTACGCACATAGCCTGGCGCGTGGAGGCGGCCCGGAGCTTTATCATGAAGACGAAACCCGAGGTCACTAAGGAGATGGCGACCACAACGTCGCAAAAATATTATTACTCCAGCGAGAAGATCCGGAAAACGATCGATTTCAAATTCCGTCCGGTCGAAGAGTCCATCAAAGATATCTGCGGGATGTTTATCAAGGATATTGAAGGAGTTCAAATGAAAGACTAAATTCCAACTCAGCCCCCTCATCATCAGTAACCCTTTGCGGCTACTTTGGCAGGTTGTTCTTATAATGATGATACCGTTCCAGGATATTCGACACAAAACTGCCGGTAGTGCCAAAAGGTGAGGCAATCTTGGTAGTGTCAGGCGGGACAATTTTTCCTTTTTTCATATCGGGATCCAGGAAGTAATCGACATTGTTGTTCCATTTGTTTGGATTACGTCCAAACTGGGCAGCCTTTTCACGCGCAGCCATCACGCGGCCCAACCCGACATTGTAAGAAGCCAGGATGAAATTGATCCGCTCTTTCCTGTCGATAATCTCTTCCGTTAATTGCTGATCAAGCCAGTGAAGAAATTTAACCCCGGCAACAATCTGCTGCGACGGTGACGATGCGCTGTCAGTGCCGAATTTCCTTGCCGTTGCCGGCATCAGTTGCATCAGGCCTGTGGCATTGTGCGAAGAAGTCAGCCCGGTGATGAAGTTCGATTCCTCGTAGATCAGTGAAGCCAGCAAGCGCCAGTCCCAGGAAATCGTCCGCCCCAGCGCCTGGAGCTGCGCGTCAAATGGCGATAACCTGACGGTCTTCACCGTGAAGTTGTTGCTGTTGTAGTATCCGGTGATTCTCGGATTGTTATAATATGAAAGTGTGATTTTCTTCAGCGTTCCGTTGCCTTTGATATCAGTAAGCCATGCGTTGATTTTCCTGAGCAGCGAATCGGACGAGCTACGAACGCCCCACGCATAAGGCACAAATGAAGACGCCAGGAAATTAGCATCAATGTTCTGGTAATATCGCTTCACGACCATGGCAAGATTTTCATCACAGATCGTGTACCTGATCTTTCCCTGTGAAACCATCTTTATCAGTTCTTCTTCCGTCTTGCCTTTTTCCTGGGCAATGGTCACCTGGTACCCGGTTTTTTTCAGGATGGTCTTCACGAAAGGAGAAACGAACAGATTGTGCGCGATAGTGATGGTATCTCCATTCCTGAAATCATTAAATTCACGGATGTACCTTGACCTGGTTTTATTCTTGCCAGGAGCAGATTTAAGCTGGATCAGCACATGGCGCGTCTCACCCAATGCCTGGGAAAAATGAACGAGTCTTTTTCCTGCACCCGTCACCGGCAGGTTGAATGCAAAAAGATCGGCAACATTGAGGTCAAGGTAATAATAAAGTCTTTCCAGGTCATTCACCGAAATAATCCTGACGGGAACATTCAGGTACTCGCCAAATGATTCCAGGAGCTCTAGCTGGAAGCCCATCGGTTCGCCATTATAAATAAAATAATTGAGGGAATTTGTATTCGTGACCGCGATCAGGTATCCCCGCTCATGGATCCGGCGGAGCGCATCTTTTTGCTTTGGTTTTTCAGGAAAGATGAATGGTCGGATGACCGCCACACCAATGACGATGATCAGCAGCGGGAAGATGATCCACCGCTGACGTTTTTTTAACTTAAGATTCCTGAACCTCTGCATGGTTAATCAGGTGACTTTCCGGTAACGCCAGATTGCAATGCTGATGATCCCGAAGGCATAAACAACAAGCGAAAATAACGATTCCCTGATATCCCGGAACGATGATCCCTTCAGCATCACCATCCGCATGATCCGGATGAAATACGCAATCGGGTTCAGCCTGTCAAGCTGCTGAGCCCAGCCGGGCATGCTTTCGATGGAAGTGAACAGTCCGCTCATCAGGATAAAAATGACCATAAAGAAAAACGATACAAGCATGGATTGTTGCTGGGTGTTTGTCAGTGTCGAGATCAGTAGTCCGAAGCCCAGGATGACAAAGATATAAATACCTGCCGAAAAGAAGATGAGCCAGAGACTGCCAATGATCGGTATATGAAAAAAAAGCTTCCCGATGGTGAGTCCGAAAGTGAGCTCAAAAAGTGCAATGATCCAGAATGGCATCAGCTTTCCCGTGATGAACTGGATCTTCCGGATGGGTGTCACATTGATCTGCTCAATGGTGCCGATCTCTTTTTCGCGGACAATGTTCATCCCCGAAAGCAACAGGCTGATGATCGTCACCAGCAAAACAAGTATTCCCGGAAGCATATACGTCTTGTAATTGAGCTCCGGGTTGTACCAGTAGAGCGGGCTTACATTGATGTTCATGGCGGCCGGCATGCTTGCCGGGCTCATCCATTCAACGATCAGCTCACGGTTATAATCCATCAGGATCATCAGGGAATACGCGCTGATGAGTCCCGCAGAGGCACCATTGATGGAGTTGATCACGAGCTGGATCTTGCTTTTGTTTTCCTTTACGAGGTTCTTCTCAAACCCCCGTGGAACCTGCAGGATCACATCCACGTTCCCTTTTTGCATTTCATTTGCGGCCTGGCTGTAGGAATAGGATGTGTGTGTGACTTTGAAGAATGGTGAACCCTGGAATTTGCTGATCATCTGGCGCGACGAATGCGACATGTCCAGATCGATCACAGACATCCTGATGTCCTTCATCTCAAACGTAGCAGCATGGACAAGAATGATCAGCTGTACGATCGGAACAACAAAGATGATCGGCATCATCATCTTGTTTCTGAAGACCTGGATAAATTCCTTTTGTATGATGAAAAGTATTGTCCGCATAGATTCTCAGGCCAGCCTGATGTTGAATTTTTTTACGCTTAACATGATGAAGAACACAGTAAATCCAACCAGGATCAGTGTTTCCTTCCAGATATAGATGAAACTGTTTCCTTTCAGCATGATGGATTTTATGATGGTGATGAAATATTTCGGAGGAATTATTTTACAGAGCCATTGCAGGATTACCGGCATGTTTTCGACCGGGAAGATGAATCCCGAAAGCAAAATCGTCGGCAGCATCAGGGCGATCAGCGAAATGGTCATGGCAACCTGCTGACTGTTCGTGATGCAGGAGATCAGGATTCCAAGCGATAACGCCATGGTAATGAACAGCAGGCTTTCGGCCAGCAGCAGGATGACGCTTCCCTGGATCGGCACGCCGAAAACAAATTTTCCCATGACCAGGATGATGCAGGCATCGGCAAATGCCAAAAGAACATAAGGTAAAACTTTGCCTACAATGATCTGGATGGGCCGGAGCGGTGAAACCAGCAGCAACTCCATGGTTCCGAGCTCTTTTTCACGCGTAATGGAAAGCGAGGTCATCAGTGCGGAGATCAGCATCAGCAACATCGCCATGATGCCGGGAACAAACATGAAGACTCCTTTCAGTTCAGGATTGTATTGCATCCTTATTTCGGGAATGATCTGCATCGGGACCTGGCCGGTATTCAGCGATACCATGTAACTGTTGATGATGCCCTGGGCATAATTCACCAGGATATTCGCGGTGTTTGGATCAGATGCATCACCGATGATCTGGACATTGGCCACACCGGTCTTCTGAAGCTTCTTTGCAAAATCAGGTTCAAACACCAGCACCAGCTTGACATTCCCCTGCCTGAACACCGGTTCGATCTCCTGGTAACTGCCTAAATTATGATCAAGAAGGAAATAACCTGAAGAAAGAATTTTTTCCGAGATGTGCCGATTCACCTCATCCTTCGACTGATCATAGATTGCAATCCTTGCATCTTTGATCTCGTTGGTGATCACGTAACCGAACAAAAGCAACTGAACCGCTGGCATGCCAAAGAGAATCAGCAGGGTCCTGAAGTCCCTGAAAATATGGTAAAACTCTTTGATCACAAATCCCCGGAACCTTTTCATTTTAGCGATTTATTTTTAACCCAGCTGAAAAAAAACCGGTAGGCTGAAATCAACAGCGGCAATCCCATGGCAAGGAAAAAACTATAAAGGATATCCGGGTTGATCACATTCAGTTTTCGTAAGGTGATACCGCCGGAGATCATAATGGCCATCATGAGATAACTCCTGAAATTGAAGAAGGAGAAGAAGCACGGATCTTCAACTTTTATCAGTGTGATCCGGGTGATGTGTTTGGATGAGATCCTTGAAAATAGCACAATATAGAATATTATCCCGACGATCGCTGCGATGATTAATTCAGGGAGCAAGTAATGATTCGACGCAATGACTTTGATCAGGCCGCGCGTGATGAGGATTCCTCCGGCAATTGTCCAGACGCAGCCGGCCACGAAAAGCAGTGATCGTTTTGAAACACCGGGTTTGTATTTTTGAAGAAATTTTTCTGTTCGGGGGTTCATGATAATTTATTTAACCAGTAATCTTAATTACCAACTTTTTTCCGTGCAAGATGAAGGAAAACCTCATTCATGTTTGCGGCACTGTATTGTCCCTTGAGCGCATCTGGCGTGTCGAGCGCGGCAATGCGGCCTTCAACCATGATCGTTACCCGGTCACAATATTCAGCTTCATCCATGTAATGCGTAGTCACAAACACCGTGATCCCGTCGCGTGCTGCCTTGTAGATCAGGTCCCAGAATTGTCTCCTTGTGATCGGGTCAACACCGCCCGTGGGTTCATCCAGGAATACGATCTTCGGATCATGAATGATTGCAACAGAGAAAGCCAGCTTTTGTTTCCAGCCCTGCGGAATCGCGGAGATCAGCTTATCTTTTACTTCTGTCAGGCTCAGTTCTTCCATTAGCCGCGCGGAACGTGCATTGATTTCCTTTTTCGAAAGCCCGTAAATCCCTGCATAGAAACGGATATTCTCGAACACCGTAAGATCATCGTACAGCGAAAACCGCTGGCTCATGTACCCGATGTTCCGCTTGATCTCGTCACGTTGAGAATAGACATCAAACCCCGCTACATTCATTGTTCCGGAAGTAGGATAGGAGAGCCCGCACAGGATCCGGATAGCAGTGGTCTTCCCCGCGCCATTCGCACCCAGGAACCCGAATATCTCACCCTTCTTCACTTCAAAAGAAAGATGATCATTGGCATAAAAGCTGCCGTACTTTTTCACCAGGTCCTTTACAACAATAATGTTTTCTTCACCTGTACCCATTTCTCAACTGTTCTCTTTTCTATTTTCTCTTTTCAATGGTACACTATTCATTGTTCAATGACTTTCGACATTCGACTTTTAACTTTTGACTTTCGACTACTTATCCATCAGCTCCATAAAACAATCCTCAATATTCGCCTGTATGTTTTCAATTTCAACTTTCGGATGTTCTTTTTTCAAAAGAAATTCCCTCAGCGAATTTTCATTCAGTGTCCCTTTCTGAAATGCAACATGCGCCGACTGTCCGAATGCATAGCAGCTCTTCATCCCGGGAAAATTTTTCATGTCGTTCAGCAGGTTGTAGATATCTCCTGAACTGACAGTATAAAGGTCAAATGGAAACTTTTCTACAACTTCTTGTGGCGTGCTCAGTTGCAGGATCTTCCCATACTGGATCAATGCAACGCGGTCGCAGAGACTGGCTTCATCCATGTATGGCGTGGAAACAAGTATCGTAATCCCGCCTTCTTTCAGCCGTTTCAGCATCTCCCAGAATTCAACGCGCGACACTGCATCCACCCCGGTCGTAGGCTCATCCAGGAAAAGCACGACCGGCTTATGGATCAGGGCACACGATAACGCCAGCTTTTGTTTCATTCCGCCTGAAAGTTGTCCTGCCTTACGTTTCCTGAATGGCTCGATCTGGGAATAAATGGCTTTGATCAGGTCGTAGTTTTCCTCAATGGTAGTGCCGAAGATGGTCGCGTAAAACTTCAGGTTCTCTTCGACGGTGAGATCCATGTAAAGGGAAAACTTCCCCGGCATGTACCCGGCGATTTTCCTCACCTGTTTGTAATCCTGAACAACATCGAGCCCTTCAACGGTTGCTTCGCCTGCATCCGGCAACAGCAGCGTTGTCAGGATCCTGAACAAGGTCGTCTTGCCCGCCCCGTCAGGACCGATGAAACCAAACAGCTCGCCTTTCTTCACGTCAAAGCTGATCGCATCCAATGCGACATTTGCTCCGTATTTCCGGGTGATTGATTTAACGCTGATTGAAATCGGATCCATGGAAGATATTACATTACGGATTGAGAACGGTCCTTGTCCAGTAGGTGGTTCGTCCGAGAAGCGAAACGCCTATGTAACCGCGTATCTTCAGTTTGTTCGGGCTGTCGTCAAGTTTTATATAACAGCTATAGGTCTTGCCATTCTTGGGATCATAGATGGTTCCGCTTTTCCATTCATTGTCGCCGTCAAAAGCAAAATCCTTCAGCACAACGAGACCCAGCAGCGGCGTATTTTTCAGCTTGGCATCGGGATTCAGATTGTCGACACGGGGTTTGCCGCTTGCTTTGTCCAGCGGATCCTTGAGCCAGACAATCTTGGCGAAGAACTTTGTCCCCACCTGGTATACCTGGAGCTTGCTCGTTTTTTCTTCGTTGAACCAGGTCCCGAGAATGTCGCCTGGCTTTGGTTTCTGGGCAATGGCCTTCATTCCCATGAATGAAAGCAGCATAAAAACTGCAAAGGTGATTGATGTGATTTTTTTCATTTGAATTTATTAGTTGATTTTGAGAATACTTTTTTACCACTGAGGCACAGAGAGCGCTAAGAATCACTAAGATTATGTAAATACAAGTAAGTTATAATCATTAGCTATTTTGATTCTATGACTTAGAGTTCCTAAGTGTTCTAAGTGTCTTAGTGGTTTCTTTTATTTTTTTCAATTCCCCAGGATAAATTTAATTTCTCCCGGCATCCCGATTTTAAGCTGCCCGTCATTCTTCACCCTGACTTTTACTGCATACACCAGGTTCACCCGTTCTTCTTTTGTCTGTATCGTCTTCGGTGTGAACTCTGCAGTCTGCGAGATCCAGCTCACAATTCCTTCGGTCTTGTCATTCGTCGATTCATCCTTATCGTACCGCACTTCCACTTTCTGACCGATCTTTATCTTTGGCAACTGCACGCCGCTAAGGTAAACACGGAGTTCAAGCACCGACAGGTCCGCGATTTTATAAACCGGCTTTCCATACGTGGTGATCTCATCTGGTTCCGCGTACTTGGTCAATACGGTTCCGTGTATCGGATTGACAATCCTTGAGTCTCTCGCCGATTTCTCCAGTTGTGCAACTTGTTTATCATACGTTGAAACCTGCGCATTCAGGCTTGAATTCTGGGATTTGATGGAAGCGATCTGTTTGTCGATCAGGTTGAGACTGGCATTGATGTCATCAAGTTGTTTGCGGGTGGCAGCGCCATCTTTCAGCAAACGTTCAACCCTTGCCTTTTCGATCATCACATTCGCTTTGCTTTGTTCCTGCACCGCGATCTGTGCATCAAGATCTTCCCTTCTTGAAGATGTGGCATTCTGCTGCTCCCTGGTCTGGCTCTTTTTCAGATCCAGGTCAACCGTATCGATAACACCGACGATCGAATTCGAGTCGAGCAATTGCCCTTCTTCAACCTTTAACCAGATGATCTTGCCATTGGCTTGCGAAGAGACCGTGATCTCAGTGGCTTCAAACGTGCCGTAAGCATCCGGCTGATCTTTGTCCTTATTGCAGGAAGAAAGGAACAGCGCGATGACCGATGCAACAATGATTGCTTTTTTCATTTGTCTGCTTTTTAGTCTTTCAACTTTTGGATTATCTTTGCGCCTTTGCGTCTTAGCGGTTAAAATTAAATCTAAAGTTTTCCCATGATGAAGAGATACGAAAGCTTGGCTTTGACCAATTGTATCTGGTGAAGCTCAAGTGCCAGTCTTGCCTGGGTTTCTTCGTTAAGCCGGGAAATATATTCGCTTGAAGTGATCACGCCATTATCCATCTGGGATGCCGCCGTATGTGTGATCTTTTCCCGGAGTGCGAGGATATCCTCATCTTTCCGGAGCATCTCGGTGAGTTTTACGATGTCAGAAAGACCGCGGTCAGCCTCGATCCTGGTATTTTTGTCGAACGTTTCTTTCTGCGTCTTCAGGATGTCATTCTGGATATCATAGATCTTCTTCTCATTCTTATTCTGGTTCCAGTTCCAGATGTTCCAGTTGAGCTTCGCGCCAAAGATCCACCACGGAGTGAAATCGTTGGAGAGCATGTTGAAGCCGGGTCTTCCATAGCCCAGTTGTCCGAAGGCATAAATCTTTGGGTTCAGCTTTGTGTTGACCATATTCTTCATCAACCCGACACGATCCTGCTGCAGGTCGAATAGCTGGTACTCCAGCCGGGAATTTTCAAAGACCATTGAAGTCAGCGTTGCCTGTGGGAGCAAAAGGTGCGAGGTTTCAGGGATGCTGACAGAGGTAAGTTCAGACAATACCTGGAAAGCGCTGGTCCGGTCAATCCTGAGTTCAGCAAGTTCCTGGTCTGTTTTGTATAGTTCAACCTGCAATGCATCCACATTGGATGCAAGCATTGTTCCATTGGTTACGGCCGACTGAACTTCTTTAAACCTGGCCTCCAGCAGGCTTTTCGTATTGTTCAGCAGGGCTTCGTTTTCCTGGGAATAGAAGATGCTGAAATAAACCTGGTTAATGCGGTCTTTAAGTTTATACAGCTCAATCTGGACATTCTTTTCATCTGTTTGCAGGTTGGAATTTTCAATCTTCTTTTGATATGCAGTGAGATTTCCGTCATAAATGCTCTGGTTCACATCCAGTGTCAGTTTATACCAGTCCTTGCTCAAAGGTGGCATTCCGATTGCAGGCAGGTTGGCCGGAAGTACAATGACAACATCTGTAACGGCTGATTGCAAAGAAGTATAACCATTAAGATTCATCTGTGGAAGCCAGTTTTTGTTGAGGTTGCAGATCCGCAATTCCGTTGATTTGCCAAGCAGGTCAACCTGTCGTGCCAGCGGGTAATTCTTCTGCGCTTGCTGGTAGCAGTATTCAATCGTGACCGTGTCGTGAATCTGCCCGAACATCAGCATGGGCAGTATGATCAGTGCAAGGATTATCGTTCGTTTCATTTCTAGCGGATTGCGTTCATAAAAAATTCCGGAAGCTCATTTTTTCTCTTTTCAAGAAAATCATCATACCCTTCATCCGTAAAATCAAAAATGATCTGGAGCAAAGGCCGGGCAGCAAAAGGAAAAATACACAAGGAAAGCAGGTTGATAATGAAATTCCTGTAATCCATCTCTCCAATGGATTCATTGCTCACCGACTCCTTCATCTTTGCGTAGAGTGCAGAAGGAGAGATGTTGGCAGATTTCATGATCCGGGCCAGTTTGTCCGGGTCCTGCCGCATCTCCGAAAGGATAAATCCCGGGATATAGGAGTTTTGTTGCAGGAAACCGATATAATCGTGGAAGATCAGCCTGATCTTTTGTTCAAAGGCAATGTCTGTCCCGGCAATCTGGAAAAGTTTCGTGAAGATCTCCTGCAATGCTTCGCGGAAAACAGCATTGAAAAGATTTTCCTTGTTCCGGAAATAGTAATGCAGCAATGCCTTATTGATCCCGGCCTCATCAGCAATCTCCTGCATCCTTGAGCCTTCAAGACCTTTTTCGTGGAAGATCTTCTTGGCACCTTCAAGGATCCGTTTTTCAGAGGATATGGATTTTTTAACCATTTAGTTTAACTGGTTGGTTTAACCAGGTGGTCAAAAGTAATACAATTTTGACGGAAACCCAAATTTTTTTATTGGGTGTTTGTTCGCTCAGAAAGAAAATGGTTTGGATTTGAAATCTGAAAGCCTATTTTGCCGGCATGATCTTCAGCTTTTGCCCGGCCTGGAGTCGTGATGCATTGTTGATCTTGTTCAGCTTTTTGATGTCAGCCACGGTCACACCATCATATTTTTCTGCAATATCCCAGAGGTTATCGCCGGATTGCACAGTGTAATAAATATATTTCGGCGTTGCGCCTTTCCCGGACTTAGCAGTTCCGGCATGTTTTGATTTGGAATCCGCGGTCTGCGCATTTCCGTTCTTGGCTTCTGGTTTGCCCTTCCTGACAGCAGGTGGCGGAGGCGTTTCATGCTCCTGCTTTACAGTAGAATCAGATGCCGGATGTGTAAGCGATTCCTGGGTCTTTGGCCTGGGTGGCGCTGCATAGACCAGCAGGTCCTGTTTCGGGTGAACGCTGTTTTTCTTCAGGCTGTTGAGCGATTTTAGTTCGGGGATGGTCATGTGGAACTTCTTTGCAATACTTGCCATTGTCTCCCCGCTCTTCACTTTGTATTCCTTTGTTGCACGGCTGTTCTGGTATGCAATGGCCAACAGCGAATCCTGTTCAAATCCCTTGCGGGTTTTATAGGAATACAGCATCATTTCATTGTTTATGAAACTCCCTATATATTTTTTGCGCAGCCGGAGCATGAACGGGCTTTCGGCTGTTGCCGGGATGACTCCCTGTTTGTAGGAAGGATTCAGAAATTGTATCTCTTCATAAGGGATTTTAAGCATCTCCGAGATCTGATCGAATGAAAGCGGCTTCTTGACCATCACCGTATCGATCTCATAGAAAAGGATTCCCGGATCAACCGTGATGATATGATGTTCCGCCGCATGGGTCATCACATAACTTGCAGCGATGAAAGCAGGGACATACGAACGTGTCTCCTTGGGAAGATAGCGCTGGATGATCCAGAAATTCTTTGCACCACCGGCCCTGCGGATCGCTTTGTTCACATTCCCCGCACCGGAATTATAGGCAGCCAGCGCCAGTGACCAGTTTCCATAAATGCTATATAGATCGCTGAGGTGCTCACAGGCCGCAATGGTAGATTTTACAGGATCAAAACGGTCATCAACATAGGAAGTTGTTTTCAGTCCGTAAACTTTTCCTGTTCCATACATAAACTGCCAGAGTCCCTTGGCGCCGGCTTTTGAATTGGCAATTGGATTCAATGCCGACTCGATCACTGCAAGGTACTTCAACTCCAGGGGCATGTTAAACTTATCCAGCTGTTCTTCAAACAGCGGAAAATAAATCTGCGCCAGCCCCAGGATCCTTGCGGTCAGTCCACGCTTCCTGTATGCATAAAGATCAATGAACTGCTTGACATCCGAGTTGTAAACATATTCAAACGGGGATTCAATGCTCATGCTGGTAATCCTTTCCCTGTAAACTGAGTCCGGGAAGGTCGGGATCTGGTCGTCGGTGTAAACCGGTAAAGGCTGACTGGCGGGCGTGTTCAGGAACATTGAATTCTTGAAGACTTTTAATGTTGCAAGACTGTCAAGCATTGACACCACAGGATCATCCTCCACAAATGCTTTCTTCCGGATCACAGTATCCGCAACAGAAGGATCCTGTGCAAATAATGAGCATGAGCCAAGCACCAGCAGGAGGATCAGAAGCTTCCGTAATATCATAATTGTCCTTTTATTATCGGATCTTGAAAGACCGGTTTTCACAAAAGTAACGGTTATTCTTTCATCAATGGATGTCCCGGCCAAATTTGATTAACAATGCGGTGTTGAAAAGAAATCAACAAAGACGCAAGGCGCCGGAAGACTATTTAACGTTGCAGATTATTTTATTTTTCATCCTCAGAGTATAACATGCAGTGCCCGGTTCACCTGGTATGACTTACTCTTGATCCGGCGTATGTGCTAAAAATTTTCAACATGGATTGTTACCTCCGAAAATTTCATTGACTGTTTGATCTCTTCTTCAATGATGTCGCAGATTTCATGGGCCTCTTTGACGCTCAGGTTGGCCGGGACATTCAGGTGGAAATCAATGTATTTGAAATTCCCGGCTTTCCTGGTTCTGAGATCATGGTACTTCACAGTTTCAGAACAATGTTTGTCGATCAGGATTTTTATGAGATCAATTTCCTCTTTTGAGATTGATTCGTCGAGCAAAGGAGCATAAGCCTTCATGAAAAGTGAGTAGGATTCCTTCAATATCATCAGTGCGACAAGAATAGCAATAACAGGATCCAGGTAATGGACCAGCGGGCTGGTTGTAAAGTTACTGATCGCCACCATCAGCAAAAGCCCGAAAGCAACGCCAAACGATGTGTATACATCAACTTTTAAATGAAGAGCATCCGCTTCAAGTGCAATGGATTCTGCTTCCTTTGCAACTTTATAAATCCTGCGCGAAATATAAATGTTGACAAGTGCGGAGATTATCATAACCCCGATACCCAGGCCGATAACTTCAACAGGGTTCGGATGGAGGATTTTCAGGATCGCTTTATAAATGATCCAGGCTGCGGCAAGGAAAATAAGTATCGCTTCTGCTACGCCTGAGATGTTTTCAAATTTACCGTGACCATACGGATGGCGGTCATCGGCAGGTGTATCCGAGATCCTTACCGAAAAATATGCAATACCGGATGCAATCAGGTCAATCATCGAATGCATGGCTTCAGAAACAATACTGATGGAACCACTTAAAAATCCAACGATCACCTTGAGGATAATTAAGAATGAATTGGAGAAAATAGATAGCCGGGCAGTTTTGACTTTTTGATTCATTTCAGCATTTACAATAAAATGACTCTCAGGACAAAGATGCAACTTTTCTATAAATTCCTATCTTTGTAACACACAATTATTTCTCATGAGGAAATTTTATTTTCTGTTATGCTGCCTTCTTACTGGCAGCTTAATATTCAACGCAAGCGCCCAGTCTCCCGGAAAAAAATACCAGCACTGGCTTACTGCTGACGATAAGCTTCATTGGCGGGAAGTGGGAATCGATTTTGTGGAAACTGATCCGCCCGTTGCGCCGGTCAGGAATGTTGCCGAATTTGACAAGATGCAGGGCGCACTGGTCGACTATCCCTTCGGGCTTCCGTTAACGCTGATCAAAGAGATGGCAACTGATGTGGTGGTCACAACCATTGTCGCCAACGCCAGCGAACAGAATACGGTTACGCAGCAATACCAGGCAGCAGGTGTGAACCTGGCACATTGCAACTTCCTGGTGGCCCCGTCAGATTCATACTGGACAAGGGATTATGGTCCCTGGTTTGAATCAGACAGCCTGAACCATATCGGGATTATTGATTTTCCCTACAATCGTCCGCGGCCGAACGATGATAACATACCTGTGGAACTGGCGGCCATGCTGGGAATTCCATGGTACGGAATGAATGTAATTCATACCGGGGGAAATTATATGACCGACGGACTGGGCTTTTCCACATCGACAGACCTGGTCTGGACGGAGAATCCAACACAGACCCATGACCAGATCGCACAAAAAGTCCACGACTACCTGGGCATCAATACCTATATGGTGGTTCCGGATCCCAACGGCACATACATTGACCATATCGATTGCTGGGGAAAATACCTGGCTCCCGACCGGATCCTGATCAGGAAAGTCCCGCCATCGCATCCGCAGTATGCTGCCATCGAATCAACCGCAGCCTATTATGCTTCGCACGTTTGCTCGTATGGTTACAACTACCATGTTTTCCGCGTCAATACACCCGATGATCAGCCCTACACAAATTCCGTGATCCTGAATAATAAAGTGCTGGTTCCACTGATGAACTCCTCCTGGGATGACAGTGCACTGGCTGCATACAGGACGGCAATGCCCGGTTATACTGTGACCGGGTTCCTGGGAAATCCTTCAACACCCTGGGAATCCACCGATGCATTGCATTGCCGCGTGATGGGAATTGCGGACCTGGGCCAACTTTACATCAAACATATTCCGCTTACAGGAAATCAGCCGGCACAGGATAATTTCATGCTCCAGGCCGACCTGATCCGTTGCAGTGATTCGGCTGCTTATTCCGACTCGGTGCTCATCTGGTATAAAGTGAATAGCGGGCAATTCAAAATGACACACATGACTAGGACTTCAGGAGATCATTACGTTGGAATGATTCCAAAACAACCGGCCGGGAGCGTCATCAAATATTATTTGTATGCCGCCGACAAATCCGGGCGTCATGCTACTGCCCCATTTATCGGGGCTGCCGATCCGTTTACATTCACCGCTGTCTATACCGACCTTGCTGCTGTTCCGGATACTGTGAAATTCGTTACTGAACAGGATGTCCTGGATGGAAAAACATTTTACATCCACAACTTTACTTCATCCGCGATCAGTCTCGACACCATTGATGAAATGGGATACTTCTTTAGCAGCCCGGTCATTGGCTGGTACTTGAGTCCTGCTCCTGTTGCATCGTTTCCGCATCTTGTGAACCCCGGGGATTCTCTGGGCTGCAGGGTAGTCATCCTGTTCCCGGTGGGCCGGTCATTCAACGGGTATTCGACCGATACATTGAATTTCTCATCCGCGATCGGTTCACACAAGGTAATCATCATGTTTAATGACAGCCTCTATACAGGAACCAGGAATACAGTCTCTTCATACGACCCGGTGTTGATTGGAAATTATCCCAACCCTTTTTCAGAACATACAACAGTGAAATTTTCCATGAATGATCAGTCACAGATGACCCTGGAGATCCTGGATCTTTTCGGAAAGAAAGTGAAGACACTGGCCAGCGGAATTTACCCGGCGGGAAACAGCAGCATTGACTGGGATGGGACTGGTGAAAATGGTGCGCAGGTTCCTGCAGGAGTTTACCTGTGCCGGTTTACAACCAGTAAAAAAACAATTACGAAGCAGATGCTGCTTATGAGGTAGCTCGTTTTTCGGGCCGCATCTGCGGGAAGAATAATACATCCTGGATCGAAGCCGCATTCGTCATGATCATGGCAAGGCGGTCAATGCCTATGCCAAGACCTGCCGTTGGCGGCATTCCAAATTCAAGCGCACGAAGGAAATCCTCGTCGAGCACCATCGATTCGGTATCACCTCTTTTACCAAGCTCAAGCTGTGCCTCAAAACGTTCACGCTGTTCGATCGGGTCATTCAATTCGGAGAATGCATTGCAGATCTCTTTGCTGTTGCAGATGGCTTCAAACCGTTCAACCAGCCCTTCCTTGCTGCGGTGCTTCTTTGCAAGCGGTGACATCTCTACAGGATAATCCGTGATGAATGTTGGCTGGATGAGTTTGGGCTCACACAACTCTCCAAAGATCTGGTCAATCACCTTTCCTTTCGCCATGGTTGCATCAATTGGTACATGCAACTCCTTTGCCATGGAAACCAGCTCCTGTTCCGTCTTCCCGGAAATATCAATATCGGTAAAATGCTGGATTACCTCGTACATTGTAAATCTTTTCCAGGGCCGTTTGAAATCGATCATGTTCTCGCCCACCTGCACCTGGGTGGTTCCGTGAAGATCGATCGCAATCTTTTCCACCATCTCTTCAACGAGGTTCATCATCCATTCATAATCCTTATATGCCACATACAATTCCATCTGGGTGAATTCAGGATTATGGAACCGGTCCATTCCTTCATTCCGGAAATCTTTGGAAAACTCATAGACACCATCAAATCCGCCTACAATAAGCCTTTTGAGGTAAAGTTCATTGGCGATCCGCAGGTAAAGCGTAGTGTCAAGCGTATTATGGAAAGTCTTGAAAGGTCTTGCTGCTGCACCCCCGTAAAGCGGCTGAAGGATCGGCGTTTCTACTTCAAGATAGTCCTTCGAATTTAAAAATGAACGCATCGAATTGACAAGGATCGTGCGTTTCCTGAATACATCGCGGATATCCGGGTTCACGATCAGGTCAACATACCGCTGACGATACCGCTGTTCGGGATCCTGGAATGCATCAAATACGGTATCGTCCTTCTCCTTGACAATCGGCAGCGGCCTGAGCGATTTACTCAGCAGCTTCAGGGTTTGTACATGAATGGTGAGCTCTCCCATCTGGGTGATGAACGCAAATCCTGTAACCCCGATGAAATCACCGATGTCGAGCAATTTTTTAAATGCGGTATTGTATAAGGTCTTGTCTTCTCCCGGACAAATATCATCGCGCTTCACATACAACTGCATGCGCCCGGTGGAATCCTGCAATTCTACGAATGATGCAGCGCCCATAATACGCCTGCTCATGATGCGGCCGGCTATGCTGACATGCTGGAAGGAAGCAGGATCAATTGGGAACTGTTCCCTGATGGTTGCAGCATTTGCAGTTATTTCAAAAAGTTCGGATGGGTAAGGTACGATGCCCAGCCTGATCAATTCGTTCAGAGAATCACGCCGGATCTTTTCCTGTTCGCTCAAAGTTATTGACATGCAGCTAATTTTTGCGCAAAGATAAAGAAAAAGTTCAGGGCGGTTATTATGAAAGAACAGTATGCAGCACAAGGTGGGATTTCATCCCCGTGAACCCCGGGAAATGCAGCTGGTAATAAACCAGGATCTTCTCAAGGATGAGATCCCGGATTTTGGCTGGAATCACAATGTCTTCAGGAGAATTGTCAAGGTTGTCAAGCAGCCGGGAAAACAGCTCCGATTGCGGTTTGTCAAGATAGTACGGGTGATCGGGGATGCTTTCCTGGAAAAATCCTTCCTTCAGGTTGAAAATATTTTTTCCGGGGGAATGATTCTGCTGCGGCATGAATCCCAGAAACCGTGTAAAGCGAAGGGCAAAAACCAGGTGGAACCAGTTTGCCGGAGACTGGCTCTCATCAAGCTCAACACATGTCCTGAGCAGGAAATCAAACAACTCCTGGTTTGCTTCTTCCTCGTGAATGGTCTTGTGGATAAGTTCATTGATGAACAATGCAATGGAACTCTTCCGGATGTCGAACGGGATCGATTGATAAGGAAACAGGTAGTTTGCCTCCCTGATATTCTGAAGCGTGCTTTTCTGCTTATGATAAACAACAAGGTCAAGAATGTTGAGTGGCTGGAAAAGTCCTGGCTTTAACCTGGCTTTGGCCTGCCGGATGCCTTTTATCAGGTAGGATTGCAGCCCGAATTGCTCTGTGAATATCCTGGCAATGATGCTGGTTTCAGCGTATTTGATGGTATGAATTACGATTCCACGGGTGGAATGGAGCATCAGTTGATGATAAGGATTTTTGTTACAACCTTCTCTGAAGCGTCATCGCTGCTTGCATACACGAGGTAAACGCCTGTTTTTGCTTTATGCCCGGTGAAGTTCTTCCCGTCCCAGATCGCTTGTCCGCCTTCTGCTTTCGTGGAAAAGATCAGGTTCCCGCCGATGTCGGTAATTCTTACCTGCGCGTTTGTGACCAGTCCTTTGATGGCAATCCAGCCCTGGTAGTCTTCTCTCACCGGGTTTGGATAAGCATAGACATTCTCGTTGGTTGTACCGCCTTCGGTTGCTGTTCCCTTATAAGAGATGATCCCTTTATCAGTACCAACAAACACTTCGCCGGTCAGTGGATTGATCGCCAGGGAAGAGATCCTGTTGGAAAAGAGCGGGCTGTTTTCTTCCGTAAAATGATTGATCTGCTGGGTTCCATCTTCCGAAAAAAGATACAATCCTCCACGGTCAGTTCCGATCCATTTCCTGTTTGCGCCGTCAACTGCAAGCGCTGTCACCATCTCATTCTCCATCAGGTACTGAACATATAATCCTTGCTGAACAAGAACCTGCTGGGCATCAAAATTCTGTCCGGTAAAAATATATTCCGGGTTATAAAATACACCAATCCCTTTTTCAGTGCCAACCCATACCTGGCCGTTCTTGTCTTCAACCATTGCATAGACACTCTGTCCGGGAATAGCTCCGCTGCCAACCAGTGAATTCAGCATCGTTGCGTGATCATCGTTGGGATTGTCCGGCGTTCCGTTATCTGAAAAAACAAGCACTGCATTCGTATTCGAAGTGCCGATCCGCATCTGGATCCATACCTGTCCGGCTTTGGTAACGATCAACTGACCCAGGTCAGCCTGGTTGATGATGGGAATATTGAATCCCGTCCAGTTGGTGCCGCTCTTCCGTGACAGGCAGAAGTTGGTGTGGGATGTCACCACCCAAAGATTGCCATCCGCGTCAAAGCTGCATCCACCGACCCGGATCTCATTGGGATCCGTAACTTCAGTGGTGTGATGAAGCGTGCTGTTGGTTTCATTGTAATGATTTACCAGCTGACCATTGTTAAGCTCTATCAGGCCGCTGCCCCAGGAACCTGCATAAACCCGGCCCGGATCAAAAGGATCAACGACTACGGTAACAAGGTCATGATAGAGGTTAATATTCGGGGTATTGATCCCATCCAGGTTATTCCAGTTCGTATTATCAAAATGATAAATCTGCCCTCCTCCCGTAAAATAAAGCGGCCCATAAGAAGTATTGCGGCCGCCGGGAACTACATACAGATCATTTCCGTTGGTGGCCATGTTGTAAACAGTAGAAGTAAGAGGTCCGCCAAGATTAACCCTCATGAATCCGCCTGAAGATGGCGTGAACGAAACCATCCCTGAATTCTGATCGGCAATCCACACATTCTGATCCTTGTCAATCAGGGCATCCATGGGAACCGGGGATCCCGGGTTATAACTATAAATCCCATTATAAAGGGTAAACGTGTTGTCGTAATATTTCACCGAATAATTGTAAACAACCATCAGCTTGTCATAGCAGGTCCTGAGATTGCTGATTCGATCCACAACACCAAGATCCCAGATGAACCAACGTGCATTGTAATACCTGTACATGGTATCCGTGGCCGGGGCATCGGACCTCTTATTGACAATGACTTCCCCGGAATATGATGTGATGGCAACATAGTTTCCATTCACATCCATCCGTGTGTCCAGTTTCCAGTTCTGGTAATTTGCCAGGTTGGGATTCTTCGCGGATGCGATGTAGATCCCTTTGTCGGATGCAGCAAAAAGCGTGTCATTGCTGTCTTTTGTAAGACTCATTACATTGACCTGGCCACCGTTTGCGCCAATGTAATACGTATCATGGATCTCCTCCTTATCAACATCAAGGACAACGATCCCGAAACTACAGGATAAATAAGCGTATTTCCCGATGAAATAAATATTATTGATCGTCTTATTCCCAAGGATTGTCGATCGTTTGATATCAGAAATATTGATCACCGCATTATCCTTGATCAGGTCAATGTTTGCATTGGAATAAGCGATAACCAGCGTTTGATAGTCACTGGAATAACTGATCGTATTGATCCCGATATCTGATAAAAGATTGATCTTGCTGAGACGCTGAACCGAGTTGTCATCTTTGTCAAAGTAGAACAACGCATAAGGAGTGGCACAATAGATCTTGCTTCCGGCTTCTGCAACAGAAATACAATCAGACCAGGGCAACTGGTCTCTCCATTGTCCGATGCCTACCGGCTGACTGAAACCTGTGTTGACGAGGAGTGACAACAGGATAAGTAAGAAAATCTTTTGAAGGTGGTTCATGGAGTCATTATTAATAAAAGGCAATATTGACGGATATTCCGATAACGCTTTTTTTCCGGTTTTATTTTAAGAACGGACGGTCAATCTTGAATCATACCGGCACCGACCGTTTCATTGGTAGACTCATCAATCAGGATCAGGCTGCCTGTAATGCGGTTTTTCCTGTAAGGATCAAAGAAAAGCGGCTTCGTTGTAAGGAGTTCAACACAAGCAATGTCATTCATTGCAACAGATTTTATCTCCGTTTGCTTTTCAAGTGTGTTGATATTCAGAACATATTGAATGTTTTTGATCATGCATTTTACATCCCTGGTGGTGTGGCGAACCAGGTAACGGCCATTTGCATTTAATGGTGCCTTGTTGAGCCAGCAAAGCATGATCCTGACATCACAGCTTTCAGCCGGAACATTATCTTCCTTTACGATCATATCGCCCCGGCTGATGTCTATATCATCTTTCAATGTCAGGGTAACCGACATGGGAGTAAATGCCTCTTCCAGCGGATCCGCGGAAGTTTCTATGGATGTGATTTCCGAAGACAGGTGAGAAGGAAGAACAATGACCTTGTCCCCTTTATGGAATACACCACCGGAGATACGTCCTGCATATCCCCTGAAGTCATGGAATTCACTGGACTCAGGGCGGATGATGTATTGAACGGGAAATCTTCCGTCAACCAGGTTATGGTCGTTCAGGATGGGAATATTCTCCAACGCCTGGAGCAATGTTCCCCCGTCGTACCATGGCGTTTTTTCTGACGGGATCACGACATTATCACCGTTGAGCGCACTGATCGGGATAAACCGTACATCTTTATCGGGAAAGATCCGATCCGAAAAATGTTGAAAATCACTCCTGATCTTTTCAAAAACATCCCGGTGGAAATCCATGAGATCCATCTTGTTTATGCAGACAATGATGTGCGGTATCTCGAGAAGTGAAGCAATATAAGCATGGCGATGCGTCTGTTCGATCACGCCGTTCCGTGCATCGATGAGGATAATGGCTGCATTGGCAGTAGAAGCGCCGGTCACCATGTTCCTCGTGTACTGGATATGCCCGGGCGTATCGGCGATGATGAATTTCCTGCGTGGTGTCGCAAAATAGCGGTATGCGACATCAATGGTAATACCCTGTTCCCTTTCCGCACGCAAGCCATCCGTGAGCAATGCAAGGTTGATGTGTTCCCCGCCCTTCTTCAGGCTTGCCCGCTTGACGGCTTCCAGCTGATCCTGGAAAAGTGATTTGCTGTCGTACAGCAACCGCCCGATCAGCGTACTCTTCCCGTCATCCACGCTGCCTGCAGTTGTAAAACGCAGGAGTTCCATCTCAAGATAGGACTTGCTGGAAAAAGTTTCTTCTGTATGTGGGTCAGGAACCATTATATCGTTAATCTTAATTCCTTGTTCTTAAATCAAAAATATCCTTCTTTCTTCCGGTCTTCCATTGCTGCATCAGAGCGTTTATCGTCGTATCGGCCGCCTCTTTCTGTGACCCTCGTTGCTGCGATCTCCGAAATGATATCCTCGAGCGAATCTGCCGTTGAAAGCGTCAGTCCGGTGCAGGTGATATCACCTACAGTCCTGCAGCGAACCCTTCTGACTTCGGCTTTTTCGTCAGGTTTCATTTTCATAAAAGGAGCCCATGCAAGCCAGACGCCATCACGGTAAAAGACTTTTCGTTCATGGGTAAAATAAATGCTCGGCAATTCAATTTTTTCCTGGAACAGGTATTGCCAGACATCCATTTCGGTCCAGTTGCTGATGGGGAATACACGGAAATGCTCGCCCATCCTTTTCTTCCCGTTGAAGAGATTCCAAAGCTCCGGCCGCTGGTTCTTCGGATCCCACTGCCCGAATTCATCACGGTGGGAGAAAAACCGCTCCTTGGCCCTTGCTTTCTCTTCGTCCCGTCGTCCGCCGCCAATCGCTGCATCAAATTTGTTCTTTTCAAGGACATCCAGCAGGGTAACTGTCTGCAGCACATTGCGGCTTGCATTGATGCCCTGCTCTTCGACAGCTTTGCCTGAATTAATGGATTCCTGGACTGATCCCACGATCAGTCGGGCATTGAATCGTTTTACAAGATCATCGCGAAACCGGATCGTTTCTTCGAAATTATGACCGGTATCAATGTGAAGCAAGGGAAACGGGATCCGTGCAGGCCAGAATGCCTTCTGCGCAAGGTGCACAAGGACAATTGAATCCTTGCCTCCCGAGAATAGTAAAACCGGCTGCTCAAACTGGGCTGCTACTTCCCGAAGGATGAAAATAGCTTCAGATTCTAATTCTGCTAGATGAAGTAATTGTAACACTATGAACTCCGAAATACTCTCTTCACAACTGACTTTTTATCTTTCACTTTATCTTCCGAATAATAGCCGTAACCATAACCGTAACCATAGCCGTAACCATAACCGTAGCCATAACCGTAACCGTAGCCGTAACCATAAGAATTACCTGTCAGTTTCACGTCGTTGATCATGATGGCAATGTTCGGAAGATTCCGTTGTTCAAGGTCCTTCATGATTGAAGCAAAGACCTTCTTGTGTGTATATCCCTGGCGGACCAGCACAACATTGGCATCGGTATGCTTCATGAGGAGGAATGCGTCGGTAACAAGACCGATTGGAGGCGTGTCAATGATGATGAAATCATAAATTTCTTTCAGGTGATCAAACATCACTTTGGTCTTCTCGGAAGCAATAAGTTCCGACGGGTTTGGAGGAACAGGGCCTGCCATGATGATGTCAAGATGTTCAATCCCGGATTTCTGGATGATGTCATCAAACGAACTTTTATCAATAAGGTATGAACTGATCCCATGTGCATTTGAAAGTCCGAAATCCTGGTAAATCTTAGGCTTCCGCAAGTCAAATCCCATGAGCAGCGTTTTCTTTCCGTAAAGCGCAAAGATACAGGCAAGGTTGACGGAACAGAACGTCTTTCCGGTACTTACCATGTCGGATGTGATCAGGATGGTTTGCTTTTCCTTTCCCTTCAGGAGGTACTGAAGATTTGTCCGGATGGAGCGGAAAGACTCGGCAATGGTCGATTTCGGGGAATCAATAACAACAACTTTACTTTGCTTGTCGCTGTGAATGACATGCCCGATGATCGGGAAATTCGTGATCTTTTCAACATCCGAGCGCTCCATGATCCGGTCGTTCAGGTAATCTTTCATGAAGATATACAGCATCGGAAGAGCAAGTCCTATAAGGATTGCAATGATAAAGTTCAGACCTGTCTTTGGGTAAACCGGTGTGTTTCCTTCACCGTTTGCCTTATCAAGGATCTCGTTATCAGGTAACGTCGAAGCCTGCGTGATCTGGGCTTCCGATCTTTTCTGGAGCAGGTAAGTATAGATGGCATCCGTCAGTTTGAATTTCCTCTCAATGCCAAACAACACACGCTGCGTCTCCGGAAGTTCGCCGATCTTCTGTGAAATCTGGTCGATCCGGGTGTTGATATCCTTTAATGCAATGCTGTTCGAATTGATTGCACTCTTAATGTTTTCCATCAAAGCCGTCTTGGTGGCATCGATCTTCAAATCAACGGCCCTTAGCGAAGGATTTTTTTCTTTCGAAAACTGCGCCATCTCCGTCCGGTCTGTATAAAGCTTCATGAGGTCTTTCGTCAGATCATTCAGGATCGGATCTTCAACACCCATGGAGGAAGGAACGATCAGTTCATCAAGACCGTGATTTTTTTCGAGATACTCTTTTACATTGACCAGGTATTTGGACTGAACAACAAGCTTGGCTTTTTCATCCTGCAACCGTGCCATTTTCTCAAAAACCTGCTTCGACTCTTCGTCCATGCTCATAATCTCCTTATTGGACCTGAACACCTGCAATGCCCGCTCCGAAACATAAAGAGAATCAGCAATTCCTTTCAGCTCGTTATCAATAAAAGCTACGGTTCTGATAGAAACCCGTGTCTTCTGTTCCAATCCGCGTGAAATGTATTCATCGGTCAGCAGGTTCAGGAAGTCAACGATCTTGGAAACATTGGCCCCTTTCAGCTTAATCTCGACAATGGATGCATCCTTGTTGATGGGTTCAACACTGAATGATTTGAATTCATTGACCAGGCCGTTATAATCCTTCATCCGGAAGAAAAATGGCTGGTTCAGATCTTTTTTCGCATTGAAATGGGAGTTCAGAACTACTTTAAACTTGAAGTATTTATGAACGACTTCCTTGCCAAATGGAACGGTTTCTTCCATGCTGATCTCAACCGGCTTCCCTTCAATTTTCTTTCTTTTGGAATAACTGTAAAGACTGATGTTTTCATCCCGCACTTTCAGTTTGTAGTTTTCTTTCGACAGGATAACAATATCAAATTTCAGGTTGTTGGGCTGTGGAACTGCAGTATCAATCATGACCGTAAACGGGCTTTCGTCGTAGAGTTCCTTCGAAATAAAGTTAGACTCACTGAAATAGGATATCTCGAAGCCGCTTTTCAGAACAGCACGGTAAACCATCGAATACGAAGTCAGGATCCCGATCTCATTCTGGAGGTTCCCCATCTTGTTCGATAAACCAAACCCGATAATATCCTCTGGATTGATTTTATTCTCCGATTTGTCTTTAATCAGGACGGTGGATTTAACCTCGTATATCGGAACAGTGTACTTGTTAAACAGGTATGCAAGCGTAAGAGCAATGATCACAGTCAGAACAAACAGGTACCAGTACCTGAATATTTTGTAGAAGACCGCCTTATAATCAAAGGCCTGCTGTTGCTTGGATTCTTGAAAATTTTCTTCCACGGCTATTGGTTATTTATATTTTAAAATAATTGATCAGTAATAAAGCGGTCGAGATGGCTGTAAAGATAACCACCCACGGGAATGTTTCAAATCCCCAGCGTTTAACTCCCAGTGGAGAGATATACAGGATATCGTTCGGCCTCATGTAATAATACTCGGAATTCAGGATCTTCTCGCTATTCAGATCCAGGTAAATAACCTTCGATCCACCCCGGGTCTGCCTGATCAGTGCTACTTTTGCACGGTTGGCAAAATCGGTCATGTCGCCTGCCAGCGAGATGAGTTCAAAGATGTTGATCTTCTCCTGGTATACCTTTATCTCACCGGGTTTCCTGACTTCACCGACAACCGTGATGTTGAAATTGACCATCTTGATGATGATGACGGTTTCCTTCACATATTCATTGATCATTGTCTGGATAAGCGTCTTTGCCTGGTCTAGCGTCAGGTCTTTAACAAACAGTTTTCCGATCACCGGGAAAGAAATGTAACCTGAATCATCAACGCTGTAACTGTTGAGATAGATGGCAGCATCGTTGGCATAATCATATACGTTATTAGCCGACTGCTTGTTAAAAAAGGAATAAGATTTATCATCCAGGCTGACAACTTTGATGTACAGGTTGTCATTCGACTGGATCTTATAATCTGATAATCTCTTGTTGGCAAATGTTGATGTGGTGTCTTCCTTTTGCTGTTTCTGCAAATACTTAACCTGCTTCTGTGTAACGCAGGAGGACAGGAATGCAATGAACAAAACAAGCAAAATCAATTTGCCATAAGGAAAGCCAGAGGTTTGTTTCATAACGGTATTGTTAATTCATACAATGCAAAAAATACTCAACACTGCCGATGCAGTCCAAGAAAATTGGTGTAAGAGCTTAAAATGTAGGGATTTGGCGTCAATCCCGTAATATTATGCAAAAATAAACTATTTTTCTGAATTGTCAAAGTTTTCAAACCCGGGCCATTAAAGAATTGCCTTGCCTATCAGGGTGGCTGAAGTGAAGTTCACAATTTCCACAGAAAGATAATCGCCGGGCTGGTTTTCGGTTTTTGGAAAAACCACCACTTTGTTCTGGGAATTTCTCCCGGAGAAATGCTCTTTGGAACGCTTTGAGAAACCTTCGATCAATACTTCGAAAACCTTTCCCTTATTCCGCTCATTGCTTTGATAGGACAAAGCCTGCTGAAGATCGATGACCTCCTTCAGCCTTCTTTCCTTGTCTTCAACCGGAACATCATCAGGATACTTTTCAGCCGCAAGTGTATCCGGCCGTTCCGAATACATGAACATAAACGCATAATCAAACCCGACCGCTTTCATCAGCGACAGTGTCTCCTTGTGGTCGTCTTCCGTCTCGGAACAAAAACCGGCAATAATGTCGGTTGAAACAGCACAATCAGGGACGAACCTGTGGATTGCTGCAACCCGCTCCAGGTATTGCCCGCGTGTGTACCCACGGTTCATCTTATCAAGGATCCTGGAACTACCTGATTGAACAGGAAGATGGATTGACCGGCAGATATTCGGATGCCGGGCAATGGTCTGCAACAAATCGTCTGAAATATCTTTCGGATGGGATGTTGAAAACCGGATCCTCAGCAAAGGGCTGATCCCTGCAACCCGATCCAGCAATCCCGCAAAACCGGTCGTATGATTATCCTTGTCAACCCAGGAATAGGAATTTACATTCTGCCCAAGCAGCGTGATCTCACGGTATCCGTTTTCAAAAAGAACAGTGGCTTCACGGATGATGGAAGCATCTTCACGGCTACGCTCAATACCCCTTACATAAGGTACAACACAGTAGGCGCAGTAATTTTCACATCCCCGCATGATCGAGATGAAAGCTGAGATCCCGTTTGAATCGTACCGCACAGGCGTAATATCTGCGTATGTTTCCTCTTCGGAAAGAAGCGTGTTGATTGCTTTTTGCCCTGTTCCGATCCGGCTGATCAGCTTCGGGAGATCCCGGTATACATCCGGACCGGCGACAAGGTCAAGCACAAGCTCTTTCTCCAGCAGCTCTTCTTTTAGCCGCTCTGCCATGCATCCAAGTATGCCAATGATGAGCCCGGGTCTCTTTTTTTTCAGCGATTGAAGATTTTTCAGGCGTCGCAAAACCCGCTGTTCGGCATTATCACGGATCGAACAGGTGTTGATCAGGATGAGGTCTGCTTCTGAAATTTCCACCGTGGATTCAAATCCATCATCCGAAAGAATGGATGCAACAATCTCGCTGTCAGAAAAATTCATCTGGCACCCGTAGGTCTCAATAAAAAATTTTCTTTTAATCACCACTTTTTCGGATTACTTTTTTCCTTTTCCCGGATTAAGCAACAAATCGGACCGCAAAGGTAAGCAGAATAACATTTTGGAATTTGCAGAAATTGAACATGAAATCATGAAAGTTACTTCGAATCATTTATTGTACTACTTTTGTCCCGGCTTTTTAAGTCATAATTAATTAAGCATAAATGACAAAGAATCTTGTTATTGTTGAGTCACCGGCAAAAGCGAAGACTATTGAAAAATTTCTCGGGAAAGATTTTGTGGTGAAATCGTGTTTCGGCCATGTCCGGGATCTGGTAAAAAAAGACCTCGGAGTTGATATCGAAAATGGTTTCATCCCGCAGTACGTGATCACCCCGGATAAAAAGAAGGTCATCACTGACCTGAAGAAAATAGCGAAAGATGCAGAGATGATCTGGCTGGCGTCTGACGAGGACCGTGAAGGAGAAGCCATTGCATGGCACCTGGTCGAAGCGCTGGGCCTGAAAGAGAAAGACACCAAACGGATCGTTTTCCACGAAATTACGAAACCTGCAATCCTTGAGGCAATTGAAAACCCAAGGAAGATCGATAAAAACCTGGTGGATGCCCAGCAGGCCCGGAGAGTTCTTGACCGGCTTGTCGGATTTGAATTGTCGCCGCTGCTCTGGAAAAAAATCAAACCTTCCCTTTCAGCCGGCCGTGTTCAGTCGGTTGCTGTGCGTCTTATCGTTGAACGGGAAGAGGAGATCAAGGGATTTAATGTTACTTCTGCATACAGGGTCCTGGCCGAATTCATCATCACCAAGGACATTAAACAGATACTCCTTTCAGCAGAACTGAATAAACGGTTCAGCGAAAAGAAGGATGCCATCGCCTTCCTGGAAAAATGTAAAAATGCCGCCTTCTCCATCGAGGATATCGAAACAAAACCTTCAAAGAAATCACCTGCCCCGCCATTTACTACTTCCACGCTTCAGCAGGAAGCCAGTCGCAAGCTGGGATTTTCCGTTGCCAACACCATGCGTGTTGCGCAGCAGCTCTACGAATCCGGGAAAATCACATACATGAGAACGGACTCGGTGAACTTATCAAAGCTCGCGCTGAACGTTGCCAAGAATGTCGTCACCGATTCATTCGGCGCGGAATACGTGAAAACCCGCCAGTACACAACGCGTACAAAAGGCGCGCAGGAAGCGCATGAAGCCATCCGCCCGACTTACCTCGACAACCGCACCATCGAAGGCGATCATTCACAGACGAGATTGTACGACCTGATATGGAAACGTACCATCGCCTCACAGATGAATGATGCATTGCTTGAAAAAACGAATGTAACCATCAACATCTCAAATACTGCTGAGAAATTCATCGCCCGGGGAGAAGTCATCAAATTCGACGGGTTCCTGAAAGTCTACATGGAATCACGCGATGACGAAGATGACGAAAACCAGGAAGGACTGCTTCCGCCACTTACTGTTGGTGAAAAAATGATTCCGAAAGAGATCAGCGCACAGGAAAAATTCAGTCAGCACCCGCCAAGGTATACCGAAGCAAGCCTCGTTAAAAAACTGGAAGAGTTGGGAATCGGACGCCCCTCAACATACGCTCCGACAATTTCCACGATCCAGAAAAGAGAGTATGTTGTCAAGGAAGACCGGGATGGGTTCATCCGCAGCTATGGCATGATAACACTGAAGGATAAGACCATCAGTGAAGAAATAAAAACAGAAAATACAGGTTTTGAAAAATCAAAACTCTTTCCTACCGATATCGGGAACCTGGTGAATAACTTCCTCGTCCAGTACTTTGACAACATCCTGGATTATAATTTTACAGCAAGTGTTGAAGAGGAATTTGATGAGATCGCCCAGGGGAAAATGGTCTGGAACCAGATGATCCGTGATTTTTATTTTCCTTTCCATGAACAGATTGAAAAAACACTCGAACAATCCCAGAAGGTAAGTGGTGAAAAGCTGCTTGGCCAGGATCCGGTTTCAGGTGAGAATATCTTTGTGAGGATAGGCAGGTATGGCCCGATGGTACAGAAGGGAGATGCGGATCCTGAAAACAAACCCAAATATTCAAGCCTCAAAAAAGGACAGAGCATCGACACAATTACCCTGCCTGAAGCGCTTGACCTTTTCAAATTACCAAGGACCGTCGGTCTTTTTGAAGATGAGGAAGTGGTTGCTTCCGCCGGCCGTTTCGGTCCTTACGTCCGTCATAAATCCGCGTTCTTTTCCCTGGCAAAAACTGATGATCCCCTCGAAATCAGCCTGGACCGGGCCATTGAACTGATCCATGAAAAGAGAAAGAAAGAAAGTGAAAAACTGATCCGTGAGTTTCCGGAAAAAGAAGATCTGAAAATCCTCAATGGACGCTATGGTCCTTATCTTTCCTACCAGAAACAGAATTATAAGATTCCGAAAGCGAATGATCCTTCCAAGCTGACACTGGAGGATTGCCTGAAAATCATAAATGAAACTGAACCCTCAAAATCCTCGAGGGCTAAAAAGAAAAAATAACTACTTTTATTTTTACATTTTTAGGATAATATGGACTTCTCAGAATTTTTTGATCCCATCGAACCGATGGATTTTCAAGTCGCAGCGGAAGGATCCGGGCATACACGCATGGGTGAACTGATCAAACCTTTCATCGAGGCAAACGACTTCCCTGGCTACCAGGGTTTTGATATCGCACTCATCGGTGTAAAGGAAGAACGGAACGCCATTCACAACGAAGGTTGCGCAATGGCCCCGGATGCCATCCGGAAATACCTGTACCAGCTATATCCCGGATCATTCGATCCGAAGATCGTTGACCTCGGAAACATCAAACCGGGATTCAATATCACCGATACATATTTTGCAGTTTCCGCTGTAGTCGGGGAACTGCTCGAGAACAACATCATCCCGCTGATCATCGGCGGAAGCCAGGATATCTCCTATGCCAATTACCAGGCATACCAGAACCTCGGACAAATCATCAACATAGTCTCCATCGATAACCAGTTTGATCTCGGGCATTCCGAAAATGAACTGAATTCACACGCATTCCTGAGCAACATCATCCTGCATCAGCCCAACTATCTTTTCAATTATGCAAACATTGGCTACCAGACCTACTTTACCGACCAGGAAGCGCTGAAACTGATGAAGAGCCTGATGTTCGATACATACCGCGTCGGCATGATCAGGCAGAATATTGAAGATGCCGAACCTGTTGTCCGCAATGCCGATATGCTTACGGTCGATGTTTCTGCAATCCGCCAGTCGGACGCCCCGGGAAATGGAAATGCAACACCCAACGGCTTCTATGGTGAAGAGATGTGCCAGATCATCCGGTATGCCGGGTTGAGCGACAAGCTGACTTCCATCGGTTTCTATGAGACAAATCCAACGTATGACAACCATGGCCAGACATCACACCTGGTAGCTCAAATGATCTGGTTTTTTATCGAAGGATTTTATAACAGGCCACACGACTTTCCGTTCAAAAATGATGATGACTACCTTAAATACAGGGTGTCCATCAGTGATCACCGGGATGAGATCAGCTTTTATAAAAGCAAGAAAACCGACCGATGGTGGATGGAAATCCCGCTGCAACTGGAACAGAAAATCAAATATCAGCGGCATTACCTTGTGCCCTGCTCATACCAGGATTACCAGATTGCATGCAACAACGACATTCCCGATCGCTGGTGGATGATGTACCAGAAACTTATGTAGATCACCGGGGATTAAACGGCCCTGTCAGGATTTTCCGCCAGGAAAGCCTTCCAGCCTGAGAAGCCTTTCTTCTCTGCACCCGCATCGCGCTGAAAATAATGGCACATCGCTACTGCAAGACCATCCGTGGCATCAAGGTGTTTCGGCATCTCCTTGAAAGTTAACAGGTGTTGCAGCATGGCGGCAACCTGCTCTTTGGATGAACTTCCTTTGCCCGTGATCGACTGCTTGATCTTACGCGGGGAGTATTCGAAAACCGGGATCGAACGTGACAATGCAGCTGCAATCGCCACTCCCTGCGCCCTGCCAAGCTTCAGCATGGATTGGACATTCTTCCCGAAAAAAGGAGCTTCAATTGAAAGTTCATCCGGATGATACGTGTCAATCAGTGAAGAAGTTTGTTCAAAAATATTTTTCAGCTTCAATGCATGATTAGCTACTTTATCTAATTTTAACACACCCAGGGAAAGCAGGGTGATTTTTTTTCCAACGACTTCTATAATGCCATATCCCATGATGTTTGTACCAGGATCAATGCCAAGGATAATTCGGTTATTCGTCACTTTTTCCAGATGAGTAAGACGACAAAAGTAAAGAAAACCTATAACATTTTGCTGAGGATATTGATCCTGTTGGCAACCTATGGTTTCCTGTATTCAAAAGTCTTTCATGAGAAAGACTGGCGGCAATGGCTGCGGATTTTCGGCGATCTCTTCGGCAAGAAAGAGCTGCATCTCATGCTGATCCTGGTTATTCTGATGATGATGGTCAACTGGGGCCTGGAATCTGTTAAATGGAGAAAGCTCATCAGGAAAATTGAAAAGATCTCTTTCTTCAGGTCATGCCAGGCAGTACTCACCGGAGCATCCATCAGTTTCTTTACACCAAACCGGATCGGGGAGTATTTCGCGCGGGTCTATGTCCTCGAAAAGGCCAGTCATATAGAGGGGATCCTGGTCACGATCATCGGCAGCATGAGCCAGTTGATTGTCACGATTCTAACCGGGACAATAGCGCTGTTAATATTTGATCCGGCGAAATTCTACAATGTTCCGCCAATCACCGGGTATCTCTATTCTTCTTTGGTTGTAATGCTCGTCGTCATTGATCTGCTGCTTCTGTTTTTCTATTTTAATGTCTCCCTTCTTGCATCGTTAAAAGAGAAAATCTTCTGGGTAAAGCTGAGAAAACTCCGGAAATTTTTCATCGTTTTTTCGCTGTTCCATAAAAAAGACCTCGGAATAATAATGGGCCTGAGCTTTTCAAGGTATATCGTGTTTTCTCTTCAGTATTATATCCTGTTGCGGATTTTCTCTGTTCCAATTTCTTTTGTTGACGGGACCATCATCACCTCGCTCATCTTTTTTGTACTGACGGCCATTCCAACAGTGGCGCTGACTGAACTGGGCGTGAGGGACGCTGCAGCCGTCTACCTGTTTGGCCTCTATTTTTCAAAGCTCGGGATCATGGATGATTCGATCGCTGCAGGAGTTCTTTCGGCTTCAACATTCCTCTGGTTTCTTAACATTGTCGTTCCCGCCCTGACCGGCACCATATTCGTCTACCGGCTTAAATTTTTCAGAAAACCAGTTGATGGAAATGAGTGATTTGTTTTCTGCGTCTTTGCGTCTTTGCGGTTATTTTTAAAATATACCAGAGCGATAAATGTAAATTTGCCGAATCAGCTTATTCTTTATTAATGCAAATTCCTCTTATTCTGTTTATCGGATTTCTTTCCATCGCCGGAGCATACTATTTGCTGATCATGCTTGTTTTTTTTGGCTTGCTGAAGAACCGGAATTCAGAAATACAGGAGGAGACGTATCATACAAAAGTCACTGTGATCATTCCTGCCAAAAATGAAGAGACAAACATTCTTCATCTTCTGAATGACCTGCTTCAGCAAACATTTCCTTTCAGGTTGCTGGAAGTGATTCTTGTGGATGATGGCTCAACAGACAAGACAAACATTATGGCGAATAATTTTGCTGCCGATAATCCTGGATTTCCTTTTTTAATTTTGAAAATAGAATCAGATAATAACTTCAGCGGATCCAAGAAACGGGCAATAAAATCAGCTCTTTTACAGTCATCAGGTGAGTTGATCCTTGCTACTGATGCCGATACACGCATCGGGAAAAACTGGATCACATCGATGGTTTCATACTATGAAAAGTTCCATCCCATAATGATCCTCGGGCCGGTTGTATATTCACAGGAAAATTCATTTTTCGCGCGGATCCAGTCGTGTGAATTCATGGGACTGATGGCGGTTACAGAAGGTTCATGCGCACTTCATCGCCCGCTGATGTGCAACGGGGCCAATATTGCGTATTCGCGCAAAGCGTTTGACATGGTTGGAGGTTTCGATGACAACTTCAGGATTCCTTCCGGCGACGACATGTTCCTCATGATGAAGATCAGGAAACGGTTTGGCTGGAAAGCAGTCCGGTTCAACCGGTCGGAAGAAGCGATCGTTGTGACTTCACCAAATGCAACGATGCATGAATTCATCCAACAACGCCTGAGGTGGGTTTCAAAAAACAAAGGTTACAAGGACTTCTTTGTCCTGTTCGTGGCAACATTGACATACCTTTTTAATGTCAGCCTCCTGCTGGGATTGATCGTGGGCTTTTTCATTCCTTCAGTCTGGGTTCTTACCCTGATCCTGCTTGGCGGAAAAATTGTCGTGGAATTTCCTGTGCTGTGGAACTATGCTATTTTCCTGGGAAGAACAAAAGATTTAATAGTAGTTCCGGTCGTTCAGTTCCTGAACATTTTCTATGTCTCAATCATTGGATTGCTTGGGAATTTCCTGACGTACGAATGGAAGGGAAAGAAAGTTAATCCGACAGGGAAGTCCTGAGGATAATAGACTCCGCGAACATCAAATCAGAAGGTTGGGTGATCTTAATGTTTTCGGGATTGCCTTCAACAAGGAAGATTTTTCCGCCGGTTGATTCGAACACCGTTGCATCATCCGTAAAATCAATGGGCTCAGTTTTGGCATAAGCATCTTTGATCGCCTTTGCATTAAAAGCCTGCGGCGTTTGAACGATTCTGAACTGGTCACGTGAAACGGGCTTGTTTCCTCCCTTCTCCACTTTCCTGATGGATTCATTCACGGGGATTACCGGGATTGCATTCCCGTTCTTTTCGGCTTCTTCAAATACATTGGTAATGGTTTTCTGCGATACCAGCGGCCGCACACCATCATGGATTGCAACAATAAAGTCATCGGGAACGGCTTCCAGGGCGTTCTTTACGGATTGATACCTGGAATCACCACCCGTTACAATCGAATGCCGGATTTTGAAATTGTATTTTGAACACAAATCCTGCCAATAGGCGGTGTATGATTCGGGAAGAGCAAGGATGATCAGCATTCCCGGGTTAAAAAGATAAAATGCCCTGACGGTCCGCATCAGTACAGGTAATCCGCCAAGAAGAAGAAATTGCTTTGGAATTCTACTGTTCATTCGGGATCCCGAACCCCCGGCTACGAGTATGACTGCTTGAAGCGACAAGGAACAGGTGGAATATTGGTTTAAATAATCAACATTGGATTGCCATAGGTAAAGAATTTATATTTCTTTTCAATGGCGATGTCGTAAGACTGCATCAGGAAATCGTAGCCCGCAAATGCGGCAACCATCATCATCATCGGCGTCTGGGGCAGCTGGAAATTGGTGATCATAGCATTGGCAATGCTGAAATCATACGGCGGGAAAATGAACTTATTGGTCCAGCCGCGATAGGGTTTCAGGGTTCCTGCAATCGTCACGGATGATTCAATGGCTTTCATCGTAGTCGTTCCTACGGCAACAATATTTTTCTTGCGTTCTTTCGCTTTATTGACGATCTCACAAGCTCTTTCATCGATGATGACCTCTTCCGAATCCATCTTGTGCTTGGTCAGATCTTCCACATCAATGGTGCGGAAGTTTCCAAGACCCGCATGAAGCGTGATCTCTGCAAAAGTCACCCCCTGAAGTTCCAGTCGTTTCATGATTTCCCGGCTGAAGTGCATACCTGCCGTAGGAGCCACAACAGCACCTTCATGTTTTGCATAGATGGTCTGGTAACGCTCTTCGTCTTCTGTCGTTGCAGGGCGGTTATGGATCTTGGGTAACGGCGTTTCGCCGAGTTTCTGGATGGTCTTCTTGAACTCCTCGTAAGGTCCGTCAAACAGGAAGCGGATCGTTCTTCCCCTTGAAGTGGTATTATCTATGACTTCAGCAACAAGCGAATCGTCGTCTCCGAAATAGAGCTTATTCCCGATCCTGATTTTCCTGGCAGGATCAACCAGTACATCCCACAACCGGGATTCGCGATTGAGTTCGCGTAAAAGGAAAACTTCAATTTTTGCACCTGTCTTCTCCTTCTCGCCGTACAGTCTGGCGGGAAAAACTTTAGTGTTATTTAAAATGATGACATCTCCTTCACCAAAATAATCGAGGATATCTTTAAAACATTTGTGCTCGATAGTCTGGGTTTTGCGGTTCAAAACCATCATTTCTACATCGTCCCGGTGTTTGGAAGGATGACTTTCAATCAAGTCTGGCGGGAGGTGAAATCGGAACTGGGATAATTTCATATTAATTTTCCGGTTTTTAGGGCTGGCAAAGGTAAGGCAAAATTAGCATAAAGTCAAGGGAAAGTTATCTTTACCGGTCAATGTGAAAATAACTAAACGGAAAATACAGACAACTTATTTCAGTTAGTCTCAATAAAAAGATCATTGATTTCTGTTCCGGTGTGAAGGTAAAAACCATTCAAACCAATTGACATAGCTGCCTCAACATTTTCGGGTGTATCATCAATGAATATTGATTCAGAAGGATACAGCCCGCTTTTTGAAAGAACAAATTCAAAAATTTCTTTCCCGGGTTTTTTCAAGCCGACCTGGAATGAAAAGTAGGCCTTTTCAAACAGGTCATTGAAATCACTGTACCCGGTTTGTAGCTGGAAATCCCGCAGGTACTTTTTATAATGGATCTGGTTGGAATTGCTTAGGAGGAAAATCCGGAAATGGCTCCTGAGGTTTTCCAGAAGCCGGATTCGTTTTTCAGGAATATTAAGCAACATGGCATTCCAGGTTTCATCGATGGTATCGTCGGATGGCGGTATAACATAATTATCCCTGATTTCCTGCCTGAATTTCTCAGGAGAAATGGCACCGGTTTCAAGATCCTCAACAAGGGTCTGAAATCTCTGTGACTGGCTGACCGCTGAATCCGAAGCCGCAGGCCTGGAAGGCCCGAATTCCCTGAACTTTTGTTCTGTTTTCGAAATATCGAGTCCGCAGATAACTCCGCCAAAATCAAAAATGATATTTTTAATAGCTGAATGATTCGGGATGACTGAAGTGAGACGTAACATGTGCCGGAAGTGCTGGTAATAAAATAGTTTTTGCAAAAATGGGATAATTTCGATAATTTTGCACACCTTTTTTACATCTTCCTTTAAATTTCCTGTGAAATAAAAGTGGAATGTAAAAATTGTAATTCGAAAATCATAATTCGAATTGGGCCTATAGCTCAGTCGGTTAGAGCACCTGACTCATAATCAGGTGGTCCCTGGTTCAAGTCCAGGTGGGCCCACTTCAAAATCAGCCACTTACATGCATTCTTCTGTAGGTGGCTTTTTCTTTTTACATACATTTATACATACAAAAGGTCCAGGAACGAATGTTCTTTTCATATTCATTTGATTATATCAAGTATGGTAATATTGTTGATTCCTTGGCCTAATTAACATCAAATTAGCCATTGAGAATGTGACAACTCCTTAATTGGTGACAATGTCTAAGATCAAAGAGAAGAGTTGAGGAAGGGGAATGATAAAAGTAAAGCTTAAGCGGTAGTTGCGATTTATTAAAATATTATCTTTGAGAATTACATATAGAGAGTTGCATGTCTTTTCATTAACCTGTCATTCGCCTTTTTTTGATAACAAAACTAAGGAACCAACTTTTTATCACGTTAAGTAAAATTGTTCCAAAATTTAGGTTTCTCGATCGTTAGCAACAAATTTTAAAAAGTCCATTCATGAAACCGCATATCATAATTCTCCAGTTTTTCTTTCTGCTACTTTCGGTTTTCTGTTATAGTCAAGGGCACTATATTGGTCAAAATTACGGTGGAGGAATTATATTTTTTATTGATGGATCAGGTGAACATGGTCTTATTGTTGCGCCTAATGATCAAGCAAAAGATAGAATTTGGGGATTTGTTGGAAGTTCGCCTGGATATAAATCGGTTACAGGTGCTACATCCTTGGATAATGGATCTTTAAACACAGAAAAGATTATTCAAACAATTCCACTACCGGAAACATCGGCTGCCTTTATTTGTGACACATTAACTCTAGGAGGGTTTACTGATTGGTATCTGCCTGCAATAAGAGAATTAAGGCAGATCTATGATAAACAAGATTTTATAAAAAACTTTTCATTAGGAGACTATTGTAGTTCAACTGAAAACGATTTAAATAAATCATGGAATATACATTTTGAACCGCGTAAAACAATTGAATTTCTAAAAGCTAAGGATTCAAAGTCATTTATTGTAAGGTGTGTGAGAAGTTTTTAACATCTGTTCTAGCATGCTTCTATCCCCAATGCTACGCACGAACGAAATCGCAGGGACTAATACAAACCCATTGCATCGGGCTCAATGGGGCTCATTAGCGGCATTGAAAACGAAAACATACTTTGTATGAAACACCTAGACCATATCTGAGATCAACAGGCCCATTCTAATACTAGTTGCAGGTGTTGTAATCTTGATTATTGTTGCAATGACATTTATTGCTTTTAAAAAACGTAGGAAGCAAGAAAAAGAAGAATGATCTGCCCAAATTAAGCCGGTATCCTGAGTTTAGGGCAATTTGCCCATTTACAGAGGTTATCGATCGAAAAGCATTGACACTATTGATAAAACGATGAAAATAGATCCATTTGCATATACAGCAAGTTTGCCCAGATGCTTTATTACTCCTATCGCTTCGAAAAGCCTTGAAGCCATCCAGAAGTTTGTTGGCAAGATAGAGACGATTGAAGGGCATCCGAATGAAGCATTTATCGTGAATTTTGAAAAGTATGAAGTTCCTAATGACTTTGATGTATGGAAACATCCACGCTCATGTTTTATTAATTGTGAAAAACAGTTATGGGTTGAGGTTAATTTTAGAAAATATCGAAAAGTATATAAAGATGTTTTTCCTGAAATTGAGGATTTTAAAGATTTTGCCATTGACCATCTGATGAACAGAAAGCTTGCTAGGGCATTTGATTACAAATATATTAGGCTTATTCACATTGACAAAATTACCAATGCATTACATGGTGTTAGTCATGAGACATTATCAGTTAGGGGAGATAACTATGACCTTCAATCCAAAGAGATAAAAAAGGCAAGTCATATTCAAGAAGAAAAATTGCGTCAGATAAACCAACAAATACAATATGCTGATGTTTTTGAACTATCAAAACTCTTAAATTTAAAAACATTTGGTCGTCCATATTATGGTCCAGATTTTCCTGATATTAGTGACTATATTATGATGTTTTACCACTAGCGTTGCGTTATAGTTCTAACAATATCAATTGATTACAATTTTGTTCTTTGACATCTTGATAATTTTCGTTTAAAAAGAGTTTTTTCATAGGTGTTCGATCAAATGCTGAAAGGCTTATCAG
>Ga0209697_10001303_pt1 | contig 38819 bp, 36 predicted proteins | sample AliMusrvi5mmetaG_FD_184115 | JGI IMG/M metagenome (GOLD analysis project Ga0209697, IMG submission 184115) | Freshwater lake bacterial and archeal communities from Alinen Mustajarvi, Finland, to study Microbial Dark Matter (Phase II) - Alinen... | ecosystem: Environmental > Aquatic > Freshwater... | reverse complement strand
CAAGTGCGCCATAAAGGTGTCGCGTCTTCATTATTCATAATTTCAGCCCCACTTTCACTCGTTCCACCATCCCCTTCAATTTTTTGTCCTCTCCCATCTTCAATACAAACCGGCGACTGGCTTCAACAATAGCTGTCTCCCCTACATCAAACAGGTTACCTATTTCACGCAACTTCACACCACTGTATTTGTGGCAGATATGAATGCTCGCTTGTCGTGCCAGTTTTTCATTTTCTACAAAAATGGTTTTTACCTTCTTGACAATATCTTCCGGTGATGGACGAGATGTTAGTTGCCGCAACGCAGGTATGTTTTTGTCCGCTTCCTTCGTATCAACATGAGTTGTCGTGATTTCTTCGACAAATGCGGCGCTACCCAGTATTGATGATCCTACAGTGCCTTGTAGTGGACTTTCATATTCGTTTCCTATGATGTCCTCTACAAATGCCCGGTATTTCTTTTTGGCCCCTGCATCACTTTTGCCGAAATATCCCAAGATGAAATCTGTCTTCAGCCATTCAGGAGTTTTTGCTTGACCGATATAATTCCGATAACTGGACCATAGGTATTCCTCTGGTCTGGCAACAATCCCAGCCCTGACCGGATTCAAGTGGATGTAACGGGAAAGTTCCGTTGCATATTCATCCGCTTCAACAAGGATTGCTTTGAACCGCCCTTGAAACAGGTGCCCAGCACGTTTTCTTTTGATGTTGAAATAGATCGTATAAGCTCCATTTATATGCCGCATTATTTGCGACAAGTTTCCTGCCGGTGTTTCCAGTAGAATGTGATAGTGGTTGCTGAGCAGGCAGTATGCGTGGATGACTGCACTGTAACGTTCCGTTGCTGATTCAAGATATGACAGAAACTTTTCCCGGTCTTTTTGGCTTTTGAATACATCCTTCTGCTCGTTCCCTCTCGACGTGACATGATAGAATGCATACGGATATTCAATTCTTAATGGTCGTCCCATGATTATCTCCTTTGAAAGATAAGATGTTCATATCGTATCAAAGAATTCAGATTTTGTGAATATTGAAGACCTGACACCTATAGTTTAGACTGGCGGTGTGGCAAAATATGGCATATTTTGCCCTCAACTACTCAGCCGTGAAAAAAGTGGGCTTGTAGATTGGCCTGTATTCCGTGTTATTTGACAACTGAACCGTTTTTGTGCCTCCCTTGCTGATTTTCGCTTACAGTGCATACTTGGCTCTTCACCTCAGTCCAACCTTGACTGCCTCTGCTTGCTGTTTCCGCTAACCGTAAGCAAGTCGTTCATAGAGGGCTGCAAACGTCTGTGCATGGGCAGTTACATGGCGGCTGAATCTGAGCTTCAAGCGCCGGCCGCTAGTGATCAGCCTACCGGCAAAGTAGATCAGCTCCTGCATGACGGTTTTTATCCGTCGGCGTTTTGCTTCATGCCGGATGATCCCCTTGGCGTTTACCAAGGCTACCTGCCCCATGAAGCGAAGTATGTTGTACACCAGTGCGCCGCAAGCCATAACCAGCTGGTTTGTAGCGAACTTGCCAGACGGCAGTCGCTCAAGATCCATGTCGGTCTTGATCTCGGCGTGGTACTGCTCAGAGGTGGCATGCCCCTTGTACAGGTCAATGACTTCCTGATCGGTTACCTTCAGGCTGGTCCACCAGCCTTCAAGTTCATACTCGGGTATAAGGAGTTGCTGACCCTTCTTGTCGATGGTGCGTTCAGTGATGCGTACAACACGGCGGAGGGTAATTGTGCACCTAACGCCGTCAGCATCGGTAAACTCTTTCTTCTCCTTGATGCTCATGGTGCCGATTCGCTTGCCGAGCCGTGGAGTGACAACATGGCCTTCTGCAAAGATCTGTCTTGCCCAGGCGATCATGTCCTGCTTGCGGGGATTCCATTTGATGATCCAGTCAACCTTGTCATGCCGTGAAAGTTCGTACTGGTTGTCAATAGCATCATGGGCTGAGTCTTGGCGAATCAGGATTTTCTTCTTGCAGTATTGACGTACGCGACCCAATGTTTCACGGATGAAGCGTATGAACTCTTTCTGGGGATGCTGGGAACCGGGCAAAAGGTGCAGGTTGACCAGCCAGCCTTCGTTGCCCAACGCGCTTACTGATCACGTTCTGGATTGGTGGTCGCGAACTTGAAGATGCCAGGCAGATGCTTACCGACTTGGTCGCACGCTGTAAAAACAAGCCTCTGTTTGTATCTGATGAACTGCCTCACTACAGAACAGTACTTGGTGAACTGTTTTACGAACTGGCTCCAGTTGAACCAACAGGCAGACCGGGGCGACCGAGAAAACCGGAAAAAGTTATTGATGACGATTTATACTACGCTACGGTTCACAAGACTCGCCAGGCTGGTAAAGTAATCAAGGTCGAGCGCAAAATTATCTATGGCAATGAGATAGACATTTTTGAACGGTTGGATCAGTCGCCAAGCCAGACAATCAACACAGCCTATATTGAGCGGTCCAATTTGGACTGGCGCCTATGGGATGCCCATTTAGCTCGGAAGGCACCAACGGTCGCACGTTCGATGAGGTGGTTGAAAGCAAAATTTGCCATCTGCGTTACTTGTTACAATTTCATCCGTCCGCACGAAAGCTTAAGCCGAGGCATGGATAGAATATTTCGTCCCAAGACTCCGGCTATGGCTGCAGGTGTAGCGGATCACCGTTGGACCTTTTCTGAGTTGTTGGCTTATCCAGTACTATGTCAATGATATGGGGACATTACCTTAAATCCAGACTACACGCGAAACTTGGAATTCGATCCGAAGCGCAATCTTTTTACAGACCTAGAGAGTTCTGTACGGTTTGGCCCGTAAGGAATGTTTACTGACACCGATTCCGCCGGAAATCCAAAGGGGTAACCGTGGGACGCAACGGTTCGGCGCGATGTTTGCTGATCTGTAAGGAGGGAAGTTTGAATATGCGGACCTTGGGATCTGATTGCGAGTCCATCTTGGGTTTCATGGCGAGCTTTCCTCCTCGTCGCGACACGCTGGAGGTCTCAGTTGCATCGATTCTGCCCCAGGTCGATCGCCTTTTCATTTACCTCAACGGCTACGACCATGTCCCTGGATTTCTGGAGCACGAAAAGATCGTAGCGGTTCCCGCCCACGACTTGGAGGACTTGCGGGACGTGGGGAAGCTTTATTGTATGCCGGAAGCGCCCCAGGGCTTTTATCTCACCCTCGATGACGACATCTTCTATCCGGCGAACTACAGCGAGAACTTGGTCGCAGCTGCTGAGCGATACGGCCGCAGGGCCATTGTTGGCGTGCATGGCGTGATCCTGGATCAATCTGATCGCCGATATTTCACCAGAGGGCGCATGGTCCATTGTTTTTGGAAGGAACTTGAATCAGATGTCCCCGTGAACGTGGTTGGAACAGGAACGATGTGTTTTCATTCCTCGACTATTTCGCTCAAAGCAAATGGAATGCCGAAAGGTATGCTCGATATTGGCGTGGCGCTGGCTGCCAGGCAGGCCATGGTGCCGATGGTCGTCGTTGCCCGGGAAGAGAGCTGGCTCCAACCGCTCAAGGTAACCGGAGGCACGCTGTATGGCGAGTTCTGCAACAACGACGAGGAGCATGCGAGGCTTCTCGAATCCCAACCTGATTGGTCGATTCTGTCGCCTTGAAAAGTATTTGACTTAGCTTGTGGTGAAAAATGGCGAATCGAGAGTTGACTGTTCAGGTGTGGTCTATCCTCTCTGGGCGAGTGAGGATTGAACCCAACTCGATCCGCAAAACGGGTCCGTTAGACTGATCAATGTATGTAGAAAACGGATCTTCTTCAACAACAGGTCTGATGCTCTGTTGAACTAAACCGCTGCGCGGTAATTTAAAAACAAATCAAAACTTGAAGTCAAAAGGCATCTTTCCGGAGGTGCCTTTTTTCGTTTCTTCAAACTGCGTGTCCTTTCATTTACCTTCTTCATGGCCTCTGGCCGAAAACCCCATGAAGAGGAGAATAACAATGACTGAGTTGACACGAAGAATGTATGAAGATTTACAACTTGCCGGGTTCGCACCGAAGACCCAGAAGAGCTATGTTGATGCTGTGCTGAGATTGTCCAGGTATTACGACAAATCTCCCGACCTATTGTCTGAGGAGGAAGTACGGCGTTTTTTCCTGCATCTGATCAATGAATGCTGTTCCGCCGGGAGCACAGTCACTATCTATCTCTGCGGCATCAAGTTTTTTTATGAGACCACCCTCAAGCGCACATGGAACGTCTTTGGCCTGGTTCGACCGAAGCGCGTAAAAAAGCTTCCGGTGGTGCTGTCGGTCAATGAGGTTCGTACCATCATTTCATTGATCCGCAAGCCGCTGGCACGGATGGGCTTAATCCTCATATATTCCTGCGGACTGAGGGTATCGGAAGCAGCCCGGCTCAGAGTAGAAAATATAGATGGTGAGAGGCGTATGCTCTGGGTGCGTAACAGCAAGGGCGGTAAAGACCGCAGTGTGCCGCTATCCGAACCGACACTGGTACAGCTACGGGCATTCTGGCGCACGACCAGGACAAAAGATTGGTTCTTTCCCGGTCGGGACGGAGAACACATCAACATCGCCACATTGCAGGGTGCTTTCAAAGCTGCTTTTCTTGAGAGCGGTATCAACAAGAAGGCGTCAGTCCATAGCCTTAGGCACTCGTTTGCGACGCATCTTCTGGAATGCGGTGTTGACATCCGTACAATCCAAAAAGTACTGGGACACGAAAGTATCATAACCACTTGCATCTACACCCATCTGACCGACAAGATCACGGACCACTTAAGCAAAACCATCAACCACCTGATGACTGGCCTGTCGCTATGATAGAACTTGCCGATATCATAGCCCAATACGGCGGAGAGTGTCTGAGCGAATTTGGCAACCGGATGTTGCCAAGTCACAAACGGGCGCTTGCCGACATTTTGTCTTGTCGCACGGAAAGCATGGGTGGTCATATACACGAATGCGATGCTTGCGGCCATCAGCAGTACTCGTATCATTCCTGTAAAAACAGAAGCTGTCCCAAATGCCACACCGGCGACACAAAGCGTTGGTTGGAAAAACGGGAAGCAGAACTGCTTCCCGTCCGCTACTTCCACGCTGTTTTCACTCTTCCCCAAGAACTGAGAAACATCGTGCGAAGCAATCAGAACAAACTCTACTCAATCCTCATTCAAGCGGCGTCAGAAATGCTCGTGAAGCTCGCCCTTGACCCCAAACATGTCGGCGGAAAACTGGCCATACTTTCTGTACTACATACTTGGACCCGTGCCATTGATTTCCATCCCCATGTCCACATGCTGGTTCCTGCCGGTGGATTGGACAAGGATGGTAACTGGCGCACCACAAGAAAGAAGTGGCTTGTCCCGGTAAAGGCTCTGTCCAAACTGTTCCGTGCACGGTTCATGAAACTTGCCCAAAAAGCACTGCCAGAGGAAGCCTTTCCTCAAGAGGTATGGAAAAAGGATTGGGTGGTATACTGCAAACCACCACTCACCAATTCGAAGAAAGTACTTCGTTATCTTGGTCGCTACGTCCACCGTATCGCTATTGTCAACAGCCGGATTGAGTCAATGGACAATGGCAAGGTGACATTCCGTTATCAGGAGAGCGCCACGGGAAAACTGAAGCGTATGACACTGACTGCCAAGGAGTTTCTCCGCCGATATCTCCAGCATGTACTGCCGCAGGGGTTTCACAAGGTACGCTACTACGGTTTGCTCAGTCCAGCCAATCGTACTACTTTAAAAAGAGTGCAAATGCTTCTGGCATCGAGAATTAAGGAGAAACCAACAGCGATCACAGAAACAGAGCCAACAAAGTCTGCTGCGGGACGTATTTGTCCCTGCTGTTCAGAGGGAACCATGATCGTGATCTCTTGTCTGCCGAGAAAGTCTCGAAGCTCACCGAAAGCGGACTAAGGCAGGCGACAACAGGAATCTGAAAACTATGCTTGAAATAATTCAGGTAAAGCGCTACAGGTGCGCCTATCATCTCCGAATATGGCGTTTATGGACAACATTCGAAGTAGAATAGCGATAAAAATATATGAGAAAGAGCGACTGATACGAAAAATCCTACCATAAGACTTATTGAAATGCCCTCGTAAGGCCAGCATATCACTACACGCAGAATTAAAAACCGAGATAAAAATCCAAATAGCAGCGGAGCCGAAGCGGTTTAGTTCAACAACAGTTTATGCGGCGGTTCCGCTGACGCTACACACCACATAAACTCTTAAATCGTTAGTATCGCAGGTTCCGGCTACATGGCACTGATCCGAAGCTGTGCAAGTGACACCCTGGCACAGCGATAATGCATAACACACACCGCCGTTACACAATAAGGTAGCAAATAGTAGAGCAATGCACGCTGTGAAGGTGCGACAAAAAATAGTATTCATCCGGTAGACCTCCGTAGTGAAATAGACTAATTAAAAAGACATTTTTGCTCCATAAACGGGATGCACTATTACATAATCATAAATTTTCAAACATATTTTAGTAATCAGATGCTTCATCGTTAGCAATACAAATACCTCAATAATACAGCAACTACAGCAAACGCAAGAAGGCCGATTGCAACCGACACCCATGCATAACCGATGTTTACATGCTCTTCATATTCTTCACTCATTCTAATAACCCTTGCTCGTTTCTATCAAAAGTATAGAAAAAAAACAAGGGGAAATTAGAATGTATTTTGGTTATGTGCGGGGGAGTCAGACTACCATCAGCGGGGATAAATCAATTCCGTAGTCAAGCAACTTCAATGTGTCCATCTGCCGAGTTACGTTCAGATCTTTAGAATAAGTCTTTTCGCTTTCGGCATTACGGTCATAGCCTTGCAACTCCATAGCTGCAACATCGTCTTTGTCCAGATGACCTGACAGCGCATTCCGTGCGGCGTAGTCCAATTGGCGCAGGTTTTGCTTGAACCAGTTAACAAATGTATGCCGTGTACTATGAAATGTCTGTTTTTCAGGGTTCATTAGTTTAAGCTTTGCTTTAAATGTACCGTTCCACCACTTTGATACATATTTTTTTATAAAAATATTTCTTCAGATCTTGCGGCACACGCAATCTAAAATAATATGTACCCTTCCGATTTACAAAAGCACTGGACATAAAAAAGCTTTCCTTTGTGGTGCGCCCATTTCTGTGCCACAAAGGAAAGCTTTTATATTGCAATAACTTACAATAAATCAGTAAGTTAGTCTATTTGGGGTGGCTAGAGGGATTTGAACCCTCGTATGTACGAGTCACAGTCGTATGTGTTAACCGCTTCACCATAGCCACCATACAAGAACTGACTTAATAGCCCGAAATGAGTTTGGAAGTCAAGGAATATTTAGTGACTTCGCTGGAAATTTCGGCTCACAATCCCCCCGCTCCCCTGATTTCATCGCAGTTAGTACACAATGGGATCCATTGAATCAATCATCGGATTGAGGCGGACAGCCAGAGAGAAAAGATACGGGTAATCATGCTTTAAATGTTGCATGTACATGACCCACTCACGGGAAAGAAGCCCAAAAACCCGCTTGATATCGCCATTAATGTGGTCAATATCACTCTGCGGCATATTTTCAAACGTTGTACGCGCGTCAAGCTCCTCCACCAGGTGAAAGACAGCCCACAGCAGATCGGTAAACTCTTCATGTTCCAAGAGATTCTGATTTTCCAGTAAACTGACCAAAAAACCTCGTTTCCCAACCAGGTATCGCTTCAGATCATTCTTTTCACTGCGATTCGACTCTATTGAAACAGTGCTTTTTCGCAAATATTCGAGTGCCGTGGTAAACTCTAATTCCTTCCACGACCCGTTAATCAGTAAATGGCGTTTAAGGTCATCGCTGGAAACAACATACACCGACAACTCTTTGAGCAGACGATTACCCACTTCACTAAAAAAAACGCCAATAACCATATTCAGCTTTCGCATGACGACCTGACGCTCCCTCTCCTTTACAACCTGCTCAATCATCAAAGTAACTATGATGACATAAATAGGCAAAAATGCGAGGTTACCGAGAAACCAAACCGCTAATTCTTTTGCACTGCCAAGTAACACATAGTCCAAACTGTAGAGAATAATCGAGAATAAAAACAGGGAACATACCATCAGTTTTTTGTTGAGAATCAGTTTATGAAGCATGGGGACCTTCCTTGAAAAGAGAGCAGATCTAAAAGATTGAATATTATGACGTTTTAACCGGTAGCGCAATAATAAACGTGCAGCCGCCACCAGGTGGTGATTCGGCGGATAAAGATCCGCCATGTGCTTCAATAATGCGGTAACTGATTGCCAACCCTAATCCGGTCCCGGCGGGCTTTGTCGTCCAGAACGGTTCAAAAAGGTGCCGTTCGCCATCTTCAGGAAGCCCGAAGCCGCTGTCAGTAATACGTATATGGATTGTAGCCGGGTCACAACTGCATTCAACCCGGATTTCCCCCCCATCAGGCATCGCATCTGCGGCATTTTGCAGCAGATTGACAATAACCTGATGGAACTGATTCGAATCTACAGTAACTTCAACCGAGTCCGGCACAAGATTGTGAAGCGTAATGCTTACAAATCGATGGTCCTGTGCAAGAAAAAGAAATTCTTCATCGATATACGGTTGCAACCTGATCCGCTGAAGCTGCGGCGTTGCCGGACGGGCATATATCAAAAACTCCGATATCAGCGCGTCGAGTCGTTCCGCTTCCCTGGTGACTATTGACAGGAGCCGGGAATCATGTTCCTGAAGTGTTGCAGCGCTTGAAAGCAGTTGAACCGATCCGCACAGAGCCGCAAGCGGATTTCGTATCTCATGGGCCATTCGGGCAGAAAGCTCGCCTAGTGCCGCCAATCGATCCGCTTTTTTCAGCGCAGCCTCCATACGGCGGATATCGGTAATATCTCTGAAATTTACAATATAACCTGCCAAAAAACCGTTACTGTTATTAAAGGGATCTACACGATAACCCAAAGTAACGATGGTGCCATCGGCTGTCAGATATTCAAATTCCCGCTGCACAGAAAGATTGAAGAAATCAGACAGCTGCGGAAATACCGTTTCTATCTGCTTGTCATAGGCATCTGACTGGCTGAGTCCGACAATGGCTTCGGCATAAGGATTAAATACCCGAATCCGCCCCGCAACGGTTGTAGTCAAAAGACCGCTCTCACTATGGGCAACGATGGCTGAGTTTAACTGAGCCAGCTCGAAATAATCAATAGAAGATCGTTGAAGGGCCTCTTCGCTTAAGCGGGCTCGCTCTGCCAGCAGGCCGGTAATAAAAGCGGTCAAACCAAAGGCAATAAGGTTGAACGAAATCATATAAAAGAGGCGTAGCGCTCCAACCTGGTACGCATCTTCCTGACTCAAACCGATGAATGAAAGATAACCGAAGTATTGAAAATCCAGAATGGTACCGTAAAGAATACCGCACAGTGATGCAGTATAGAGGGCTTGACGCCGCCCCAGCAACATCCCGGCAACCATGATCGACAGTAGATATAAAAATGAATACGAGCTTAGAATGCCTCCGGTAAAAAGAACCAGGACAGTGACGAACAATAAATCCCAGATTATCTGAAGATTGGTAAGAAACTGCGTATACTTTTGCTTATTACTAAAAAATAATGAACTGACAGAGAAAACAAAAGAAAACGCCATCAACCTGATGATACCAGGCTGAAAGCGTTCCGTTCCAACAGAAGAATTTTGAAATTCAAGCAGCAGTGTTGTCGCCAGAAAAAGAAATGAGACAATTATCCTGGCGTAGATGAAGAGTCTGAGTCTTCGTTCGGACCCCATAATCAACCGCCGACGGCTCCCGCCAGCTTGAAGATCGGCAGATACATGGCAACAACCAGACCACCGACCGTTGTTCCGAGAAACACCATAAGCAACGGCTCCATCATAGCCGTCATCGCACCTACGGCATCATCAACTTCATCATCATAAAAGTCAGCAATTTTATTCAACATGGCGTCCATTGCACCGGTAGCTTCACCGACAGAAATCATCTGAACCACCATCGGTGGAAAAACTCCGCAGGCAGCCAGAGGTTCGGCCATGGTTTTACCTTCCGAGATTGCCTGCCTGACAGCGTAGATTGCCTCTTCAACAATTTTATTCCCTGCGGTTTTGGCAACAATTTCAAGACCATCCATAATCGGTACACCGGAACTCACCATGGTCCCCAGGGTTCTGGTAAATTTGGCCACGGCAACCTTCCTGATCAGCGGGCCGGCAATTGGTGCCTTGAGAGCCAGCCGGTCTATATTTTTCTGGCCGGACGGGGTGGCGTAATATTTTTTTACGGCCCAGACAATCGCATAAAAACCGCCTATTAACACAACGATATACTTGATCAGAAAATTACTGAGAGCAATAACGAATCTGGTCGGAGCAGGCAACTCTCCCCCGAATTCAACGAACATTTTAGCAAACGTCGGAATAACAAAAACCAGAATGACACCAACAACCACAACAGCAATGGACATGATCGTAATCGGGTAAACCATGGCGCCTTTAATCTGTTTTTTTAACTTCATTGATTTTTCAATGTAGGCGGCAAGCCGTGTCAATATCGTGTCCAGAATACCGCCTATTTCGCCGGCCGATACGAGGTTTACAAACAGCTGGTCAAAAGCTTTCGGATGTTTGCTTAAAGCATCGGCAAACGTAGAGCCGCTCTCAACGCTTTCCTTAACCTTGTATAACATATCCTGAAACGCCTTGTTTTCCTGTTGGCTTGCAAGTATTTCCAAACATTGAACAAGCGGCAAGCCGGAGTCAATCATGGTTGAAAATTGTCTCGTAAATATGACAAGGTCTTTTTGATCGATCTTTCCGCCGCCGCCGAATTTCGGAAACTTTATACTGAAACCCTTGGATTCGGATTTGATTGTTATATTACTGAATCCATATTTTTTCAGCTGCGCTTCAACGACATCAACAGTTGCCGCCTCGATTACACCTTTTTGTGTACCTCCGGCTCTCGTGCGAGCTTCCCAGTTAAATTTCGCCATTACGGATCTCCTTAATTAATTCAGCATCTCTGGGGACGGCGCTGTATTGCTGCTGCTGGGTTACTGAGCATCTGTTTGAATTCATCAGGATCTTGAGAACGACCGAGCGCGTCTTCAAGCGAAATCATGCGTCTCTGAAAGAGTAAAAAAAGTGACTGATTCATGGTCTGCATGCCGTATTTATCCTGGCCAATCTGCATCTGAGAGTAAATCTGATGAACCTTATCCTCACGAATAAGGTTACGGATCGCGGCATTAGGTACCATTATTTCAAGTGCCAACGCACGTCCTTTCGATCCCATTCGGGGAATTAGCGTTTGCGACAAGACACCTTCGAGTACAAAAGAAAGCTGTGTTCTAATCTGTGTCTGTTGATACGGAGGAAATACGTCAACAATCCGGTTTATGGTCTGGGCACATGAATTTGTATGCAATGTTGCAAGGCAGAGATGCCCGGTTTCTGCCAGGGTGAGAGCCGCCTCAATAGTTTCGAGGTCACGTAATTCGCCAACCAGAACAACATCAGGGTCCTGCCGCAACACAAACCTGAGTGCATTTTTGAATCCTTTGGTATCAGCACCCACTTCGCGTTGGTTAACAAGACACCCTTTGTGAGGGTGGATATATTCAATCGGATCCTCGATCGTAATAATATGCTCACGCCGATTGATGTTGATGAAATCGACTACCGAAGCCAGGGTCGTCGACTTGCCGCTTCCGGTGGGTCCGGTCACAAGAATAAGCCCGCGCGGCCGGGAAGCCAACTCGGTGACTACCGGCGGCAAGTTCAATTCATCAAACGTCATTATTTTATACGGAATGACTCTGAAAACTCCTGCCACGGCACCTCGCTGAATAAACATATTTCCCCTGAAGCGGGAAAGACCCTTTACTCCAAACGAAAGATCCAGTTCATTTTCCTCTTCAAATTTATGTTTTTGCGCGTCCGTCAGCACGCTGTAACAGAGTTGCTTTGTGTCCACCTGATTCATGGCAGGAAAATCCATGGCCATAAGGTGACCATCGACACGCATTTGAGGGGCCGAATTGGTTGTAATGTGGAGGTCAGAACCATTCGATTCCACAAGTATTTTCAGTAGCTGATGAAGGTTGGCCATCTAAGAGCCCCCTGTTTAGTTGTCTGAAACGGTTATTCTCAACACTTCTTCAAAGGAGGTTACGCCCTCCTTCAGTTTTGTCAAGCCGGATTGACGCATCGTCTTGATGCCGATCCTCATGGATTCACGTTTGATCTCAGCCGTGTTGGCGCCATTTAAAATCAGTTCCTTGATTTCCTCGCGCATCGGCATTACCTGATAGAATCCGACGCGACCCTTGTAACCGGTATTATTGCACGCCGGACATCCTTTGCCACGCATACAGACATATGACGGCGCATCTTCCGGGGACACCCCGGCATCGATTAACGCCTGAACCGGAACATCCTCCGGTTGCTTGCACTCACCGCAGACACGACGTGCCAAACGCTGGGCGGTTATCAGATTAACCGCCGAAGCGACCAGAAATGGCTCAATACCCATATTAAGCAGGCGGTTAATAGTAGCCGGGGCATCATTGGTATGTAGCGTTGAAAGAACCATGTGACCGGTTAAAGCCGCCTTGATGGCTATCTCAGCAGTTTCGAAATCGCGTATTTCTCCAATCATGATGATATCAGGATCCTGGCGCAGAAATGAGCGTAACGCAGCGGAAAAATTAAGGCCAATATCCTCATGCATCTGAACCTGATTAATTCCGGCAAAGTTGAATTCGACCGGATCTTCAGCCGTGGAAATATTTTCCGATACTTTATTCAGTTCAGATATTGCCGAATAGAGGGAAACCGTTTTACCACTACCGGTTGGTCCGGTAACCAGCACCATACCAAATGGCTTATGTATTTCGTGCATGAAATGGGCTAAAGCTTCCGGTTCATATCCCAGTTTGGTCAAATCCGTTTGCAGGTTCCCTTTATCAAGAAGACGCATGACAATCTTCTCGCCGAACAGTGTCGGAAGGCAGGAAACCCGGAAGTCCATATCCTTGCCGCCACCCAGTTTTATTTTAATGCGGCCATCCTGCGGAAGCCGGCGTTCGGCAATATCAAGTTCCGCCATAATTTTGATGCGTGAAGTTATGGCATTCTTCAACTTGAGCGGAGGCTTCATGACTTCGTAGAGAACGCCATCAATCCGGTAGCGTACCCTGAAAAGTTTTTCATACGGCTCTATGTGAATATCACTGGCTTTTTTTCTGATTGCATCCTGTAAGATGGCGTTGACCATCTTGACAACCGGGGCTTCTTCCGACGCCCGTTCAAGAACATTGAGATCAATCTGCTCTTCATCACCGACAATTTCCATGTCTTCAACATCCAGATCGCTCATGACGTCAGCGAGAGATGCTGTCTGATCATAATACTTGTCTAATGAAACCTTGATATCGCGTTCCGATGCCACAACCATTTCGATATTGTAGCCGGACATGAACTTTATATCTTCTATCGCAAACAGATTGGATGGATCGCTTACTGCGACAATCAGTGTCGCACCTGCTCTGTTAACCGGAACGAGCTGATACTTTTGGGCAACTTCTGCCGGAATAATTTTTATGACTGCGGAATCGATTTCATAATCAGAAAGGTTGACACTCGGTACACCATACTGCTTGGATAAAAATGAGGTAAGCTGTTCCTCCGTAAGAAGTTTTTGATTAATCAATATCGAGCCAATTCGGAGCTGGTTGCCGGAAAGCTTTTGCTCTTCCAAAGCTTTGCTCAACTGGTCACGGGTCACCAAATTGTTTTTTACCAGGATTTCTCCCAGTCTGCTTGCCTGCATGATTGCTCCATTCACCTGTCTGACACGGCATAGTAGGGAGAATACCGGGTATTGTCAAGGTGTAGATACGTGCGTCAAATGCTGTCCAAAGCCAGCCGCATAACACCATCCGGTGGTCTCTGCCCCGTCCATATTTCAAAAGCCCGTTCACCTTGGGCAACGAGCATACCCAACCCATTGACAGCCCGCAAACCGGATGCAGAAGCTACATTAACAAGTTCGGTCCCATTACGTGAATATACCATATCATATACTCTAGCATGTTTTGGAAGTTGTGCATGATTGATATGCTCAATCCGCTCTCCATTCATTCCGAGTGATGTGGTATTTAGCAGCAGAGACGTCACACCGAGGCATTCTTCGTTCACCTGACTTTGATGAATCACGTCAATGTATGTATCAGGATACCGCGCCGTCATATCCAGCAGTACAGCATGAGCCTTCTCAACAGAGCGGTTGCTGATGACGATTTTTTTCGCCCCGGCGCGACAGAGAGCTGCTATCGCCCCCCGAGCCGCCCCCCCCGCTCCTATGACCAGAATCTGTTCCGCGCCGGGAGAGAAGTCAAGATCCGTCTGGAGAGAATCCACCAATCCGTCGCCATCGGTATTGTAGCCGATCAGAGAGCGTCCGCACAGCTGTACGGTATTAACAGCTCCGGCAGCTTCTGCGCTTTCTTCAAGACGATCCAGAAACGGGATTATGGCCGTCTTGTGCGGGATGGTAACATTAAAACCGCACACACCAAGGGCCTGCAGTCCGGACAGTGCATCTCCCAGATGCTCCGGAGTGACGGCAAAGGGGACATATACGTAATCGAGACCACCTGCTGCAAACGCGGCATTTTGCATAACCGGTGACAGTGAATGCCGGATCGGGTTCCCGATGATACCAACAACACGGGTAGTTCCGGATACGTTCAGCATACATTTACCGTCCCAGGCCATACCGCATCCGTATCTGATCTGCAGAAACCCGCATTTCGGGTGAAATCTTCTCTGCCTTTGCCAACACCACGCTCGCCTCCTGAAGTCTGTTAATTCCCGCAAGAAATTCGCCAAGTTCCAAATAGCCGTTTGCATAAATCATGATTGCTTTGCCGGTATCAAGATCCAGAAAAGACTGTTTTTCCATAATGCCACGATTGCTATAATTATCCAGTATCGAAACATCCGGAATTCCTGACGGCTCATTCATTTTCCGTACCCGGTACACAATTCCCCGTTGAATCGGCAGAAAATCTTTGAATTCGACTGAATATCGAGTTGAAAAATCGATATATACCGGTCTGAACCCAAGATTTTCACTCACTGCAATACGCAACGCCGCTTCAGGACCCAAAGAGGAGACATCGAACTTTCTCAGGTTGCTGTCTTTAAAAACGTGCGGCATTGAATCAAGGTACCAGTTAAATACAAGATGCGGGGTATGGGGAAGATCAACATCGTCGCGCATTCGTTCGATGCCTTGCAAGTACCAGAGCGGGAATGCGCCGCTATCACCCCACGTAAACATGATGGCATTCTGCGGCAACGACCTGAGAGAATTCGAAGCATAATCGAAGGCGATATAATTGTTATGTTGATCGTTTTCATAATAGTTAACGGCGCACAATGCTGAAGGGAGCGTAATAAAAAGTAATGCAACAACTCCATATACCCGGAATCCAACGTGCTCCGGAAGCTGCGCAGAGCGTACCGCAAAGCCGAGCAGCATGAAAAGGCCGACTCCGATCATCACCGCAGTAAGCAGATAGAGCGGTGTAAAAAATTCTTCCGTTAGAAAAATCACTTCCATCGGTGTGTTCAGATACCCGGCAATAACAGAGAGAAATAGTGCTGCCGATACAAGATACGCAATGAATACCGTTCGGTTCTTCCGCCAGAGCCAGACAAGTCCGAGCAGTGTTAATGCAACGCCAACCCAGGTAAACTCTCGCGAAATGTTAAAAGCCCTGATTTGTGCCCATATTAATGCCATACTGCGTACGGGAGGTTCGGTTGGGTACCCTTTCCGCAGGAAATGCCACAAGAATTGATGTACCGTTTTTGAGTCTCCCCAGTTGAGCAGCGGATTGCTCAACGCCCGGATCGGCAAATACAGATGGACAGAGAATCCGAGCAACGCAAATGCCGTTGCAAGAATAAACTCCTTGATGCGGAAAATCACACGCCAATCGGTCAGTACCAGTATCAGGAACCAGGCCGGGAGCATCAATACGACAGTCTGATGAACCGCCATCGCAAGTCCTGCCATAAACGTACAAATATAGACGTACGAGGGACGCTCATTCCCTTCCCGGTACTGTTCCTGCCACCTGAGCAGCAGATAAAAAATAATCGCACAAATAAATGCCAGTAGCGGATAGGGTTTGTCATGATTTGATTGCAGCCACAAGCGGGGTGTGACGCCAAAGGAGAGTGCAGCAGCGAGACCGGCACATTTTATCGCAATCAGGTTAAAGCGCCTGTCTTCAAGCAATACTTCAGCACGAAGTATCGAGGTGGTCAGGATGTACACCATAAGGCACGCCAAAGAAGAAGAAAAAGCGGTCGCTATGTTAACTCGGAATGCGATATTGCCAAGCGGCAGCCAGGTAAACGGCTTGGCATACATCAGGAAAAGTGGGTAACCAGGGGAGTGTGCCGACCCGAGAGAAGCGGTCGCTGTCAGAAACTCACCACTGTCAAAAAAAGTTACCGATGGCGCCAGGGTAGCCATGTAGAGAGCAAACGGGACAATAAATGAAAGGATAAGAAAGCTGTCCGCTTTGAAATGTTTGATGCCGGGTAATCTCATCTCGCTTGTTCCACCCCTTGAAGTTCGTTGAGAGATATCCTGTTTTTCCAGAGATAATACAAACCGGCGAATATAACCGGAAAAAATGAGGTACCATGCATTATCAGTGCAATACTGACTGAAGTCGTTTCTGGGACGCCAAATACGGAGAGCGCCCTGTAACAGGCATAATGGTACGTGCCGATAAAACCGGGAGAAGCGGGTACCATGACCGCAAAAACCAGCATCACCAATATGAACATCGACGCCGTTACCGGCAAATGAACGTTAAACGATCTCAGTGTCATATCAACCGGCAGCAGACAAAATGCCCAGATGCCTGCCGATGTAACCAGAAGCGCCGCAGTATGTGCTCCACGAGAGGACAGTCTGATTCCGCCAATGAAAGAACCGAGAAGAGGGATGATTTTATCAGAAACTCTTTTGGGAAACGGCTTCAATATATATCCGACCGCTGAAAGTGTGCGCACCGTCTGACGCTTCAACTGGTAGAGAAACAGGACGACACCGCAATACAGGAGAAACATGACCATGCCGCCTCCCCTGAGGGCGCCGGCGGCGTCTTCCATCCCTGACGGCAGCCGTACGGCAAACAATGTCATAAGTAGCAGTAACAACACGGTGAATCCGTCAAATAGCCGGTCAATCACCAGTGAGGCAAACACCTCGGGAGCTTCAAGGTTCTCACGGCGCGCCAGTGTATAGGCTCTGATAAACTCGCCCAAACGGGCCGGAAGCAGATTATTTGCCATATAACCGATAATAGTAGCAGAATAAAGTGAAGAAAGCGGAATAGACTTTCTGGATATCAGCAAATATCGCCAGCGCACCGCCCGCAGGAAATAATTGATGAATGTGAAAACGATTGCCAGAAAGACATAACGATAATCAGCCGAGCGAAGTGCGGCTCCCAATGATCGAACGTCAATTTTGCTGAATAGCAGTATCATGAAAAACAGACTGACGGCAATGCCGAGCCAGAATTTCAGATCAGTTTTAGCGCGCACAAGACTCCGATCTCTCATTTGGTTTCAGATAGTTGCGATTCATATTTTCCAGAATACTGCGTGTAGCTGCCACGTCCTGGCCGATGGCGCTCTTAAGTGCGGTAATATCCGGAAATCTCCTTACCGGCCTCAGCCTCTGCACAAAGTAAACGGTAATCGTATGGTCATAAATCCGCTCGGAATAATCAAGCAAAAACACCTCAATCGTTCGCGCAGCCCTGCCGAAAGTCGGATTCAAACCAATATTGCAGGCGCCCTTGACACATGTACCGTCAACTTCAGCCATCACCGCGTACACACCATCAGCGGGGATCAGTTCGTTAGCGGTGGAGATATTTGCTGTGGGAAAACCGAGCGTTTGACCTATTTCACAGCCATGAACAACAGTCCCGGAAATCTGGTAATAGCGGCCGAGAATCTGTGACGCTTCCGTCACATCGCCATCTGCAACTGCAGATCTCACCAGACTACTGCTGAAGATAATGCCTTTTTCGCCAATCGGCGGAAGATCTTCAAGGGTAAATCCGTACAACGCACCAAGTGTCTCCAATGTTTGATAATTTCCTTCACGACCCTTGCCAAAGGCATAATCGTGACCGATTATGATATGCCGCATTCCGAGAGAACTGCAGAGAATCGTCTGTACAAATTCATTCGCCGTTACTTGGGAAAACTCTTTGGAAAAAGGCACTACTACCAGATAATCGATGCCACATTCTTCAATCAGTCCGGTTTTTTGCTTAAAAGTTGTAATCAGGGAGGGAGCTGAATCCGGCGCCAGTATTTTTAACGGGTGCGGATCGAAGGTAACCACAACCGCAGGGAAACCACGTGTCCCGCTTTGCCGTTTCAGGTGGGCAAATATTTCAGCATGGCCACGATGGACACCATCAAAATTACCGATGGTAACAATGGAAGCATCGATAATTTTATCGTAAATATTTAAACCGGTTACTATCTGCATCACAGGTCTATCCTATCCTATCGTCGCGAGTTCCAACCGTTTACCCCAGCGCCGCAGCAGTTCATCATTGAGCGGAATATGGGCCGGAGAGTCAAGTTCCGGATCACGTTCCAGCAGATCAAAAGCTGCCCGGCGGGCCTTTTCCAGCAGGGATCCGTCGCGCAGAATATTGGCGACACGAAAATCGGGCATGCCGGCCTGGCGGGTACCGAGGAAGTCACCCGGGCCCCTGATTTCCAGGTCAGCTTCAGCTATCCGGAAACCATCTCCGGTTGACTCCATAACTCGCAACCGTTTTTCGCCATCTTCAGACAATTTTCCGGAAGTCATCAGCATACAATATGATTTTACTTTTCCGCGCCCTACCCTGCCCCGCAGCTGATGCAACTGAGACAGTCCGAAACGCTCGGCATGTTCGATAACCATCACCGTGGCGTTAGGAACATCGATGCCGACCTCAATAACGGTGGTCGAAACCAGAATATCGAATTCCCGCGACGTGAAGGAAGCCATAACGGTTTCTTTTTCAACCGGACTCAATCTGCCATGCAGCAACCCCACCCGCAAACCGGGAAATATATCGGTCTGCAGATGTTCCGCCATTTGACTGGCAGCCTTCAGATCAGATTTCTCCGATTCTTCCACCAACGGATAAATAACATACACCTGGTGTCCGGCCCGGACTTCGTTTCGTATCGTATCATAGACGTGCAAACGACGTGACTCAAAAATAACTTTAGTTTCAATAGGAACCCGCCCCGGTGGCATCTCATCTATTACCGACAGATCCAGGTCACCGAACAGCGTCATCGCAAGGGTACGCGGAATCGGCGTGGCGGTCATGACAAGGATATCCGGATTGGTACCCTTCTTTTTCAGAATACCCCGCTGCAGAACTCCGAAACGGTGCTGTTCGTCAATAACCCCAAGACCGAGCTTCGCAAATTCCACCTTATCCTGAATAACCGCATGCGTTCCGATCACGATGCGGGCAGTACCGTCCGCAGCCCGTTCAAGTGCTTCTTTTTTGGCTTTCCCTTTGAGGCCGGCCGTTATCAGCGTTACTTCAAGCCCCATACTGGCACACCAGCGATGCATGGTGTGCCAGTGCTGTTCGGCAAGTATTTCGGTTGGCGCCATAATAGCCACCTGATATCCGTTTTCAACCGCAATCAGCGCCGCCATCAACGCGACAAGCGTCTTGCCGCTTCCCACATCACCCTGAACGAGCCGATGCATCGGATGCGGCGCCATCATATCGTTCTTTATCTCCGCGAGCACTTTACGCTGCGCGGTAGTAAGTTCAAAGGGCAGAAGCCGGACCAACTCCTTGGTATAGCGGTGTGTGACCTGAAAGGCGATCCCCTCTTCCAGTGTCACGCCACGTTTTTTGAGAGCGAGCCCCAGCTCCCAGTAAAAAAACTCATCATATGCCAATGCCTGATGTGCCGGCGTAGCTCCATCGTTCAAAGCGGAAAGATCCGCTTCGGGAGGGGGAGAGTGTACGTGACCGAGCGCCTCGCGAAGAGGCGGAAATGCCGCCGGACAGAATTCAGCGGGGACAACGTTTTCGATATTCGCGAGAAAACCGGCAACCACATCGCGCATGACCCGGCGCATCGTTTTTTGATGTATACCTTCTGTCAGCGGGTAGACAGGCACAATCCGTCCGAAATTAGCCGGGTCGGAATCCAGAATCGATTGGAGCGTGCCTCCGTCCGGCAGCCACTCGACATCCGGATGGTGTACTTCACGCTGGTACCCGAACTGGTTAACCTCTCCGCTGAAAACGCCGATACGACCGATTTTCCAGGTACGTTTCATCCAGGTAGCGTTGGCATGAAACCACTTGCAGACAATTGTGCCGCTGTCATCACGCACAACCGCCTCAAATACCCGTTTCCCCCCTTTGGTCGTAGTGGCGTCAGCTGACACCACCGTTCCGGAAAAAACGGCACTCTGGCCGGGGCGAAGTGACGATACCGGAGTCAGGCTGCGACGGTCTTCGTAGCGCAGCGGCAGCAGATAGAGGGCATCCTCGACGGTACGGATCTCTCGTTTTTCGAGCAGAGCAGCCAGTTTTGGCCCGATTCCCTTGATAAACTGGATACCGGTTTCAAGATTTTTGCGGGAAATCGCAGTGGTAGCGTTTTTGCCGGTTACGGAGGCAGCTGTAACGAAAGAAGAAGTACCATGATGTTTCGGTCTCACAACAATAGTCCCATTCACCTCTTCCATGGTTAGCGAGTCTCCTGCAACAAGGCCCAACTTTTTCACAATATCGAGGGGAACTATTATTGAGTTATTTTCTGAAATGGTGACTATGGACATGCACATACCTACTCTATACTACTAAATTGCAAGGAAATCAAGGTATTGCGCTGGCTGTTGGGCAGGCATTGATCCTACTTTTGCTCGCAGAAATCCATGAACCAAAAAAACGGGGAAAGAATGCCCATGAACCAGATAAAACAGAACAAACCGGTACCGACATTGAATATTCTGAAGTTTGTGCATGGGGCGAATACCCGATCATGAAAACGTAACAGGGGATACCGGTCTCTGCCCATAAGTGGTCGTAACAAGACATCAACAAAGAAAAATGCCTGCCAGGAATTCTCCCGGATATATTTCCCCAGAAGATAGAAAGTACGAAGCGTTCCACCTATCCCCCACGTGTCACGCATCATGCGCCGGATCAAAAGAAAAAATGGCGACAGAAGCAGTGTGCCGGCATCCTGCTGCGATTTGTACACACCCGGTGCACGGGCAAAGAACACCCTTTCCCCGACGCTGTATAATCCCATCATCATACTCATCAGGATATAACGGCGGTGAAGTCCTTCTGCTTCAAAACGTCGCGCAGACGTTTTAAGATAGCCGGGAAGCGTAATCAACTTCCCCATGGAACGTATCTTTCCCGCAATATGTTGATCTTCAAGAAAGGGAAGGCTTTCGTCGAATCCGCCGAGTTCACTGAAAAAGTCCCGTGTCAGCAACAATCCCTGATCGCCGTTCGTCGTGTCGGCACGGTTAAAAGCGCTCTTCTCCTCGGCATACCGATACGCCATTGCATTGCGCGCTGTCGAGCGTACGAACCGCAGACGAAAATGACCGGCACTCCGGCAATTCACGCGCAATTCTGATGTCATGGCAGACACAGCATTACTGAGAAGCGTGGGATCATCCACGCGCGAGTCCGCATGAAGGAATAAAAAATATCTGCCGGATGCCCTACCGGCAGCAGCATTCATCTGTGTTCCCCGGCCTCGTTCGGCGTTCACAAACGTTGCGCCATAAGCTTTTGCAACTGATCCGGTTGTATCCGAAGAGCCACCATCGCCAATGATGATCTCGAACTGAATATCCCGCTGGTTCTTGAGATCAGCCAAAAGTGCCGGCAGATTTTCCGCTTCGTTGAGAGTCGGAATGATAATAGAGAGAAGCGGCTTTACTCTTTGCAGAAAAACCATGTGTGGTTCTTTCCTTATGATTTTAGGAAGCCGGCGCTCCGATGCTGCTCTTTGCCGGAAGCGCCTGAAGCACGTACGGGTAGAGAGCGTCGGTTATAATCCGGTATCCTTCTGCAACGGGGTGAATACCATCATTCTGGTTGAGAGCCGGGTCACCGGCTACCCCCTGCAAAAAGAACGGCATCAGCTTTACCCCCTGCTGTTTTGCCACAGCGGGATAGATGGCGGCAAAAGCCGATGTATAGTCCTTCCCCATGCTCGGTGCCATACGCATCCCGGCCAAAATGACGGAAACCCGGTTTTCTTTGAGCAACTGCACGATATCCGAAATGTTCTTTTTCGTCACGTGCGGATCAATACCGCGTAATCCGTCATTCGCTCCTGTTTCAAGAATGACGATTTCGGGCTTGAGCCTGAGCACCCAGCCTACCCGCGAAAGCGTGCCGCTGCTTGTTTCACCACTGATCCCCGCGTTAACGACCCTCCACTGAAAACCCGCAGCCTGCAGTTTTTTCTCCAGCTGAGCTGGATAAGCATCTGCTTCATTAACACCATATCCCGCGGTAAGGCTGTCGCCGACCGCAACAATGGTTCCGGCGAAGGTGCGCTGTTCCTGCTTTGCCGGAACCGGCGGAGTATGCCGGTCACAACCTCCGATCAGGCACCCCGGAATAATCATCAGGAGAGACATCTTCAATATGTTTATCATCGTTACTCTCCAGTTTTATTACTCATTCATCAGCTTGTTCCCGCAAGAACAGCGCTGGCTTCACCAGAAAAATAGATCGTGAAGCTCCAAGTCCCACGGCACTGACGAGCAACATGACTGCAAGGACCATTAGAAAGCTGATACCGATAAACGGGTGATACACAACATCGAGTTCAAGGTGACAAACCACCCAGCTGCCGATTTGGGCAAGAACCATGGCAGTTACCGCACTTACCAGTCCAAGACAGATATTTTCCACGGCAAATGCAGCCAGCACGAAACGCCTCCGCGCGCCGAGGATTGTATAATAGACGGCCTCCCGTGTACGGGCATAGCGCGTGGCAAAGACAGAACCGATAATAATCAGTACCCCTGCAACAACACTGAACAGGGTAAAAAAACGGATGATCAACGACAATCTGCTCATAATTCCGGCGAAAACCGTTACCGTTTCCGTCAGGTTAATCACCGTCACGTTCGGGAATTTCGCCACAATACGGTTTTGGAGCGTTGCGATATGCTCCTTTTCGACTCTGACTGCGGCGAACAGGGTTTGTGGTGCGTCTTTCAGGATCTTCTCCGGAAAAACAAAGTAGAAGAATGGCTGGAACGCCTCCCGTGTACTTGAACGGATACTCGAGATCCGCGCTTCTACCGGAATACCCTGGATACGGAACGTGACACTATCGCCAATGTGCATATCCCGCATTTTCAAAACCGTGTCAAGAACCGATACCTGCAATTCAGGCCAATCATTGCGAAAGAGAGAGTTTCCCGTGGTAATCCGCTCATTATCCAGAAGTTGCTCCCGATAGGTCAGGTTAAACTCTCTGCCAAGATTGTCACCACGTTTTTGCCGCTCTTTCACCGGATCGACCGGTACACCGTTGACGGCAATGATACTACTACGGATAATCGGATAGTACGCTGTCGCGATGCCAACTGTCTGAACAAAGGACGATTTCTGTCCCGGCTGAATATCGATAAAGTAAACATTTGGTGACTTCGGGGGATAGGACCGGATGAAGTCCATATCCAGGTTCTTCTCAATGAGGGTTATGGAAAAAATCACCGCCAGGGAAGCGGTCAGCGTTACAATCGTCGATCTGGTGGCATTACCGGGGCGAAAGAGACCTTTCAGCGCCTGACGCAGGATCAGATTTACCGGTTGTCGTTTTCTCAAAACGTACAAGACTCCTTCGGCACAGAGTGCGGAAACGAAAATCAGCAGGCTGACACAAATCACGAAATACAGGCCGGTCTTCAACTCCCTGACCCGCCAGAGCACCATGAGAAAAAAGAAAAGCATGGTTATGCCAATGGCAAACCAGGTCGGACGGTTCTGTCCGGTTCGTTGTTCGTCCTTGCCAAAAATGGCCCGCGGCTTCAGATCCCGAAGCCGGTAAATCGGCAGGACGGTAAAGAGAAAGACGACCATCAAACCGAGAAGCAACCCTTCGGCTACGGCACTACCGGAGATGGTCAGCTGCAACCCGGCGGGAAGCACCCCTTGGAACAGCTTCGGGAGAAACAGCTGCAGCAGAAAGCTGGCCGCAACTCCGCAGAGCGTCCCGGCCAGACCAAGGACAAGAGTCAGGGCGAAATAATGTCCGTATATGAAGTTGCTCCCCGCTCCCACCGCTTTCATGATGGCAATGGTTCGCTCCTGTTCATTCAACAGCGCGGACAAAGTACATTGAATGCCGATCCCGGCGAGGAGCAGCGTAAAGATACCGATCAGGTTAAGGAAAAAAAGCATGTTATCGAAGAACCGCCTGACCCCGGAAGCAGCCGTACGGTAGGTCTCTACCCGTTCCCGATCATTTAGTGCCGCACGGTTCAGCTCTTCAGCCATACGGTCGATCCCCTGTTGATTGCGGACCTTGACCAGAATCGAGTAGTGAACTCTGCTTCCCGTGCCGATGAGTTCCAATTTGGCAAGATCCTCTGCTGCAATAAGGATACGTGGACCAAGGGAAAACATATTCACCGGTCGATCCGGTTCCGACAACAGGATATCGATGACAGCCAGGGTGGAACTGCCGATTTTGAGCCGGTCACCAACCCGCAGCCGCAGACGGTCAAGCAGTTGCTGCTCAACAATTACCCCGCCGGCTGTTCGCACTTCGCCAAAAGGTCGTCCGGAAGCAAGTTTAACAGCTCCGTAGAATGGATAACCCGCCTCGACAACCTTCAGATCGGCAAGCAGAGACTCATCGTTTCCTGCTCCCCGCACCACCGAATAAAATTCATAAACCCTGGCGGTTTCTATCTCTTTCCGTTTCGTCCGGGCGGCGACCGCCTGGATGAGAGCCGGTGAAAATGGAGCGTGGGCGGTGATAATAACGTCAGCGGCGTGCAGAGCGCGGGCGTCCTGCAGGAGTGACGAGTGAACGCTTCGGCTGAAACTGCCGAGAGTTACCAGTGTGACGACCGAAAGAGCCGCACAGAGCACAAAAACGGCTGACTGCCTAAGAGAGCCACGGATCTGACGAAACAGAAGACGATTATGATACATGGCCGGAGTTTGCAACAAACCTGCCGTCCCGAAGCGTAACAACCCGATCTGCACTTTGCGCGATCTCCTGGCTGTGAGTAACGAGAATCAGGGTGGTCCGGCGCTCGCGGTGGAGCTCCTGAAGCAGCGCCAGAACGGCCCTGCCGTTGGCAGCATCAAGATTACCGGTCGGCTCGTCGGCAAAAAGAATACGCGGTTCGTTGATCAAAGCCCGGCAGATCGCACAGCGCTGTTTTTCACCTCCGGAAAGCTGATGGGGAAAACTGTGGGCCCGACCGGTAAGCCCCACGCGTTCAAGGAGCCGTTCCGCTTTATCCCGTGCGTGAGGATCGCCGGCCAATTCGGCGGGAAACATGACGTTTTCAACTGCCGTAAGAGATGGGATCAGGTGAAACGATTGGAATACGAAACCGAAGACAGCATTTCTGACAGGGGCAAGATCATCTTCGGTGAGATCGGTGATATCTCGATCTCCGAGCAAAACTCTGCCCGTATCAGGACGGTCCAGACCCGAAAGTATGGAGAGAAGCGTCGACTTTCCACTGCCGCTTTCACCCTTGATTACGAGAAATTCACCCACTTCAACGCTGAGGGAAATCGTGTCGAGAACCGTCATGGCGCGGCTGTCTATAGAATATGTCTTGGAAACGGAACGGGCTTCAAGGGCGGGCATAATACGATACTCCGAATAGTAATCTCAGGAAAAAACTTTACTCCATTTCTTAAGTGGAAGTACCCTACCCAGAGATTCAGCCTTGACCCGGTATCTTTCATCCGCTGTGATCAGGGTTGCCGACGGGTGTACTAATGCCGAAGCGAGATAAATGGTATCGAAGAGGTGATGATTAAGCTGGATTGAAAGCTGAACTGCCTTGAGATAGAGGGCGCTGCCCGATGCCTCACCATAATCGAAAGCCAGCAGTTTCCATGTGTGCTGTTCAGTCTTATCCGGTACTATCCGGGCAAGCACAGCCAACACTTCAGCCCGCCAGATTGGTGGTTGATATAACTCGATCCGGTCATCGCGATACGCCCGCAAAAGGTCAAGGGCCTCTTCCATATCATCTTCAACGGAGGATTCAGTGACAAACCACTTGATCGCAACACTGGCATCGACAACTACAACCGGTTTCAATGCCGTACCTCATCTCGCGCAGCCTGAATGGATTCGCGTGACACCTGCGGTGCGCTGCCATGATCGGCCAACAGTGCATCGACAGCCTCTCTGCGCCGCTTGAGGTTGAACTCCTGTTCAGCGGCCCGGCGCATCAACTCAGAGATCACAGCACTCCGATTGGCACCTGCAAACGCAGTATTGAACAGCTCTTTTACTTCATCCGGGATACTGTAATTGACTGTAGCCATAACAACATCCTCCTTTGTATATATATTTATACAATATTTTATACATTGTTTTCAATATGAATATAGATGCGGTGTTTATCTGCAGATAAACACCGCATCTTCTTTATTCAGATGTTCCTAGAATTGTCGAGATCGGTATGGTTGTTTTGTCGCTGAAACCGGCTGATATGGTTTAAGCTGCTTTCTTTGCCCGCTCTCGCTGCATTTCAGTTCTGAGCATAGCATTGACTCGCGTTGTGTAACCTTTACCTTTATGTTTTAACCAGGCTACCACGTCTGCATCAATTCGCATACTAACCGATTTCTTGACAGGCCGATAAAATTTGCCAACTTCAAAGCCGCTCCAGTCTGTTATCTCCGGAATGTCCGTAAAATTTACATCCTCTTCCGGCATAGCTTCCAGGGCCTCTAATTCTGCCAGTTGGTTCTCAGTAAGTTCCTTCTTCATAATTTTTCCTTTCCTTCCTTGAAGCCTTTCGAGCTGATATAATTATTCGAACATCTTCAGTGCCTGGGAATGTATGAGCTACCAATACAATGTACATCCCGGCTATCTGTCCAACAGTCTGCCAGCGTTCCTCTCCACCCTCAATGCGGTCTCGCCTGATGATGTGCAGCGGATCGTCAAAGTCATGTTGCGCGACTTCTAAGCTAAGCTTATGGTCTCGAATATTGAGCTGGTTTTTATTCTCATCCCAAATGCAATTCATAAGTTGAATAGTACCATGTATCTACAATATTGTATATACGTTACAAGAAAAACCGCTGTTTTTTTCCATTCGGTCACACCTACCTCCGCACAAAGATTTCTTTGGCAAGATTGGTATCAATGGCAAATTCCGAATATCCGACCCGGAATATATAGGACGGATAGGCCTGCACCAGGACGATCTTGTTCCCCGGCAGCACCCCCATTGCCATCAGCTTCTGCATTTTCTTGTTGTCCTCGGTCTGGATATAGGCGATCTCCCCCTCCTGCCCTGATTTGAACTCGGTCAGGGGAACAACCCCAAGGTCCCCCTCCGCCTTTGCCTGGAAGCAGCATTCACCGGGGGGAATCGGCTTGCCGTGGGGACAGGTCGTCGGATGATTGAGCATGGTGCAGACCTTGATATCGGCGCCCTCGTTGAGCAGGTGTTCAAACTGGCATGCCTTGAATTCGGCATCATCGCCCCGGATATTAAGCACATCCATCATCAGCCGCTCCGCCAGACGGTGACGGCGGATCGTCATTTTCCCTTCATCGCGCCCCTCCGGGCGGAAGTAGACCATCCCCTGGCGGATCTCGATCATGGCATGACCGGTCAACTCGCGATAGGCGGGATCATCTGTCGGGAAATTCATGTTTGCGGGATCCAGAAAAGCACCCCCATCCTCTTCAACCGAAACCCATAACGCTTCAAGTATCTCTTCAGCCTTTTCCGAAAGTTTCATACCGTATCTCCCTAATGATCAATATTCTTTACCAAAGATTTTTTTCAATTTCCTTACCACGCCAGGCTCCAGCGGGTTTTTGTAATTACAGCGTGGGCAATGGATGCTGTGACAACCACCATGACAACCTCCGCACCCCTTTTTACCGGCGCTTTCTTCAAATTCACAACCGCAGAATCCGCAGATCATGCCAGTAATCCGGTTGCCAGCAACGCCTTATTCAACACATATCCGCTGCCGAATGCCAGCAGACTGACAAAAACTCCGATGGTGCCGGCCACCCTCCATCCCCGCTCCTTCTTCATAATCAGGAACTGGGCTACACAGGGAATGAAGAGGGTCAGGGTCACCGCAGCCACGGTCAACTGGCGAGCATCCATGAGTCCCTTGGTCTGCAGCTCGTACAACCCGGCAGCCCCATAGTCGCGGCGAAAGAATCCGAAAATGAATGCAACCGCTGTTTCTTTCGGGAGACCAATGGAAGCCATCACCGGGGTCATAACATTGATCAGTTTCCCGAAAAAACCGGTAATTTTTCCGAGCCAGAGCAGTATTGAGGCGAGTATGAACAGCGGCAGGATTTCCATGAAGTACCACTGCATGCGGGTATAGGTCTTGGTAACGACGTTGCCGAACTGCGGCAGTCGCATCGGGGGAAGTTCCATGTAGAACATGGGCGCCTCTCCGGGAAGAATTCTGGCTGAAAGCAGTCCGACCACAATGAATAGCAATAACAGACATCCGCCCCACACCGCCAGAGCGCCGGGAAATTTGGAGAGGAGCGACATTATCACTCCCAGCTGGGCCGAGCAGGGAATGGTCAATGAGAGAAGAATGGTGGCGATAATCCGTTCGCGGGTGGTTTCGAGGGTACGGGTGACCATGGTGGCCATGGTGTCGCAGCCGAAACCGAGCACCATCGGGATCACCGCCCGGCCGGTCAGGCCGAAATGTTTGAAGATGCGGTCAACCAGGAGCGCCAGGCGCGGGAAGTAGCCGGTATCCTCCAAAAAGGAGAAGAACACGAAAAATGTCGCCACGATAGGCAAAATGATGCCGACCGCATAACGGATACCAAGGGTGATGATGCCATATTCGCCGACAAACAGTTCCTGAATGATCTCCCAGGGAATAATTCCTTTGACAACGCCGATGATCCAGGGGTTGAACAGCTCTTCAAAGAGCTTTACTTCCAGAAAGTCCACCAGCGTGCCTGCTCCAAAAACCCCGACAAACTGGTAGAGCCCGAAATACAGTACGATCAGCAACAGGGGAATACCGGTTAACGGCTGGACCGCCAGACGCGCCAACCGTTCCGCAGGGGTCACAACCCGTTTTTCCGGCGCAGTGAAGACGCCGTTTACGATCTTTCGGACCATCTCGTTACGCTCCAGCGACAGGTCGAGATGAAACGATTCGCGGCGGTTAAATGCAATTTCCCGAACTTTTTCGGCCAACAGTTTGTATCCGTCTCCCTCGCGCTGACGCACCAGTTCGGTGATTTCCTCGTCCTGCTGCAACAGCAGCAGCGCCAGGGCACGGCAGGAAAGTATGTATTCTCCCTGCAACAGGTACGCAACCTCATTGATGTCGCGCTCCAGCAGGCGGCTGTATTCAAAACGCTGCTGTTCGCAGGAACTGCGGTATTCGGTTATAGCTGTACGGATCTCATCTATGCCGCGTTTACGGGCAGTTGCCGCCCCGATCACCGGGATGCCGAGCTTCTGCTGCAACAACTTCATATCGATGGCAAGCCCCATCCGCTCCGCTTCATCCATGATATTGACCACCAGAATTACCGGCAGACCGGCTTCGATCAGCTGGATCGTCATGGCCAGCATCCGTTCCAGGTTTCGAGCGTCAAGCACGTGCAGCACCACATCGGGGCGCTCGTGCAGCAGGATCTCGCGGGCGACCCGCTCCTCTTCGGTAATGGTGTGGATCGCATACATTCCGGGGGTATCGATGACCTCCCACTGCTGACCGATAATGGCAGCGCTTCCCCGCGAAACCTCCACCGAGGTGCCGGGATAGTTGGAAACCGTTACGTAAGCTCCGGTCAATGCGTTGAACAACACACTCTTACCGACATTTGGATTGCCAACCAGGGCCACTTTCCGTGCATTGCTGTTCATGGATAGTTCTGTCTGTTTACCGCAGCATGTAGCCATATTCGTACATCCTTATTATGATTTTGATATTCATTTTCAATTAAAAAACAAAATAATACCCTCCCGGCAAAAGGAGGGCTATGGTTAATTATTATCTACAATTCGCACAGAGACCGTACATCTCCATCTTGTGGCTTTTGATCAAAAATCCGTGGCGCGCAGCAATCTCGTTCTGCAATTTCTCGATGGTTTCATCCTCGAATTCGACGATGCTGTTGCACCCCGTACAGACCAGATGGTCGTGATGCTCACCCGCCAGAACATGCTCATAGCGGGTCTGGCCGTCATGAAGCAAAATCTCCCGAGCCAGACCGGCCTCGACAAAAAGTTTGAGCGTGCGATAAACCGTGGCATACCCGATACCGGCCTGACTGGATTTGATTTTAAGATACAACTCTTCGACACTGATATGTTGATGAGTCGAAAGAAAAATATCGAGGATAACATCACGTTGGCGGGTAGAGCGAAGACCTTTGGCGACGGTAAAATCGTGAAATCGCTTTTTCTTTTCAAGAATCATTCGCCCTCCTTATTGAACATGAAAGTCAATATAAAGAACGCGCACAAAATAGTCAAGCATTTTTATTCCATCTGTCATGTCATCTTAAACCGGAGTACGGCAATAATCTGAATTAATAAGTAGCTTAAAAAGTCATCTTGTTTGTGAGGTCAACAGGTACCGGCCAACCCAGTTTTTTGCAAACTGGTATGCGGTGCGGCCACACCGTTTGCTCTTGTCGTGCGACCACTGCACGGCATCCCGCTCAATTTCGCTGCTCCAGGGGATTTTAACCTTGCGCAATTCACACTCTTTTTCGATATTCAGGCGTACGGCATCAAGATACCGATCCTGCGAAAACGCATAAAAAGCGACCCAGATACCGAACCGGTCGGAAAGAGACACCTTTTCTTCCATTGCTTCGCTCTGCTGCATCTCCCCCCGGACAAATTTTCCGCCAAGATGGTCCCCTTCGTACTCCGGCAACAGGTGGCGACGATTGGAGGTTACGTAAATAAGGACATTTTCCGGAGCGGAGTAAACTGAACCGTCAAGCGCGCTTTTCAGCATTTTATAGCTTAGCTCCCCCACCTCGAAGGTCAGGTCGTCACAGAGCAGGATAAAGCGGTACGGTTCATTTTCAACCGCGTTGAATATTTCTGAAAGGTAAATCAGGTCTTCCTTTTCAACCTGGATAAAGCGCAGTCCCTGGGATGCATACTCATTCAGCAGCGCCTTGACGATCGATGACTTGCCGGAACCGCGTGACCCCCAGAGCAGGGCGTTATTTGCCGGCAGTCCGGCCAGAAACTGGCGCGTATTGTTAACCATGATTTCTTTCTGCTCGTCAACGCCGAGCAGTTCCTTTAACGTGGTTGTATCGGTTACACGAACCGGTTCAAGATACCCGGAAAATGAATGACGGCGCCAATTCGCTGCAGTACAGGTAGACCAGTCAATCGGTGCGACCGCTTTCGGCAGCAACATTTCTACGGAACTCAACACGCGTTCGAGTCTGGCAACAACATCGGGTTTCAAGTTGAACATGGTTCAATATCTCACTTTTTAAAAATTGTATTGTGGCAAATAATGCATGTCACCGGTAGGCTAACTAGCTGGGAATAGACACTAAAATGCGGGTCTTTCTTATACGTCATCCTGTTGCCCACTGTCAAATCAAAAATCCCCGACGAATCTTCTATTGCTATTTGTTTTCATTTTTAGATAAAAAGAAGTGTGGTGAGTGAGTTAATAAGGAGATCTATGAAGATAATCGATTTGATCAACCGGAATGACCAGTTCTTTTCATTTGAATTTTTTCCACCGAAAGCGCGCGAAGACTGGCCCGTATTTTTTCAGTCCGTACAGCGGCTCGCGAAGTTGCAGCCGCTCTTTGCCTCTGTGACATACGGCGCTGGCGGAAGCGCACATGTGGAGTCACTTGAAATCGTCACCCGCCTGCAGCAGGAATATGGCCTTGAAACCATGGCGCACTTAACCTGTGTCGGCTCGGAGCCAGATGCGATAACCCGCTTCCTGAGCGCTTTGACGGTGGCGGGCGTAGACAATGTACTGGCCTTGCGCGGAGATTTGCCTACGGATGAAGTGCCCGGCGCCACCAATACCTCCCTACTACAGTACGCTTCCGATCTGGTCACCCATATTCAGGATTCGTTTCCCGCCTTGGGAATCGGAGTTGCCGGATACCCGGAGGTCCACCCGGAGGCTGTAAGCACGCAGTCAGATATTTCTTATTTGAAACTCAAACTTGACAAAGGGGCGGACTTTGCCGTAACGCAGCTCTTCTTTGAAAACAGCCTGTATCACACCTTTGTGAAACGTGCACGCGAAGCGGGTATTGTCAAACCGATCATCCCCGGCATTCTACCGGTCGTCAGTCTGAAGGTCATAAAAAGAATCGTGTCATTGTGCGGAGCATCAATACCGGCGGAATTTCTTGCCGAACTTGAACAAGCGGATCAGACAGGAGGAGCGGCAGCAGTGCAAAAAGTCGGCATTGCCCATGCGCGGCGCCAGATCCGGGAACTGCTGGATACCGGCGCTCCGGGAGTACATATTTATACGCTTAACCGTGCCGAAGTTGTAATACATCTGCTGGAGGGAATGGAAATCAAATCCCTTTCGTAACGGAGGGAACTTAAAAAGCTCCCCCTTTATGAAAGGGGGAGTGAGTGGGATTTGCTTATCTTTTTTTTCTTTTCCCCGGAGTCGTAACCGTCCCATCGGATGAATTATGATAACCGCAGTCACGGGGAAGCCACCGCAGGGTCTGGACCAGTTCCGGAGTCAATTTTACACAGCTGGGATTGATCTCGAACCTGCGCTCGAAGATTTTGCACCGGCGACTGATAACATCAAGAAAACGACATGCCGTCTGGGTATAGAAGATGGTACCGCGATCGTCTTCAATTTTTTCAAAACAACAGCGCCCGCATTGCAGGCAACGGCTATCCCAGTCAGGATTTTCGACGACACTGTCGGCCATCACTTACTTTTTGCCCCTCTGAGATCTGGATCGCACCATATCCCCCAGGGTTCCCATCCCCTTGGGAGCATCATCCGACTGGCGCCGAAACTCAGACAGGGAGGCCTCTTCTTCTGCGGCAGCCCGGGCCGGACCGGCCAAAGCGAGGGAGATTCGACGATTGCCGCGATCAATGTTCTCTATCTTGACTTCAATCTGTTCCCCTTCCTTGACAACCTCGCGAGGGTGGTTGATCCTCTTGCCTGACCCTAGTTTCGATATATGAAGCAGACCATCCACTCCGTCGCTCAACGTGACAAATGCGCCAAATGTATCCAGACGAGCTACCGTCCCGGTATGAAACGAGCCTTCCGGGAACGCGTCAACCACCCGATCCCACGGATCTGCCAAGGTATCCTTGATGCTCAAGGAAATCCGCTCCTTTTCCTTGTCAATCGATTTGATAACCACTTTCAGCTGCTGACCGACGCTGAGCACTTCACGGACATCTTTCACCCTGCTCCAACTGATCTCCGAAACCGGAATCAACCCTTCCAGACCGCCAATGTCGACAAATGCACCATAATCCTGTAGCGATGTAATGGTGCCGGTAACCGTCATCCCCTCACTGATTCCGGCCTGCGCCTCCTCTTTCAAACGGCGCTGTTCTTCTTCAAGCAGAGCACGTCGGGATACGATGATATTGCGACCATTTTCGGCATATTCACTGATCTGGAAGGTCAGACGGGTACCGATCAACGACTCCGGATTCTCGACGCGCCGAAGAGCAATCTGGGAATACGGGCAGAACGCACGAACTGTCCCCCCAACCTTTATTTCATAGCCCCCCTTGATCTCCTTTTCAACCACTCCTTCAACCGGAACTCCTGCCTGCCAGGCCTGCTCCAGCTGAGCACTGCCACCGGCGGACACGCCGCCACCGATTCTGGTGGTAAAACGCATTTCCCCATGGCTTGATGAGAGAAAATAAGCGGCGATGGTATCGCCTTCTTTCACGGTAAGAGCGCCGTCAATATCCAGGAACTCCTTCCGTTCAATAACCCCCTCACCTTTCTGGCCGGTATCCATAAAAATCCACTCTGAACCGATCTTCAGAACTTTTCCGGTCAGCTTCTGTCCCGGTTCCAACCAACGTTTATTCTGTTTGGAACTCTCCTCGAACAGTTCGGCAAAGCTCTCATCCTCAGTTTCAACAATTTCTTCACTCAAGTCATCGTCAAGATCATTCTTTCTAATCATGTATGTATCACTCCCTTAAGTAGTTACAGGACATGCTGTCCTGAATTATTTTATCAGGTTTGGATTGTTGCGACGTAAATAAAACTAATAACACACAGGACACAAATAGTCATGCTGCTATTTAAAAAAACGTACTAAAATAGAAGCTGATAAAAAATATAATAAAATCGTCTCTCTCCCGCAAAAATTACGGTACCATCAGTTTTTTGCCCTCCTACCCCTTGAAAATCAGACTCTCCATGCTTACGTTAAGCGCATTGTAAATCTAACATTTCGAAGGAGACACATCAGTTATGTCCAAGACAACCAAACAGTTCCAGACCGAAGTACAGCAGTTGCTTGATCTGGTGATCCACTCACTCTATTCCAACAAAGATATATTTCTTCGCGAACTGATTTCCAACGCTTCAGATGCCGTCGACAAAATCCGCTTTGAATCCCATTCCGACGAATCACTTCTTGAAGGCAACAGCGATTGGAAGATCAAGCTGATTTCCAATAAGGATGCCGGCACTCTGGTGATACAGGATAACGGTATCGGCATGAACATGGCTGAAGTAGAGGAAAACATCGGCACCATTGCCCGATCCGGCACCAAGGCGTTCATGCAATCGCTGAAGGAAAAAGCCTCCGGCGACAACCCCGAATTGATCGGGCAGTTCGGGGTCGGATTCTATGCTTCATTCATGGTAGCTGACCGGGTAACGCTCGAAACCCGCAAAGGTGGATCAGCATCGGACGGTTGCCGCTGGGAATCGACTGGAGACGGCAGCTATACCGTTGAGGAATGTACCCGCGAACTGCGCGGCACCGAAATCACGCTGCATCTCAAGGAAGAGTTCAAACAGTATCTGGACGAATGGAAAATCCGCTCTATAGTTAAAAAATATTCCGACTACATTCAATATCCGGTTGTCATGGATATAACCCGTACGGAAACTCCCAAAGGGGTTGATGGTGAAGTGATTGAAGGTGCGGGCACCATCGAAAAGACGGAAGAGCAGACCCTTAACTCGATGAAAGCCATCTGGGCCCGCGCCAAGAGTGATGTCACAGAGGAGGAATACACCGAATTCTACAAACATGTCTCGCACGATTACGATGCGCCGTTCCGCACGATTCACTTCTCCGCCGAAGGTGTCAGTGAATTCAAGGCGCTGCTCTATTTGCCGGCCAAGAAACCGTTCGACATGTTCATGAATGATCGCAAGAAAGGTCTTCAGCTCTATGTCCGCCGCGTTTTCATCAGTGACAAGTGCGAAGAGTTGATCCCTGACTACCTCCGTTTTGTCAAAGGTGTCGTAGATTCATCTGACCTGCCGTTGAATGTTTCCCGCGAAATTCTCCAGGAAGATGTTCAGATCAAGCGTATCCAGAAAAGTCTGGTTGGCAAAATTCTTTCAACACTTTCAGAAGTCAAGGAACAGAAGCTCGATGAATACGTGACCTTCTGGAAGGAATTTGGCCAGGTTATCAAGGAAGGATTGCACTTTGACTACGCCAACAAGGAAAAACTGCAGGAACTGATCCTGTTTGAAAGCACTTCCACCGAAGCAGGCTCTTTTGTTTCTTTGAAAGAGTACGTCGGCAGAATGCCTGAAGGGCAGAAAGATATCTATTACATCACAGGAGCGAGTCGCGAAACGTTGGAACAATCTCCGCATCTGGAGGTTTTCCGCGCCAAGGGGTACGAAGTATTGTTCCTGACCGATCCTGTTGATGAGTGGGTTGTACAATCGCTTACGGAATATGATGAAAAGCATCTCAAGGCGGTTGACCGCGGCGATATCAGCCTGGACAGTGAAGAAGAGAAGAAGGAAAAGGAAAAGAAGCGTGAAGAGGCTCAGAAGGAGTTCAGCGACCTGATATCCCTGATCAATGATCGCCTGAAGGACAAGGTTAAGGAAGTGCGTTTTTCCAACCGTCTGACCGACAGTGCCTGCTGTCTGGTTGCCGATGAATACGGCATGAACGCCAACATGGAGCGCATCATGAAGGCGATGAACCAGGCGGTTCCAGAATCAAAGCGTATTCTTGAATTAAACCCGGATCACGCCATCCTGAAAGCGATGGCTTCTATTCACCAGAAAGACTCGTCGTCAGCGGCGCTGACTGATTACGCCGATCTGCTTTACGACCAGGCCCTTTTGACGGAAGGTTCCACCATTAAAGATCCTCTCCGTTTTACCAAACTCGTAAGCGATCTTATGGTGAAGGCAGCCCAGTAATTCAGTACCGGTAAGATGAGAGCAAGATACGTATGGCCTCCGGAAACATATCATTCCGGAGGCCGTATTTTTTAAAATTAAAATAATTTCTTGCACTTTCAGAAAAAATAGAGTACTAAGATCGTTCTTTTAAAGACGGCATACTGTGCCGAATCTCCTTGCTCCGGGTAGGACCGGGGCTCGAATCCGTGAGGAGGATTTTCAACATGAGGAAGTACGAAACAATTTTCATCCTCCAGCCTGAACTGAGCGAAGACGACATAAAGTCCGTCACTGCAAAGGCGCAAGACGTCATTTCGACGTACAAAGGCGAATGTTTCAGGATGGACGACTGGGGTATCAGGAAACTGGCCTATCCCATCAAGAAGTCTGCCAGAGGCCGTTACTACTATCTCCGTTTTGATGGAGACAGCGCCCTGATCGCCGAACTTGAGCGCCGCCTCCGTCTTGACGACAAGGTACTGCGTTACCAGAGTGTCAACATCACCGATCTACCCGAGCGCGCCGCAGCTGAGAAAAAAGTTGAAGCGCCTGAAGCCGTAACGGAAGAAACTGCCGAAGAGACAACCGCTGCTGAAGAAGCTGCCGAATAACATTTCCTGGAGGAGATATACTTATGAGTGACGAAAGACCAGCAACAACTTCATCTTATCAGCGTCCTGCAGGTGCCGGCCAGCGCCCCGCAGGCGGACCGGGACAGCGTCCCGCAGGTGGCCCCGGCGGCCAGGGGGGACCTCGCAAACGTCGTCCGTTTCAACGTCGTAAAGTATGCCGTTTCTGTGCAGAAAAGAACTTGACTATCGACTACAAAGAGCCACGCACACTACGCTTTTTCATTACCGAGCGTGGCAAGATTGTGCCACGCAGAATTTCCGGTAACTGTGCAGCTCACCAGCGTCACATCACAGAAGCGATCAAGCGTGCCCGCAACATTGCGCTGCTTCCGATTGCGGCGAATCACGCAGTAAGCTGATTCTATTAAGAATGAACCTGACATCACCAGCCGACCACTCCCTGCGCGTGCGCCTGAAAGCGTCACTCCTGGGAGTAGTCGGTTCATTTGTTTTATTTGCAGCCTATCTGGCGGTACCCCCTCTGGGAATTTTTTCAGGGGTACTGGCGCCGTTCCCAGCCACATATAACCGTTTGGTGTATGGTCGCGTACCGTCGTTGATTATTTTACTCGGTGCAACGACCGCTTTAACCGCCCTGTTCGGTATTGTTGCCGGTGTATTATACCTGGGCATGTGCACAATGATAGGTTTTCTCATGCCGGAACTATTGTTACGTGGCTTTAGCGGCAGCCGGGCACTGTTATGGACAACAGCAGCCAATCTGTTTATTTTTGCAGCCGGCATTATTGCCTATGGCACTGTTTCCGGTGTCAATCTGCAACAGGTTATTTCTGTTGAAATTTCAGGGAGTTTAAAGCAGGCGCTTGCCTTATACGAAAAAGGCGGGGTAACCGGTGAAGAGTTGGACATCGTTAAACAATCGATGGTTACAGCGGCTGATCTGCTGCAACGTCTCTACCCGGCTCTTGCAACAATAATGTTTGTAGCTATTGCGGGATGTAACCTTGTTCTTGTTAAAAAGGCCCTTGCCAAAACGGCGATAACTCTTGCGATCAGCGATTTCAAAATGTTTAGAAATCCTGAGTTGCTCGTATGGTTGTTGATTTTAGCCGGGTTTGCATTATTGTTACCGGTATCACTGATTACAACTCCGGCACTTAATATTTTACTTATTATTACCATGATGTATTTTTTTCAGGGCATGGCGGTTGTTTCCTCGTTTATTTCAATGTATTCCGTTCCAGCTTTTGTGCGGATTTTTTTGTATGTCATGTTGATTATCCAGCCATACCTGCTGGCATTTGTTGCCGGCGTCGGATTGTTCGATCTCTGGGTTGATTTCAGAACCCCAAAAACACAGGAAAACCTGTAAAAAACCTGACAGGCTTGAAAGGAGAAAAAAAGATGAAAGTAATTCTGAATGAGAACATTGAAACGTTGGGTCACATTGGTGACA
>Ga0209697_10001298_pt1 | contig 38885 bp, 30 predicted proteins | sample AliMusrvi5mmetaG_FD_184115 | JGI IMG/M metagenome (GOLD analysis project Ga0209697, IMG submission 184115) | Freshwater lake bacterial and archeal communities from Alinen Mustajarvi, Finland, to study Microbial Dark Matter (Phase II) - Alinen... | ecosystem: Environmental > Aquatic > Freshwater... | reverse complement strand
GGCCCTGCGTGAAGGCGATTCGTGAGGTCTTGGGCGAGAAAACGCGCCCAACGCCATTAATCACAAGGGGATGTAGTCACGCTGGATGGGTAATTGAAAAAAGGCCTTTATCCGCGGGCTGCTAGGTTCAATCGTCCCTCCGGGACTGGATCATGCATCATGCATCATGCGTCATGCATCATGCGTTATACATCATGCGTTATACATCATGCATCTGAATCATGCATCTTCTACGCATGCGCCAGCAGGGGGAAGCCGAGGGATTCGCGTTGGTGGAGGTAGTTTTCGGCGCAGCGGCGGGCGAGGGTGCGGACGCGGTCGAGGTAGCCGGTGCGCAGGGTGGGCGAGACGGCGCTGCGGGCATCGAGGACGTTGAAGACATGCGCGCATTTCAGCGTCAGGTCGTAGGCCGGCATGACGATTTGTTCATCGAGCAGACGATGCGCTTCGCGCTCGTAGGCATCAAATAGCGCGCGCGATTGGATCGGGTCGGAGAGTTCGAAGGTGTAGCGGCCCCACTCGTATTCATGCTGGCGAAACAGTTCCCCGTAGGTCAGGCGCGCGTTCCATTGCAACTCCTGGAAGTGATCGACATGCTGGGCGGAGAGGCAGATGCGCTCCAACCCGTAGGTGAGTTCCACCGACACCGGCGACAACTCCAGTCCGCCGACCACCTGGAAATAGGTGAACTGGGTGATTTCCAGCCCGTCCAGCCAGACTTGCCAACCGGAACCGGAGGCCCCGAGCGCGGGCGATTCCCAGTCATCCTCGATGAAGCGAATGTCGTGATGGCGGGGATCGAAACCGAGCGCGTAGAGGCTTTCCAGATAGAGTTCCTGCGCATTGTCCGGCGAGGGCTTCAGCACCACCTGGTACTGGTAATGGCGGTACAGGCGGTAGGGATTGTCGCCGTAGCGACTGTCTTCCGGCCGGCGTGACGGCTGCACGAACGCCGCCATCCACGGCTCCGGTCCCAGCGCGCGCAAAAACGTCGCCGGGTGCATTGTCCCCGCGCTCATTTCGCTGTCATACGGTTGCTGAATTACGCAACCGCGCCGCGCCCAATAATCTTCCAATGCCCGGATGGTGTCTTGAAATGTCATGGTGTTTTGCCGACCGTGAGACGATTATAGCATAGAAATGAACTGCGCAAAGTACCGCTCGATGATCGTGACCGCGTTGCCGATGCCGTCTTCCGCGCGGATGCGGGCGCCGAGGGCAGCGGCGCGGTCGCGCAGGATGGGGTCGGTGACAGCGGTGGTGATTGCCGCAGTCAAGCGTTCGACCGTGAGTTGCGCGCGCGGGAGAGGACGCGGGCCAACGCCCAGTTGGTAGACGCGCCGCGCCCAGAACGGCTGATCGGCGAAGAATGGCACCAGGATGGACGGCACGCCGGCGCGCAGACCGGCGGCGGTAGTGCCGGCGCCGCCATGATGCACCACCGCGGCCATGCGCGGAAAGAGCCAGTCGTGCGGGATCGACTCGATGGGGAAGATGGTGTCCGGCAGTTGCGCGCTGTCCAAACCACCCCAGCCGGTGAGCAGCACGCCACGCCGGCCGGCGCGGGTGAGCGCCGCTACTGCCAGCGCGGTGGTCTCTTCCGGACGGCGATTGCGCATGCTGCCGAAGCCGATATACACCGGCGGCGGCCCGGCGGCCAGGAAGCGAAGCAAAGCCTCCGACGGCTGCCAATCCGCGGGGCGATCGAGAAACCAGTAGCCGGTAACCTGCACATTCGACGGCCAATCCGGCGGCGGCGCGATCACCGCGGGACTGAAACCATACAGCAGCGGATGCGTGCCCACCGTGGTCTTCGCCGGGGGAGGCGGCAGCCCCATCTCGCGCCGCACCTTCCGCAGGACGGGACCGAAGCAGACCTGCAGTAGTTTGAGGAACGCGCGATGGCTTAGCAAGTTGTAGAGCCCACGCCCGGGCAGCCAACCGGGCGCTTCCGGGAAAAAGGGACTGGCGAAGGCGCGCGTGGGGACGGCGGGTTGCAGCATCGCCGCACAGGCCGGCAAGCCGGCATGCTCCGCCAGATCGTAGCCGGAAAACAGGCCGACGCCGGAGAAGATCACCGCGTCGGCGCCCTGGCAGGCACGAAGCGAATCATCGATCAGCTGCCGGAAGTGCGGCTCGAGCAGACGGGCGAAGTTGCGCAAAAAGCCCAGCGGATTCCCGCCGGTGGCCAGCATGGCCTGCGCCGTCTCGCTCTCCAGCATTTCGCGCGGATTGCCGCTGCTGGGAAACAATTCCACGCCGTACGGTTCGATCAGCGGCGCGAAGATCGCATGCGTCGCCAGGCGCACCTGATGCCCGGCCGCCACCAATCCGGCGCTCAAGGCGATATACGGTTGTACGTCTCCGCGCGACCCGGCCGCGAGTATGGTGATGCGCATGGGAGGTGATCCTGTTACTGATTCAGCATTTCTGATGTGTTGAAGGGAACCTTATGGACCGCCGGCATGGATGCCGGCGCCACCACTCCGCTGCGCTGCGTGGTTCACTACCAACGGGTTGACTCGCTACTCATGGGCTGTTTCATTCCTCCCAAAACGCCTTCGCCGCGCCTAACGGCGTCACGCGGGAGGCCAGGTCGGGATCGATGAAGAGTTGCTGGGGGATCGTTTCATACCAACTCCAGCGAATCCACTCAGGCGGGCACCCCAACATCGCCAGCAATTCGGAAAATGCTTCCTCGACGGGCAGCGCTTCTTCCAACATGGCCCCGAAGATGGTGTCGATCTCATCCGCATCGGCATCGAACGGCAACCATTCGACCAGTGTGCGCTCGATCTCAAACAACTGCCGGGGGAGTTGGGTATTCATATCCGGCTCGTTGGGGATGCAGACCGCCGCCGGGCCCGGTTGTTCGTCATGCGACAGCGCCAATGCCCAGTACTGTCCCAACAGTACCACCGTCAGCGCGATAACGCCTTCGCCGGACATCTCCAAACCCAATCGCACCTGGCGTGCCCAATCCGCGATCTCCGCGGCAGGGGCATCCACCATGACGTAGGTCTCCCCCACCTGCGTCAAATACCCATCCGCGGGATCGGCGTGCTCGTGATAGCGGGCAATCAGATCGTCTCGATGCGCATGGAAAAAGACGGTGGCGCAAGCGAACAGACTGGGCATGGTTCCTTCCTTTTGGCTTTTGGCTTCTGGCTTTTGGCCGGCAACGCGTATGGTTTTTCCTGTTGAGAACAGTAGCGGGCAATGGTGACTTCGTCAAGGGACGAAAATGATATATTCGTTTCTTAACGGCTTGGTATTGGTAGCGTCTCGGAAGGTCGCCGTGGCGGATGGTGGTTTCGATACGGCCATCCATGGCCTACTCAACCACCATCCGCCACGGCGACCTTCCGAGACGCTACCAATACCAGCATATACGGCATTTGATGGCCGAAGCAACCTTATTGGAATGGCATGACACCCGCGTTCCCGGGGAATTGAACGGTCTTCTCGAAATAGCAGCAGGAATCGGTGAGTGGGAAGGCGAAGAACGAAGGGACGGGATTTTTCCGTCGAGGTGATGGAGGATGGTATGCCAGCGTATGGTATAATCCCGGCGCGCTACGGTTCCACACGTTTCCCCGGGAAACCTTTAGCCGACATCGGTGGCCGCTCGATGATTCATTGTGTCTACGAGCGTGCCGCGCGTGCGAAACGGCTGGAAGAAGTCCTGGTCGCGACCGACGATAAACGGATATACGACGCCGTCTTGGCGTTCGGGGGCGACGCGGTGATGACGAAAGGCGACCACGCCACCGGTACCGACCGGCTGGCCGAGGTAGCCCGGCAGTTGCCCGGCGTGCGGATCATCGTCAATATCCAGGGTGACGAGCCCTTGATCGCGCCGGAAGCCATCGACGCGGTGGTGGCGGAGTTGGAAAACAACCGCGATCTCGTGATGTGCAGCGTGATGACGCCGCTCACCAGCGCCGCGGCGATGCGCAACCCCAACGTGGTGAAAGTCATCACCGACGCGGATAACTATGCGATCTATTTCACGCGCCTCTTCGACCCCATGCCGAGTGACAAATATTTCATCCCCGGCCCATGGAAACGCCATATCGGCTTATATGCCTACCGGCGGGACTTTTTGCTCAAACTGACGGAATGGCCCAGCGCTCCGCTGGAGCAGAGCGAACGGCTCGAACAACTACGCGTGCTGGAGCACGGGTATCGCATCAAAATGGTCGAACGCAAAGAAGATTTCTCCATCGGCGTCGATACGCCGGAAGATCTCGCGCGCGTCAACGCCGTGCTGGCGCAAGCCGCCGCACGAAAGTAGCCTTTATGCAGACAGTCGTCATCAACAAGATCTCGATCGGTCCGCGCCAGCCGCTGGCGTTGATCGCCGGCCCCTGTGTGCTGGAAAGCCGCGATATGGCGTTCCGCATTGCCGAGGAGGTTTGCCGCATCACGGCGGACCTGGGCATGCCGTTCATCTTCAAAGGCTCCTTCGACAAAGCCAACCGCACCTCACTCACGTCGTTTCGCGGGCACGGGCTGTATGAGGGGCTGGAAATTCTGGCCGCGGTACGCCAGGAATTTCAGGTGCCGGTCTGCACGGATTTCCACGAGCCGGATCAGGCAGGATTGATCGCCCGCGTCGTCGATTTGTTGCAGATCCCGGCGTTTTTATGCCGGCAGACGGATATGCTGCTCGCGGCGGCGGAAACCGGCAAACCCACCACGGTGAAAAAAGGCCAGTTTCTCGCCCCCTGGGATATGCGCCATGCGGTGCAGAAATTTACCGCCGGCGGCAATCAGCAATTGCTGTTGTGTGAACGCGGCGCTACGTTGGGGTATAACAACCTGGTGGTCGACCTGCGCGCTTTCCCGGTGATGCGCGCGCTGGGGTATCCGGTGGTGTTCGATGCCACCCACAGCGCGCAATTGCCCGGTGGCGCGGGCGACTCGACCGGGGGGCAGCGGGAATTCATTCCGGCGCTCATCCGCGGCGCGGTCGCCGTCGGCGTCGATGCCCTCTTCATGGAAGTGCATCCGGAGCCGGAAAAAGGCTTGTCCGATGCCACCACCATGTGGCCGCTGGCGCACCTGCGCGAAGTACTGACCATGGCCCAACGCATCGACGCGGTGGGGGGACGACGGGAGGAGACTGTGGGGGTTTCGGAGTGTGGGAGTGTGGGAGTGGAGTAGTGGATGGACGGTTGATCCTCCGGGACTGAAAAGGAGAACCGGCATGCGACGACATCACGGTGCGTTTACAATGGTCGAGATACTGGTGGTGCTGGTCATCATCATGGTACTCATCGCCACTCTGCTGCCGGTGCTGAGCAAGGTGCGGGAAAAAGCCCGGCAATCGACCTGCTTGAGCAATCAACGCCAGATCGGCATTACGCTCTCCACCTACATCCAGGACGGCGTCGATACCTATCCCAGCGACTTCAACGACAGCCTGGGACTCGGGTCGATTATGCACTGCCCCAGCCTGGAAACCAATGCCGCCGTACAGGTGAGTTACGGTATGAACAGCTTCCTTTGCGGCGTGGCGGTCGGCAACCTGAAACAGACGACGACGGTGCTGGTGACCGCGGATGCGCGCCGGAATATCCTCGTCACCAAGGCGGACGCGGATCCCACCCGCCATAAGGACGGCTTTATCGCCTCCTTCGCCGATGGTCACGCGGCGCATCTCGACGAAAAAACTCCGGTCATCTGGGGAGAGGGCGATCAAGGCACCATCTATTCCTTCGCGGCCATCAATACGCCGGTCACCTTTTCCGACGCCGGCACGGCGACTTGCCTGGTGAGCGGGGTGGTGGAAGGCGAGGCGGTGCTGTTGCTGAATACCAGCAGCGCGCCGATTACCGCCCACGTGACCCGGAGCGGCGGCGATACGCCACCGCTCTTTGGTGGATTGGACCCGGCAAAAGCCACCCTGGAAATCGATCCCGGCATGGGCAGAGCCTTTTCGCTCAATTGCTGGCTGGATTCGTCCGCCGGCAATCAAAAAGTGCCCACCACCTATAAATTTGGCGATGATCCGAACGCGGTGTCACTGCTGGTGACTCCGCCGGTACCGTTGCAAGCACCGGGATACTGATCCGACTGATGAATTCACCGGAGAGGTCGGATAAATTGCAGGATAGGCAGCGAACATTAATAATGTAACCGTTCAGGCCCTCTGGCGCGCGAGCGTCCTCGCGAGCACTCCGGTGGTTTCGACACGACCATCCGGAGTCTACTCAACCACCGGAGTGCTCGCGAGGACGCTCGCGCGCCAGAGCTACCGGAACGGTTACGAAATAACCTATCCTGTTTCTCTGAAAGTAAGTGTTTAGGCTATCGGCCTTTTTCGGTGGTTTCGATACGGCCATACCAGATGCAGCAGACTCGATACGCTGTTTTGGCCTACTCAACCACCGAAAAAGGCCGATAGCCTGAACGCTTACCTCTTAAAAAAACATCCGGTGAATTTATTACCGTTCTCGATCAAGGAATGACCATGTCTGTCGCGACGATGTTGAGACACTGGAGCAGCGATACCAGGTTGCCGGTCTTGATGAAGGAGATGCGCTCGCGCATGCGCGGGTTGCGCGCGCCGATTCTGCTCTTTGTCACCACCGCGCTGGCGATTATCGTCGGACTGCTCATCATGGGGCCGGAATGGGACAACCTCGCCAATCCATCCGCGAATGGCCTGCAGAATATGGCCGGCATCGGCCGCAACCTGTTTGTTGGGCTGGTGATCCTGGAAGCGATCCTGTGCGGGGTCATCGCCCCCTCGCTCACCGCCGGCGCCATCTCGCTCGAACGGGAGCAGCAAACCCTCGATCTGTTGCTGCTCACTCCGCTTTCCAGCCTGAACATCCTGCTGAGCAAACTGCTCTCCTCGCTGAGTTTCGCCGGCATGGTGCTGATGTGCGTGTTGCCCATCACGGCGATCTCTTTTCTCCTCGGCGGCGTCGATCCGGCGCAGTTATGCTGGGCATTCGTGCTGATCCTGGTCACCGTGCTGTTGTTTGGGTGCATGGGACTGTATTGTTCCACGAAATTTCCGCGCACCTCCACTGCCGCCGCGGTGGCCTATCTGACCGTGATCGTCTGGCTGGCGCTGGTGCCCGTCTTTCTCGGGCTGTTCCAATTGTTTTATGAATTGCGCACGGATTCCGTCGGCCATCTTCATGCGGCGTTCGTCGGTTTTCTCGCGGTGTTTGCCGCGATTTTCGCCCTCGCCCCGGTTTCGCTGATTATCGCGGTCTGCTCGCGTCCCTTCCGCCTGGTTCTCTCCCGTCCCATCAGCGTGCTCCTCTGGCTGGCATTCACCGCGGTGGGCATGTCAACGTTCATTATGGAACGTGATGCCTTGCACCAATTATTCAGCAATAACTTCCCGATTCTTCCTTTCATCGGCAATCCGATTGTCGGCCTCGTTTACCTGTTCAATGCCACTACCCTCACGACCGTTCAACCGCTCACACACAATTTTCTCCCTTTCACTCTCGTCGTCGAACTGCTGGCCGCCTGGGTCGTGCTGGTTTTGACGGAAGGCGAACTGGATAAGCTGCGGCAATAAGCCGGACTTTGCGCCGTCGAACGGGAGGGCGGTATCATTTTCCGTAAGCGTTCAGGTCTCCTGGCGCGCGAACGTCCTCGCGAGCACTCCGGTGGTTTCGATATGACCATCCATAGTCTACTCAACCACCGAAGTGCTCGCGAGGACGCTCGCGCGCCAGAGAACCTGAACGCTTATCATTTTCCGTGTGCTTTGCGGTGCGCGTCGAGCATGTGCGCGAAGCGGATTCCGGTTTCATAGGCTTTCGCGAGAAACGCAACCTCGTCCTGAAACCCCGCATGGTGGATGATGACTTCCATACTGACGCATTTGGCATAGGATGACGCGGCGAGGATGCCGGCGAGTCGCTCCCAATCCACGGTGCCGGAGAAGAGCAGATTGTGTTGATCCCCGGTGCCATCGTTGTCATGCAGATGGATGGACAGCAGGCGGTCATGGGTGCGCGCGAGTTCCTCTGGGCTGCCCCAACCGAGATTGCCGTGCCCCGCATCGTAACACAGCCCGAGATAGTCGGGGGCATACTCGCGGAGAACCGTCTCGATGATGGACCAGTTGCCGTTTTCGAGGGCGATGCGCACGCCGCGCGCCCGGGCGCAGGATTCAAGGGTATCCAACGAACGGCGCAACTGCTGCCAGAAGAGTTGCTCCTGCCCATCCGGCGGCGTCCCCGTATGCATGATGATCACGTCACTGCCCAATTCGGCGGCCATTTCGAGGCGGTTTTGCACCAGTTCCACCCCCGCCAACCGTTCATACTCGCGCAACGACGTCCAATTCTTCTCGACACCCGCCGACGCGTGCAGATCGAGCAGTTGCAAGCCAAACTCGCTCAGCCACGCTCGAAGCTGGGCAATCTCCCAGCGGGAATAGAGAAAGTCGGTGTTCCAATGATGACACCAGTGCACATGGGAAAATCCCGCGTCGGCAATCCGGCGAAGATACGGCTCCGGGTTCCCGGTGTCTTTGGCGTAGTCGGTGGTGATGGATAGGTGCATCGATCGGTTACCTCTTTCGTCGCGAAGGGACGTTGAGCCGTTTGGGTCAATGCCAGGAAGCTATCACTTCTGTATCCGTTCTGGCCTGCTGGAGCGCGAGCGTCCTCGCGAGCACTCCGGTGGTTTCGATACGACCATCCATAGTCTACTCAACCACCGGAGTGCTCGCGAGGACGCTCGCGCTCCAGCAGGCCAGAACGGATACTTACTTTTAAAATCTACCTTTACCGCACCGCAATCACCGCCGCTTCCCAACGGTCGAGGTGGGTTTCCAGCGTGAGATTGTCACCTTCAGCAAGCAACGGCAGTTCTTCCACCGCGCCGTTTTGGCGATAGAGCGTGGCGCGGGTGAGTTGGCGGTCACCCAGCGCTTCCGGGGTGAGGGTGAGTCGCACGGCGCCACCGCCGGTGGGACCGGGGGCGCAATCGCCCAGCGCGATGCCCAGCGCGGGACCGGCATCGTAGAGCGCTACCGCGGTATCGGCGGGGGTCTCCGCCAGCAATCCCTGCCGGTCGCGGAAGGTGGCCAGCATGGTCACCTCGGCGGTAGCCTGGCGCAACGCGGCGAGTTGCTTCACGCGGGCGGCGAATTCCGGCACGTCGAGCAGGCTGCCTTCCACCGCGTGCACGTTGATGTTAAGCAGGAAACCGAGCGCGAAGGCGCGATTGACCTGACATTCATGATCGATCACGTCGATGGTCCACATCTGCAGCGAGCGCGGCAGCACGAAGCGGAAGAGTTCGGCGTTTTGCTGGCTCCAGCGCCAATCCCACCACAACTGGATGTGGCAGGCATCCCACAGGTTCGGTTCTTCACCGAGCACGTAGCCGTCCGGTAGGCGAGCGTGCAGCAACTCGACCGCCTTCGCCGTCCACTCCACCGCGCCGGCATGGACCGGCGCGCCGGGACGGTGGCCATGATCGGTGGCAAAGCAGAAATCTTCCGCAAAGGGTTGATCGACGAAGAGCGCGGTGAAGCCCAAATCGAGCTGCTTTTCCACCATCGACAATGCCCACGCTTGAAAGTCGGGGTGCAACTGGCACATATGCGTCGAGGTTTTCTCGTTGTAGGTATTCGACCAGCGCGCGGTGACGCGGCTGCACGGGTACGATTCCAGCGAGGGCTCCCCGTGGCGCGAGCGGATCGCCCAGGCTTCGCCATGCGCTTTGAAGAACGGATGGGTGCGATCGATCAGCCGCAGATTGACCAGCGGATTCACGGTCACGCCCATCTCGCGCGCTTCCTGCAGCGCCTGGCGCAACTCGGCGGTCCGTTCCGGGGTATCCTCCAGCAGGGCGGTCTGACCGGCGCGGCAATACAACCCGAGCAGCGTCATATCCCACACGCAAAAATGGTCCAACCCATGCTCTTTGCCGAAGCGGACGATGGCGGGCAACTCCGTGTATTGGTGCTGATGATAGCCGGAGAAGTCGCGGAAATAGGCGTTGTGCAGGCCCATGGCAGTGCGCAGGCTGTCCGGCAGCGCGGGAGCCTGCCACCAGGTGTCCACCCAGGCGCGCATCTTCTCGGCGGCCACGTGCCAGTCGCCCGCGTGCGGTGCCAGTCCCACCGGCGCACTGGTCCAGCACTCGCCGGTATTGAGAAACGGCAACTGAACCCACGCCCAACTCGGATGGACCTCGCCATAGCGCTCGTTGAGATCGTAAATGACGAAATCCAGCCGAAAATTCGGTTCGCGCGGGTAGAAATTGTTCGCCAAGCCCACGCGGCCATTGCTGACGTCCACCACCGGCAGATGCATCGAATACCAGCCCGGCACCGTGCGCCGCGTCGATTCGATGAGGTTCCACCCATCATTGCCGCGCAGTTGGGTGAAGGGATCGAAGGGTTGCTGGCACCCGATCTGCATCTTGCCGCGCTCCTCCTCGTACCCGCGCCACCCGGCCACCCACGGGAAGAACACCTCACTGATCTGGTGCGGGCCCAGGTGATTCAACTCCAGCGTGAAGAGCGCTTCGTCCGCACCGGCGGGCAGCGTCACCCGCACGGTGGCGGCGATACCGGAGACCGAACCATCGGCCATGCGCACGTCGGGATAACGGATGGTGAGCGTGTCGCCGTTCAGCGCCATCTCCGGCGCGCCCGACAAATGGCTGTCGCCATGCCGATCGCTCCAATTCTCATCATCCGGCGCCACCACGCGGAACAATCGCCCCTCGCTCGGGTCGGAGAGATAGGCCGTTCCGGTGCGCAGGTCCTCGATCTGGGTGAGGCTGCCGGTTTGGGGGTCGAAGGTGAAAGCGACCAGGCTGTTGGTTAATTGCATGGGAGATGCTCCTGAGATATGGGGATCTATTTTCGTGTAACCTCTCCTTTCATTCGGTCAACATTAGCAAATCACCTTCACATAACCATCCTGTGTGATCTGTTGCAACCTGGTTCGGAAGAAATGAAGGCATACCCTATGGGCCGCCGGCATCCCTGCCGGCGGGGACGAGAAGGCTGTTTGCCACGGGGCGCCGGCAGGGATGCCGGCGGTCCATAGGGTTTGTTCCGGTGCCTTCCGTAGCAATGCGAATCAGGTCAGCATCCGTATGGCAGCAGGTATTTTTGCAAAATATCCCGCCAGGATGCAATAATCCAGGCACTGCCACGTCATGATAGGCAGCAGGGGTTCAATGCAGAACAATCGTCAGCGCCTGAGTGAAATGATCGCCGGGGAACGCGCGCGGTTTGTGGCGTTTGTGCGGCGGAAAGCGGCGGATCTTTCGCAGATGGAGGCGGAAGATCTGGTGGAAGAAGTGCTGTATCGGCTGTGGAATCGCGCGGATTTGACTACGCCGATCGAGTATTTACTGGCGTATATGTATCGCGCGCTCACCAATCAACTGATCGATCTCCGGCGCAGGTTCCGGCCCACGGTGTCGCTGGACGCGGAGGAAGCGGAGCGGGGGCCGTTGGGCAACACGCTGGCTGACGAAACCGCCGACATCGGGCGATTATTGCAGCGCAAGGAGCTCCGTGAACGGCTCTACGCGGCGATTTCCGGTTTGCCGGCGTCACAGCGCGCGGTATGGGTGGCCACCGAGGTGGCCGGCTATACCTTCGAAGACTTGTCTCGCCAGTGGGGTGAACCGATCGGCACGCTGCTGGCGCGGAAACACCGGGCGACTAAGCGCTTGCGATTGCTGCTGAACGACCTGCACGAAAAGGAGACCTGACTATGTGGGAATCTCGACGTGATTTACCGCCGCGGACACATTTCCTCGGGCATATCGTGCTCGGGCTGGTGCTGGCGGTGGTCTTTGGCTTTATCTTCGGCATCCTGGTGATGTGGCTGTGGAACGCGCTGATGCCCGGTTTGTTCGGGCTGAAGATGATCGGTTACTGGCAAGGGGTCGGGCTGGTCGTTCTCGCCCGCCTGCTCTTCGGTTTTCCCGATCATCATCCGCAGTTGCGCAAAGTGCACGAGCACTGTGAGTGGCTCCACGGTCATGACCCGACGGACTACCATGCCTGGTGGCACACGGAGGGACGGCACGCCTTCGATGCCTATCGCGCGCGGAAGCAGCAACCGGCACAGGAAGAAGGAGAGGGAGAATAGCGAATATGGGGCCGGACGGTATTGGTGAACGGTCCCTGATGTGTTGCCGAATTCTTTGCCGCGGGGAGAACAGTTCCCTTTCGGTTCACAACAGGGATTCAACTGCTACCGAAATCGGTTCACTGAGTAAGCTTAGCACGGTTTGGAAGCCGACGCCCGTCGCGCCCCGTGACCAGTTCACGCGGGAAGGTTGTCGATGTCTCACCGTTTTTTTGGCGGGATGCCAGATTTTGCCGATGATGCTATCAGCGGTCACGGAGCGCGACTGGCGTCGGCTTCCAAACCGTGCTAAGCGTCCAACAGGAGGCTGATTATTATCGGCTGCTACGATGGTGGTAGCGCCGTGCAAGCTTATTTTACCCGCATTGGGCTGGAAGCCGGCGCTCCAATCGAATGCGGCGCGCAAATACGATTCCTTCTTCTTGATTTAGTTGATGCCACCAACGCATACTCCTCTACTTCCGCTCACCCCATCATCTAAGGTATCATGAGTCTGGTGGACGTGCCGTCCGCTTAGTAAGAGTCATGTAGTCAGCCTGTAGGGAGAGCAATCATGCGGAATGTCATTCGCGGGCATTATCGGCTGCGGCAACGTGACCGAAGTGAAGAGCGGGCCGGCGTTGCAGCGTGCTGACGGCAGCGCGTTGGTGGCGGTGATGCGGCGCGACGCGACGAAGGCCGCGGATTACGCCGCACGGCACGGCGTGCCGCGCTGGTACGCGGATGCCGATCAATTAATCGACGATCCGGACGTGGATGCCGTGTATGTGGCCACGCCGCCGGGATCGCATGCGCATTATGCGCTGCGCGTGCTGGACCGGCGCAAACCGTGTTACGTCGAGAAACCGATGGCGCGGAACGCTGCCGAATGCCTGCACATGGTGGACGCCTTCGCCGCGCAAGAGGTGCCATTATTCGTGGCGTACTACCGCCGCGGGCTGCCGCGTTTCCAGCAGGTGAAAACGTTGCTGGCCACCGAGCGGCTGGGCCGCATTTCCAGCATCAATGTCCGGTATTCCAGCGGGCAATGGCGCAACGCCGCCGCCGATCCCTGGCGCTTGAACGCTGAGCTGTCGGGGGGAGGCTATTTCCTCGATCTCGCCAGTCATACGCTGGATGTGCTGGATTATCTGTTCGGCCCCTTGCGCGATGTCAGCGGGGTGGCGTCGAACGTGGCGTCGTGCTGCGCGGTGGAAGACAACGTGGCGATGATCTTCCGTGCCGGCGATGACATTCTGGGCAGCGCCAGTTGGAACTTCGCCGCCGGCGTGCACGAGGATATCATCGAGATTACCGGCACCGAAGGACGGATCAGCCTCTCCACCTTCGGCAACGATCCGGTGATGCTGACCGTGGGCGAGACCGTCGAGGAATTTTCCCGTCCCAACCCGCCGCACATTCAGCAACCTCTCATTCAAACGATGGTGGATGACTTGCTGGGGAAGGGACAGTGCCACAGCACCGGCCGCAGCGCCGCGCGTACCAATCGGGTGATGGACGAGGTGCTGAAGACCTATTATGGCGGTCGCGAAGACGCCTTCTGGACGCGCAGTTGGCCGGGCACGCCGGTGGGAAGCGATCAATTACTGCTGCGCTCAACGCTGCCCTAACGGGAAATCGGCAGATATTGCTTCGTCAGGTTCGTTATGCAACGCAAAGGCGCAGAGATGCAGAGAACGACGCAGAGGAGATGATTATCATGCGCACAACCGTCACTGATCGCTATTATCGCGTATTTACTTACCAGGCCGTGGACCGGGTGCCCGATATCGAGTTCGGGTATTGGCCGCAGACGATTCGGCGTTGGCTGCGCGAGGGGATGCCGATCGAGTTGACCTCGCAAGAGCAGAACTCGATGTTTCTGGGGAAACTGGACCGGTTTTTTGGATTTGACGAAGAATACAGCGATTGGGTGAACTTGCGCCTGCACATGAACCCGGTGTTCGAGGAAGAGGTGCTGGAGCGCAAGGCCGATTCGGTGCTGATGCGGGATGGCAGCGGCGCGATCGCCGAGCGCTATATGAGTGACAGCGAGGAAAGCTCGATTCCGCACTATGTGGAGTTCCCGGTGAAGACGCCGGCGGATTGGGCGGCGATGAAAGAACGCTTCCGCTTTGACGATCCCGACCGCCTCATCCCGGACGACGAGATCACCCGCCTGCGCCAGTCGGCACGCGACGGCAAGATGATCACGGTGGGCTGCCCGGGACCGTACGGGATGCTGCGCGGCTGGATGGGGTTTGAAAACCTCAGCATCGCCTTCTTCGAAGAGCCCGCGATGATCCATGACATGATCGAGCACATGACCGCGTTGGCGATGCAACAGCTCAAGGCGTTGCCGGCAGATTTACCCATCGATGCTGCCAGTTGGTGGGAAGACATGGCCAGTAAAAACGGCCCCTTCGTCAGCCCGGCGATGTTTCGCGAATTTTTGCAACCGCAATATCACCGGATTATGGAAGCGTTGCGGCAGCATGGCCTGGCCATCGCGATCGTCGATTGCGACGGTAACCCCTACAAACTCGTGCGCAACTGGCTGGAAGAAGGGGTCAATATCATGTTTCCGCTGGAAGTGATCGCCGGCGTGGACCCGTATGCCTGGCGCAAAGAATTCGGGATGGAGTTGCGCTTGCGCGGCGGGATCGGCAAGGAGCCGCTGGTGGAAGGCGGCGCCGCCATCGACCGCGAGCTCGAACGCATCAAGCCGCTGTTCGACCAGGGCGGCTATATTCCGCATCTCGACCACCTGGTGCCGCCGGACATCTCGTACTACAACTATTGCACCTACCTGGAGAAGAAGCGGAAACTGATCGGCAAAGCGTGAGGAAAACCGGAGATTTCGCGGTCGAAAATGAACTGCACGGGGTCACGGACCGAGACAAGGGCACTGTTTACTACAACGGGTCTCATCTCCGACATTGCGCCGCGATTTCTATTGACAAAGCGTGTAAACCGCGTTAAATTAGCATACCTTTCCCGGAATCCCGGAACGGGTGGCGGAGACGGATGTAGCATACATGCCACCAAAACGACTGCCCTGCCCGAGAATGCATGAAAGGAATTAAAAAAGGAGGGCAGTTGGATGCCCGATCAGACCCTGACCTGTTGCGATTGCAGCAGCAGCTACGTTTTCACCGAGGGTGAGCAGGCTTTCTTCCAGGAGAAAGGTTTCACGCCGCCCACTCGGTGCCCGGATTGCCGGCGACGTCGCAAGGCTGAAAAAATGAATACTCGTGGCGGTGGCGGTAGTGGATTCGGTGGTGGTGGCGGCGGTGGCAGCCGCGGCCGCGATCGTGGTTGGTAAATCGACCGGTTGATTTCCGGTATAACAAAACATGCGGCCTCCCGATCTTTCGGGAGGCCGCGTTGTTTGGTGGTATTAGCTGCCGACGCGTGAGCGTCCTCGCGAGCAGGTGCGATGATCATTCATGTGCTCGCGGGGACGCTCGCGCGCCAGGGATATTCCAGGCGAAGCGGGCGAGACGCCCGCGCTCCCAGGCTACTGTATGACCAGTGTAAATTTGCCATGCTGCTTGCCTGGGAGGGCGAGACTCCGTTCGAGCCCAATTATATTGCCATTGTGTGATACTCTTCACGGGGCTCGAACGGAGTCTCGCCCTCCCGAGTCAGCAGGACCGCATATTCATGCTGGTCATACACTACTTATATTTCGCCTTCAACGCCGTGTTCTGCACCGCGCTGCGGCAGGCGAGATCCAGCACGTGGATGGGGCGGCGCGACCACTCCGGGGTGATGATCAGCGGGGTATCCTTCACCAGGTGGTCGGCGATGTTCTGGTAGAACTGCCAGCCTTCCGACGCCGGATTGGGCCCCTTCACGGTGGAGGGATCCGTGCCCGGGGTGACAATTTCGTAGGTGCCGCCGTCCATGATGTAGCTGCCTTTGGTACCGGTAATCTCCAGCCACCCGCGCTTGGGATTGGCGTCGATACTGCTCATGTTGAGCGTGACCCAGGCGCCGCTGGCAAAGCGGATGACCGCGAAGCCTTCGTCTTCGTTGGTGTCGTCTTTCCAGGCGGTCTGATCGGCCCAATGCCCGAGCTTGGCGTAACCGCTCACTTCGACGATCTCGCTGTTGACGATTTGCAGTGAATATTCCAGCAGATGTACACCCCAGTCATACAGGATGCCGCCGGAGATCGTCTTGCTGGTGCGCCACCAGTCGCCGGGCTTGCCATAACCGGTCATATGCGCCTCGATGCGGACGACATCACCGATCGCGCCGGCGCGAATGCGCTTCACCGCTTCCAGAATGCAGCCGTCCCAATGCCGGTTGTGGTAGGTGGACAGCACCAGGTTCCCCGCCTTGGCGGCGTTGAGCATGGCGTCGCACTCGGCGGTGGTGATGGCCAGCGGCTTTTCGCACACCGCGTGCCGCCCGGCGCGCAGGCATTGCAGCGCCAGTTTGGCGTGGGTATTGTGCGGGGTGATGATGGTCACCAGGTTCACATCCGACTTCTTCAGCATGGCGGCCACCGTCGTGTAGGTCTGGATGCCCGGAAAATCCTGCCGGGCCACCGCCAGCCGGGATTTATCGAGCTCCGCTACCGCCACCGGCGTCATCCCGGCGCGCTGCATCTCCAGCATGTGCGACTTGCCCATGTTGAATGCGCCGCCATACCCGATGACGCCCACTTTCACGTCTTCTGCCTTTGCGAAACGTGCCATTGCAGTAAATCTCCTCTTGTATCTGCGTATCCCTGCACGGGATATCTTTGCTTATCGAAAGTGCTATTCGGCGGGTGTTTGCCAATCCCTTCAGGAGATGGGAGTTTATGGGAGGGAGTTTCAAGCGGTTCAGTTTGAAAACGACTGGCAGCCTCTAAATTCTTCCGGCTTCTTTCAGCCGTTCGTATAGCACCAACTCGCTGGTTAACGCGCTGTCCAGGGCAATGGGCAGGCCGGTGAGCGCGAGTTCGCGTCCGGAGATGCGGAAAGTTTGCCCGGTGTTGTCGAGGGTGACCTGGTAGTCAACGCCAACCTCCACTCCGCGCGGGCGCAAGCGATATTCGTCCGCGCCGTTGCGCAGTTTGAACACACCGGCGTACCCACGACTGCGGTCCGGGCAGGCATATTCCAGCACGCACCAATCAGCGGGTGAGAACAGGCCGATGTCCGGCGTGTGGTGATACACGACCGGATGCCCCGTCAGCACGGGACGGCAGAAGCCTTTGTGCAGGCCGATGTAGCGTCGCACCTTGGCGAAATACGTGGTGGTGCGGTCGGCGCCTTGCGCACCGAAACCCACATAGATCGGCACGGCGAAGAGCGTGACGCGCAGATGCGTGTCAAGGTCGGCGACCTGGTGCGCGTGCTGAATGTGGTTGTGATAATAAACCAGTGACTCCGGCGGAATGAAGAGACTGAGGGCGTTGAGGGCGCGGATGCTGTAGGGCATCACGCTCCAGTCCGACTCGCAGGCATAATGGAAGCGCGCCAACATGCCCAGGTCGTTGCGCCCGCCGCCTCCCGCGCAGTTCTCCAGGCACACCTCCGGGCACTCGGCGCGGATGCGGTCGTACGCTCGGTATACCACTTCGGTATGCCGCCAGATCTCCGCCTCCGCGTACCCGTCGCGCACCGTCTGTCCCCCTTCACCGGTTCCCACGTTATAATCCAGCTTGTAGAAGTCCAGTGCGAACCCCTTGATGATCGCGACGATCGCCTCCGTGAAATAGCGCGCCGCGGCGGGGTTGGCCAGGTCCAGCGTTTCGGCGCATTCCCGCCCAGCATCGGTCTTCAGCATCCAGTCGGGATGCTCAGCGAAGGTTTTGGTTTTTTTTCGTCAGGGCTTCCGCTTCATGCCAGAGACCGAATAGCAGGCCCTTGCCGTGCGTATAATCGCGCAGGCCGTTGATGCCCCCCGGCAACCAATCGCCCTCAAACCAATCGCCGCGGTGCTCCCACCAGGAGGCGAAGTCGTCCCCGTACCAGCCGGCGTCGACCATGAACGCTTCTATGCCCATCTCGGCGGCGATATCAATTTCAGTTTTGATCCAGTCGCCCGGCTCCTCCACCACCCGGCCGGCCACCGTATACATCTCCTTGCCCCTGGGGCGCGGCGGAATGACGCTGGCGCGCAGATGCCGGTGCCACTGCGCCACCGCCGTGTCAAATGCACCGTGCGCTGGACCGAGATGCACCTCCGGGCTGGTGACGGTTTCGCCGGGAGCGATCAAGCGCAGCGGTGCCGGCGCCAGCGGGCCGACGCGGAAAGAGAGCAACGACTCATAGCGATAGGCAAACTCGGCAAAGAAGTTGCCACCCCACGCCAGCCCCATAAAAAACAGCTCGCCGGTAGCCTCGTTGCGCAGGATATAGTAGGGCGACCCCCACGAACGGCCGGACTCCGTCCGCTCGATACGGAAGTGCTCGCGCGGCAGCGGTTGCCAGATCAAGTTCCCCTCGTGCCCCCATTCCTCGCTGGCAAGGTAGCCGAGGGAGAATTTGGATTGCCCATCTTCCGCAAACGCCGGGTTAGCGTTGGTGTGGTGGCGCGGCAAGGCGGTATTCGTGTTCCACAAAATTCCGGACCATGGCGAGATGGCGCCGAGGGCGGCGGGCGCGGCGCCGGTATTGGTGATTTCCAGATACCGCGCCAGCATCGGCGTGCCATCCAGGCGCGTGACCACGTTCACGGTGACCGGACGTACCTGGTGTGTCAGGGTGACTACCGCCTCGGTCGTTCCCGGACGCTGCCCCGCGCGTTGCGTCGAACCAGCCAGTTCCCAGTGGTTGTGCAGCGATTGCCCGTCGATTTCCATCTCGAAGGCATGAACCGGGCGACGGAGCGCGTCCAGGCCGGGCAGTCCGGGCACGACGTTTTCGCGGTGTATGTGCCCGGTGGCCGACCAGTACAGGCCGATCCAGCGGCCCTGCTCCAGCGCCTCCTCATACACGGCGGTGTCCGAGACGTAGCGCGCGGTGGGACGATCCCCGGCGTGGTGGTATTTGATATCGATCTGTTGATTGCTCATGATGAAACTCCAATAGCCCCGTTTTCGTCCAGCGACTCGGCGGTACAACGCAATTGGCTGGCCGGCGCCAATGATGAGGTAATAATACGATATTACATGACAACTGTATCATGTCTAAAAATTGCGATTTCTTTTACATGATAGCTGGGTCATGTTCAAATAATGGCGTTTTCTTTACATGATCCTAATATTACTACCGCAGATTGCCTTTCCGTCCCCCCGGCATAAATGCCGGGGCTATTGAGATACGCCCCATGAATGGGGCTTGTTGATCAATCAGAACATATAGCCCCATTCATGGGGCGTATCTTAATAGCCTGGCGGTTTACCGCCAGGTCGCAGAATCGTTAACTGCGGTAGTAATACTAAGCTGACGTCACAATGAAGGAGTGTTACCGTGAACGGATATATACTGCGACTGCGCGCCCGCCGTTCGGCGGACGCGCAGTCGCGTTGATGGCCTGGTGAAGCGATCACGAAGCCTTCACTTCATCTCTTTCACATACGTAATCGCGCTAAGTACGGTGCCCAGCGGGTCTTGAATCACGCAAAATCGACCGACGGTGGGAATGTCCATCGGTGGCACCAGCAACTTGCCACCCAGTTGTTCCGCGGTCTTTGCCGTCGCGTCAACATCATCGACGGTGACATAGACTCCCCAGTGCGGCGGGCAATCCTTGGCTTCCGGCGGAATCCCCGCGATGCCGCCAATAGCTTTCCCTCCTGCTTTGACCACGGTGTAGGTCATCCCCGGCATGGACATGTCTTCTGTTTCCCAGCCGAACAACTTGGTGTAGAAGGCAACGGCCTGTGCAACATCCGTTGTCATCAGTTCACACCAGCTAAACGCCCCGTGCTGCGTGTATTGCTCTTCCACGGTTTTGCCTCCTGAAATTTGGTACCAGATAGGCAGACGCTGTTGCCCCGAACAAGCCCTGTTATCCTCGTCGTGACGGCATAGCATGCTAGATCCCGTCGTCAATACGAGATGTGGCTTTGGTATACAGTTTCCGATTTTCCATAGATGACAACCTCATCATGTATAAAAAACCTCATTTCATTTACAGGTATCCTCACTTCACGGCAATCGCCACCGCGACCACAGCAGCGAGCAGCGTTTGTCATCCGATACTTTTTGATAGCAGACAGTGAAGAGGCTGCCGTCGGCCAATTCGACGGTGGAGGGGTAGCCCAGATCGCCGTCGGGGCCATCGTCACGGATGATCCAATCGTGCTCCCAGGTGGCGCCGTCATCGTGGCTGATGGCGACGCGCTGCCCATAAGGCGCCTGGCGATAGCCATACGTGAGCAGCAGCGCGCCGGAGGAGTGGCGCAGCAGGTGCGGGGGAGAGCCGTGGAACCCCAGGGGACGGGCAGGAGTCCAGGTGCGCCCGCCGTCGGCGGAGTCCGTCAGCATGATACTGAAGGTCGGCACGCCGGAGGCGGCCAGTTCCTTGCCGGAATGGTCTTCGATGCGGATGGCACCGAGCAGGTGTCCGGACGGCAGTTCGACGACGTGCGGCTCATGATAATTCGCCGGATCGGTGCCGGGATAGACGGGAACGGTGCCTAATTCCTGCCAACTACGCCCGCCGTCAGCGCTGTGAATCGCGGTGATGGCGCTGAAGTTCATATCGTCCCAGCCGGTGACATATCGCTTTCCCAGATAGAGCAGTGCGCCGGAGCGCAGCCGGATCGGTCCGTGCGGAGTCGAGACCGGCACGCGGATGGGCGCGCCCCAGGTGGCGCCATGATCGTCACTCAATATCGCCCACGACCCGAGCCACTGCTGCACGATCTCGTCGGTCACGGTAGTGAGTTTGGCCTGCCAATCGGCCAGTTCCTGCTCACCGAGCCAGTTTTTCACCCATTCTTCCCGCGCGTATTGCCGGGTGTCCGAGGTAAACCAGCTGACCAGCAGGCGATCTCCGCCCAGGTTGACGATGCCGGCATCCCGATCATCCAGCGGCGAATCGTTGATCACCCGCGAAGGCGACCAACTGCGCCCGTCATCGGCGCTGACGTGCAGCACCGTTTTGCCCCACGGACAGACGTGCTCGCTGCGCAGGCCGGAGCTGGCGACCAGCAGCGTGCCGTCATCCATACGCGCGACGGTGGGCCAGCCGAAATACCCGAAGCGTTCGCCGGGCAACCGGCAGATAATGCCATGTTCGCTGGTCAGACGTTTTTCCATGAGCGGCTCCTTAATCGTGCGGGTCGTTCTGGCGCGCGAGCGTCGCGAGCACTCCGGTGGTTTCGATATGACCATCCATAGTTTACTCAACCACCGGAGTGCTCGCGAGGACGCTCGCGCGCCAGAACGACTGGACGGTTACGCGTATTGTATTGAACTGCTGATCGTGCTGTCAATTCTTTTCGCGGATCGAGCAGGTATGTGAACCGGCAGCTAGAATACGGTTGCTAAAGGAGTTCATCGATGGCACTACCCACGATCAGCACCCCTTTCTTACTCTCGGAGCGTGGCTCGGTTCGCGCGACGGCGTATCAGATGACGAATAAGGCCGTGCGCATCGGGACGGCGACCTGTGTCACCTGGCTCGACGCTGTTTCCGGCATCCGCACGCGCAGCTTTGACCATGATCGGCAAAGCTGGTCGGAGACGCTCGCGCTGGATGAAGCCATCGATAACCATGCCAATCCCTCACTGACCGCCGATCCTGCCGGCGGTTTGCGTATCGCGTACGGCGCGCACGGGTTCTGGGAAGACGGCATGTTTAACCATGGGCGCTTTCGCCTGCAGCAGAGCCGGACGCCCGATGGCGCGCACTGGGATTTCCTGAGCAATGTCGGGTATGGCGCCACCTATGCCTGCCTGGTGACCGACAGCCAGGGACGCGACCACCTGGTGTATCGCGGTGGTGAAGGCGCGCCTGGTTGTTTCTACGAGCGGCGTCTCGCGAATGGCAATTGGGACCTGACCACCAAACTCTCGCTGCTGCCGATTCCACCCGGCTATACCTTTGTGGGCGCCAATCTGGTGATTGCCCCCGGCGATATCCTGTATGCCGGTTTCATGTATTACTCGCTGCATCACCAGCGTAGCCTCGGGGTGTGTGCCGTCATGTCACCCGATGCCGGCGAGACGTGGACGGGTCTGCGCGGGGAACCGGTGAAGCTTCCCTTGCCGTATGATTCCGCTTATGCGATTCCGCACGCGGGGGACGACCCCTACCTGGGTTCGCTATCCGTCGATCATGACGGCAATCTGGTGGCGTTGACCACTGATATCGGCAATTCCCATGCCGGTGCCTGGCTATCCGTGTTCCGCGCCGGCGCCTGGGTGACTACCGCCCTCAATCCATTTCTGCCGGTTGGATGGGAAATTTACCTGGGCTGTGTCACGGTCGATGCGCGCGGAAGGCTCCTCATTGTCGTTGATGCGACCCCGACGAACCTGACGAAAGACGACCGGTGGGGTCACCCACTGACTGAATGCTTCCTGCTGGCCTCGGATGACGGCGGGCGGTCTTTCACCGCGCAGCAAATCAGCGCGACCAATCCCGCGGCCGCCAACTGGCTGCCCAACATTTCCCACGTCGGACCCTATCACGATCTACGCACTCCGCTGATCACCTACACCCAAGGCCCGCCGGGGAAAGGATGCCAACCGCAAGAGCGGACAAATGTCTACACGGTGTGGGTGGAATAACGCAGGAAGAGAGCCCGATGTCGTCAGTCCAGCGTATTTTCGCCGTGTTGATAATGGGTCTGTGCGCCATAGCGGCGCGGGGAGAGGAGGCACGCAAGATGGAGCAAACCAGCGAGGGAAACGCGTTGATTCGGGTGGTGTCGCGCGAAGTGTTTATCCCGTCACCCCAAGTCGGCAGCGGCACGTTGGCGTCGAGTTATTACACCCGCCGTGCCGGGTTGTCGCTCATCAGTTTTCATCACTATATCTCCCGCAGCGATATCTTCGATGACGGGAGCATGCGGTTTTCGGAGGACAACGGCCGGCACTGGAGCGAGGTGACAGCCTGGCCGACGAAGTTTACCCATCCACTCGGTACCGGGCGCCGGGACATTTGCGTCGGCTATGTCGATGCGAACACGGACCGCTTCCTCTTGCTGTGGAACGAAGCGGTGTTAAGCAGCGATCATCCCACGCAGGCGATGTGCACCGGCACGATCCACTACCGGATTTCGCCTGATGGCGGGAAGAACTGGTCGCCGAGTCAGCAGGTGATCCATGCGGGAGCGGGGTATGATGCGACGCATCACCTGCCCGGGGTAACCTTCGGAAAAAACTGCGTGATGTTCGGCGATCTCACCGACCGCCCATTGACCCGCGCGGACGGCGCCATCCTGATACCGGTGCAAAGCTCACCGGTGGGCGCAAATGGGGAATACGAAGCGCATGGCTCCTACACCTATACTGAATGTCTGCTGTTGATCGGGCGCTGGACCGCGGAGGGCGATATCGCCTGGACGACCTCGGAGCGGATCCTCGCCGATCCCGAGCGCTCCAGCCGGGGATGGATTGAACCAACCATGGCCGAGTTGGCCGACGGCTCGCTGCTGATGGTGATGCGCGGCAGCAATGATAACCACCCGCAGATGCCCGGCTATCGCTGGGCCGTGCGTTCGCACGATGGCGGGCAAAGCTGGGGCGCGGTCACGCCGTGGACATACGACGATGGCGTCGCATTCTATTCGCCCAGTTCCTGTTCCCAACTGGTGCCGTATTCAGACGGGCGGCTATTCTGGGTCGGCAATATCTGCCCGCAGAATCCACACGGCAATAGCCCGCGCTACCCGCTGGTCATCGGAGAAGTGGACCGCACGAACGGTTTGCTGATTCGCAACTCGGTCACCCCGATCGACGACCGCCAGCCGGGTGAGAGCGAACACCTGACGCTGTCCAACTTTTACGTGCGCGAAGACCGGGAAAGCGGGGAATTAGTGTTGCACCTGACCCGCTTCTTCGCCCACGATTTCACCCCCGGCTGGCCGCAAAACTGGACCGCCGATGCCATGCTGTACCGGTTGGCGGTGCGGAAGAAGTAGGAGGATGGTCGTCCCCTGGGAGCGTGGGCGTCTCGCCCGCCCGTTGGGTGATCGGTGACGGTGGCGGGCGGGACGCCCAATGCGGTTAAAATAAGCTTGGTTCGGTGGTAGAATCGGCTACCTGCCGCGATGGGGACAGGTGTTCATAGCAGAAATTCAACTATTGCTGATATCGGGTCACTGAGTAAGCTTGGCACTGTTTGGAAGCCGACGCCAGTCGCGCCCCGTGACTAGTTCACGCGGGAAGGTTGCCGATGCCGCATCGTTCTTTTGACGGGATGCCAGATCTTGCCGATGATGCTATCAGCGGTCACGGAGCGCGACTGGCGTCGGCTTCCAAACAGTGCCAGACGTCCAACAGGATGCTGATTATTATTGGCGTTCATGGTCCACTGAACCGTATTGTGAGCAGTCCCCTTATGTTTCCGGATTATCGGCTGCTACGATGGTGATAGAGCGGACCTAGCTTATTTTAACTGCATTGGGCGGGACGCCCGCGCTCCCAGGTTTATACCGGCGCTTCGTGCGGCTCGCTCATCGGTTGCGCGTCGGGACGGAAGGGGAGGAACATGCAGCGCTCGGTGCGGATGTTACCATCGCCGACCAGGTTGTCGACGTTGCGTAAAAAGATGAAGCCGCACTTCTGGTAGAGGGCAAAGGCATTGTCGTTATGCAGCGCGGTGGTCAACTCGATGCCTTCCGCGCCTAATGCGCGTCCAGTGTCGATGAGCAACTGCATCAAACGGTGGCCCAGGCCGGCGCCTTGAAAATTATCGGCCACCCCGATGCCCAGCAGCGGCACGCGCCGTTTGGCGTACCAGAGGAAGCAATAGCCGATAATCTTGCCGTCCGCTTTCGCGGCAAAGACAACGTCTTCATCCGCCGCGTTGCGCGCGATGACCTTATCGAGCGTCTCGCTGTCATACAGGTGCGGCGTGAACAGGTTGCGGCTGTGCGCGGACAACTCAGCGTCGAACGCGCGCAAGGCCTCCTTATCCGCCGCGATCAAGCGGTCAATGGTGACAGTGCGCCCGTCTTTCAGGATAATCTTTTCCATTATAACGATTGCTCCTTTTGAGCATGATAATCTCGCAGGTTAATTACGACACCGTGACGAAATGTCCTTTTCAAACGAGAGAGAGACGAAGGCACTGGAGCAACAAATCGATGATTACTTCCCGCATATCCCTCAACCAGGATTGGCGCTATCGCGCTGATGATGACGAAGCCTACGCCAATCCGCGCGCGTCCGAGCGCGGCTTTGTGCCGGTGCATTTGCCGCATTGCAACGTCGAGGTGCCGGCGAACAATTTTTCCGAACAACGGACGCAATTCGTCTCCTGGTATCGCAAACATCTGCCGACCCCCGCCGGTGAGGCGGACGCGCGCGTGTTGTTGGATTTCGACGGCGTGATGATGGTGGCGGAGGTGTTTGTGAATGGGCGGTTGGCGGGCACGCATCGCGGCGGGTACGTGGGATTCACGGTGGATATCACCGACTTCCTGCGCCGGACGGCGGGTGCCGACAACGTGCTGGCGGTCCGCGTCGATTCTCATCTGCAGCCGGACATTCCCCCCTGCGGGCGGGTGATGGATTACCAGACCTTCGGCGGCATCTATCGGGACGTGCGCCTGCGGGTGGTGCCCGGTTGCTATCTCGCCGATCTGTTCGTGCGCACGCCGCAACCGCTGGCGGCGTGCAAAACCGTCGAAGCGACGGCGACGGTGGCGAATACGACCGCTACGGACTGGAACGGCGTCGCGCGGCTGGAGTTATTCAGTCTTGATGGCAAACGACTGGCGCAAGGCCCGGCGACCGCCTGCCGGATTGCCGCGCGGACGGAAGGCACGGTGGAACTCACCTTGCGGGAGCTGGAGGGGATCGAACTCTGGACGCTGGAGGCACCGTGTCGCTACCAGGCGCGCGTCACCCTGAGTGCAGGCCGGCGTGTGGCGGACCGGCTGGACACCCGCTTCGGTTTTCGCGAAGCCGTCTTCACCCCGGAAGGCCCGTTTCTGCTCAACGGGCAGCCGGTGAAACTGGTCGGGCACAACCGCCATCAAACCTATCCGTATATCGGCGCGGCCGCGCCGGCGCGCCTGCAACGCCGGGATGCCGACATCCTCAAGTTCGAATTGGGCAGCAATGTAATGCGCACCAGCCACTACCCACAATCGCCGCATTTTCTCGACCGCTGCGACGAGATCGGCCTGCTGGTCTTCGAGGAAGTGCCGGGGTGGGGACATATCGGTGACGCCGGCTGGAAGGATTTGCTCTGCCGCGATGTCGAGATGATGATCAGGCGCGACCGGAACCACCCGTCGATTATCCTCTGGGGGGTGCGCGTCAACGAATCCGCCGATGACCACGACTTTTACACGCGCACCAATCAACTGTCGCGGGCGCTCGACCCGACGCGCCCGACCGGCGGGGTGCGCTGGGGGGTGGAGAGCGAATTTCTCGAGGATGTCTTCACCGCCAACGACTACGCCTACCGCCCGCCGGACCACATCATCAACGAACCGCCGGTGACGCCCTACCTGGTGACCGAATATGGCCCGCTGATCGACGCGCGGCACACCGCGCCGATGGAGACGCTGGCGAAGTATACCATGATCCATGCCGATATCCTCAACGCGGTGATGGGGCATCCGCGGGTTGCCGGCGCGGTGGGCTGGTGCGCGTTCGACTACCATTCGCAGGACTGGGTCACCGTCGACAGCATACAGCCGTGGGGGGTGTGCGATGTCTTCCGCGCCCCGAAACTCGCCGCCTCGCTCTACGCCAGCCAACTCGATCCCCGCGTGCGCCCGGTGTTGCAGGCGGCCACCCGCTGGAAAGTCGGCGATCAGGCGGGCTTCGATCCCAACGAAAATACCATGAAGAGCGGGCACGACGCGCCGCTGGTGGTCTTTTCCAACTGCGAGCAGGTGGAGATCTTCATCGGCGATGAAGCGCGCAGCGTCTTCACCCCGGCGCGCGACCGCTTCCCGCAGTTGCCGCACCCGCCGTTTTTCTGCACCGGGCTGGGCACCATCTGGGGACCGGCGTGGCAGGAACTGCGCATCGTGGGATATGTCGGTGGGCAAGCCGTCACCGAGCAACGCTTCCCGGCGAGCAATGATGCCCGCAACCTGTCATTGGAAATCGATGATCGTGAACTGATCGCCGATGGCACGGACATGACCCGCCTCCTGCTCAAGCACACCGACGCCTTCGGCAATCCGCAATCCCACAGCCGCGTCGCGGTCACGCTGGAAGTCACCGGCCCCGCCACCCTCGTCGGCCCCAACCCCTGCGCACTGGCCGGCGGCATCGCGGGCCTCTATCTGCGCGCCGGCACGGTGCCGGGCAAAGTCCTGGTGAAGGCGCATGCGGCGGAGCTTGGGGTGACGCAGGAAGTTACTGTACGCATACGGAAAGGGTAGCGACATGAACCCGGAAATCAGCAGAGACGGTTGCGTAGAGCCAGCGGAAATTGAGGACTTGCGCACGGCGGTCGGATGGGATAGCTGCGCGGGAACGTATGCCACCATATTGCAACGACACTTCACCTATTACACCGTGCGGGCGGAAGATCGGCGCCTCATTGGCTATATGTCGATCCTTAGCGACGGAATAGCCGATGCTTTCCTACTCGACCTGATGGTGCATCCCGATTTCACCGAACAGCAGATCGGCAGCCGACTGGTTAAACGTGGCATTCAGGACATGAAGGACGCGGGGGTCCGGTGTGTGCAGGTAACCTTTCACGAAAACCTGCGCGAATTCTATGCACGGTGTGGGTTTTATATCTTCGGCGGTGGGGTCATCGACTTCGATACGATGGAGTGGGATGCGAAGGACTGACAAGCATACCTTTATCCCAAGTATGCAGCGCGATTGGACGCTTCGTTCAGCAGACCTGGTGAATTTTCAGGACACACCGGTTCGCTCACGTCGAGCGAGGCGGAAAAACAAAGCTCAGACGAATAAACAATCCCATGTCGAACAGCCTTTCAGTTGGTGCGAGAGAGCTAATCGATCTTTGTCTCAACTGCAGCGAAAAGGGAGAACTACGTTGAAAGTCATGTTTACCATGCTATGTTGCCTCACGATGCTCGCGGGGTTGTTGGTTCCTCGGCACGCTTTCGCCGCCGAGAGCAACATGCTGCTGTTGGATAATTTTACCGACTTAGCCGGTTGGACGGTCAGCGGTGAAAAAGTGGTTACGGTGGTCAAGGATCCGAAAGAGGGGCAATACCTGCTTTGGCATTCCACCTCGCGCACCGGCACCGCGCTGGTGAAAGACCTGACGCCGATCAAAGATAAACTGGCCGGTTATGACGCCATTTGTTTTGAATACCTGATGGACGGCGATCCCAGCAGTGCGTATATGACGCTGGATAACCTGCCGGGCTATCCTTCGGCACGCAACTGGTATTTCAAGTTTTCCTACAATCACCGCCGGGAGTGGCGCACCGCGCGCTTTGAATTCCGGCTCGACGATGACAGCCCCGGGAATCCGGCGAAAGACCCGCGCACGAAACTGACCATCGCGCTGGGGGGCTGGATGGCCAGCGCCAAACCCATGTATGAGTGGCGCATCAAGAACTTGCGCGCCGTGCGCTATCCCGTCACGCTGGATTATGATGAAGCCGCCAAGAATTTCACCGCGACCCCGACGACCTACACCTATCCCTATCCGCTGCACGTGCAGAACAAGGATACCGTCGATCATGAGTGCGCGCTGGTCTTCGACCGCCGCGCGTTGAAGCATTTTACGTTGACCGCGCCGGACAAGCCGTTCATGGTGAAGGCGGGCGCATCGGCGGTGGTGACGGCCACGCTGTCCATCCCCATCAGCGCGGCGAAAAAACTCGAGCCGCTCTACACCGAACCCGCCCCGGTCGTCCTGCGCGTGAAAGAGCTGGCGGAGACGGACACCACCGTGCTGCGCGGCTGGCAGGAAGTGCCCCTGTTCGGCACCGTGCCGCCGGCCGCTGCCAAGGATGATCTTCACCCGCGCGTGTGCTGCGACCCGACGCGACTGGCGGAGTTGCGCAAATGGATCACGGAAGAGGGCGACTTCAAAGGGTGCGTCAATTATGTCAAAGGGGGAGTCGATGGCCTGCTGAAGATGCCGGTGGTCGTCCCGACCTTTCCCGGCGGATATAACCAGATTAATTACGTGTGCCCGGTGTGTAAATCACCATTGAACCTCGCGTATGACGCGCGCTCGTTGAAAGAAGCCTGGTGTCCCACCTGTAAAGCGTGGGTAACCGCGCCGTACCTGATTCAACGGGCGGCGACGGACATCCACTTCTGCAATGCCAACATGGCGTATCATTGCGCGTTGCTCTACGCCCTTACCGGCGAGACGAAATACGCGGAGCGTGCCAAGGAAGTCCTGCTCGACTATGCGAAAGCCGCACCGACGATGAAGCCGGTCAATGGGCAGGCTACCGGCTATATCAACCTGCTGGCCTGGTGCACGCTGGGTGAATCCTACGCCTGTCGTGGTTTTCCCTTTGCCTTCGATTTCTTACAGACGAATCATTACCTGACCCCGGCAGAGAGCACGCTGATTGAAAATAACTTCCTGCTCCCGCTGGCGAAGCGCTTGAGCATGCACAACGGCACCTATTCCAACCAGACGGCGGAATATCGCTCCCACCAGATGGCGATCGGGCTGGCGTGCGGCAACTGGGTGATGGCCGGGCGCGCGCTGAACTGGGATTTCGGCTTCCGCGAGATGGTGCAATACGGCTTCGATGCCGATGGTTGGAGCATCGAAGGCTCGACCGGCTATCAGGCCGGCTGCGTCTTTTGTATGGATGAGATGGCCGATCAAGCATACTTTAACGGCATCGACGTGTATCGCGGTAATGAGAAATACCAGAAAATTCTCCGGTTGACCGGCCTGGAGCATGTGCTGAATGCCCGGTTTCATGAGCCGTATACCAGTAAGGACGCGATTCGGCGCGGCGGGTTGGACCGCTGGTTTTACTGCACGCCGCGTACCATTACCTATACCCCACCGGTGAATAAACAGGCCGCGTCGTATATGCAGGACGCCTCGGGCTATACGTTTCTCCGCTTCGGCAAATCGGACAGCTTCAACGGCCTGGACATGAACTGGGGGCAAACCTGGGAACGTAGCGAGCATGACCTGTTCAGCTACAAAGTCTATCTGCGCGGGACACGCGCGGATGGCGGAGTCGGGCGCCTCGCGTATACGAACCCGGCCTGTTTTTTCGAGAGTGAGTCCGTCGCCGCGAGCGGTATCGTCGTCGATCGAAAACGTTCCGCGGTCAATCGCCAGTTCGGGTGCCTGATCGACGGCGGTGACAAGTTTGCCGCCGGACTGGTGACCACCAACCCGACTAAATCGCTCTATGCCGATGTCGAAATGACCCGCTACTTTACGGCGTTGCCGGAGGGGTTATTGCTGGTCGATGTCGTCAATTCCCCGAAGGCGCACGATCTCGAATGGTCGTTCTATCCCCCGCGGCCATTTACCACCAGCCTTACCGGTCTGCAACCGCTCAACTGGAATGCGCCGAAATATTCCGGCTACGACGTGCCCTTTGATCTACAGCATACCAGGACGGATGGCGCGTTCACCTTCCAATGGCAGACCGATCACTATGGCGTGCGGCGCACGGTTGCCGGGGGTGAAAACAAGGAAATCGTGACCGGCAAGGCGCTCGGAACCTGGGAGGGCATTCCAATTCCTTTCAGCATGGTGAGTAAACACCAGGTGCAACATGCGATCAACGCCGAGTTCTTCGAGGCTTATGACACGGGCAAGGAACCGGCGCTGACCAAATTGACCTACACTGAGCAAGGCGGTCAACTGCGCGTCACGCTGGACTTCGCGGGTGGCAGCAGCAAGATCATGGCCTACCGCCCAACGAAGATCGTCAACGGCAACCTGCTTGCGCCGGAGAAAGGAAACTACATCTCCGAGATCAAGTAGTTGGCAGTCCAGCAGCTTGTTGCAAGGTGACTTTCCGGCGTTTCAAGTGTCTAAGCTACCAGCGACCCGTCCATCGGGCTCCGTGAGAAGGAGAGACACGTTGAAAGCCACGTTTATCACCCTATGTTGCCTCGCGATGTTCGCGGGGCTGTTTATTCCTCAGCATGCCTTTGCCGCTGAGAGCAACATGCTGCTGCTGGATAATTTCACCGACTTATCCGGTTGGACGGTTAGCGGCGAAAAAGTAGTTACGGTGGTCAAGGATCCGAAAGAGGGGCAATACCTGCTTTGGCATTCCACCTCGCGCAGCGGCACCGCGCTGGTGAAAGACCTGACGCCGATTAAAGACAAACTGGCCGGTTATGACGCCATTTGTTTTGAATACCTGATGGACGGCGACCCCAGCAGCGCGTATATGACGCTGGATAATCTGCCGGGATATCCGTCAGCACGCAACTGGTATTTCAAGTTTTCCTACAATCACCGCCGGGAGTGGCGCACCGCGCGCTTTGAATTCCGGCTCGACGACGACAGCCCCACCAATGGCAAGGACCCGCGCACGAAGCTCACCATCGCGCTGGGGGGTTGGATGGCCAGTGCCAAACCCATGTATGAGTGGCGCATCAAGAACCTGCGCGCCGTGCGCTATCCCGTTACGCTGGATTATGATGAAGCCGCCAAGAATTTCACCGCGACCCCGACGAGTTACACCTATCCCTATCCGCTGCACGTACAGAACAAGGATACCGTGGATCACGAGTGCGCGCTGGTCGTTGACCGCCGCGCGTTGAAGCATTTTACGCTGACCGCACCGGAGAAGCCGTTCATCGTGAAGGCGGGCACATCGGCGGTGGTGACGGCCACGCTCTCCATCCCCATCAGCGCGGCGAAAAAACTCGAACCGCTCTACACCGAACCCGCCCCGCTCGTCCTGCGCGTGAAAGACCTGGCGGAAACGGATACTACGGTGCTGCGCGGCTGGCAGGAAGTGCCCCTCTTCGGCACCGTTCCCCCGGCCTACGCCCAGAACGATCTCCACCCGCGCGTCTGTTGTGATGCGGCGCGGCTGGCGGATTTGCGCAAGTGGGTGACCGAAGATGGTGACTTCAAAGCAGCCATTCAGTATTTGAAACCGGGAGTCGATGCCTTCCTGACGAAAAAGGTGGTCATCCCGACGTTCCCGGGCGGGTATAACCAGGCCACGGTGGCCTGTCCGGTGTGTAAAACACCGCTCTCGATCCCGTATGACGAGCGCTCTTTAAAGGAAGACTATTGCCCAACCTGCAAAGCGTGGGTGACCCAGCCGTACCTGATACAGCGGGCGGCGACGGAATTCCACTTCACGAATTCCTACATGGCCTATTATTGCGGGTTGCTCTATGCCTTGACCGGCGAGCAGAAATACGCGGACCGCGCCAAGGAAATTTTACTCGGATATGCCAAAGCCGCGCCGACCATGAAGCCGACCAGCCCACTGGGCACCGGCTATATCAACCTGCTCTGCTGGGCGATCATGGGTGAGTCTTACGCCAGTCACGGCTTTCCGCGAGGATACGATTTCTTAAAAACGGGCAATTGTGTCACCCCGGAAGAGAGTAAGTTGATCGAAAATAACTTTCTCCTTCCGCTGGCCAAGCGCATGAGCATGCACAATGGCACCTATTCCAACCAGACGGCGGAATATCGCTCCACGCAGATGGCATGCGCGCTGGCATGCGGCAACTGGGTGATGGCCGGACGGGCACTGAACTGGGATTTCGGCTGGCACGAGATGGAGGAGTTCGGCTTCGATAAAGATGGCTGGACCATCGAAGGCTCGACCGGCTATCAGCAAGGTGTCGTCGAATCGATGAACGATATGGCCGAAGAAGCCTACTTCGCCGGCGTCGATCTGTATCGCGGCAATGCGAAATACCAGAAAATTCTCCAGCTCACCGGCGGTGGCTACGAGCACGTGCTGAATGTCCGCTACCATGATCCCTACACCAGTAAAGAGACCAGCCGGCGCGCTGGATTGGGTAGCTGGTTTTACGCCTCACCGCGTACCGTCACCTTTGTCCCGCCGGTTATCAAAAAGGCGAAGTCCTATACCCAGGACTCGTCCGGCTATACCTTCCTCCGCTTTGGGATGGAGGATAGTTATAACGGCGTCGATATGAACTGGGGACAGACCTGGGAACGCAGCGAGAGCGACATGTTCACCTCGAAAATCTACCTGCGAGGGAAACGCGCGGATGGCGATGCCGGACGCATCAAGTATTCGAGTGAATACTGCTACTTCATGGACAAGTCCATCGCCGAGAACGATATTGTCGTCGATAAGCAGAACTCCCGAGTCAACCGCGAGTTTGGGTGCCTGATCGATGGCGGCGACAAGTTCGCCGCGGGGCTGGTGACTACCAATCCGAGTAAGCCGATCTATCCGGATGTCGAGATCACCCGCAACTTCGTGGCGCTGCCGGAAGGCGTGCTGCTCGTCGATGTCGTCAATGCTCCGACGCCGCACGACCTCGAGTGGCCGTTCTATCCGCCGAGTGCATTCACCACCAGTCTCACCGGCATGCAACCGGTGAAATGGAATGCGCCGAAATTTTCCGGCTACGACATCCCCTTCGATTTACAGACGGCCACGACGGACGGCGCGTTCACGTTCCACTGGCCGGCGGAGAAATATTGGGTACGGCGCACGGTCGCCGGCGGCGAGCACAAGGAAATCGTGACCGGCAAGGCGCGCGGCACCTGGGAAGGCACCCCGGTCCCGTTCAGCGTCAACCGTAAACAGCAGTTAACCCATGCGGTCAATGTCGAGTTCTTCGAGGCGTATGACAAGGGCAAGGAACCGGCGCCGACCAAAGTGGCCTATACGGAACAAGGCGGCCAACTGCGCGTCACGCTGGACTTCGCGAGCGGCGTCAGCAAGATACTGGCATTCCGCCCGGTAAAGATCGTCAATGGCAACCTGCTTGCACCGGAGAAAGGGAACTACATCACCGAAATCAAGTAGCCAGCTCCGGGCTGACTTCCGGGACCGTCACCGCCGCTTCACCCGGCGGTGGCGGTCCCTCTATCTCCGTCCATCCCGATACCTGCCACCCCAAACGAACGCGGACTTTCTCCACCATAGACATCGTCGACAGTTGGCCCATGGACTCGCGCCCCCGAAAAGTCTCCATTATTCCTGCTTCATCTTCTTCCCGATAACGCAAGGATATCCGCCATCGCAGGCGAAAGTTATGTGAAATCATCGCTTGCTTCGGAGGTGTCCCATGCTCACACTCTGGCCGGTGGATTCGCTGGTAAAGGTCTTTCCCGATGATCGCGCGCCTGCGCAGCAAGGGGCGATCGAGGTGTTGGCGGCGCGGGGGGCGATTGAATCAGGGCAGTTTGCGCTGCAGAGCGATCGGGATGTCGCCCGGTTGGAGATTCGCATCGAGCCGCCGGTGTCCGCGGACGGGAAAAACCGGTTGGACGGCATATACTGGCGCCGGGTGGAGTTTGTGCCGGTGCACAGTCCGGCGTTTTGTCTCGATCCAAGCGAGCGTCTGCGTCCTGGCGCATCCTTCTTCCCCGATCCATTGCTCGATGAAGAGGCGATTGCCGGCATCTACCCGAACACCGGCTGGTGCGAAGCGAATACCGGCTTTGTGCCGGGTGGGATGACCATCCCCATCTGGTTGACGCTGCCGGTGCCGGAAGATGCCGTGCCCGGACGCTATGAAGGCCGCATTACCGTGATCAGCGAGGCGAGCGAGAGCTCGCTGCCGCTGGTAGTCATGGTTTCCCCGGCCCTCTTGCCGGCCGCGCGCACGCTGAAGCTGACGCACTGGTTTTCCGCCGCGCACATCGCCAACGCGGCCGGGGTGACGCCGTGGAGCGAAGCGCACTGGCACTTGCTGGCGCTATGGGCGCGCAATCTGGCAGACCATCGCGCGAACGTGGTGCTGACGCCGATCACCGAACTGCTGCGGCTCACGCGTGACCTCCAGTGGAAACTGCACGTCGATTTCACCGCCTTCGACCGCTGGGTGGAGACGTTCCTCCAGGCGGGAGCGATCGGCTATATCGAAGGCGGGCATCTCGCGGCGCGCTATCATGGCTGGGATAACGGCTTTGGGCTGACACCGTTCACCGTCTACCATGCCAACAGCGGGCGACCGGACAAGCTGGAGAGCTGGCCGGTGGAAGATACCGCCACCCGCGATTTCCTCGCCGACTTGCTGCCGCAACTGGTGGCGCATTTGCGCGAACGCGGCTGGTTGGAGCGCTACTTTCAGCACCTGGCCGATGAACCGGTAGCGGGCAATGCGGCTTCCTACCAGTCGCTGGCGGATACCGTGCGGAGCAGCGCGCCGGAGTTGCGCCGGCTGGATGCGACAATGGCCGACGCCTCGTTGACCGGCACGGTGAATATCTGGTGCCCGCAAAGCAAGGAGGCGGAGCACGATCTGGCGTTTTTCCAGGCGCGGCAGGCGGCGGGCGACGAGGTGTGGCATTACACCTGCCTGGCGCCGAACGGCTCCTACCCGAACCGCTTCATCAATCAACCGCTACTCGGGACGCGCGTGTTGCACTGGTTCAACTTCACCGCCGGGTTGACCGGCTATTTGCACTGGGGGTGGAACCAGTGGAACGGCTTCGACACCGCGATCTCCCCCTTCTGCGACCTGGAGTCGCGTTCACCACAGGGGCGGCACAATCTGCCCGGCGGCGACACCCACATCATGTATCCCGGCCCGCACGGTCGCCCGCTCGATTCCATCCGGCATGAAATGGTGCTGGAAGGCGTGCAGGATTACGAACTGCTGAAAGTGCTGGAAGCCCAGCGCCCGGAGAAAGCGCGACAACTCGGTACCCAGGTGGTCCCCACGCTCACGCAATATCTGCGCGACCCGCAGCGCTTCCGGCTGGTGCGCGCGCGGTTGCTGACGTTGGTAGCCGAAGTGCAGCGGTAAGCCGTTCGTAGTGAACCCCGTTGGTAGTGAACCCCGCAGCGCAGCGGAGGGGTGGCTGTGCCTACCTTTCCACCCCTCCGCTTCGCTGCGGGGTTCACTACGAACGGTCTCTTCTTTATTCTTGCGTCATCCACGTCACCACCACGTTATCTTTCCCCACCGGCGGCGGGGTGGCGAAGGTGACGGTGCAGTCGGCGGGGGTGACGGCGGTGACGCCCAGGCCGATGGGGAGGTTGGGCGAGGCGACGACGTAGGGTTCGGCGGGAAAGGGCTTGGGGAAGGTGATGGGAAAGGCGGTGGTTTTGCCGTCGCCGGAGAAGACGGCTTTGCCGCGGGTGCGGGCGCTGCCGGTGAGGGTGGCATCGCCGTGCAGGGTGACGCCGTGGACGCCGAGACTCACCCACGGGCGTTTGCCATTGTCCTCGATGACGAAGCCGTCCTTATTTTGCGCCAGTTGGAACCGGTAGGGATCGTCGCGGATGACGGAGATCAACGCCTCGTTGTCGCGATAGGCTTGCATGCCGATCTTGGTATCGTAGAGCAGCATGCCGACGTTGGCATTGTGGGTTTCCAGGCCGACGCCCCAGTTGTAGCTGATGAGCGCGCCTTCGCTGGTGGGCTTATCGCCGTTGTAGGCCAGTCCCAACCCGGCCACGTGATCCTGCGGCAGGAAGGCGCCGCCCATCTCCCACCACCCCAGCCGGAAGGTGGTCTGCGGGCCGGCGATGGCTTCCAGGTTGTCGCCGAGTTTCCAGTCGCAGGTGAGCGGCGTCACCCGCAGCCCTTCCGCGTAGCCGTTGGCGTTGCCGTCGGCCATCTCGGTATAGGGACAGATGAGATACGCGCCGTCCTGGCGGGCGCTGCCCAGGTAGTTGTATTTTCCCCAGTAGGTTTGCGCCCATAGTTGCAGTTTACTCGGGCCGAGATATTTTTCCACCAGATACCATTGCCGGATGCCGGCTTTAGTGGTATCGGCGTCGAAGCTGATCCAGCGCCCTTCCAGCTCCGGCGTCCACGCGGTGCCGGTGCCGATGGCCTGGCATTTTTCCACGTGGGCTTTGCCGGCGGCATAGGACTGCGAGAGGTTCACGATACCCCGCGCGCCGGCGATGGTGCCCAGGCTGCCGTTCAGCCGCAGGAAGATGTCGCCCAGCTTCGCGTCGACGGCGAGTTTGGCGTGATCCACCGCCAACCGGCGGCTCATGTGCAGGCTGAAGAACTCGCTGCCTTCGTCGCCGGCGGTGCGGTTTTGCCCCACCTGATCCATCGCCGCGTGGAAGAGCACGTTATCGCCCATGCCGTAGTTATACATGAAGGTCAGGTAGGGCGAATGCTGGCCCGGCGTATAGTTGAACTGGTGAATATCGATGCCGTTGTAGGTATTTTTGCCGGTCTCGAAATGGACGCCGCGCACGCCGGGATAGACATTCAGCCCGCCGGCGACGTTGTCCTGATGGATGGTCAGATTATTGAGTAGGTCCCAGCTATAGCGCGGGCCTTTCACGGTATTGCGATAGTTGAACTGAAACGCGCCGTGCTCCCCGCCCGGCTCGAAGCCTTTCACCACCGGGGTGAAGGATTGATAGGCCGGATCGGTGGTATTCATGTCATACACGGTCACGGGGGACAGCGGTTGCCCGGCGTCGATGATCGCCTCGCCCTTCCCGACGCCCACCAGGTAACGGCCATTGCCTTCCGGCTTCTCGGCGGCATTGCCCGCCGGCTCGATGAGGCCGCTGTCCGGCGTCAAGCCTTTGTCGCTCCAGCTCAGCACCGTGCCGCTGGTGAGCAGCACGCAGCCGCGCCAGCCGATCGGCTTGCTCGGAGTTTCCGTGCGGTAAAGGTAGTAAAACTCCGCGCCGGTGTCCGCCCAGGTGAGGGTATTTTCCGGCGGATCGGCGCAGCCGGGAACGGTGAGCGGTCCTTCGACCGGCGACCACACCGTGCGCCCGTTGCGCGCCTGGAACCAGTAGTAAAAGGTGCGGTCGCCCTTCGCGCCGATCTCCACCTTCGCCGTCTTCGGCGCGTCGCAGCGGCTGGTGAGCACGCCATAGCCGGTAGCGCCCTCCACCGGTTGCGGGGTCAACACCACGGCGTTGTCCGCCGATAGCGTCTCCGGCGCGTTGCTCACCTTCACCGGGTCGGAATAGGCGGTATGCCCGTTCGCATTCGTCGCATACGCCCAGTAATACCGCGTGCGCGTGCCCGGTTGCCCCTTGATCGTCACCGTCGGCGGAGCAGGACGGGCCAACGGCGCCTGCGCCAATAACGGCATCGCCGACAACAGCAACAATAAAATCGCCAAAGAACGCATGAGAGCCTCCTGGGAGCGCGAGCGTCCCGCTCGCCCCGTTTGATACCAAGTCAGCGGGAAAACCGTCTGCCTTGCGTAAGTTTACTCTTTTCAAAGTTAGTTGTTCAAGCCAACACCCAATCCGCGCTCAATAACCTTCCCCACCGGTTGCCCCGCCCCAACCACCAGGGAACTGTCCCCGATACCGATGAAAATCCGCGGAAAGCGGGGACAGCTACAATACGGTTCACATAAGGAATCCAACTACTGCTGATATCGGATCACCGAATAAGCTTGGCACTGTTTGGAAGCCGACGCCAGTCGCGCCCCGTGACCGCTGATAGGATCAACGTCTATGAACGCACCAGGTCAGAGAACGGTGAGGCATCGGCAACCTTCCCGCGTGAACTGGTCACGGAGGTCGAGTAGAGGGATCTGTCATTCTGCTGCACCGGTGTCTCTGGTTGCCGCACTCACGCGTCGGATGCGCCGCACACCGGATTCCTTAGACAGCCTGCCAGTCCCTCCCTCACAGAACCGGACGTG
>Ga0209697_10001293_pt1 | contig 38950 bp, 34 predicted proteins | sample AliMusrvi5mmetaG_FD_184115 | JGI IMG/M metagenome (GOLD analysis project Ga0209697, IMG submission 184115) | Freshwater lake bacterial and archeal communities from Alinen Mustajarvi, Finland, to study Microbial Dark Matter (Phase II) - Alinen... | ecosystem: Environmental > Aquatic > Freshwater... | reverse complement strand
ATCAGGGCCATCGGGCGAGTCTGGGCAACCAGGCAGACCACGAAATCAAGGCCGGATATAAGTAAGCAGCCGATTCTTTTACAGAACAACACAAATTCTTCTTGCTATCCGGGAGGCATCCATATAGGCCCGCAATGACATCTTGCGCGTGTCATCCCGGACTTGATCCGGGATCCATGTCGTCTGATCAGCCGCGTTCCTGCGCTGCGTTGGCCACGGCCAGCGCGGTCATGTTAACGACGCGGCGCACGGTGGCCGACGGGGTCAGCACGTGCGCGGAAGCCGCAGCGCCGAGCAGGATCGGCCCGACCGTGACGCCGCTGCCGCCCGTCATCTTGAGCACATTGAACAGGATGTTGGCAGCGTCCAGATTCGGGCAGATCAGCAGGTTGGCTTCGCCGTGCAGCTTGCTGTCCATCAGCGCCGCGTGGCGCATGTCTTCCGACAGGGCGGCGTCGCCGTGCAGTTCGCCGTCGCATTCCACGTCCGGCGCCATCTTGCTGAACAGCTCGTGCGCCAGGCGCATCTTGACAGCCGACTTGCGGCTGGACGAACCGTACATCGAGTGCGACAGGAAGGCGACCTTGGGCGGCAGGCCGAAGCGCTTGATTTCCTCGGCCGCCATCATGGCGATGCTGGCGAGCTGTTCGGCGTCCGGGTCTTCATTGACAAAGGTGTCGGCGATGAACAGCGTGCGCTTCTCCAGCATCAGGGCGTTGAGCGCGGCAAAGCCGGAAGCGCCTTTCTTCATGCCGATGACATCGCGCACGTGGTCCAGGTGCACGTCGAAGCGGCCGTGCAGGCCGCACAGCATGGCGTCGGCATCGCCGAGCTTGAGCATGAGTGCGGCGATGGTCGTGGTCGAGCGTCGCACGGCGGCCTTGGCGGCCTCGATCGATACGCCGCGCCGGCCCATCAGGCCGTGGTAGGTCTCCCAGTACTGGCGGAAGCGCGGATCGTCTTCCGGGTTCACGCAATCGACGTCGTTGCCCAGGCGGATGCGCAATCCGGCCTTGAGCATGCGCGCCTCGATCACCGCGGGACGTCCGATCAGGATCGGGCGCGCCAGGCCTTCGTCCACCACGACCTGCACGGCGCGCAGCACGCGCTCGTCTTCGCCTTCAGCGTAGGCCACGCGCTTGGCAGCCGGCGGCACCGCCTTGGCGGCGGTGAACACCGGGCGCATGAACATGCCGGTTTGGTAGACAAAGCGCGAGAGCTGCTGGCGGTAGGCTTCCATGTCCTTGATCGGGCGCGTCGCCACGCCGGATTCCTCGGCCGCCTTCGCGACAGCCGGCGCGATGCGCAGGATCAGGCGCGAATCGAAGGGCGTCGGGATCAGGTACTCCGAGCCGAACACCAGTTCCTTGCCGGCGTAGGCGGTGGCCACTTCCTCGCTGATGTCGGCCTTGGCCAGATCGGCGATCTGGCGCACGCAGGCCAGCTTCATGGCTTCGGTGATCTTGGTGGCGCCGCAGTCCAGCGCGCCGCGGAAGATGTAGGGGAAGCACAGGACGTTGTTGACCTGGTTCGGGTAGTCGGAGCGTCCTGTGGCGATGATGCAGTCCGGCCGAACGGCCTTTGCCAGCTCGGGGCGGATTTCGGGCTCCGGGTTGGCCAGCGCCAGGATGATGGGCTTGTCTGCCATGGTCTTGACCATGGCCTGCGTCAGCACGCCGGCGGTCGAGCAGCCGAGGAAGACGTCGGCCTTGTCGATCACGTCGGCCAGCGTGCGCAGTCCGGTTTTCTGCGCGTAGCGCGCCTTTGATTCGTCGTAGCCGCCGGGGCGGCCTTCGTAGATCAGGCCCTTGGAGTCGCACACAAAAACGTTGCCGCGCGTGACGCCCAAGCCGACCATGACGTCGAGGCAGGCGATCGCCGCCGCACCGGCGCCCGACACCGCGACCTTGACGTCCTCGATGCGCTTGCCCACCAGTTCGAGGCCGTTGAGGAGGGCCGCGCTGGAGATGATGGCCGTGCCGTGCTGGTCGTCATGGAACAGCGGAATGTTCATGCGCTCGCGCAGCTTCTTCTCGATGTAGAAGCACTCGGGCGCCTTGATGTCTTCGAGGTTAATGCCGCCCAGCGTGGGCTCCAGCGCGGCGATGATCTCAATGAGCTTGTCAGGGTCGCGCTCGGCCAGTTCGATGTCGAAGACGTCGATGCCGGCGAACTTCTTGAACAGGCAGCCCTTGCCCTCCATCACCGGCTTGGAAGCCAGCGGGCCGATGTCGCCCAGGCCGAGCACGGCAGTGCCGTTGGTGATGACGCCGACCAGATTGCCGCGCGAGGTGTATTCGGTGACCAGCGAGGGATCGGCTTCGATGTCCAGGCAGGGGTAGGCAACGCCGGGCGAATAAGCCAGCGACAGGTCGCGCTGGTTGTGCAGCGGCTTGGTCGGCGTGACTGAAATCTTGCCGCGCGTGGGCGTGCGGTGGTACTCGCGCGCTGCATCGCGCAGGGCGTTTTCGGCCGGGGAAAGTTCCTTGCTCATTTCAAACTCCTTCTTATAAAAGCAAATCGTTCAAACTGCGCGCGATCACCTTGGTCGCACGCCGTAAATCTTCCAGGTCGAGCCGTTCATCCGCACGCTTGGCGTGCGACTCGAGCACGGTGCGCGGCCCGGCACCATAGATGACGCCGGGAATCCCGGCCTCGCAGAACAGGCGCACGTCAGTGTACAGGGGCGTTCCGAGCGCTGGAATCGGCTCGCCGAACACGACATGCGCGTGCTTCTGCAAGGCTTTCACCAGCGGCTTGTTGCCGGGCAGCGGCTGCATGGCGCGGGCCAGCAGGATGCGCCGGACATCGACCGTGATGCCGCTGCACTGCGCGGCGGCGGCGGCGATGATGTGGCGCAGCGTGACCTCGACTTTCGCCGGATCTTCCTCCGGGATCATTCGGCGGTCGAGCTTGAAGCGCACGCGTCCCGGTATGACGTTGGTGTTGGTGCCGCCTTCGATCACGCCGACGTTCAGATACGGATGGGTGATGCCTTCTACCGCCGAGCGCACCTGGCGGTAGCGCGCGTTTTCCGCGTACAGCGCCTGCAGGATGTGGACCGTGGCCTGCAGCGCGTCGACGCCCGATTCGGGAATGGCGGCGTGCGCCATCTTGCCGTGGACCGTGACTTCGAGCTGCAGGCAGCCGTTGTGCGCCGTGATCACCTGGTAGCTGAAACCGGCGGCGATCATCAGGTCGGGCCGGATCAGCTTGTTGTTGAGCAGCCAGGCCGGGCCGGCCTGACCGCCGAACTCTTCGTCGTACGTGAACAGCAGTTCGACGCAACCGGTGCGCGGCGCCTCCACGGCTTCGAGTGCGCGCAAGGCAAAGGCGTAGGTCGAGAAATCGCACTTGCTGACGGCGGCGGCGCGGCCGTAGATCTTGCCGTTGACGATCTCGCCACCGTAGGGGTCCTGGCTCCAGCCTTCGCCGGGCGGCACGACATCGCCGTGCGCGTTGAGCAGCACCGTGATGCCGGGGCCGAATTTGCGCCGCACCAGCAGGTTGGTGATGCTCGTCAGGCCAAGCGGCTGCAACTCGGATGGCGGCACCGGGTACTTCTCGACCGGCAGGCCCATGGCTTCGAGCAGTTCGGCCGTGCGTTGCGCATGCGGCGCGTTGTCGCCCGGCGGTGTGTCAGTGGGGACGCGGATCAGTTCCTGCAGAAAGCGGACCTGCTCGTCAAAGTGGGCATCGATCCATGAGTCGAGTTTTTCGTAAATGGTCATGGCAAAGTCGTCCGTGAAGGTTCAGGATTCGCTGGCGAGTTCATCGAGCAACAGGGCAAAGGCCTCGATTGCGAGCTGCATGTCGTCGCTGGTGGTCGACTCCAGCGGGTTGTGGCTGATGCCGCCATTCTGGCCGCGCACGAACAGCATGGCCTGCGGCATGAGCTCGTGCAGCTTCATGGCGTCGTGCCCGGCGCCGCTGGGCAGGCGGTGAAGCGGCAAACCCAGGGCCGCGACCGCGCGCTCCCAGCGCGCCTGCCAGGCGCTTGCGCTCGGCGCCGCCGGCACGCGCAGTGTTTCCTGCAGCGTCACCTGCACGCCGCGGCGCGCGCAGATGGCCTGCTGCTGCGCCAGCACGTCGCGCACCAGCGCATCGCACTGCGCGTTGCTGGGTGCGCGCAGGTCGAGCGAATAGCGGCAGCGCCCCGGTATCACGTTGATCGAGCCGCGCGGCACTTCGAGCAGGCCGACGGTGGCCACCGAGTCGGCGTCCTGCGCCGCGCGCTGTTCGCAATAGAGCATGAGTTCGGCCGCGGCGCAGGCGGCGTCGCGCCGGCGGCCCATCGGCGTGGTGCCGGCGTGGCTGGCCATGCCGGTGATCTCGCCGAGGTAGCGCACGCTGGCGTTGATGGAGGTGACGATGCCCAGCGGCAGGTTCAGTTCATTGAGAACCGGACCCTGCTCGATGTGCACCTCGACGAAGCCCAGGTAGCGCGACGCGTCGCGGCGCAAGGCCGGGATGTCCTCGATGCGCAGGCCGGCGCCCTGCATGGCTTCACGCAGCGTGATGCCGTTGGCGTCCCGCTGTTCCAGCCACTGCGTGTCGAAGGCGCCGATCAGCGCGCTCGAGGCGATGAAGGGCGCCTGGTAGCGCTGGCCTTCCTCCTCGGCGAAGGCAACCAGCTCGATGCCCAACGGCAGGCGCCGTGCCGCGCGATGCAGCTCGCGCACGGCGGCCATCGGCACGAAGATGCCCAGGCGCCCGTCGTACTTGCCGGCGTTGCGCACGGTGTCGAAGTGGCTGCCCGTCAGCAGGTACTTCGCGCCGGGCCGGTCCGCGTGGTAGCGGCCCACGACGTTGCCGACCGCGTCGTGCACCACCTCGTCAAAACCGCACTCCCGCATCCATTGGCCGATCTGCGCGGCGCAGGCGCGGTGCGCCGGCGTCAGGTAGGTGACGGCGAGCTGCTTGTTTTCGGCAAAGCCCGCGTCGCTGTGCACGCTCAAGGCCTCCTGCCAATCCCAGACCGCGTTGCCCAGAGTCGGCTCGACGCCGAATTTGTCGTTCAGACGGATCTCCGCGATGCGGTGGATGTTGCGCAGGCACTCCTGCAATTCGACATCGCGCTGCCCGGCCAGCCGCCGCTCGAAGGCCGCGATGATCTCCTGGCGCGACAGGCCGCTGCCGCGCGGACCGCGCACGGCCAGCACGAAAGGCCAGCCGAAGCGAGCGTTGTAGTCGGCATTGAGCTGCTGGATCCTGGCGAACTCCTGCGCACTGCAGTCAGACAGACCGGCCTTGCCCTGTTCATGCGCGGACTCTGCCGTCAAGGTCTTGCCGACCATGGCCTTGCCCGCGAGTTCGGGGTGGGCGCGCACCAGCGCGACCTGCGCATCGCGCCCGGCCGCATCGACGATGCGAGCCATGGCGTGCTTGAGCTGGGCCAGCGAGGCAAAGGGTCGCTGCGCCAGCGCCGAGCGCGCAATCCAGGGCGAGTTCTCGTACAGGCCTTCGAGCAGCGCTGCGGCCTCGGGCAGACCGGCGGCATTGAGTTCGGACAGCGTCATGGCCATGTTCAGGGCGTCATGGTTTCGCGAAACGGATGCACGCTGCGCCAGTGCCGCGCGATGTCGATGCGCCGGCAGACCCAGACCTTCTCATGCCGTTCGATGTGGTCCAGAAAGCGCTGCAGCGCAACGATGCGACCGGGGCGGCCGAGCAAGCGGCAGTGCATGCCGACGCTGAGCATCTTCGGGCGGTTCTCGCCGGCGGGGTCGCCTTCGGCATAAAGCGCATCGAAGCTGTCGCGCAGGTAGGTGAAGAAGTCGTCGCCCTGCGCGAAACCCTGCGGCAGCGAGAAGCGCATGTCGTTGCTGTCCAGGGTGTAGGGAACAATCAGCTGCGGCACGACGCTGCCATCGGTCCTGCGCACCTGCATCCAGAACGGCAGGTCGTCGCCGTAGTAATCGCTGTCGTAGGTGAAGCCGCCGTAGTCGGCCACCAGGCGGCGCGTGTTCGGGCTGTCGCGCCCGGTGTACCAGCCCAGCGCGCGCTCGCCGGTCAGGCGCTTGATGATGTCCATGGCGCGCGCCATGTGCTCGCGCTCGGTGGCCTCGTCGACGCCCTGATAGTGGATCCAGCGCCAACCGTGGCAGGCGATCTCATGCCCGCTTTGGTGCAGCGAACGGACCAGTTCCGGGTTGCGCTCGAGTGCCATCGCGACGCCGAACACCGTCAGAGGCAGGCCGCGTTTCTCGAACTCGCGCAGGATGCGCCAGACGCCGGCGCGCGAGCCGTATTCGTAAATGCCTTCCATGCTGATGTGGCGCACGGGGAAGCTCGGCGGGTTGGCCATCTCGGAGAGAAATTGCTCGGAGCCGGCGTCGCCGTGCAGCACGCTCATCTCGCCGCCTTCCTCGTAATTGAGGACAAACTGCACCGCGATGCGGGCCTGCGCCGGCCACTGCGCGTGCGGCGGATGGGGCCCGTAGCCGACGAGGTCGCGCGGGTAGGGGAGTGTGCTGTCGTAAGAGGTCATTTTGCCGCTGCCAAGCTGAGTGTATACACTTTGTGTTTGCATCAAAAAGGGGCGGACCATGGGCTTGAGTACCCACGTATTGGACACCATGCACGGTACGCCGGCCGCGGGCATGGCGGTCGCCCTGTACGCGACCGATGGCGGTTCGGCAACGCTGCTCAAGCAGTTGGTTCTGAATAAGGACGGCCGCAATCCGGATGGCTTGCTGCTCGCGGGGGATGCCTTGCGGCGCGGTTGTTACCGGCTGGTGTTCGATGTGGCCGGCTACTATGCGGCGCTCGGTGTCGAGTTGCCGCAGCCCAATTTCCTGGGCAAGGTGTCAATCGATTTCGGCATCGCCGAGCCCGGGCAGCACTACCACGTTCCGCTGCTCGTCAGCCCATGGAGCTATTCAACCTATCGGGGGTCGTGAGCCTCTCGTTATTGTGCTTCGGTTCTGTCATTGCGGACTTGATCCGCAATCCATGGCGCGTGGCACTGGATGCCGGATCGAGTTCGGCATGACAGCCTGAGGTGTTGTTGCTGCCTATTCCGCAAGCCAAGTCAGTTAAGGACAGAGCTTGCTCGCTTCGCGTAGCTGCGGTCTGTCCCGCAAAGTCTCAGAGTTGCCCTTCCGTCAGCGTGTCGAGCTGGAAGCGGCCGCTGCTGTGCCAGAGCCAGGTGTCGGTGTAGGTGACCTTGCCCAGACGCACGGGCTTGGGGAAGGGCGCGGCCTGGCGCACGGTGCGTTCGATTTCGGCGATCACTTCGGGCGCCTGTTTCGGCGCGCGCATCCAGTCCAGGTTCAGTACGCGGCCCTGGCTGTCGACCTCGACCTGCAGAACGCCGATTGCATAAAGCAGGGGCGGCATCTTGCCCGGATAGATCCGGTTCGCGTTCTGGCTGTAGAGGTGGCTGGCCGCGTCGCGTCGATAGTCGCGGGGATTGGTGGCATTGGATACAGGCGTCATGGCTGCGGGTCGGGTGGTCGGTGTGGCCGCCGTGGCCCCGGTTGCGGGCGCCGGCGGTGGCGGGTTGCTCGGGCCGGAGGCAACGGGTGGCACGGGCCTGGGCGCGGTGCCGCAGGCGGCGATGATGGCGGCAATGGTTGCAGCGCCGGCGGCACGCCACGTGCGGGGGGATTTCGGTGCTCTCTTCATCGGATGTCTCCCGAAAACAAATGGATTGATTCACGCGCTACAGTGTTGGCAACAGCGCAGGCGTCTACTTTGCCCGAAAACGGGCGGCTTGTCGCACATTTTGGTTTCAAAAGGTAATGATGACTTGTGACGGTTTCCTGATGCGTTTGCTTGTCGAATACGCCTGTCTGGTCACGGTGCAGGCCACGCGCGGCTCGGTGCCGCGCGAAGCGGGCGCCTGGATGGCAGTGTTCGGCGCCGACATGCTGGGCAGCATTGGCGGTGGCCATCTGGAATTCCAGGCCATCGACGAAGCGCGCCAGCGCCTGTCGGGCAGCGGCGGCGCGCCGATCGTGCGCTACAGGCTGGGCCCCTCGCTCGGCCAGTGCTGCGGTGGCGAGGTGCAGCTGCGCTTCGAGCGCGTCGGCGCTGCCGACATCGATGCGCTGCGGGCGCGACTTTCGCTGCAGCGCACCCCGCTCGCGCTGTTTGGCGGCGGCCATGTCGGCCATGCCCTGGTGCGCGTGTTCACATCCTTGCCGCTGCAGGTGAGCTGGATCGACAGCCGCGACCAGATCTTTCCGGCGGACTTGCCGCCCAATGTCACGGCCGAGCACTCGGACCCGGTGCAGGCGGCGGTGCAGGATCTGGCGCCGGACAGCCGCGTGCTGATCATGAGCTTCAGCCACGCCGAGGATCTGGAGCTGGTCGCGGCCTGTCTGCTGCGCCAGCGCCTGCGCGCCGATCTGCCTTATGTCGGCCTGATTGGCAGCAAGACGAAATGGGCGAGCTTTTCGCACCGGCTTTTGGCGCGCGGCTTCACGGCGCAGGAACTGGCGCACGTCACCTGTCCGATCGGCGTTGCCGGCATCCCCGGCAAGGCGCCCGAGGTGATCGCGGTTGCCGTGGCGGCACAGATATTGCAGACCTTGCCGCAGCGCTGAACACGACGCACGAACAAGGGGCGGATCCATGGAAAGCTATTACCTCGACTGGGCCAATCTGTTGCTGCGCTGGACGCATGTCGTCACCGCCATTGCCTGGATCGGCTCGTCCTTTTATTTTGTGTTTCTCGACAGCAGTCTGACGCCACCCATCGATGACGAGCAGAAGAAGCAGGGCGTCAGCGGCGAACTGTGGGCCGTGCACGGCGGCGGCTTCTACCACCCGGTCAAGTTCAATGTCTCGCCCACGCAGTTGCCCGGCAACCTGCACTGGTTTTACTGGGAGAGCTACACGACCTGGCTGAGCGGCTTCGCGCTGTTCATTGTCAGCTATCTCTGGAGCGCGAGCAGCTACCTGATCGACAAGTCGCTGATGGACTGGCCGCCGGCCACGGCCATCGCCGTGGCCTTGTCCTTCCTGCTGCTGTTCTGGCTCTTGTACGACCGGATCTGCCGCAGCTTCGGCCAGCGTGCGCATGGCGATGCCATCGTCGGCGTGCTCGTTTTCGCGCTGGTATGCCTCGCGTCATGGGGTGCCTGCCACTGGTTTGCCGGGCGAGCCGCGTTCCTGCTCGTCGGCGCCATGCTGGCGACCAGCATGAGCGCCAATGTGTTTTTCTGGATCATCCCGGGGCAGAAGAAGGTTGTGCAGGCCTTGCGCGCCGGGCAGGCCGCCGACGCCACGCACGGCCAGCGCGGCAAGCAGCGCAGCGTGCACAACACCTACTTCACGCTGCCCGTGCTGTTCGCCATGCTCAGCGGGCACTACAGCTTCACCTTCAGCCATCCGCAGAACTGGCTGGTGCTGATCGGCATGATGGCTGCCGGCGCGGCGATCCGCCAGTTCTTCGTCATGCGCCACGGCTACAAGCTCGGTCGCAACGGCAATCCGCTGGGCTATGCGCTGGCCGGTGTCGCGGCGCTGGTCGCGCTGATGGTCTGGTTGGCGCCGGCGCCGTCAGCAACGCCGGCCGGAGTGCAGCAGGTCGGGTACAAGGAACTGCAACCGGTGCTGGAGCGGCGTTGCTACCTGTGCCATGGCGAGCAGGTGCAGATGAAGAACATCCGGCTCGACTCCAGGCCGAGCGTGAAGGCCTACGCGCAGTACCTGTACCAGCAGGCGGTGGTGCTCAAGTTGATGCCGATGAACAACGCCACCGGCATCACGGAGGCCGAACGCGCGCTGATCAAGCAGTGGTTCGAGGGCGGCGCCCGCATCGATTGAGCGCCGCTGCGCATCAGTCGACGCGCGCGCCCGAGGCTTTTACGAGCTTCTCGTATTTGGCGCGCTCGCTCTTCATGAACGCGCCGAATTCCTCGGGCGAGCTCGGTGCCGGCTCGGCCAGCAGCGCGGCAAAGCGGGTCCTGGTTTCCGGCGCCTTGAGCGCCGCGACAAAGGCCTGATTCAGACGCGCGACGACATCCTTCGGTGTCGCCGCTGGCGCCACCAGACCCCACCAGGTATCGATGGCAAAACCCTTGAGCGTGTCGGCCATCGGCGGCGTATCGGGCAGGGCGCTCGAGCGCGTCAGCGTGGTGACTGCGATGGCGCGCAGCTTGCCCGAGCGGATGTTGGGCGCGGCCGTGGCGAGGTTGTCGAAATTGAAATCGACCTGGCCGCCGAGCAGGGCGAGCTGCGCCGGGCTGCCGCCGTTGTAGGGGATGTGCACGGCAAAGATGCCGGCGTCGCGCTTGAACATCTCGCCTGCCAGGTGGCCGGCGCTGCCGTTGCCGCCGCTGCCGTAGTTGAGCTTGCCCGGATTGGCCTTGGCGTAGCGGATCAGTTCGGCCAGCGTGTGGATGTTCAGGCGCTGTGCCGCTTCCGCGTTCATCACCAGCACATTCGGTACCCGCACCATCTGCGTGATCGGCGTGAAGTCGGTCGCGGCGTTGTACGGCATCTTGCCGTAGAGCCAGGGATTGACGGCGTGCGTTGCGGTGGCCGCGATGCCGATGGTCATGCCGTCCGGCGCGGCTTTCGCCACGGCGTCGGCGCCGATGTTGCCGCCGGCGCCCGGCTTGTTCTCAATGATCACGGTGCCCAGCGTGTCGCGCACCCGCTCCGCCAGCGCGCGCGCGGTGATGTCGAGCGGGCCGCCGGCGGCGTAGGGCACGATCAGGCGGATCGGTTTGTTCTGGGCTTGCGCCACAGGCGCGCTGAAGGCGCCGAGCAGCGCCAGGGCGCTCAGCATGATTTTCTTGAAGTGCATGGGTTCTCTTTCGTGAATCGGTTGAGTGCGGTACTAGGCCGTGGCCAGATCGGCGGCCTTGTCGGCTTCGCTGGTGAAGGCATCAGCGTAGAACTCGTCGGGTGGCAAGCCGGCGCGTGCAAAGTCGGCACGCGCCGCTTCCACCATCAGTGGCGTGCCGCAGGCATAGACCTGGTAGGGCGACAGATCGGGGAGGTCCTGCAGCACGGCGCGGTGCACGAAGCCGGTGCGCCCGCTCCAGGCGTCGCCGGGCTGGGCGTCCGAGACGACCGGCACGTAGCGCAGATGCGGCATCTCCAGAAGCCGGGCCTTGACCCAGGCGTCGAGGTACAGGTCCTGCGGTCGGCGTCCGCCCCAGTAGAGCGTGGTCGGCCGCGTGCTGCCGCGCAACTGCATGTGCTCGATGATGGCCTTGAGCGGCGCAAAGCCCGTGCCGGCGGCCAGCAGCACGATCGGCTTGTCGCTCTCTTCACGCAGGAAGAAACTGCCATAGGGACCTTCGATGCGCAGGATGTCCTTTTCTTTCAAGGCGCCAAAGACCTGGTCGGTGAACGTGCCGCCTGGCAGATGCCGGATGTGCAGCTCAAGCCCGCCGCAGTCGGCCTGCGTGTGCGGTGCGTTGGCCATCGAGTAGCTGCGCCGCACGCCGCCTTGCAGGATGAACTCGACATACTGGCCGGCGTGGTAGGCAAAATTTTCGCTGGCCGGGAGCTGCAGGCGCAGCAGCATGACATCGTGCGACTTCTTCTCCAGCAGGCTGACGCGCGTGGGCATCTTGCGCACCGGCAGCGCGCCGGCCTCGGTCACCTGGCGCGACTCCAGCACCAGATCGCTCTGCGCGACGCCGCAGCAGCTCAGGATGAAGCCATTGGCCTCCTCTTCCTCGCTCAAAGCCTTGCTCTGGTGCGCGCCGTGCACCACGCTGCCTTCGAGCTTCCTGCATTTGCAGGAGCCGCAGGCACCGTCCTTGCAGCCGTAGGGCATGCCGATGCCCTGGCGGATGGCCGCGGCCAGGATGGTCTCGCCGGCGTCGGCGGTGAAGGTGCGCGCGCTCGGCTGCACGGTGATCCGGAACGCGGACGCTTCGGTTTGGCTGCTTGTCATCTTTTCTGTATCCTTGGGGGAAATCAACACCTTGCCGGACTTCGGCTCCTGCGCGGCAAGCCTCTCTGTCTCCAACATTCGAACAGCACCGATTTTGCCTTCAAACCAAAGCCCTCACCCCATTTTGTACGCGACCCGACCGGGCGCGCTGCCAAGCCGCTTTCGCCAACCGCGCGTGCTGATCGTCGGCTGTGGCGATGTCGGCCTGCGTGTAGCCCAGGCACTGCCCAAGCGCGTGCGCCTGATCGCGCTGACATCGAGCATGGAGCGCGTGCCGCTGCTGCGCGAGCGCGGCATCACGCCGCTGATCGGTGACCTGGACAAGGCCTCATCCGTGCGCCGGCTCGCCGGCCTGTGCCAGCGCGTGATTCAGCTGGCGCCGCCGCCAGGGCAGGGCTGGATCGATCCGCGCACGCGCGCCCTGACGCGCGCGCTGCGCTTGCGAAGCCGGCCCGAGGTGGTGGTCTACGGCTCCACCAGTGGCGTCTATGGCGACTGTCAAGGCGAGATCGTCTCGGAAACGCGCGCGCCCAATGCCGACACGCCGCGCGCGCGCCGGCGTATGGATGCCGAAGGCGCGCTGCGCTTCCTGGGCCGCTCGGCCGGCGTGCGTGCCAGCATCCTGCGCATCCCCGGCATCTACGCCGTGGACCGTGTGGACGGCACCCCGCGCGCACGGCTGCAAAAGGGCACACCGGTGCTGCAGGCGTCCGACGATGTCTATACCAACCATATCCAGGCCGACGATCTGGCGCGCGCCTGCGTCGCCGCCCTGTGGCGCGGCAAGGCGCAGCGCGTCTACAACGTGAACGACGATACCTGCCTGAAGATGGGCGACTATTTCGACCTCGCGGCCGACCTGTACGGCTTGCCGCGCCCGCCGCGCGTCTCCCGCGACACAGCGCCGGACCGGTTGCCGCTGATGCTGCTGAGCTTCATGAGCGAGTCGCGCCGCATGGACAACACGCGCCTGAAGCAGGAACTGCGCGTGCGCCTGCAGTACCCGACTGTCAGCGAAGGGCTGCGCGGGATGACCGGCGCCAAGGGCATGGCAGCGGCCAAGAGCACCGCAAAGCAGCCTTAGATCAATGACTGATCAGATAGCGCTTGGGCCCTGTTGAAACCGGCTTAAACTAAATTATGGCAATCACAACTCATTAACAGGGGTAAGAATCATGGCCGGCAGCAAGAAATACGTTTATGCATTCGAAGAGGGCGACGGGAAGAACAAGATATTGCTGGGCGGCAAGGGCGCCAATCTGTGCGAGATGACGCAGATCGGCCTGAACGTGCCACCGGGCTTTACCGCTACCACCGACGCCTGCAACGCCTACCTGGAAAAGAACCAGTTGCCGGCGGGCTTGATGGATGAAATCAGGACCCATATGCTGGCGCTGGAGAAGAAGACCGGCAAAGGCTTTGGCGACGGCAAGAACCCGCTGCTGATTTCGGTGCGCTCGGGTTCGGCCATGTCGATGCCGGGCATGATGGACACGATTCTGAACCTCGGACTCAATGACGTCTCGCTCAAGGGCCTAATTGCGCTAACCGGCAACGAGCGTTTTGCCTACGATGCCTACCGCCGCTTCATACAGCTGTTCGGCAAGATCGCGCTCAACATCAGCGACGAGCATTTTGACGAGCGCATGGCAGCGATCAAGCGCAAGTACGGCGCCGCGCAGGACGTTGACCTGCAGACCGAGCACCTGAAGGAACTCTCAAACGAGTTTTTGCACATCATTGAGCAGCACACCGGCAAGCCGTTCCCGCAGGATCCGTACGAGCAGCTTGAAATTTCGGTGGCCGCGGTGTTCCGCTCCTGGATGGGCAAGCGCGCGGTCGACTACCGCAAGCAGTTTCGCATCACCAAGGACCTGGCCAACGGCACGGCAGTCAATATCTGCACCATGGTGTTCGGCAACATGGGCAACGATTCGGGCACCGGTGTGGGCTTCACGCGCAACCCCGGAACCGGCGAGAACGTCATCTACGGCGAGTACCTGGTCAACGCCCAGGGTGAGGACGTGGTGGCCGGCATCCGCACACCCAAGGCGATCGCCGAGATGGAGCAGGAAATGCCGGAAATTTATCGGCAATTGATGACGCTGCACCACCGCCTAGAGTCGCATTATCACGAGGTACAGGATTTCGAGTTCACGATCGAGAAAGGCATTCTCTATTGCCTGCAAACGCGCAACGGCAAGATGAACGCGCGCGGCATGGTGCGCAGTTCGGTCGAGATGTTCCATGAGGGGCTGATCACCAAGGAGCGCGCGCTGCTGCGCGTTGACCCGGCCGTGCTCGAGCAGTTGCTGGTGCCGCAGCTTGCGCCCAATTTCCACGGCAAGTCGCTGGCCCAGGGTCTGGCGGCCTCGCCCGGCGCGGCGTCGGGCAAGATCGTTTTTGACGCCGATACCGCCGAAGCGCGCGGGCGCGCCGGCGAGAAGATCATCCTGGTGCGCGAGGAGACCAAGCCGGAAGACATCCATGGCTTCTTCCAGGCCCAGGGTATCCTGACCAGCCGCGGCGGTAAGACCTCGCACGCGGCCGTGGTGGCGCGCGGCATGGGCAAGCCCTGCGTCTCGGGCTGCGAGCAGATCGTCATCAACGTCCTGTTGCGCAGTGCGCAGATCGGCGACACCACTTTGCAGGAAGGCGACATCATCACCATCGACGGTGGCAGCGGGCACGTTTACGCTGGCGAAGTGCCGACGGTGGAAGCGGAGTTCTCCGAGGAAATGGACACGCTGCTGCACTGGGCCGACGAGGTCGCCACCCTCAAGGTGATGGGCAACGCGGATACGCCGGAAGATGCGCAGCGTGCGCGTGAATTCGGCGCCATGGGCATCGGCCTGTGCCGCACCGAGCGCATGTTCAACAGCACAGACCGGTTGCCGATCGTGCAGGAGATGATCCTCGCCGAGACGCTGGAAGACCGGCAGGCTGCGCTCGAGCGCCTGCTGCCGATCCAGCGTTCCGACTTTAAGGGCATTTTCAAGGCCATGAAGGGCCTGCCCGTGACCGTGCGCCTGCTCGATCCGCCGATGCACGAATTCCTGCCGACGGCGGCGCAGCTCGAACTCGAAATCGCGCATCTGCACCAGTTGCGCGACACGATCAAGGGCCTCGAAGAACTGCCCGACACCCTCAAGCTGCTCAATCCCAAGCTGTACCAGCAGTACTCGGACGGCCTGACCAAGCTGATGGATGGATTGCATACCTTCAAGGATTCGCACCTGGAAGAAGACGTGATCGAGCGCAAGGAAAAAATCCTCAAGAAGGTGCGCGCCCTATCCGAAGTGAACCCGATGCTCGGGCACCGCGGTGTGCGCCTCGGTATCACCTATCCCGAGATCTACTCGATGCAGATCCGCGCCATTCTGGAAGCCGCTGCGCTGTGCGCCCGGGATGGCATCGAGATCTACCCGGAGATCATGGTGCCGCAGGTGGCCACGGTCGAGGAACTCAAGCGCATCCACAGCTACGTTCAGCGCATCCGTCTGGAAGTCAAGGCCACGCATGGCATTGACGTGCAGTTCAAGTTCGGCTCCATGCTCGAAGTCGTGCGCGCCTGCATGCGCTCCGGGCGCATGGCGGAGATCGCCGAGTTCTTCTCGTTCGGCACCAACGACCTGAGCCAGGCCACGTTCTCCTTCAGCCGCGAGGATGCGGAGAACAAGTTCCTGCCGTTCTACAACGAGACCGGCATTCTGGAAGACAACCCGTTCGAGGTGCTTGACATCAAGGGCGTGGGGCAGCTCATGAAGATGGCCGTCAAGCAGGGCCGCGAGACCAACCCGGACCTCAAGGTTGGCATCTGCGGCGAGCATGGCGGGCATCCGGGCTCGATCCACTTCTGCCACTACATCAAGCTCAATTACGTTTCCTGCTCGGGTCCGCGCGTGCCGATCGCGCGCCTTGCGGCCGCGCAGGCCAAGTTGCAGGAAGAGCAGTACCGCGAGCCGGTTTGAAGGCTGCTTCGCGCCGTGCATTCGGCGTCGCGCGGCCCATGAACCCTTGATCTGTTATTGCTGCACTTGGTTGTCATCCCGGGCTTGACCCGGGATCGGTGCCTTTTGACGGTGCACGCGAACCATGGATTGCTGATCAGTCCGCAATGACAGGGAAGAAGCGAGTTCTCGCGTTCCCGACTATTACTTCGGCGTGCCCGCGCGCCAGGTCTGCACGGCCTTGAGGGTGTTCTCGACGTGCTGGTCCGGGCTCAGGCTGGAGAAGACGTAGAGAACCTTGCCTTGCGGGCTGATCACATAGGAAATGCGATCCGCCATGTCGGGCTTGACCCATAGCGCGGCGTCGTATTCCTTCATGATGCGCGCGCCCTTGTCGGCCGCCACCGCAAATTTGTCACGGCAGGCCTCGACCGAAAACTTCTTCAGTGTTTCGATGTCATCGTTAGAGATGCCGACCACGGTGGCGCCCAAGGCGTTGAACTTCGGCGTGGCTTCGGCGAAGTTGTGCGCCTCGATCGTGCAACCGCTGGTAAATGCCTTCGGATAGAAGTACAGCACGACCGGTCCTTTCTTCAAGGTTTCGGCCATGGAGAACTTGAACGCGGTGCCGGCGCGGGCTGCCTCGGTGGTGAAATCCGGCGCCGTGGCGCCGACAGCCAAGGCCGCCAGCGCGCTGTTGCCCGAAGTGGCCAGTATCAGGGATGTGAGTGCCGACAGGAGTGGGTGCTTGAGTTTCATGGCATCGATCCGGATGAATGGTGAGTGACCACGGTAACTCAAACGGCAATACCCGGTTCTCTATTGCGGGTACTCCTCCCGCGCTCGTTTGTCATGCCGGACCCCGATCCGGCATCCAGTGCCACGCGGACCATGGATTGCGGATCAGGTCCGCGATGACAATCCTCATATCAGCTGTAGCTGCGCGCGTCCTCGATCACCTTGCCGTCGTTGGGCAGGCTGCCGGGCAGCAGGAACTCGACATCGCCGCGCAGCTTGGTCACGTCGCGAATCGCTTCGCCGATCTTTGCGGCCAGCGCATCAGGACCACCGCAGGCGGTCTCGACTTTGAGGGTCATGGTGTCGTTGGCCATTGCGCCGGTGACCACCAGGCGCGCGCGCGCGACCTCGGGGAAGCGCTTGATGATGTCTGCGACCTGGCCCGGATGGACGAACATGCCGCGAATCTTGGTGGTCTGGTCGGCGCGCCCCATCCAGCCCTTGATGCGCACGTTGGTACGTCCGGTCGGGCATGCCCCTTCCAGTATCGCCGACATGTCGCCGGTGCCGAAGCGAACGAGCGGGTAATAGGGGTTGAGCGTGGTCACCACGACTTCGCCGACTTCACCCGGCGCCACCGGGTCGCCGGTGCCGGGGCGCACGATCTCGACGATCACGCCCTCGTCAATGACCAGGCCTTCGCGGGCCGCGGTCTCGTAGGCAATGGAGCCGACATCGGCCGTCGCATAGCACTGGTAGCCGACGACGCCACGCTCGGCGAACCAGTCGCGCAGCGAGGGCGGAAAGGCCTCGCCGCCGAACATGGCCTTGGTCACGCTGGGCAGGGCCACGCCCATGTCGGCGGCCTTGTCCAGAATTATCTTGAGAAAACTCGGCGTGCCGATGTAGCCGGCCGGACGCAGCTCAGCCATGGCCTGAACCTGCTGCTCGGTTTGGCCGGTGCCGCCCGCAAACACGGTGCAGCCCAGGGCATGCGCGCCCGATTCCATCATTGAGCCGGCCGGCACGAAGTGGTAGCTGAAGCAGTTGTGGATCAGCTCGCCCGGTCGGAAGCCCGCTGCGAAGATGGCGCGCGCCATGCGCCAATAGTCCTTGGCCGCGCCTTCCGGTTCGTAGATCGGTCCCGGGCTGGCAAAGATGCGCGGCATGCGCGCGCCGTAGCCGACGGCGCTGAAACCACCGAACACGTCACTGCCGCTGGCGCGGCCGGCCTGCTGGCGTTCCAGCAGTTCGTGCTTGCGTGTCACCGGCAAGCGGGCCAGCGTCTGCCGGCTTGTCACCAGGGCCGGGTTGACGTCCTTGAGGATCTGCTGCAGCGCGGGCGAGGAGCTCTTGGCGTGGGCGATCTGGCCTGGCAATGCCGCCATCAGCGCCGCTTCACGTGTCGCCGCGTCGCGGGTCTCCAATGCGTCGTAGTAATCAGACATATCTTGTTTCCTTTGCGGCAGCCAGCGCTGCCATGCCAGTCCGGGGGGTCGACACCATCAAGCAAGCCAGCGCTTGCGACGCTTGTAGCTCTTGACGTCCTTGAAACTCTTGCGTTCTCCGCCTCCCACGCCCAGGTAGAACTCCTTGACGTCTTCGTTATTCGCGAGGTCGTGCGCAGCGCCGTCCATCACGACGCGGCCCGATTCCATGATGTAGCCGTAGTCGGCGTACTTGAGCGCCATGTTGGTGTTCTGCTCGGCCAGCAGGAAGGTGACCTTTTCCTTGTGGTTGAGGTCCTTGACGATCTCGAACACTTCTTCCACGATCTGCGGCGCCAGACCCATGGACGGCTCGTCGAGCAGCACCATGCTCGGGTTGGCCATCAGGGCGCGGCCGATGGCGCACATCTGCTGCTCGCCGCCCGACGTGTAGGCGGCCTGGCTGGCGCGCCGGGTCTTCAGGCGCGGGAAATAGGTGTAGACCTTTTCCAGGTTGCGCGCGATCTCGCCTTTTTCCTTGCGCGTGTAGCTGCCGGTGAGCAGGTTTTCCTCGATCGTCAGGTGCGCAAAGCAATGCCGCCCCTCCATCACCTGCACCACACCGCGCTGAACCAGATCGGCCGGCGTCAGGTTTTCGATGCGCTCGCCGCGCAACTCGATCGAGCCCTTGGTCACTTCGCCGCGCTCGCCCTGCAGCAGGTTCGAGATGGCGCGCAGCGTGGTCGTCTTGCCGGCGCCGTTGCCGCCCAGGATGGCCACGATGTTGCCTTCTGGCACGGTCAGGGACACACCCTTGAGCACCAGAATGACGTGGTTGTAAATGACTTCGATGCCATTGACGTTGAGAACGATGTTTTTGGGGTCCATAGCGTGTTACCTGTTACCAATCGGAAGCACTGCACGCAGTGCTTCGGGTTGGTCTGTCACCCCGGGCCTGGCCTGGGGTGACAAATCGATCAGGACTGGCAGTCCGATGTTGCGCGGCGTGTCATCTTCTTGTCGGCCAGGTATTTCTCTCCGCCTTCCTTGATCATGGGCTTGAGAATTTGTTCGTCGGCCTGGTACCAGTCGGAAGACGGATTCCACTTGGCGCCGTCCCAGTCCTGAATGCGAGCCCAGGTCGAGCCCATGTGATCCTGGCACGATGAACTCATGGGGCGGATCACGCCGTTGAAGCCGAGGGCGTCGAGTTTCTTCTGGTCAAGCGCCAGATTTTCCAGACCCCAGCGCACCTGCTCGGTGGTCATGACTTTGCCCTTGCCAAAACGCTCCTGGGCACGACGCACGGCTTCCACCGACAGCATCGAGATCACGACGCCACGGGTGTAGAGCACGGCACCGACTTCATCCTTCGGTCCGGAACCCTGGCCCTTGGCATGCACAAACTTCAGGATGTCCTGCATGACCTTGGGTTGCTGGCCCGAGCTGTGCATGGCCAGCGCGTGGTAGCCCTTGGCGCCCATGCCGACGTCCTTGACGTCCGGCTCAGCACCAGCCCACCAGACGCCGTACATCTTGTCGCGCGGGTAGCCGGTAGCTTGCGCTTCCTTGAGCGCGGTGGAGTTCATCACACCCCAGCCCCACAGCAGCACATAGTCGGGCTTGGATTGACGCACCTGCAGCCAGGTGGCCTTTTGCTCGACGCCAGGTGCTGTCACGGGCAGCAATTGCAGCTCGAAGCCGTGCATCTTGGCGCGTTCCTGCAGCAGCGGGATCGGTTCCTTGCCGAACGGACTGTCGTGGTAGACCAGCGTGATCTTCTTGCCCTTGAGCTTGTCCAGACCGCCCAGGCTCTTGCCGATGTGTTGGATCAGGATGTCGGCACCCGTCCAGTAGCTGCCCAGCAAGGGGAAGTTCCATTTGAACGCCATACCGTCCTGCGACACCGCCAGGCCATAGCCCACGGTCAAAAGGGGCATCTTGTCGGCCGGCGCCTTTTCCGTCAGGGCGAAGGTGATGCCGGTGCTTTGCGGGTCGATCAGCGTGACGCCCGGGCGGCTCTTCAGGCGCTCGTAGCATTCCACGCCGCGGTCGGTCGCGTAGGCGGTTTCGCATTCCTCAAACGTGATCTTGACGCCGTTGATGCCGCCGTCCCGCGCGTTGATCATCTTGAGGTAGTCCTGTTTGCCGTCGGCCCATGGGATGCCGTTCGGGGCATAGGCGCCGGTTCGGTAGGACAGCAGTGGGAAGAACTGCTCCTTGGCCTGGGCGAATGCCGTGGAACCAACGGCCGCGATCAAGGCTGCCGCTGCTAGATTTCTAATTTTCATGCTGGTCTCCTGAGTGTTAGCACCGGGGTGCCTGGTTAACGAAAGAAAAACGACTGACAAGAATTGAGTTCAATGCGGGAAAGGCCACAGGCGCAGCTTCTGCTTGCCGATGCTCCACAGCTTGGCCAGGCCGTGTGGCTCCACAATCAGGAACCAGACGATCAGCGCGCCGAAGATGATCAATTCCGCGTGCGAGGTGACGGCGGTCGAAACCTGGATGCCGGCCAGCGATCCGAGTAGGGGCAGGAACTGGTTCAGGGCAATCGGCAGGATCACGATGAAGGCGGCGCCGAAGAAACTGCCCATGATGGAGCCCATGCCGCCGATGATGACCATGAACAGCAGCTTGAACGAGAGGTCGACCGAGAACGCAGCCGGCTCCCACGCGCTCAGGTAGACAAAGCCCCACAGCGCGCCGGCAACACCGACGATGAACGAGCTCACGGCGAAGGCGCTGAGCTTGGCGTACATCGGCCGGATGCCGATCACGGCGGCGGCGACGTCCATGTCGCGGATCGCCATCCACTCGCGGCCGATGGCCGAGCGCACCAGATTCTTTGACAACAGCGCCAGCACGACCAGGATCGTCAGGCAGAACAGATATTTCGAGAGCGGTGAATCGATCGGCATGCCGAACACCTGCAAGCCTGTGACCGAGACCGAGCCCGACGTGGAGTCGTTGGTGAACCACTTGATGCGCAGGAACATCCAGTCGCTGAAGAACTGCGCAGCCAGCGTTGCCACGGCCAGATACAGGCCCTTCACGCGCAGGCTCGGCAGCCCGAACAGGATGCCGAAGGCGCTTGAACACAGGCCGCCCAGAATTAGCGCCGGAATCAACGGCATGCCCGGTATGCGCACAAAGAAGTTGAAGGCGGCGTAGGCGCCCACGGCCATGAAGGCGCCGGACCCGAGCGAGATCTGCCCGCAATAGCCGACCAGGATGTTCACACCCAGGGCGGCCAGCGCCATGATCAGGAAGGGGATGAAGATGGCGCGGTACATGTAGCCGCTGGTCAGCATGGGCACCAGGATATAGGCGGCCGCGATCAGCAGCAGCACGGCCCAGCGGTCCTGCGCAATCGGGAAGATCTGCTGGTCAGTGCGATAAGTGGTCTTGAACTGGCCGTTTTCTCTGTAGAACATGATGCTTCTTTTCTTGGTTGCGGTCAGACACGGTCAATAATTTTTTCGCCGAACAAACCTTGCGGCCGGAACAGTAGGAATATGAGGGCCAGAACGTAGGCAAACCAGATCTCGATGCCGCCGCCGACGTACGGGCCGAGGAAAACCTCCGACAGTTTTTCGCCCACGCCGATGATGAGGCCGCCCAGAATGGCGCCGGGCACCGAGGTCAGTCCGCCCAGGATCACGACCGGCAGGGCGCGCATCGCCACCGTCGTGAGGGAAAACTGCACGCCGAGCTTGCTGCCCCAGATCACGCCGGCGACCAGTGCGACGACGCCGGCCACGCACCAGACGATGACCCAGATGCGATTGAGTGGAATGCCGATCGACTGCGCCGCCTGATGGTCGTCGGCCACCGCGCGCAGGGCACGGCCGGTAGCCGTCTTCTGGAAGAACACGCTCAGCAGCGTCACCAGCACGGCGGCGATCAAGGCCGCGTAGAGGTCTTCCTTGTTGATCAGGATGCCGCCTTCGAACACGTTCTCGAACGCCATGATCGGGTCTTTCGGCATGCCGATGTCGATCTTGTAGATGTCGCTGCCGAAAATGGTCTGGCCGATGCCGTCGAGAAAATAACTGATGCCCAGCGTGGCCATCAGCAGCGTGGTCGCTTCCTGGTTCACGAGATGACGCAAGGCCAGCCGCTCGATCAGCCATGCGACGACAAACATGATGGCGCCGGCCACGATGAAGGCCGCCAGGTTGGCCAGCACCGGGTTGTTGATTCCGGTCCAGGCCGGTATCCATTCGGCGAAGCGCGCCATGGCCAGGGCTGCGAACAACACCATGGCGCCCTGCGCAAAGTTGAAGACACCGGAGGCCTTGTAGATCAGCACAAAGCCCAGCGCGACCAGCGAATACAGCATGCCGACCATCAGGCCGCCGAGCAGTGTTTCCAGAAAAGAGGCAATCGTCATTATTTTTCTCCGCGGCTTCAGTGGTCCGTGCCCAGATAGGCGCTGATCACTTCTTCGTTGTTGCGTACTTCGTCGGGTGTGCCGTCGCCGATCTTCTTGCCGTAATCGAGCACGACGACACGGTCCGAGATGTCCATTACGACGCCCATGTCGTGTTCGATCAGGACCACCGTGGTGCCGAACTCCTCGTTGACATCGAGTACAAAGCGGCACATGTCCTGCTTTTCCTCGACATTCATGCCGGCCATCGGCTCGTCGAGCAGCAGCACCTGCGGCTCCATCGCCAGGGCGCGGCCGAGGTCGACTCGCTTTTGCAATCCGTAGGGCAACTGGCCGACCGGGGTCTTGCGATAAGCCTGGATTTCCAGGAAATCGATGATGAGCTCGACCTTCTCGCGGTGCATCTCTTCTTCGCGCTGCGCCGGGCCGATGCGCAGGGCCTGCATCAGCAGGTTGCTCTTGATCTTCAGGTTGCGCCCGGTCATGATGTTGTCGATCACGCTCATGCCCTTGAACAGCGCCAGATTCTGGAAGGTGCGGCCGATGCCCATAAGCGCGACCTGATGGCTGTCCATGTGGCTGAAGGTCTGGCCGCGGAAGGTGATGGCGCCCTTTTGCGGCGTGTAGACGCCGTTGATGCAGTTGAGCATCGAGCTCTTGCCGGCGCCGTTCGGGCCGATGATGGCGCGGATCTCGTGCTCGCGCACGTTGAATGAAATATCGGTCAGCGCCTTGACGCCGCCAAAGCTCAGGGAGATGTTGTTGACGTCGAGGATGACCTCGCCGATCTTCTTGGTCCCTTGGGCTGGCGCCGCCTCGCTCATTGTTTGTTCCTGCGTTGTTGTCATGCTGCCGCCTTGACCGGTGTGAAGGTTTTTGCATCGTCGATGCGCAGTGTTGCGCTGACGCTGCCGGTGCGGCCATCCTCGAACTTGACCTGGGTTTCGATGAACTGCGAGGTCTTGCCGCCGTACAGGGCGTCGATCAGGACGTCGTATTTTTCGGCGATGAAGCCGCGACGCACCTTGTTGGTACGCGTGAGCTCGCCGTCGTCGGCGTCGAGTTCCTTGTGCAGTACGAGGAAGCGGCTGACCTGCGAACCGGCCAGAAGCAGGTCCACGCTCAGGTCGGCGTTGACCTTCTCCACGCATTCCTTGATCAGCTGATAGACCTCGGGCTTTTGCGCAAGGTCGGTGTAGCCCGCATAGGGCAGGTTGCGGCGCTCGGCCCAGTTGCCGACAGCGTCGAAATCGATGTTGATCATGACGCAGACTTTTTCGCGTCCGTCGCCGTAGGCAACCACTTCCTTGATGTGCGGGAAGAACTTGAGCTTGTTCTCCACATACTTCGGAGCGAACATGGCGCCGTCATTGGCCCCGCCCTTGATCCGGCCCACATCCTTGACGCGGTCGATGATCTTGAGGTGGCCGTGCGCGTCGAGAAAGCCGGCGTCGCTCGTGTGGTACCAGCCGTCCGCGCTGAGCACCTCGGCGGTGGCGGCCGGGTTCTTGAAATACTCCTTGAGCAGGCCCGGCGACTTGACCAGGATTTCGCCGTTCTCGGCGACCTTGATCTCGACGCCGGGGCAGGGCACACCGACGGTGTCGGCGCGCGCTTCGTTGTCGGGTTGCAGGCAGACAAACACGGCGGTTTCGGTCGAGCCGTAGAGCTGCTTGAGGTTGATGCCGATGGAGCGATAAAAGCTGAAGAGGTCCGGGCCGATCGCCTCGCCGGCGGTGTAGGCTACCCGCACGCGGCTCATGCCGAGGTTGTTTCGCAAGGGGCCGTAGACCAGAAAATTGCCCAGCCCGTACAGAACGGCATCCTTGAGGCCGAGCGACTTGCCATCCATCTTGTTGGGGCCGACGCGTTGGGCCACCGACATGAAATACTGGAACATGCGCCGCTTGATCGCGCCCGCGTCTTCCATGCGGATCATGACGCTGGTGAGCAGGCCTTCGAACACGCGCGGCGGGGCGAAGTAGTAGGTCGGTCCGATCTCTTTGAGGTCGATCGTGACGGTGGCTGCAGATTCCGGGCAGTTCACCACATAGCCGCAGGCCAGCCACTGGGCGTAGCTGAAGATGTTCTGTCCGATCCAGGCCGGCGGCAGGTAGGCCAGCACGTCTTCGGCGTGCGTCAGCTTGTCGAAATCAGCGCCGGCCTTGGCGCGGTTGAGCAGCGAGTTGTGCGTGTGCACGACGCCCTTCGGATTGCCCGTCGTGCCGGAGGTGAAGAACATGGCGCCGACGTCGTCGGGCTTGATCTGGTCGATCGCGGTCGTGAAAAAATCGGCGTGCGAGGCGGCGAAGGCCTGGCCGCCGGCGATCAGGTCGTCGATCGCGGCGAGGCCGGGTTCCGCGTAGTTGCGCAGGCCGCGCGGATCGTCAAAATAGATGTTGCTCAGTTGCGGGCATTCGTCGCGGATTTCGAGCAGCTTGTCGACCTGTTCCTGGTCTTCGGCGAAGGCAAAGCGCACTTCCGCGTTGTTGATCGGGAACACGCATTCGGGCGCGGCGGCGTCCTGGTACAGCGGGATCGGGATGGCGCCGATCGCCTGTACGGCCAGCATGGTGGCGTACAGGCGCGGACGATTGGCCCCGATCACGATCATGTGCTCGCCGCGGCGCAGCCCGGCCTGATGCAGGCCGCAGGCCAGCCGCTCCACCATCATGCGCAGGTCGGCCCAGGTCAGCGCCTGCCAGATGCCGTATTCCTTTTCACGCATGGCCGGCTCGTTGGGCCGCTGTGTTGCGTGATCCAGAAGAAGTCGAGGAAATGTGGTCTGCATCCCGTTGCCCTGTCTTCAAACGATTGAATTGATGCGGCCGATCTTTCGGTCCGCCTTGAACTGACTGACAGCATCCTGAGCCCGACTGGCGCGGTTGCTGGAATGGGGTGAATAATAGAACTTCATTTGACGTCAGGTTGTCGTTTGGACGACAATTGACGCATTTCTTGGTAGGTGTTTTCCCTGCACCGCCGACCCGGCCCCGGAGCGCCAAACCGATGAGCTATGACAAGTCCCTGCACCAGCGCCGACGCACCCTGACGACAGCCGAGCTCGATGCGATTCCGTGGATCCGTGTGCTGACGCCACCCGAGCGCGAGCGCGCCGTGGATGATCTGAAGATCACGGAAGCCGGTCCCGGCGAATACGTGTGCCGCACCGGGCGTCCGGTGACCTACTGGTTTGGCGTGGTCGATGGCCTGCTCAAGATGAGCATGGAAAACGCCGAGGGTCGGACCATGACCTACATCGGCATGCCGCCCGGGGGCTGGTTTGGCGAGGGTACGGCCTTGAAGCGCGAGAGCTACCGCTACAACATTCAGGCCTTGCGCAACAGCCGGGTCGCGGGCTTGCACGTTGAGACTTTTCACTGGCTGCTTGATCACTCGATCGGCTTCAACCGTTTCATCATGAACCAGCTCAATGAGCGATTGGGCCAGTTCATTGCCGCGCGCGAAATCGACCGCATGAACAGCCCCGATGCCCGGGTCGCACGCAGCCTGGCCGCGCTCTTCAATCCGGTTCTTTACCCGGGGGTGGGCGCGGTGCTTCGCATCACGCAGCAGGAACTGGCCTACCTGGTCGGCCTGTCGCGCCAGCGCGTGAATCTAGCGCTGACGGCGCTCGCCGAGCAGGGCGCGATCCGGGTCGAGTATGGCGGCCTGCGGGTGCTGAATCTACAGGCGCTGCGCGCCGCCGTGTTCACGCCCCGTCCCGGTGTGTAATATCCGTGGTCGGGTCATCGTTCCCGCAGCCCTCACAAAATCAAGGAGACATTCATGACATCAAGCTTGCAGCCGGCGCGCCGACTGGCCCTCGCCGTGCTCGCGGGAATGGCGGTTCTTGCCGTCACCATCCCGGCGTCAGGACAGACCGCCTGGCCGGGCAAGCCAGTACGGATCGTCGTGCCCTTCGCACCGGGTGGCACAACCGACATCCTGGCGCGCGCCATTGCGCCCGAGCTGTCGAAGGCCTTTGGCCAGCCTTTCATCATCGACAACCGTGCCGGTGCCGGCGGCAACCTGGGTGCCGATATCGTGGCGAAGGCGCCTGCTGACGGGTACACGCTGCTGATGGGGACCGTGGGCACGCAAGCCATCAACAAGTCGCTCTACGCGCGCCTGCCCTACGATCCGCAGAAGGACTTTGCGCCGATCACCCTGGTGGCGGGCGTGCCCAATGTGATGGAGATGAATGCCGAGCGCGCCAAGGCGCTGGGCATCAACAATGTGCTCGACTTCATCGCTTATGCGCGGGCGCATCCGGGGCAGCTCAACATGGCCTCCAGCGGCAACGGGACCTCGATCCATCTGGCCGGTGAGTTGTTCAAGTCCAGGACCGGCATCTTCATGACGCACATCCCCTACAGCGGCTCCGGACCTGCCATGATGGGCATGCTGTCGGGCGTGGTCGATGTCATGTTTGACAACCTGCCGTCATCGATGGCCCAGATCAAGGCGGGCAAGCTCAAGGCTTTTGCCGTGACCAGTTCCCAGCGCTCGGCCGCCTTGCCGGATCTGCCGACAGTGGAAGATGCCGGCAAGCTCAAGGGCTTCGAGGCCAGCAGCTGGTTTGGTCTGCTCGCACCGGCAGGCACGCCCGCCGATGTGGTGTTGCGCCTGCAGCAGGAAACGGCCAAGGCGCTCAAGACGCCGGCGATGAAGGAAAAGCTGCTGGCCCAGGGCGCCATCCCGAGCGGCAATACGCCGCAGGAATTTGCGGCCTTGATCGATGCCGAGATCAAGAAGTGGGCGCCGGTGGTGAAGACGTCCGGCGCCAGAGTGGACTGAGTTCAGTCTGCCTTCAGACACCCCAGACGATTTCGTTCCCGGTCTTTTCGCAGCGGCGCAGCATGGTGATGAAGGGCAGGGTGCGCTGGCGCAGCGAGATCGCCTCGAAACGGGGAATCGGCTCATTGCGCGCCAGTGCCGCGGCCTTGGCCGCTTCCTGCTCTGCTTCCTCCCGGATCACGGCGGCCTCCAGCGCTGCCGCAGAAGCGGCCATCTGCTCGGGCAGGATGATGCCTTTGGCGGCGCTGGCGTCGCTGTCGCCGGATGCGATCTTGCCGATGATCTCGAGCACGCGCCGGCCGTTAGGCTGCAGCATGATGAGGTCGCCGGTATTCTTGGATTTGAATTTATAGAGCATAGGCTCGCATCGTAAACTGAAGCCACATGCGAAACCTACGTCTCATTGCCGGCTTGATCTTTTTCGCACTGCTGTCGGGCTGCGCCGACACGCGCTATTACCTGCAATCGATCGGCGGGCATCTGCAAATCATGCGCTCGGCGCGCCCGATCGCGCAGTGGCTAGCTGATGAGAACGCGCCGCCGGCGTTGAGGCAGCGGCTGGCGCTGGCGCAGCGCATGCGCAGTTTTGCCGTGACGGAGCTCGGCTTGCCTGACAACGCCAGCTATCGGCGCTATGCTGATCTTGAAAGGCCCTTTGCGGTATGGAACGTGGTGGCCGCGCCCGAGTTGTCGCTGACGGTCAAGACCTGGTGCTTTCCGGTGACCGGCTGTGTTGGCTACCGGGGCTATTTCGATCAGGCCCAGGCCCGCGCGCAAGCGCAGACGCTGCGCGAAGAGGGTTTGGACGTCAGCGTGTATGGCGTGCCGGCCTACTCGACGCTGGGGTGGTTGAACTGGATCGGCGGCGACCCGCTTCTCAACACCTTTGTCCGCTACCCGGAAGGTGAGTTGGCGCGTATGATTTTTCACGAACTGGCGCATCAGGTGGTCTACGTCAAAGATGACACGGTGTTCAACGAATCGTTTGCGACCGCGGTGGAACGCCTTGGCAGCGCGCGCTGGCTCGTGACACAGGCATCGCCCGCAAGTCGGCGCGAGTATGCCGATTTCGACGCGCGGCGCCGGCAGTTTCGCGCGCTGGCGCTGGACACGCGCGAGCGGCTGAAGGCGATCTACAGCCAGGGTGAACTTGCAGGCAGCGACAAGGCGGCCTTGCTGGCAATGAAGATGGAAGTCATCGATGGTTTTCGCGCTGATTACGCCGGGCTCAAGGCCGGTTGGGGCGGTTTCAGCGGCTATGACGGCTGGGTCGCCAACGCCAACAACGCGAGCTTCGGTATCCAGGCTGCCTACGATGAACTGGTGCCCGGATTCGAGGCCTTGTTCGCGCGCGAAGGGCAGGACTGGCAGCGGTTCTATGATGCGGTCAGGCGCTTGGCACAGGAACCCGGGCCGCAGCGAATCCGATTCTTGAAGCAACTCTCAGGGGAACCTACACGTGGCTGACCTTCACATCCTGCGCGAACATGCACTGGGCCTGCACGCGGCACGCAAACTGGCCTTCAACTGGGCCGAGCAAGTGGAAAGGGAATTCGGCATGGCCTGCACCTATGAAGAGGGCAGGCTTGAAGACGAGGTGTGCTTCAGCCGGCCGGGTGTCGACGGCACGCTGATCGTCACGCACAACCATTTCGAGCTCAGGGCCAAACTGGGCTTTCTGGTCGGCGCCTTCAAGGCCCGCATCGAGAGCGAAATCGTGAAGAACCTTGACGAACTGCTCGCGGCCAAACCGGTCGCACAAAAGCACAAAGCTGTGAAGAAATGAGCCCCGGGCGGAACCGGATTCAGCCCAGCGATTCGATCAGATCTATGTACTGTTGCATGGCCTCATTGCCGGCCGTGCCTTTGAGGCTGTTCCATGCATCCCATTTGGCGCGTCCGACCATGTCGCCAAAGCCGGGTTTCTTCTCCGTGTTGTCGCCGGCGCTGGCCTGCTTGTACAAGGCATAGATTTTGAGCAGGGTGGCGTTGTCCGGGCGCTCGGTCAGGTTTTTGGAACCGGCAACAGCGGCTTCGAATTTTGCTTTCAGATCCGACATGGTTTTCTCCAGGTAAAGGCAATACCTCAACTATTGGGGTATTTGCCCATTATCTTAAGCGGCGTTTTTGCTTAACAATACGCAACACACCCTTGTGTTGACGCAGCGTATCCTTGCGCTGGATGTTCGATGCCTATTTCCTGAATGTGGAGCTTTCATGGTCACCCGAATCGTTAGCAAAAAAATTGCCAATCAGACCGGGAAGACGGTGCGCCGCGCTGCCAGGGTGGTACAGAAAAATGTGACCAATGCGGTCAGTGGCACGCTGGGTATTACCGGCGAACGCATGACCAAGGTGGATACCGCCTGGCTGCGCATGGACTCCCCGAGCAATCTGATGATGATTGTCGGTGTCTGGATCCTCAAGCCCGGCGTCAGCTACGCGGCCGTTTGCGAGCGCATCCAGGATCGTTTTCTCAAGTACCCGCGTTTCGGCCAATACGTGCAGCAGGACGCGGCCGGCGCCACTTGGGTCACCGACCCGGACTTCCGAATTGAGCGGCACGTGGTGCGCGAGACGCTGCCGGTGTCCAAGGCGGGCAAGGAACAGCAGGCGCTGCAGGAGCGCCTGGGCGAGTTGGCCGTGACGCCGCTCGACATGAAACACCCCTTGTGGCAGTTCCATCTGGTCGAGCACTACCAGGGCGGCTCGGCGCTGATGGTGCGGATTCATCACTGCATCGCGGACGGGATCGCCCTGATATCGGTGACGCAGTCGATGGTCGATGGCGGAACCGAGCCGCCGCGGCGCCGAGGCAAGGCCGTGCACCACGGCGGCATCGAAGGCGCGGAGGAATGGATTGCGGACAGCCTGATCAAGCCGTTCACCGATGTGGCGGTGAAGGCGCTTGGCGCGGCCGGTGACGGAGCGGTCAATGCGATGGAGATGATGATCGAGCCGCAAAAGGGCGTCGAGAAGGGCATGACGGGTTCACTCGAACTGGCCAAGATGGCGTACCAGGTGCTGCGTGACGGCGCCGCTCTGGCGCTCATGCCCGATGACTCGCCAACCCGACTCAAGGGCATACCAGGCACGACCAAGCGTGTTGCCTGGTGCCAGCCGATCCCGCTGGCAGAGGTCAGGGCCGTCGGCAAGGCCTTGAACTGCTCGATCAATGATGTCCTGCTCAGTTCTGTTGCCGGCGCCATCGCCGGCTACCTCAAGCAGTTTGGCGATGAGGTCGAGGGCAAGGAAATTCGTGCCATGGTGCCGGTCAACCTGCGTGCGCTGGAGGACGCCTACAAATTGGGCAACCGTTTTGGCCTGGCGCCCGTGGTGCTGCCGATCGGGATCAGCAATCCGATCGAGCGTGTTTACGAGGTGCGCCGACGCATGAACGATTTGAAAGGCAGCATGCAGCCCTTGCTGGCCTTCGGGCTGCTGGCCGTGGCGGGCTTGTTGATCAAGCCGGCGCAGGACGCCATGCTCAGCCTGTTTTCCAAGAAGACCACGGCCGTCATGACAAATGTTCCCGGGCCGCGCGAAAAACTGAAATTCTGCGGTTCCACGCTGGAGCAAAGCCTGTTCTGGGTGCCGCAATCGGGCACCGTTGGTTTGGGCGTCTCGATTCTGAGCTACGGCGGCAGCGTCCAGTTCGGGGTCATCAGCGATACCACGCTGTGCCCCGATCCGCAGCAGATCATCAACCAGTTCGAGCCGGAATTTGCCAAGCTCTCGCTGTTGACCCTGATGCTGCCCTGGGGGGAATGAACAATCCGGCTGCTGCCGAACAGCGGTGGGCGCTCAGGCCCTGCGCGCAACACGCCCGGGTGCTTAATCGTCTGCCAGTTCGACCTTGGCCATTTCCACGTCCAGGCGTTCCATGGCGTCCAGCGGCTTTGCGGCGGCCGCCTGCTGATACAGGCGGGTTGCCTCTTGCATCATCTTCTCGCCTTCCAGCATGAGCATGGCGTTGGCGTATTCGATCATGCCAAGGGCTGAGTAGAAGTTCAGTTTCAGGGCCTGCTGCAGCAGTGCCAAACCGGTGTCTTTCTTGGCGCCGTAGGTCATGCCGCCGATGAGGGAGCCGACCTTGTCGATGACCTCGGCGTGAAACGAACCCAGCGCGATGTGGGCGTCGGCGTGTTTGGGTTGCAGCTTGATCACATTTTCCAGCGATACCTTGACCTTGCTGCCAAGGCCCTGGGCCAGCGCCTTGGCCACGCTGATGCCCTGGCTGTAGCGGCTCAGGGCGTAAGCCTGCCAGTAATGCGCGTTGATGTTGAGCGGGTCGACTTTGGCCTGCGCTTCGGCGCGCCGGGCGACTTCGAGAAACAGGTCAAGACGCGCCTTTTCCTGCTTCTCCAGATAGGTCGCGTAGACGCAGGCCGCCTTGTTGGCAACGGTGAGACCGTCGCCACCGATCTTCAGCCCCAGATCCACGGCCTTCTGGAACTCGCCGCTATGGAACAGCGCCCAGGCCTGCAAGACATTGGGGTCCGTGGGCAAGGGCTCGGCGTCGCCGGCATGCAGGCGGTCCCAGAGTTTCTTGACGCTGGCGACGTCAAATGTGTAATCGCCCGCGTATGGAAAGGCGGTCCATTTGGCCATTGTCGTCTCCTTGACCGGATTTATTATTTGTCGCTTTGATTGTAGGCGCCCACCAGCTTCAGCAGATGCGCGCGCTGGTTCTGCTCAAGATACGGTACCAGCAGATTGAGCACATGTTGCGCGCCCCGCAACAGCGCGGACTGGGCGTTTTCGGGTTCGAGCGCATGGCGCGGGTCGCGCACATATTCAAAGCTGAGCCAATAGGTCGCCACCACGACCATGCTGGTCGCGGTCGCGTCGATCTCGCGCGTGTCGATCACGATCGCACCGCTGCGGCTCATGCCGTCAAGCAGGGCGCGCACGGCGCGCGCCTTGTTTTTCAGGACGGCCTGGAAATGGGTTTCCAGGCGCCGGTTCTTGCTCAGCAGGTCGTTGAGGTCACGATAGAAGAACCGGTACTGCCAGATCAGCTCGAACAGGCTGTGCATGAAGAACCATGCGTCTTCCACATCGCGCACGCCGTCGCTCGCATTGAGCAACTCGTTCAAGCTGCGCTCAAACCGGTCGAACAGGGAGTTGATGAGTTCCTCTTTCGCCGGGTAATGGTAATAAAGGTTTCCGGGGCTGATGCCGAGTTCGGCCGAAATCAGCGTGGTCGATACGTTCGGTTCGCCGAAGCGGTTGAACAGCGCCAGCGTGACTTCAAGAATTCGCTCGGCCGTGCGCCGGGGTGCCTTCTTCACCATGAGGGCTTTTCCGTATGTGCAACCGAGCGCACGGTATGGCCCAGATCGTCCATGATCTCCTGCAGGCTGGCGATGGCACGTCCGATCCGGGTCGGCGCCTTGCCGGGCGCACTCAAATGCCGCTTCGGATCATCAAGGGTGTCATGGTGCAGGGTGATGCCATGGCGCCACAGCTTCTCTGAAAGCCCGGTCTTGTGTGAACGCAGCATATGACGCGTCTGCTGGTAAGCGTGTTCGGCCAGTTCACGACGCTGCCGGTAGCTGAACGTGTTGGCCAGATACAGCTCGGGGTCGCGGTGGTCTGGTTCGATCAGGATGATGTCGGTGTCCGGGTAGGCGTGCTCGTATTGCCGCATGCCAAGAACCATGCGCGAGTGGATCAGCGAGCGGAAAGTTTGACTCAGCACGGCCGGCAGACCGCCGTCGATGATGCGCGGAATGTGGTGCTTTTCGGCAGACAGTCCCCGGCGCATGACTTTGGCGACCTGCGGCGCGGTGGCGTCGAACGGCACCAGCGGATTGAGGCACAGCATCAGGTCAATCCCCTGGTCTAGCGCAACGGAGGCGTGCATGGTCTTCTTCAGGGCGCCGTCGACATAGTAGTTGCCGTCAATCTCCACCGGCGGAAACAGGCCCGGCAAGGCGGCGCTGGCCTGCACGGCTTTGGAGATCGGAACGTGTTCCCAGCCCGGGCGGCCGAAGGGCGCAATCTCCCCGCTGTCCAGATTGGTCGCGACCAGGGTGAGCTGCGTCTTGAGCTGGCGGAAATCGTTGGTCCGACCGTCCTGCGAAAACAGATGCGCCAACTGGGCGTGAACCTGCTCATTGGAGAACAGGCCGGCTGGCAGTGCCGGTCCCAGATGCTCGAGCGCCGAGCTCAGCGGCTTGCCGCCGGCCGTGACGCGCCACAGCGCCGAGATCAGCAAGGCCGGCAGCATGGTGCCTCGGCGTGCAAATTCACCATAGGCCGGCATCATGAGCCAAGAGGGATCGGAGGTCTCCGCTGATGCGGTCCCGCTTTCGATAAACGCGGCGCACAGCTTGCGCGGACTGATACCGTTGGCCAGTCCGGCGGCGATGAAGCCGCCTGCGGAGACGCCGACATAGTGCTGCAAGCGCGTGAAATCGATTCCGTTGAGCGACTCCTCAAGGGCGCAAAGGGCGCCAATTTCGTAGATGGCGCCGAGGGGACCGCCACCTGACAATGCCAGCCCGATTCTCGGTGCCCGTGATGGTTTGCGCTTCATAACAACAAAGTGTAGGGCTGATTGAGCGGCATGGTTGTTGCAATGCAACAATGATCGGTCATGTGCAAAGACAAAGCGAAGAGGGCGCCTTGGCGCCCTCTTTCAGCATTGCTATCGCATGGTGGGCGCCGCAAGCTTCATCGCGGCTGGCCAGTCCGGCCGATTCAATCACCCGTGGCCGCGACCGCCGGCTTTGCGGGCTTGCGCGATGGGGCGCGCTTGGCGGCCGGTTTGGCGCTGGCGGACTTCTTGGCTGCGGCCCGCTTCTTCGGAGCTGCTTTGGCTGCCGCACCCTTGGCCGACAGCTTTTGCACGCTCTTGTTCAGGTCGTTGATGCGGTCGATCAAGGCGTTGACGTCCTTGGCCGACGGCACGCCCAGCTTGTTCAAGGCCTTGGCGACGCGTTCTTCGAAGATGCTCTCCAACTTGTCCCATTGACCGGATGCCTTGGACGAAATATCGGTTGCCATGCTCGACATCTTGCTGCTGGCTTCGGAGAGCTTTTCTTCGGCCGCAGACTGCGTCTTGCGCTGCATGTTGACACCTTCCTTGATCAGGGCCTCGATCGCCTTCGTGCCTTCGGCTTGGGCCTTGCTGAAGGCGCCAATGCCGGCCTGCCAGATTTGCTGCGCCGAATCTTTGACAGACCCGCTCAGCGGTGCAGAGGCTTTCTTCGATGATTTTGATTTGTTCAGCTTTGTGACCATGGGAAACTCCAGGAAGGTTGGGAAATCCAGCGCTGCTGCACATTGCAACCCCGCGCATTGGCAGTGACTTTAAGGGTTGACGCGGTCGCTGTGTAGATGAGGCATCCTAAATTCCTAGGGGTTGGGCTCTAGGGGCAGAGCATCCCCGCGGAGCGCGGGTTTATGCTGAATCACCAAAGCCCCGATTTGGGCAAGAATGCGCTAATTCAATTGGGGGAGACTTATGCAGTACTTTGTCACCGGGGCTACCGGTTTTATTGGCAAGCGCCTGGTCAAGAAACTGCTGGGGCGCAAGGGCTCGGTCGTTTACTTCCTGCTGCGCAAGGAAAGCCAGTCCAAGCTAGCGGCCTTGCGGCAATACTGGGGCGCCAGTGCCGCGCGCGTGGTGCCGGTGTTCGGCGACCTGACCAGCAAGAAGCTCGGCGTTTCGGCCGAGAACCTCAAGCAGCTCAAAGGCCGGATCGACCACTTCTACCATCTGGCTGCGGTCTACGACCTGGGTGCCGATGCCGAAAGTCAGATAGCGGTCAACATCGATGGCACGCGCAACACAGTCGAGTTGGCAAAGGCGCTCGACGCCGGGCATTTTCATCATGTCAGCTCGATCGCTGCGGCCGGCCTGTATGAGGGCGTGTTCCGCGAGGACATGTTCGACGAGGCCGAGAACTACGATCACCCGTATTTCATGACCAAGCATGAAAGCGAAAAGATTGTGCGGCGCGAATGCAAAGTGCCATGGTCCGTTTACCGCCCGGCGATGGTGGTCGGGGACAGCACAACGGGCGAGATGGACAAGATCGACGGCCCCTACTATTTCTTCAAACTGATCCAGCGCATGCGCCAGTTGTTGCCGCCCTGGATGCCATCAGTCGGGCTGGAAGGCGGGCGCATAAACATCGTGCCGGTTGACTTTGTTGTCGATGCGCTCGACAGCATCAGCCACAGCGACGGGATTGCGAAGAAGTGCTACCACCTGGTGGACCCGGTCGGGTACCGGGTTGGTGACGTGCTCGACATTTTCAGCCGGGCCGCGCACGCCCCCAAGATGAACCTGTTCGTCAACGCCGCGCTGCTCGGCTTCATTCCGCGTAGCGTCACCAAGGGCCTGATGGCACTGGCGCCGGTGCGCCGGGTGCGCAATGCCATCCTGAATGACCTCGGTCTGCCGCCCGACATGCTCACGTTCGTCAATTACCCGACGCGTTTCGACTGCCGCGAAGCGCTTGCGGCGCTCAAGGGTTCGGGCGTAGCCTGTCCGAATCTGAAGGATTACGCGTGGCGCCTGTGGGATTACTGGGAGCGTCATCTCGATCCGGATCTGCACATCGACCACTCGCTGCGCGGCACCGTGACGGGCAAGGTAGTGCTGATCACCGGCGGCTCGTCAGGCATCGGTCTTGCGGCGGCGCACAAATTCGCCGATGCGGGGGCGATCACGCTCATCTGCGGGCGCGACCAGGATAAGCTCGACCAGGCCTGCAAGGAGGCCAAGGCGAAGGGCTACAGCTTCATTGCCTACCCGGTTGATATTGCGGACATGGCCGACTGCGACCGTTTCGTCAAGCAGGTGATGGATGATCATGGCGCTGTCGATTTTCTGGTCAACAACGCGGGGCGCTCGATCCGCCGTGCCATCGAGTCCAGCTACGATCGTTTCCACGACTACGAGCGCACGATGCAGCTCAATTATTTCGGTTGCCTGCGCGTTACCATGGGTTTGCTGCCGGGCATGGTGGCCAAGAAGAGAGGGCATGTCGTCAATATCAGTTCGATCGGCGTGCTCACCAATGCGCCGCGCTTTAGCGCTTATGTGGCGTCCAAGGCTGCGCTCGATGCCTGGGCGCGTTGCGCTTCCAGCGAGTTTGCCGATCAGGGGATATCGTTCACGACCATCAACATGCCGCTGGTGCGCACGCCCATGATTGCGCCGACCGGGCTGTACAACAACGTGCCCACGCTGTCTCCCGAAGAGGCGGCTGACATGATTGCGCAGGCCTGCATCTTCAAGCCGGTGCGCATTGCCACGCGGCTGGGCACGACCGGACAGTTGCTGCACGCCTTGTTGCCGCGCGTGGCGCAGATTGTCATGAACACGAGCTTTCGCATGTTCCCGGACTCGGGCGCTGCCAAGGGTCAGAAACCGGGCGAGAAGCCGGTCCGCCAGCAACTGTCGCCCGAGGCGATCGCCTTGCAGCAGATGATGCAGGGCATCCATTTCTGACGCGTCTGCGGCAGCGGTGATAATCCAGGGCGCTTGGAGCGCCCTTTTTTTGCGCCTTGCTGCAGTGGAGAGAAAACAATGATTCTGGTAACGGGTGGTGCCGGGTTTATCGGCGCCAATTTTGTGCTCGACTGGCTGGCCCGGTCCGATGAGCCGGTCCTCAATCTCGACAAGTTGACCTACGCGGGCAACCTCGAAAATCTGGCGCCCCTGCAGGGCGATGCGCGGCATGTCTTTGTGCAGGGCGATATCGGTGATGCACCTCTGGTGGCGCGCCTGCTAGCGCAGCACCAGCTGCGCGCGGTCGTCAATTTCGCGGCCGAGAGCCATGTCGACCGCTCGATTCACGGGCCGGAAGATTTCATCCAGACCAATGTGGTCGGCACCATGCGCCTGCTGCAAAGCGTGCGCGCGTACTGGCAGGGCCTGGCAGAGCCGCAACGGGCCGACTTCCGCTTTCTTCACGTTTCAACCGACGAGGTTTATGGCAGCCTCTCGCCCACCGATCCCGCCTTTACCGAGAACAACAAACTCGAGCCGAACAGCCCGTATTCGGCCAGCAAGGCTGCCAGCGATCATCTGGTGCGCGCCTGGCTGCACACCTACGGTTTGCCGGTGCTGACTACCAACTGCAGCAACAATTACGGGCCCCTGCATTTCCCGGAAAAACTGATTCCGCTGATCATCGTCAACGCCCTGGCCGGCAAGCCCTTGCCGGTCTATGGCGACGGCCTGCAGGTGCGCGACTGGCTGTACGTGAAAGACCACTGCAGCGCGATCCGCCGGGTGCTGGCGGCGGGTCGCGTCGGCGAGATCTACAACGTGGGCGGCTGGAACGAAAAGCCCAATATCGAGATCGTGCAAACCATCTGCAGCCTGCTTGACGAACTTCGGCCCAGAAGTGACGGCGACAGCTACCAGACGCAGATCACGTATGTCCAGGACCGCCCCGGCCACGACCGGCGCTATGCCATCGACGCGAGCAAGATCGAGCGCGAATTGGGCTGGAAGCCGGCCGAGACGTTTGCCACCGGCATCCGCAAGACCGTGCAGTGGTATCTGGACAACCAATCCTGGGTGACCCATGTACAGTCGGGCGCCTATCGCGAGTGGGTGCAAACCAACTACGCGGCCCGCTGATGAAGATCCTGTTGTTCGGTAAGGGGGGGCAGGTCGGCTGGGAGTTGCAGCGCAGCCTGGCGCCGCTCGGCGAGCTCGTGGCGCTGGACCATGACAGCAGCGAGCATTGCGGCGATTTCTCCAATCTGCCGGGATTGGTCGACACGGTCAGAAACGTCAAGCCGGATGTGATCGTCAATGCGGCGGCCCATACGGCCGTGGACAAGGCCGAAAGCGAGGTCGAGCTGGTGCGCACGCTCAATGCCCTGGCGCCTGGCGTGCTGGCGCAGGAGGCGGCCCGCACGGGCGCTTGGCTGGTGCACTACAGCACCGATTATGTATTTGACGGCAGTGGCACGCGGCCCTGGACCGAGGCCGACACACCCGCGCCGCTCAATGTCTACGGCCAGAGCAAACTGGAGGGCGAGCAACTGATTCAGGCGGCCTGCGGGCAGCACCTGATCCTGCGCACCAGCTGGGTCTATGCCGCACGAGGAGGCAACTTTGCCAAGACCATGCTGCGTCTGGCGCAGGAGCGCGAGCGCCTGACAGTGATCGATGATCAATTTGGCGCGCCGACCGGAGCCGAGTTGCTGGCGGACGTGAGCGCGCACGCCATTAGCCAAGTGCTCCGCCGTCCCGACGATGCCGGTCTTTACCACCTGGTGGCGGGGGGTGAAACCAGTTGGCACGGCTATGCAAGCTATGTGCTGGCGCAGGCGAAGCTTGTGCGTCCGGACATGAAACTGGCTGCAACGCAGGTGTCGCCGGTGGCCTCCAGCGCATTCCAGACAGCGGCGCTTCGGCCGCTCAACTCGCGTCTGGATACGCGCAAATTGCAGGCCACCTTCGGTCTGAGCTTGCCGCACTGGCAGCACGGCGTGGCGCGCATGCTGGCCGAAACGCTCTGACCCCGAACGCGCGGCAGTTGGTAATTCACAAGGGTCTTTCCAAACTGCGTGCAATATTGCGCACAGCGCTGGCGCCCTGTTTTTCGAACCGAATCTCTGCCGGTTTTCTCTGCTTTGCAATGGGCATGAAAGTGGCGCGCAATAATGCAGAGCGTCTTTAGCCTGGCGGTCGCGGGCTAAAAAGCTGAAGCAAAGCTGGGCGACCGTTCCGCGAACGGTAGGCTAAAGATCCCGTTGGGCTAAGCCGCCACCTGAGTTGGCGGCGTGCTAT